>Ga0209416_1000114_pt1 | contig 90105 bp, 73 predicted proteins | sample RifGroF1_FD_184001 | JGI IMG/M metagenome (GOLD analysis project Ga0209416, IMG submission 184001) | Groundwater microbial communities from Rifle, Colorado, USA - Groundwater F1 (SPAdes) (version 2) | ecosystem: Environmental > Aquatic > Deep subsurface > Groundwater | place: Rifle, Colorado... | reverse complement strand
GTAGGATTTGCTGAGGGAACCCAAGACTACATACAATATAATAGACGCTTTGTTTGCCTTCCACTTCCAAACTTATATGAACTTGAACAGATCCCTGATGAGTTGATCAAGCAATTGGAGCAGTCTACTCAATTAACTGTTGCAAGGATTTATCCGATTAATAGAGATGAAGATTTGTTTTGCTACGAAGTCCCAATCGATACAGAGGCACTACTTAATTTCTCCCTGGGTTTTACAGGAGAAGGCATTGCCAGAAGTGCCCTCAGTGTGTTCGCGGATCATCCAGATTTTGAAGTGTTTAGAAAACGCTTTGGGATTGTTGTCGGTCAGGAAATAAAATTAATTTTACTTGATAGTTTAAAATGAGCACTGGAACACAAGATATGACTCCTGAAGGGGAAGGAGAACAGCAAAAAGACACAAGATTAAGTTTTGTTGAGGATTTTTTCTTTGAATACTATAGGTACTTTGATGAGAATATGAATAATGTAAATTTCCATGGTTATGACAGAGAGCTTTTCCAAGCCGAACGTATTGAATTTAAGACTGCTGGACTATCCGCAATTGGTGAACACACCCAATCAAGAAGCTTATTCTCATCTCGAGTAAGAATTCCGGCTGTCGCAAACCAGGATGAAATGTTGACTTTTACGAGCACATTTGGATTACCATATGATTGTACTGATTATATTAAGGCGGTAGATATAGAAGGAAAAATTTTTTGGGAATTTGATGTCATGTTCAAGGAACAAGCAGGAGTAGACCCCGAAGACGAAAGGGTTGGTTATGATGTTCTAAGGGATTTGAAAATACAAACTTTGCTACCTGTGTTTCCTTCGGAGAGCGTGATTCATGGGGGATTACCTAAAAATATTAAAAATGCAATGTGTGTAATAACCTTTATTGAAAAATCTCTGACGCCACTTACTGCACTACCTTTGGCAAAACTTTTTTCAGAAACAGAGGAAACAAAGGGAAAGAGTATTGTTTCCGATGTATTTGATATACTTGCTACTCTACATGAAAATAGTGTCACGCATGGTGATACTAATCTTAAGAATTGGGGATATCATCCGGACAAAGGTATTTTTTTAATTGATCCAGAAAGTTTGATTGATTTCAAAAATATAGATTCATATATAAGAAAAGCGAGAAGTACAGAAAAAGGTAAATTTGTTGGTGGTTTCAATCAATATCTCGCGATGCTGGATGACCCTCAAAGCAATTTGCCACCAGATCAAAGAATTCGATTAATATTGGAGGAAGCTGTTTATGATGATTTGTATAGGGTTTTAAGTACATTTAAAGATAAGGATGAGAATGTGATTCTCAATCCTCATCAATGTGACCTATTAAAGACTGAGGCAGTTAATTATATTTCTCGTGTGCGAAAAGCAGGTAAAATGAGCGATGAATTGTTAGAAAGAGTGCTGGAGGAATTTAGAATGTTTTTTGATGTTGAAGCGTTACGTAGTGAACTAGAGATTTTTGAATCAGAAAGATAAATGAAAATAATGCAAAAACGGAAGTAACGCGGAGTATACACTCGTGCACATTTTTTGACAAAACAGAAAATTGACCGGAAGAGGTATCGCTTTTAATTTTTTCAATGACATATCATCCTAAAGTCGCAATGAAATCTCTAACAAGCGTATATATCTCCTTCTGGCCCTTCAGAACCGACATATAATGCAGGACTTGGAACCATGATATCTCCTGATATGAGCATTGGTAAAAATCTTCTATTATTAATCTGCAATAGAACTCTCACACTTGGATCGTTTGATTCTATAAGCTCATATAGTTTTTTTGCATCTAATGTATAATCCATTTCGGCTTCACCATATGGTCCAGATCCAGCTTTCGCTTCATAGACTGTAGTCTCTTTAAATAATCCTTCTCGAAAATTATGCATCAATATATTTGTACTGGATGTCAAAGTGTGAAATTGTTCTTTTTCAGGTAATGATGCATTCCATTTAAGAAGTTCTATGAGAGCACCGCAATATAGCGAAGAATAGAGCATAGTCCTTTCTTTATGATATCTGCTCGAGCTAAATGGGGTAAAATGCATAACGCGCTTTCTGTCAGATCCAGGTAAGTGCTCAAGATGCTTCAAAACACATATGCCGGTATTTCCAACATAATGAAAAACTTCGAAATCTACAATCGCTGGATTAAGTGGCGAAAAAGGATCATAGAACCACCTCTCTTCTTCAATAGCCTCGTCTTGTAATCTCGTAAGGTAACTCTTACAGTGATCAGGAATAATAAATTGTTCTTGGACTAACATTCAATTGTTTATTAAGAATTTTGAAGATTATATCAGTGATGTAAGTCTAATGGGAAGTTATGAAAAGTAGTTTATCTGGGGCTTAATGTTACACCAGAAAGTACAGGAATAAAATTTCCACCTTCGTCAAATACTCCACAATTCTTAGCTATAGATTCATTTAGTTCGTCATGCTCGGGATCTAGGACCAAATAAGGACTTGCGATCAATCTAAGTACTCCACCATCAGGATGGTTAATCAGAGAGTCTTGGCAAAATATCCCTTGGATTTCAGCAGTTGAAATTGCACTAGAAGCGACTGCTAGGCCAGAACATTCAGGCCGTGCTCTGTAGAGAACTGTATTTAATTTAGCTATTTCACTAGCAAAAATATCGTTCGGATCCTTTAAGTTTACGTTGATAATTTTGCCAACATTAGTAACACTTACCCAATTACGAAGTTCTCTTGCAAAAGCCTGTTGCCCTCCAGGCAGTTCATCAGGGTATCCAGACAAAGCATACTGTAAACGTATGTGATCTGGGCATGCTTTCGCAACAACATAACGATCTCGATCCATTAATAAACTTGTATTGCACAAATAACTTGATAATAACTATTTCTTAAATGTCCAAAGTGACGCACTGCCCGGAAATAATAAGAATTCTGACACTATCCCCCTCCTGACACCTCCTGGATATGAATATTTTTTCCGTTGCATAAACGCACATGTAAAAAAGTGGGGTGTCTAGGTACCCCCTTGCTTTACTATAGGAATATAAATTATTTTTTCTTATAGATTCAAATGACTGCAGACAGTAAATCAGGAGGTGTTTTAATTCTAGGTGATAAATTCCAGTTTAGTTAAATGGATAAAAAAGATTACAATCTCTCACCACCCTCTAATAAAATCGAATCTTGAATATCTTGAACCATGCTTGATACCCTTCCCGACAAACTTTTCATGTCTAATCCAAAGTGGTATAAATTCTGATACTCATAAAAAACTCTAATAGAAATATTGTGTACATCTAATGGTAAGCCTTGAGTCATGTGACTTTCAAGCTCTCCCATAATTATTTGGTCCGCATGCCTTAAATAATCAGTATATGGAGGATTATTAATATATTCTGCACTTAGTGGCTCACCTAAATTTAAATTTTGCATAAAATTAATTTAATAACTATATACCAATTGTATCAATAAAATAGTATAAAATACAATATAACAAGATTTAAATTTTTTTTTAGTAAACCATCTTGCAATGTAAATTATCTAAAACTGAAAAGTGACCCCACCGGGAATCGAACCCGGATTGGCGGCTTGAAAAGCCGATGTCCTAACCATTAGACGATAGGGCCAAAATTAAAACTATTTTAAATTGTAAAAGAAGAACATACTTTGCTTAACTATCAAATCCGGATTGGTCCCGATTGAAATCGGGAATGCCTAACCATTAGACGATAGGGCCGTGTAAAAGAGCGAGGTAATTTTATCATATTTATTTCAACTTTACATCAATGCAGGGGCATACTATACTCTTGTAACCTTATAAATTATTTTTTTCAAATGAAAAACAAAAAACTTCCCGTGATCCTAGCAGTTTTAGCAGTAGTTGTTATTTGCGCAGCAGCTTGTGGACTGATATTACTTTTTGGTGTATTAAATGGAAAAGATAAATCGGAAAACTCGGATGATAATGACAGCGAATCAACAGCAGATACAGAAGAAAATTCAACTGATGGATCAGATACAGGAAGTTCAGGTTCAGGGACAACGTATAACTGTCTATTCAATAGTGGAGACTCACTAGAGAGCTTTGGCGGTTATGGGTTCTCCTTAGTAGTGTCTGACCAGGAAGATGTTGAATGGGGCGAACTTAGGCAGGACAATGGTGTCAGAAGCATATCATTCGATGATTTCAAAAATAGCGTTAACAAAGATAGGGTCTATTTCAGCATAAACAAAAAAGACGGATCGTATATTGAAAATATGAACACGTATTTACAAGCATGTGATGAAGACAATAAAACAGTCCTTTCTTCTTTCCTCGAAGATAAATCAACTAATCCAATTGTATCAGACTTTGGCGAAGGCAAGTCGCTCTCGGCAACAACAGAACTACCGTTTTTTGATATTGAACAAAAAGGCAACTATAGAATAGATGGTCTAGTCTATTATCAAGGACAGTGGAAATTAGTAGCAAGGATTGCCAATCTGGAGTTTGAATGATCCCTGCTTAATAGTGCCATCAAGTAAATAGCGCATATTCATTCTTGTCAGGTATTTGTCATGTTAATTTCTCCAGACATTTGCGTTATACTTGGGACAGTCATTTTCTTATTTATTATTTTGTACCATATGCTTCCTCATATGTATTTAGATACAATCTGTTCCTCGCTACGTGCGATGCTTCAAAAGAAACTATTGATGGTTTCTTTTTTTATAGCTATTGGACTTGTTCCAATCGCATTAGTAGCTCAAAAGGCATTCGCAGCGCCACCGGCAACTGGAGATTCAGTGATTGTCGACGATAGTGATCCAGCGCCAAAATTTGTAAAAGATGGACAGGGGGGACCAGGACAGCCATCATATTGGGGAAATGCTGCTTCAGGCATAAAGGGAGGTTCAACATTTACAGGAAATTCGATAAATACAGCTCCACATAACTGGGCAACATGGACAGCAGAAGGATTAACAGGAGAGCTCGAAGTTTTTGTAACAATACCAACAGGACCATTTGTCTATGATGTACATGATGCATATTATGGAAGAGTATTACCACTGACAACACGGGCAGAATATAAAATAACGCATGTAGGAGGAGAGACAACTAAAGCAGTAGATCAGAAGGCAAATGCAGGAAAAGAAGTCTCATTAGGAACTTACGAATTCAATGGAACCGGATCAGTATACTTAAGCGATGTAGTAGTAGAAACAGGATCAGTACTTTTGTCAGCTGTAGTATTTGACGCAGTAAGCTTTGGTGGGAGCTTTGGAGCTGACCTTGATATCACGCCACCGCTTATTGAAGATGTCAAAGCAATGACCGATGATGGTTGTTTCTATATCCAGGCAAAAGTAACCGATGAAGGCTCAGGAGTTGCGCAAGTAATACTTTCTTTAAAAAGGGGCAATGGTACAGTTGAAGAACACGAAATGACATTAGGCGATAATGATATTTATAGTGCAAAAGTATGTGGAATTGTACGAGGTGAAAACCTAGATTATGAAATTCATGCAATTGATAATGTTGGCCTTGAAGCAGTATGGACCAAAACAAGAGGTTATGTCTCAAGAGGAAGTTTTGGCAGATACTTGGGTTATCATCCCGGGATGATAAACACAGTTAGGTGTTATAACGGCTATGAAAGAGTGAGCTCAAATGTTAAATGCCCAAGCTTCGGCCAGGGAAGTGGAGATCCGGTCAATACGCTCAATGGCAATTTCATTGATCATCAGAAATTAATAGAAGTAAAAGGAAGACCAGTTATTGATCTTGAGCTCACATATAACGCACAAGCAGGAAGACTGGGAATATTTGGTGAAAATTGGACACATAGTTACAATTATCATGTAACAGACATGAATGGTAGTGCATTCAAAGGTGCATTTGTGCAGTATCCTGACGGAAGGGTTTCAGTTTTCTCAGGGACAAATTATGAACCTGAAAAAGGTGTTTATGAAAAACTGACAAAAACCGGTGATGGCTACGAACTGCTTTTCAAAGATCTTTCTAAAGCTAAGTTCGATAAAGATGGAGATATCACACGATATGAAGATCCAAATGGGAATGGGCTCACATTCAGTTATGGTGAAAAAGTTAAGTTTACCCTGCTTTCTCAAATTACAAAAATCAAAGCAGATGGCGGACGCGAAATTAATTTTGAATATAATGACAAAGGACTTGTGAAAAAGATCACAGCACCTGAATCTTTATCGCTTGAATTTGAATACAATGACAGCGACGATCTTGTAAAAGTAAAAGATGCACGTGGTTTAAATACAGGTTTTGAATACAATGATCACAACCTTGTTAAAAAAGTAAGTCCTAAAGGGCATTCTTTCTTTGTAAATACATTTGATAGTGAAAGAAAAGTTACGAAGCAGGTTAGTGGCGAAAGTTATGAGAATACATACACATATGGTAATGGCACAGTTAGTGTAAAAGATAAAAATGATAAAGAAACGAAATATGAATTTGGTAATAACCTTTTATCTCAGGTAATAGATCCTCGAGGAAAAACTATGAAATATGAATTTGATGGAGATAAAAATGTCAAAACAATAACTGATAAGGATGGGAATAAATATACCTATACATACGACGACAAGGGAAATTTACTTAGTGAAAAGGACCCACTAAATCATGTCTCATCTTGGGAATATAATGCGAGCTTCAATAAGCCGGTTAAGTTAGTTTATAAGCAAGCTGACCACATTACAAAATGGGAATATGACACAAAAGGAAACTTGCTCAAGGAAATTAATGCAAAGAATGATAGTAGAATATTTGTTTATGATGGACATGGGCAATTAACTGAAGAAAAAGACTTTAATGGGAATGCTACTAAATATGATTACAGTGCTCAAGGCGATCTTATAAAAATGACTGACGCTGACCAGAAAGTTGAGAATTATACTTATGATGGGCTTGGTAGATTAAAGACGGTAGAAAATCGAAGAGGTTTTGTCTATACATACAGTTACGATGGCAATGACAATGTTACACAGATTGCAGGGCCATTAGGCTTTAAATTAGGATATGAATATGACCAGAACAACCATCTTGTCAAAGCAATTGACGCAAACAGTGGTGAGATTAAATACACATTTGATGCTTCAGAAAATAAAGCACTAATAAAAAACGAGCTTGATTTTGTTACACAATTTACATTTGGTTCTATGAATGAGCTCAAACAAAAAACTGACGCGCTTGGCAGGATTGAAAAATATGAGTACGATAATGGTTACAATGTTATAAAATCAACTTCCGCAGCTGGAACTGCAGACGAGGCAGTTGCCCAGTTTGAATATAATGGTATGGATAAGGTAACGAAATTAACAGATCCTGAAGGAAGACCAGCGAAATATGAATACGATCCTTTACAGAGATTGAAAAAAGAAGTGTTAAACGCAGTTGGTGGTGCTTCAACAAGCGATAAAAACGTCACAACAGAATATGAATACAGTCCAACAGGAATGCTCACCAAGAAAGTTGATGCAAATGATAATCTTACTGTTTATGAATACGATGTACTTGACCAGCTCGTTAAAACAACAGATGCAGAAGGCCAGGTCACCAAATATGAATATGATAAACAAGGCAATTTGGTAAAAATGACTAACCCGCGTGAGTTTGCTACAAACTATGAGTATGATGGTTTGAACAGGCTTAAAAAAGAAATTGATGCAAAGAATGGCGAAACAATTTATTCTTATGATGAAAATAGCAATCTTGTTAGTGAAAAAGATGCAAATGGTGTTGTCACTAGATATGAATATAATGAGCTGGATCGGATGGTTAAGGAAATTGAGAACTACGTTCAGGGTGGCGCAATTGACAGTAAGACAAATGTATCTACAAAATATGAATATGACCTTCATGGCAATTTAACAGCAGTTACAAACCCTAGAGGCTTCAAGACCACATTTACGTATGATAAAGCTCACAGGAACACGGCTATTACAGACGCTTATTCAAAGTCAACAGTCTATGGCTATGATAAGGTCGATAATATGCTCTCAATCAAGGACAGGAATGATCACTCTCAAGGCTTTGTTTATGATAATTTGAATAGGCCGGTCAAATACACAAATCAGGAAGGACATTTTGAGACATACTCATATGACAAAGTCGGCAATGAGCTGAAGTTTGTGAACATGAGAACTAAAACATTCACAAGTCAGTATGATCCATTAAACAGGGTCAAAGTCGCTACTGATCCTTATTTAAAGACCCAGTTGAGTGAATATGACCCAATTGGCAATCTTTTGGAATTTACTGACGAAAACGGACATACAGACAACTACCAATACGACAAAGTCTATAGATTGAAGAAATTCACAGATGCTGAAGGTTATGAAACAAAATATGATTATGACAAAAATGGAAATGTCGTGAAATTAACTGATGCGAACAACAATCCTACTGTATATACTTACGATGAGTTGGATAGACTTGTGGAGGAATTGAATGCAGAAAATGAAGCTACGAAATATGGGTATGACAAATTGACAAATATGACATTGAAAACAGAGGCTGATGATACAAAACATCAATATGAGTATGATCCGCTTTATAGGCTTGCAATAGTTGTTGATAACTATAAGGCAGGGAGTGGGGTTTCAGCAGACACAAATGTTACCACAAACTATTCATACGATCCAAATGGTAATTTAGTTGAAACAAAGAACGCGATCTCTGCTACAACAAAATTTGAGTATGACAAACTGGATAGACTTTCAAAGGAGATAAATCCGTTATCTAATCAATGGGATTATACTTATGATAATGAAGAGAATGTGCTTACAAGGACTGATGCAAAAAGAGCTGTGACAAAATATGCATATTATCCTGACAACATGCTTTCTGAGATTGCATACCCAACTTATAAAGTGAACTACAAATACAGCAACACAAATTATGCTGTAGAAATGACTGATAATCTTGGAAAAACCGTCTGGGGTTATGATGATTTAGATAGGTTGACTTCGCAAGCTGATCCATTAAAAAGATCCATTAGTTATGCGTATGACTTTGTTGGTAATCAGACAAAGTTAACTTATCCTGACAAAAGATTTGTTACAGACAGTTATTTGAAGAATGATTTCTTGAAGCAGACTGAAACTAGTGATAAAGACAAAGTGACATATACATCTGACAAGGTTGGAAATCCAACTGTTATTGACAGGAGTAATCAGACCAAGGCAGAAATTGTGTACGATAAGGTCTACAGGGCACTTGAAGTTAATGATAATCAGCAGACTGGTGGAAAGGCATTGATAAATAAGTACAATTATACTTATAACGATGTTGGTATGATTACCAAGGAAATTGCTGAATACGGATGGAGACAGCCTTCAAAAGTTACGACGGAATTTAGTTATGATGGATTGCATAGGGTTGTAGATGTTAAACCAACTGATGGCGATAGATCTCAATATGAGTATGACGCTGTTGGAAATAGGACTAAACAGGTTGAGCATTTGAAAAAAGGTCCAGAGACAAGGACATTTAGCTACAACCCCGCAAGTCAGCTATTGAAGATTGACATTAACTCTCCAATGCCGCCTAATGTTGTGACTTACAAATTCAAATACGATGCAAATGGCAATAGGATTGATAAACTTGTACTTGATAATACCGGCCTTGATCGTGGCACAAAGTATAGCTATGACTATGAAAACAGATTGACAACGGCACAGGATTATCAAGGACAATTAATTCAGAAGGGGAAATCAAAGTATTATCAGACGAGTAATAAAGCCAAGACCACTCAGGCCTATGACGGCAATGGTCGAAGGCTTGTGAAAACCTATTACTCTGGTTCAAGTACTCCGGGTAAGAAATCCGAATACACTTTTGATAGACTTGATCCAATTGTGGATTACAGTATGTGGAATAAGCAGAGAATGAACCTTTATAGAAATAGTGATCAAGATTTGCTTCTTTATCAGACATTCAAATCTGAGCAGGCTCCAAAAGGTACTGCATACTTCTACCATAATGATGGTGAGGGAAATATTGCAGCGATCACAAAACATACTGGACAGAGCGATCATTCTTATAGGTTTGATGAGTACGGAGCAGTATTGCCTGAAAACGGCAACTGGATGGCACCACACAATGAATATGCTGCATCACAGAAGCAGTATGACGCGAACATGGGTCTGTACTACTTCGGAGCAAGGTTTTATGATCCGCAAACAGGAACATGGATAACACAGGACACATACCGAGGTGAAACCCAGAACCCAACAAGTTTGCACAGGTACATGTACAACTACGACAGCCCAATGAATTATGTTGATAAGTATGGGTATGAAGCAACTGAGTTTTCTATTAAAATTTCAGGTGGTGTTGGTGGAGAATTGAAATTCATTTTCACAGATGATCGTAAACTTGTTGCACAATTTGATTTTATTGGAGGTGGAGTTGTTGCAGCCGAGGCTGGGGTAAAATATTACCCAGGTGATCTGCCCAAACCTATAGAGGAAGGATATTTACAAGCTGGAGTAGCAGGTAAATATCTAGCAGGTGGTGCATTGGATTATAAGCATAATCCTGAAACCGGTTATGAGGAAGTATATCTTGAAGCTGAAATAGGCGGTATGAGTTATGCTAGTGATGGGACAATTAGCAAAGGTGCTGGTGCAAGAATAGAATTAATGGGAATTCACAAAGAGGCACTTATGAGAAAGGTATATACTTTACCTGTTTGGCTCACTAATCTGATATGGGGAGAACAAAAAACAGAAAATGTAGACAGTCCAAATATGTGTCCCTCAAATTTACAAAAAGGAGTTGATTACATTAGAATACCCTTTGCTTGAGCGTAAAGTGCATTTTACACAGTGGGAATAGAGATCTATATTAATGATTTTGACTTAGTTGCGATAGGGTAGAAAATGGTTATAATAGAAGATAGGTAAAGTTATTTATTTATATTATTATTTTTATCCATATGGGCATTTCAGGTTCCTTCCCTTCAGTCAGGGCAGTAATTCTTGCTGCTTGTTCTAATATAATTAATGTGTTTTCTAGTAGAAAGGTTAGGCTTTCGCTAGTCACACTACCTTTGACCATGCTGGCATTTGCTCTGGTCACGGTAGTCAGTGTCAGTGCTGCTGATTTTACTTTGAATTCAAGTGGTGATTCGCATATTTATTGGATGTTTGAAAACTCTACCTGGGCAAGCAGAGATGGCTGGCTTGTAAGTGGAGGAACGTCATTACATAAGGGTAGTGATTATTATGCCGATGACTGGTACAAGGCAACAGACGCTGAAACTTGCGGAAAAAATATTAAAGCACCAATTTCTGGAACTATAATTTTTAGTGGACAGGCACAAAATGCTGGGGGAGGAAGATCCTCATATGGAAATTCTGTAATTATTCAATCCAATATAAATAACAACTTTGCATGGAGGGGAGCACATATGCAGTCTGGCTCACTCACTAAAAGTGCAGGACAATCAGTAAACGCAGGCGATATCATAGGTAAGGTAGGAGGAACTGGGGCAACAGATACATCCTGGGCATGTCATTTACATTCGGCACTTTATAAAAGTATTTATGAATCATCTAGTCAGGGAGGAACTGGATTTTCCAGATTGCAAACGTGGGGCACAACTATAGATGAAATCACTTCCAGTACTCCTAATAAATTTGCAACACCTTTTTATAATGATGCAACTGGAACTACACCACCTCCGCCAACTACTGACTGTGATGATGTTACTTATAACGGAATAGCACTATATGCCGGGGATAATTGTGCTGGTAATTCTGAACATAAAGAATTCTCAAGTCCAACTGGAAGTTTTATAGATCTTCCCGGTCAGGGGTGGAATGATAAGGCAAATTCGGTTTACGTTAAATCAGGTTGGTCAGTGAAAGTATTTGAACATACTTCTACGCAAGATGGGGGAGGAAGAAATAAGTGCTTAAATCATAGTTACTGGGACCTTGACCTTGATCAATGGGATCAGGGCGGGACAATAGGTGCTGGAATATCCTCTATTATTCTTTATAGCAACAGTACAACATGCACTGGGGCAGTTCAACCACCAAGTGCGCCAACATTACAAAGCCCTGCAAGTGGGTCTACATTTAGTGATAGCCAATCAATTACTTTACAATGGTCAGCGACAGGAAATGACTATTACGGAGAAATCTTAGGTGGGCCAAATGGGACTTTGTATTTCGATTGGCAGACAGGAACAACTAAAAACATTGGCACACAGTGGCCAGGAACATATCAATGGCATGTAAAGGCCAGAAATAGCGGTGGGACTAGTGGATGGAGCGGAACTTGGACATTTACAGTTCAAGCCTCTGATGATGCTTATGAGCAGAATGATACTTTAGCTACTGCATGGTACCCTGGAAGCAACTGGGAACAAAGATGGCTTTCCAGTTTTAGCGGATATGGCAAGCAGAGCGATGACGATTGGTACAAAATAGATGTATCAGATAACGAGAGGAGATTAAATATAGACTTGAGATTTACAGACAGTCAAGGAGATATAGACTTGGGCCTGTATAACTCAGTAGGAACATTATTGGATTCCTCTGCAGGTACAGCTGACAACGAATACATAGACTATACAGTATCTAGTGGTGGAACATACTACATTAAAGTGTATTATGATAACGCTGGAAACACTTATGACTTATGGTGGGATGATATAGCACTACCTGTACCACCTTCTGCTCCGGCTTTAATAAGCCCGGCAAGTGGTACATCGTTTACGAGCACGCAACAAATAACCTTACAATGGTCTGCTACAGGAAACGACTATTATGGAGAAATTCTAGGTGGTCCTAACGGAACCATTTATTTCGATTGGCAAACAGGAACGAGCAAGAATATTGGCACACAGTGGCCAGGTACTTATCAATGGCACATAAAAGCCAGAAATGCTGTAGGTCAGAGCGGATGGAGCGCATCATGGACGTTTACAGTACAAGCTGCTGATGATTCTTATGAGCAAAATGATACATTAGCAACAGCCTGGTATCCAGGAAGCAACTGGGAGCAAAGGTGGCTTTCAAGTTTTAGTGGTTATGGTAAGCAAAGTGATGATGACTGGTACAAAATTGACGTATCAGATAGTGAAAAAAGATTAAATATAGATCTTAGATTTACACACTCCCAAGGAGATATAGATCTAGCTTTATTTAACTCTTCAGAGGTACAATTAGCAGTTTCCAACGGGAGTGCTGATAATGAATATATAGACTACACTGTGGCAGCTGGTGGAACTTATTACTTGGTTGTATATTACGGAAATGCTGGAAATACTTACGATCTATGGTGGGATGACATAGGCTTGCCTGTACCGGCTGCACCTACTTTAGTAAGCCCAGTAAATGGCTCAGCATTTAGTTCAGGTACATCAATGAACCTGGACTGGAATGCAAGTAGTGGTGCTACTGACTATTATGCCCATTTAACTGGTCCTGGAGTCGACAGAAATTCAGGATGGACAACTAATACAAACTGGGTAGCAGGAGTATTAGCAGCAGGTACATATCAATGGAATGTTAAAGCTAGAAATGCTAATGGAGAGAGTGCAGTAAGCGCTACCTGGTCATTCACAATAAACCAGGTAGTTGACTGTAATTCATTCTCATACAATGGAATCATTTTATTCGCTGATCCTACTTGCAGAGGAACAGAGGTTAGATTCCCCGCAGCAACACAGATCACTAACCTTTCAGGTTATAGTTTTGATAATCTATCTTCCTCAATTTATGTTGGTTCTGGTTGGTCGGTAAGGGTTTATGAACAGGCTAATGGTGCTGGCCTAACTAGATGTATAACAGGAAGTATGTGGAATCTGGGGGTTGATACTTACGATGGAAGTAGTACGTACATCAACAACACTGTTTCATCGGTTCAGGTTTTCAACAATACAAGTTGTGCAGTACCATTAGTGAATAATGCACAATTTATTAGTCAATCAGTCCCTACAGCAATGGTCGTCGGGCAGACTTATACAGTATCAGTAACAATGAAAAATACTGGTAACAAGCCATGGACACAGGTTGGAAACTATAAATTAGGCTCACAAAATCCATCAGACAGTTCAACATGGGGAATGCATAGAGTCTTCCTAAATACTGGAGAGGTTGTAAATCCAGGCGCTCAAAAGGTTTTTACCTTCAATGTTACAGCACCTACAACTCCGGGTACTTATAATTTCCAATGGAGGATGTTACAGGAATATGTAGAATGGTTTGGCGGGACAAGCACCAATGTTGCCGTAATAGTATCAGATGGCTCGTTACCTGTTAATAGTACATGGTATCAGGAAAGTGATAGCAAAATGTATTACACTAGTGGATGGACATTAAGAACTAATGTAAGCGCAAGTGGCGGGAAATACATGCAAACATCGACACAAGGTGCGTATGTTGAATTCAAAACAATGGGGAATGCTTTTACACTCAAAAGAATAATGTCATCAGCTAGGGGTACAATGAATGTTTGTATAGATGGAGTATGTCAGACAATAAATAACTACTCAGCAACAACAAAATTTCAACAACAGCTTGTGTTTAAGAATTTGGCTGGTAATGCCCCACACACTATAAGGGTTGTGAACAACCAGGCAAAACCCATGGACCTTGATGCTGTATTAGTCTGGAGCTATGTTATGTATCCTCTGACGCCAAGTACAACATGGTACCAGGAAAACAATGCAAATTTTGTTTATATAAGAGTTGCTGACTGGGTAACGAAAAGCAGTACTAGTGCAAGTGGTGGAAAATACATACAATCAAGTGTACAGGGTGCTTATGTTGACTTCAAGGTACAAAGCAATGCGTTTACGCTAAAGAGAAAAATGTCTCCTTCAAGTGGGACAATGAATGTATGTATAGATGGCGTATGCCAGACAATAGATAATTATTCAGCAACAACAAAATGGCAACAACAGTTAGTGTTTAAAAATCTAACTGGCACTCTACCGCATACAATAAGGATAACAAATAATCAAGCTAAAGTTATAGACATAGATTCAATTCTTTCATGGAGCTTCGTAATGAACCCATTAGTACCAAGTTTAACATGGTATCAGGAAAATAACGTAAATCTTCTCTATACAAGAACTGCAGATTGGACCTCAGTAAGCAGTACTAGTGCAAGTTCTGGTAAATACATTCAGACAAATGTACAAAGTGCCTATGTTGAGCTTAAGGTACAAAACAGTAGTTCATTTATTATAATGAGAAAAATGGACTCAAGTAGAGGTACGATAAACGTTTGCATAGATGGAGTATGTCAGAGTGTTAGCAACTACTCCCCAACGGTTAAATGGAAGCAACAACAGACATTTTATCTATCCGGGACCGGAGTTCACACGATTCGCATAGTGAATAATGAATATAAGGTCATGGATATTGATGCGATCAAGGTGCTGTAAGTGAAAACTCAAAAGAAAAGGTTAGGAAAGGTGCACCCAGAGGTGCACCTTTTTTTAAGATCTGGCACTCTTCTGCTAACTCTGCTAAAATATTTATGGTAATATGAATTATTGATTTATTTGTTACGGCTTTATTATAAATGTTTTCAGACGATCCTTTTGATCCATCTAATAATGACCCTTTTTCAACGTTCCAAGGTGGTACCGGAAGCCAAGGCTCCCAACCTCGATCACAGCCACAATCTCAACCACAGGAACGGGTTGATATTACACAGCTTTTCGCTGAGCGTACAAAAGAAGCCATTCAAAAAGCAGCAATGTCTTCGCTTGAGCACAAACAAAGTAGTATTGATACTGAAAATTTGCTTTACGGAGTTTTAGAAGATGGTGAACTGATAAGCAGGATTATAAAAGAAATTGGAATAGATCAGCAAGAATTGAAAAATTATGTCGAATCCCAAATGAGCAAAGGCAATTATGAAGGTGATTCACCTGGTTTAACCCCAAGAGCAAAAAGAGTATTACAACTTTCATTTCAGGAAGCGCAGGAACTTGGACACAATTATATTGGCACTGAGCATATTTTACTTGCATTAGTTCGGGAAGGAGAGGGCCTTGCTGCACAGACACTTGGAAAACATACAGTAACACACCCAAAATTACGCCAGGCAATAATTAAAATAGTCGGCGAGGGCGATAAAGAGGGGAAAAAAGTAAAAGAAAAAAGCGGGACACCTGAACTGGATAAATACTCTCGTGACCTCACGGAACTTGCAAAAAAAGGGGAAATAGACCCGGTTGTAGGAAGAAGCGATGAAATAACTAGGGTGATTGAGATACTTGCTAGAAGAAGAAAAAATAATCCTGTTTTGATAGGTGAACCAGGTGTTGGAAAAACAGCAATTGCAGAAGGGCTTGCACACAGAATAGTTACCGGGAATGTGCCTGATACATTAAAAAACAAAAAAGTTAAAGCACTCGATCTGGGCATGCTTGTTGCTGGTTCAAAATATAGAGGGGAATTTGAAGAGAGGGCAAAGAAATTGATCCAGGAACTTGAAAAAAGCGAGCGCGACATTGTATTATTCATTGATGAACTGCATACGATCGTAGGTTCAGGTGCTAAGGAAGGTGAACTGGACTTTTCAAATATGATAAAGCCAGCGCTCGCACGAGGAGAATTGCAGGTAGTTGGAGCAACAACATTAAGTGAGTATAAGAAATATATTGAACCTGATGCTGCATTAGAGCGAAGATTTCAGCCAATTCTTGTAGAAGAACCAAATATCGAACAAACAATTCAGATATTAAAAGGGATCCGCGATCAATATGAAGCACATCACAGAATAAAAATTCGCGATGAAGCACTTGTCGCAGCAGCAGAGCTTTCAGAGCGGTACATTAAGGATAGGTTTCTTCCTGATAAAGCAATTGATGTAATGGATGAAGCAGCAAGTAAGGTTAGATTAGCAACATCTTCAGAGCCGGAAAAGTTGCGTGAACTAAAGGCACAAATTGAGTCACTCGAACGAGAAAGAGAATCATTATCCCGGGCAGGAAAACACAAAGAAGCAGCCGAATTGAAACAGCAAATTGAAAAGAAACGAGAAGAGCTTGTCCCAATTCAAGAAGAATGGGAAAAGAAACATGGAACAGGAAACCCTGAGGTCAGAGCAGAGGATATAGCGGAAGTAGTTTCAAAAACTACTGGAGTGCCAGTGACAGAATTAAAAAAAGAGGAAAAAGAACAGTTAATAAAGCTTGAGGAAAAACTTCACGCACGAGTAATTGGCCAGCACGAAGCGATAAAATTTGTTTCAGATGCTGTAAGAAGAAGTCGGGCAGGTTTGCAAGACCCGAAAAGGCCAATTGCGTCATTCATTTTCCTCGGCCCAACAGGCGTAGGCAAAACAGAGCTGGCCAAAGCACTTTCTGAATTTATGTTTGGAGATGAAGATGCAATGATCAGACTGGACATGAGCGAATACATGGAAAGATATGCAGTTTCGAGGCTAATAGGTTCACCACCCGGATATGTAGGCTATGAAGAAGGTGGCCAGCTAACAGAAAAGGTAAGACGTCATCCATACAGCGTAGTGCTTTTAGACGAGATCGAGAAAGCCCATCCAGATGTTTTTAATATCCTACTCCAAATCCTTGAGGATGGTCGTTTAACAGACGGAAAAGGTAGGACTGTTGACTTCAGAAATACTATAATTATTGCGACATCAAATATAGGATCTGACATTCTCATGGAGAAGATCAATGCACAGTCAATTGAGCAGATCAAAAAAAGAGCTGAAGAAAAACTAGCAATAGCAAAAATTAGTGAGCCCGAAGACAAAGATTGGTCTGATCTTCAGGACAAAATGATGAAACGTCTAAAAAAATCCTTTAGGCCTGAGTTTATAAATAGGATTGATGAAATAATAATTTTCAGACCTTTGACTGAACCGGAGCTGAGAAATATTATTAAGCTCTTACTTGAAAGAACAGAACAGCTTTTGGATGCACAAGGAATAAAATTAAATGTATCAGAAAAAGCCGTTGATGAACTGGCCAGACTTGGTTATGACCCACAATTTGGCGCCAGACCATTGAGAAGGACCATTCAAAGAGAACTCGAAAATCCGATTTCTTCCAAGCTTCTTGAAGGAAAATTTAAAAAAGGTCATACTATTAAAGTTGATTTTGCCAATGATGAATTTTTGTTCGAATGATTTTTTATATAAATTAATATAATTCAATGTCTGAAAACGTAGATGGTCAGCTCAGCACTGTGATGATAGGGCTAGGAATAGCTTTACTCATTATATTTATTGCCTCACTAATCATGTTCCTTATTAGTTATCTCAATAAAACTGAGCTTTCTGACCAAAAAGGATGGAAAAATTTTAGGAAACCAGCCGTTGGTTTTGCTATAATCAGTGTAGTGCTGCTTGGAATTATTTTAATAGTTTTATTGCTTTTAGAGGTTCTTTAATTATTTTATAATTTTTTCTAATGAAACCCGAAATTCTGAAAAAACATAGCGATGCGAGGGCAAAACTTACTAGAGATGATGACGAATTTTTATTAATGCTTATAAAAGACAATGATGACGATGGTAAAGTGATTTTTAAAGATAGTAGGGTAATTGATTACCTTGAGAAGCTTTCCAAAAAATTGGATTTTGATAATATTGAAAACATGCTTGATACAGCAGCAAATGGAGATTTGTCGGAAATTAATCTTGGAAATACTATTGAAGATAAGGAATTGCCTGATTTGGACATCATATTAAATATTTTGAATAAGTATATAGAACAGGTAAATGAAGATATGCCATACGAGATCATGTCCGAAATTAGGAAAAATTATATTTCAGACCTTACTGCGGCAATTGTAGAAAATGCTTATGAGAAATTGGTATATGAAATTTTTGTAAATATGAATGAGCTTGTTATAAAAGAAATCCAACTTGTTTCATCTGAGATATGTCCACATTCTAGATTGATAGACATTTTTTCAAAAAATGCTGGTGGAATAGACATTAGAGTTGAAATAATATAATGGTAAATGGTATGCTCAAATATAGAGAAAGTATTTACTTGAATTAAATCAATTAAACTAATTACACAAATTAAACAAATTGAATAACACTGTAACCAGTAAAAAAATGAAAGAGATGCAAGAACAGGGGGAAGAGAACCTCGCATTTGTATTTCCACCAGGCTTAAGTAAAAAAATTAAAAGACTGCAGAAAGACATTGACGCTAGGTCTGCTGGCGAGGTGCTTATTAAAGCCATTTCATTGTTAGAATTCACTCTTGGTAGAAAACTAGAGGTCAAAGATGACTCTCAGGGCAACAAATGGGAAATTGACGAATTTGAGCAGAGTGAAAAACGCGTTGAAATTAAAAAGTAAAATTATTACTTTTATAATAAAAATACAAGTAAAATATGGCAACAAAAGAAACTGATAGCCCAAAACTTGTTGATATTGAATCAGAACCTGACTTTGAGGTTGTGCAAATGCCTGTTGACCAGTTAGAGGATATTGGTGTGAGTGAGATTGAAAAGGTACCTGAGGTTTCAGAGGATAAAGCGTATGTTCAGATCAAACAAAAACGCGAGGGCGCGCGAAATTCTTTTGCAATCATTTTTCTTGTTGGATTTCTTATTCTTCTTTTTGTAGCAATGGTGATAGGTTTTCTAATGGAGGGAGACCAATTGGATAATACAAAAGAGATCTTGCTGACTATTTCTGGTATCCTTTCCGGCCCGATGGGATTTGTTATTGGCTACTACTTCAGAAGGAGTGAGGAATAAAAAGTAACCACAGTGTAGCTATTCAGTCCCTTCAACAATCGGTACAAAGATATAACCTTCATGAACTCGTTCATCAAATTCTGTAGGCGAAACACGTTCGATCACCCTTATATCATTCTTTTGTGTAGGAGCTACCATTCTGCCACCCACAGTTAGCTGGTTCTTTAATTCATTAGGAATTTTCTCGAAAGATGCAGCACAATGTATAAAGTCAAAAGGAGCGCGCCCAGGATAACCCTTCGATCCATCTTTAAATGACATTTCAATACGTGCGGTTAGTTGTGGGTAGTGCGCAAGATTTTTTCTTGCCAGGTCTACTAGATATTGATTTCTTTCCAATGCATAAACTTTTCCGTTGTCGCCTGTAATGAACGCAAGTAAAGCAGTAACATATCCTGAACCAGAGCCAATTTCCAAATATTTTTTACCCTCACGTGGTTTAAGAAGCTGCAGCATCTGTGCTACAACGGTCGGTTGCGAGATTGTCTGGTTGAAACCAATGGGTAATGGACGATCTATATAGGCAGTATCCTTAAATTCTTCTGTCACGAAATCTTTTCTATCAATTATTTTCAATGCATTTGCAATGAGTGGATCATTAACCACTTTAGCAGGTCCTTGTGTAAGAACATTTAATAAGTGATCTTTTGTCCAAATATATGGATTCGAAGTCCCAAATTTATTAAGGTCCATATTAATTTTACTTTTTGTTGATTAAATTTTCTACAGCTCTATTATTGCCGTTTTTGGACCGGTTGTAAATAAGCTCAAACTTCTTTAGAATGGGTGTGTGAAGAATTACTTTCTAAAAACAAAAGTGCCCGAAGAAAAAAGCAAGATAATGTCTATGCTTTTAATTGTGTTTACAGCAAGTTTCTTGATTGCCTTGCTAATGACATCAAATGATGGTTTAAATGCTATCAAAGGTCTGTATGGCGGTCAGGTGAAAGGAGAAAGCACTTCTAAGTATTGGAGCGTCTCAGATCAGGTATGTTCTGAGTTCAGTAGTAGCTCTAAGTTCGCAAAGATTGGTGATAGTATAAGCGTTGGTTTCCCTGCTGGAAATTATATGCCGGATGCGCTTAACTTAGCAGAAGGTGGTGCCACATCGAAGGATTTCGCTCCGGGTGGAAAACTTAATTCAAAATTAAATGGTTTAAATAACTCAGGTGTTGATTACGCTGTCATAATGCTTGGTACTAATGATTGCTCATATGCAGCAGTTGGACAATCAGGCTTTAGCCCCAACGATGTCTATTTGAACCTACAACAGATAGTCCGAAAAGTTAAATCATACGGTGTAACACCAATTATTAGTACTTTCCCAAGACGTGGTGCTTCTTTTGAACAACAATGTGGGAATGAGGCAGAATATAACTCATTAATAAGACAGCTGGCTCGTGTAGAAAACATACCACTAAGAGATATTGAGCAAGCCTCTTTAGATGGTATGATCCCACTTGATCCAGACAAATTACATCTTTCCTCTGAGGCTAACGAAAATATAAATCAAATTATGGAAGGCTTTTGTTCCGACCCATTAGAAATATCTGGAGGAACAAGCACATACACAGGTTCAAGCAGTAGTGGAAGTGGTGGAGAAGGCAATATTTGCGATGTGCTTGGATTGGAAAGTGGCGTTGTTGAAGCTTATGTTCAAGATCATTCAGAATATTATGATGTTGACCTTGGAGTTGTTGGTACTGTTGTGTGTCCTGGTACGCCAGTTGATCAGATTGTTGATATTGCAAGAAATAGTAGCCCAGCAAATAATATTCATGTTGTAAGGCTTGGTCATGGCGGATGTGTTTTTTCAGAAGCTGATGCTATAAAAAAGATTTCAGAAATACGTTCTAAGACAAGTGATGCTGATTCGCCCAAAGTTTACATTTTAATTGGAAATGAACCAAGGACTGATTGGGCTTCACTGTTTCCAGATGATTGTAATGGTGGCGGTGATTGTACAGCAGGAACTAATGCAGGACAGTACACTGCAAACATAGTTAATGGTGTACAACATTCTGGTTTAAGTGGCACGTCGGATACATCTGAATTCCTTCTTTTCCCAGCATTTAACTACCATGTAGCTGGTAGTGATACAGATAAGTATGTAAGTAATTTTTTTGCAGGCTATAAAAGTGTTGCTGATGTTGATTTATCTGGTGACTTTGCAGGTTTTGGTGTAAGCATGCAAAAGGAATCTGCATCTGAATCGTTTAGTTCAAGGATTGATAAATACAAGGCTATACTTGAGGCGCAGGGTGTTGGTGATTATAAATTGCATCTTTTTGGTGCAAATACAGTGAATTATGAGGCTGATCAAGGTTTTATTGATGACCTTCTTGGCGCCATTAGAGAAAATGAAGATACAATGGAAGGTGTTTATATATTCTCCCCATGGGGATGGGACTATGCACCTGGGTCCGGTATTAGAAATTTACCTATTCCAATGCCAATCTGGAATAAGATATTTGAGGAATGCCAAAGCGAATCTACATATAGCTGTCTTCTATCCCCGGTTGCAGATGTTCCTGGACTTGCTAATTGTAATGTGCCAAAAAAGAGTCAAATTGTAGCAAGGATAAAGCTGAAAAAAGATGGCGAGGTAAGAACTGCACTTCCAATTCTTACTCAACAAGTGGATATGACATTATTAGGTTGGATGGGTGATGAAAACAGTCTTAACAGAGTAGCTGATCCTGACTATGAGGGCCCTTCATATGGCACTGAAATTAATCCGTTTCTTGCCCCTTGTGCGGCGGATAAACTTACAAATCCTGAGGAAGCATTGTTGGATAAGCAATTTTCCGGCCCAATAAGGTTAATTTATAATGAAAAAGAAAGGGATATTATTGATTATCAAATTAATTTGCTTGGCAATGCTATGGCCTGCATGATATGGGATGCTAGGGATATGACCGCTGGCAGTATGTCTATTACAGAGCTTGAACCAAGGTTCAAACTTGATGAAGGAGAGAGTATAGGTGATGGAAACACTGGTTCTGGATATCAAAAGGGATCTATTGAGATACTGCAAAGTTCTGCTGAAGATGTAGCTAATTTGATAAACCAGCTATCTTCAAAAATAGCAAAAACCGACAATCAATGCAGTTCAAGTATTTATACGAGAGTTGAGCCAAGTGATAAGCTTTCAGGTGCGGAGCTTATCGTGGAAGACGGCACTTATGATTTTAGCGATGATAATGTCCTTTGTGATGCAATGGCAATAGGTTCTATTAATGTAATAGATGCAGCTGGCAACATAATTTCCCCTGAACAATCTGTTGCACTTTATTGTCGAGGCGCAGCAGGCAGTCGCCAATACATTGGACCTGAAGATGCTCTTTATTATAATTACGTGAAGAATGGAGTTGAAAAAATCGAGATACCCGGAGCTGCTGAAGGTCTTGCTCAATTATGGGTCGATGAGGCAATTGCCAATCCGTGGGGTGGAACTTATGAGGTTAAGCATAACGATAAGGCAGCTATAGAAGTTAGTTATACACAAAAACTTTATGACGGCTGGTCTACAGAATCAACTGACTTTGGTGACCCAATCACATCAGATGAGGAAAGTTGCACTCTTAAGGAATATTCAGGTGACAAGGCAATGGCTAAAGGTAATGCACCAAAAGGGAGTGCAGACTTTGTTATTCCTTGGATGGGACAGAGCCTGAGCATGATGAAAAGAATGCACGGAATATTTTATGTTTTCAAAGAAGAAGAGAGGCCAGAGGGCTTTGAAACAGCAGCCGGTTATCTTGATAAAAGGCATGATGAGATTGAGGAACTTAAAGAATTAAAAGGTAGCAATGGACTTATTCCTTTTAATAAATACCGCGATGTTATTGTTAAATTATTTAATCCAGACAATATATTTTTATGTTCAGATATAACCGGCGATGATGGCTTGCTTCCGTTAATCTATGACATAGACAAAAATGAGGAGGACGATGTTGCAAAGAAAATGGCTGAAACTCTAGAGAAAACAGATTGTCTTGGAAGAAAAGGAAAAGCAATCGATAAAGATCCATTAAAAAGATGGCTCTGCCAGGAAGGACATCTTGATAGTCAGTATTGTATTGAGGAAGATCAATGCAAATCTATAGACGATCTAAATAGAGGAAATGATGGCAGTTTAACCGGTATGGTGTGTCCAATTAAAACACCAGTTGGATGTGCACAGGGAGTAGATGGTACATATTCTCACATGGCTGATGGTATGACAGCACAAGAATTGGTTAATCGTGAAAGAATAGCACTCGATCTTGACCCAGCTGGTTCGGATACAATGGTATACGCGCCTGAGGATATTAGAACAATAGCTCCAGCGCAGGAAGCTTTTTCTGATACGTTAACTGGATCTTGTGGGGTTCATGTCATCTTGGAGTCAATTGCAACTCCTGGACTCAGATATTCGATTTACCACCTACATACTGATCCAAGTAAAAATAATCCAAATATCTATATTGAAGGCGAGACAATACAAAAAGGGGATTTGCTTGGCGAGCTTCTACCCGGCCAACCTGGAGATAATGCTTGTACTAATGGTGCTCATTTGCATATTTCTGCTAATTATAACGGGACAATAGCAGTTGATCCTTATCTTTTACTCGAAGACGCTTGTGGAGAAATTGTTTGCGAGGATGAGGATAAGTCAGTCTTGCAGGATGGCAACCTCGTAATACGACCCGATGAACTAAATACTGATTACTCAAATTTAATAGATGAAGATGCTTTGTGCAAAACAGAGGATGGCAAGGATGGTTATAGAAGTGATCGAATTTCTGCTGAAGCTGCAGAAGGAACAAGGCCTGAATTTGAGTATGGCAATTTAAGCGAACTACAACAAAATGTATTAAATGCATGTCCTGTAGAGTTGCCAGAGTGTGATGAAAGATGTAAAGAGACAACAAAAGCATGGGTTGTTCGCCTAGCTCAGGAAAATATTGAACAACTTGGAAGAGATTATAATGAAAATGATTACTATTCTATTGAAGAAGTACGGGGTTTTATGGACGATATGTATGAAGAAGCCCATGACGATATAAAATTTCAATTACTTATTGCAATTTGGTTATCAGAAAATGGCTTAAACCCAACTTTTAAAAATAAAGGGTTTGAAAGTGATATTTTTGGATGTGGTGTTTTTTGCTCAGAACCTCCAAAATCATTTGAGGAAGAACTAGCATGCGTTACAAGAAAGCTTCAAGGTTGTAGTGTTATGTATGCTTTTGATGAGCAAAAACCAGGAGAATATTTAGAAAAATATGGCCCGATAGAAGACAATCCAACATTTACAACGAAAGTGTTCATGATAATGGACAAACTAGCTGAAGTCCAAGGAGATGGTTCGTATAGGAACCAGAGCGGTAATTGTTCTATGTATGTATATGATGAAATCCCGCCTGATTTAGATTGGGCTGTGGGCCTTTTAGATAGAACTTAATTTAATAAAACATGGCAATAAATTTAGACGTAACAAACCCAAAAAGATTTAGAATTATATTATTAGCATTATTTGGCTTCTTAATATTAATTATTGCGATTTCATTTACTGTCTATGATTCGCAAGACAAACAATCTGATTGGATTGAAAACAAGGAACAGGACCCTTCAAAGATTGAAGACATAACTAAAGCACTTCCATATGTTGAAGAAAATTACAGAATTAGTTATTCCGAAGCAGAAAAATATTACATAGTTACTTACCCCGGATATAAGTCGTTTGGTGAAATAGAGCTAAAGACCGTACTTTGGTTTAAACAAAATACAAATTTGAAATCTGTCCAGATAAAATATGGTGAAATAGGAGGTGTGACAAAGGATTATGACCTGAACATAAGTGCCGAGGAAATATTAAAAGGAAACAAATATTATCAACAAACGGTAAAAGACGCTGAATATACTGAAATGGAAATATAATTATTGCCAGCGAATCAATCCTAGACTAAAAACAACCCATCCTTATAAATAACCTTCTTCCTCCCATTCTTCAATGTTGCTGTAACTGTTTTTTTCTGCGTATTGATTATATCTTTGTGCTCGGCAGACATGTTAAATCCTAGCTCTCTTAACTCAGCTTTTGATACCTTTGAAACATCCCCATCATAGCCTTCTCTGTAGGCAAGACCAAGGGCAATATGTGAGTTACCGTAAGTATCACCTATATTCTCATCATAAAGTGTGTTTGCCATGAATTTTGTAATACGTGAGAACCTTCTATCAGTAAGAGAAAATTCACCAACTTTATCTGCATTCTTTCTCGAGATCATTTGTTCAAGCATTTTTTGACCGCGTTTGGCAGTGGCTTTCACAACCTTACCAGACTTAAATTCAAGCCTGATATCAGTAATTTTGTTACCATACATATAAAGAGGTTGGTTGAAATATATATATCCTTCAGTGCCACGCCAATCAGGGCTTGTAAAAAGTTCATAACTTGGAATATTCCTTCCACTTCCACCAAGCCACTTACGCATTTTACCGATCTTAATGGTCAAATCAATTTTAGCGCCTTCAATATGCACGGATTCAATTTTCAAGGAATCAAGCTTTGCTTTAATTTTTTCCTGAGCAATAAGAATATTTGTCCATTCTTTGATAGGATCTTTCTTATCAAGGTAACATGCGCGGATAACCTGCTCCCAATATTCCTCTAGCGTGAGCCCGGTCTCGTCGGCCATCGCTTTTGTTGGATAAAGCCCAATGGTCCAGGTGAAATGTCCCCTGTATTCTTTATCCTCAAGCCATTCTCTTGTTTTTTTATTCGAATCCATGCTCATCAAAATTTTAGTTGGGTCAACAGTTTCCAGCTCTTTCAAGTTAGTATCCGCAAGAATACCAATTTGATGATCAATTAAATCAGTCAGTGCCTTCTTGTACTTTTTAGGAAAAAATTTAAGCTGTTCATCTGAAGCAATTTCATACATCATTTTATCAAATCCGCCAGTTGGCAGCATTCTTAGTAATGGATGACCACCAGCTTCTAAAATCGATTTCTGCAGCTCTTTTAGTAGTGGTTTGGCAACGTCTGGAACATAGCAAATCACGACCTCACCTTTTTTCAATCCCTTTCCAGAATTCAACGCAAATTTCACAAGAATATCAGCATATTTTTTTAACAATATTTCATCAGGTTTAAACATTCGTAGTGTAAATAAAAATATGCAGGAATTCTACCATGAAATTCAGAAAAAATTCATTAAAAATTAATACTTTGATAAGAACTTATTGCTAATATCTTGTTATGTCAGCAGAAGATCAGGTACAAAAAATGTTGTTACAAAGATATTATGGTCATAAAGATTTCAGACCAGAGCAGTTATGTATTATAAAAACAATTCTTTCTGGACGCGATGTGCTTGCAATTTTGCCAACCGGTGGAGGAAAGTCTGTCTGTTATCAAATTCCTGCGTTGAACCTGAGAGGAGTAACAATTGTAATATCGCCATTAATTTCACTAATGAAAGACCAGGTAGATTCATTAAAGAAAAAGGGGATCAGAGCTACTTATTTAAATAGTTCGCTTGATAAGTACAAGTTAAAGTTTAGAACACAGCAGATCAAAGCATTAGAGCAGAAAATTATTTATGTCTCGCCAGAGCGATTAAACACAAAAAGCTTCATCGAACTTTGTAAAAATATCACAATCGACTTTATTGCAGTAGACGAGGCACACTGCATAAGTCAATGGGGACATGATTTTCGTCCAGCTTATCTCAAAATTAATAATTTCATTCGAACATTACCCAAAAGACCAATAATTGCAGCTTTCACTGCAACAGCAACAAGAAAGGTTAGGATTGATATTTCCAGGCAACTCAAGTTAAAAACCCCAAAAAAATTTATTGGTAGTTTTGACAGGGCCAATCTTTCATTTAAAATACTTCGGACAGATGAAGTACTAAAAGAAACATTCCTTTTTGACCTAATAAAAAAGAACACGGGAATCTCTCTTGTTTTTTGTCAGTCAAGAAAGCAAGTTGAGAGAATATACTTATCACTGCGTTCATTTGGAATCAATGCAGGATTTTATCATGCCGGTTTAAGTCAGGAGCAAAGAAAAATAGTTCAAGGGGAATTTATGATGACCAAGTACCGGGTTGTTGCTTGTACGAACGCCTTTGGAATGGGAATAGATAAACCGGATGTGCGCTATGTATATCATATCGGATTTCCCCCGAATTTAGAGAATTATTACCAGGAGGTTGGTCGTGCTGGGCGTGACGGTGAAAATTCTGAATGCGCACTAATTTATTCTGTGAATGACGTAAGACAACGACAGTTTCAACTAAGGAAAAAATACGAAGATACAGAATTAAAGACAAATAGAGAGCTTGAGAAATGGGACAAACAAAGGTTGGATTCTATGTTGCGATTTTTAATCACAGAAAAGTGTCGAAAAAGATTTATTTTGAGGTATTTTGGCGAGAGGAGAAAAAAACCTTGCAATATGTGTGACAACTGCAATAGTTGCAAAACATGATTTGCTTTGAATAGGTTTTTGCTTTAAGCTGTTAAAGAGTTAAATTATTAAAAAAATATTATGACAAAGGACAATGAACAAAATTTTGAACTGCTATCAAGCTTGTTACTAAAAATCAGAAATAAGCAGGAAGCTTTGAATTTTTTGCAGGATATATTTTCAAATAAAGAACTTGGAACACTTGCGCTAAGGGTACAAATTGCAAAAATGCTTCACGAAGGTCTCTCTTATATTGAAATTGAAAAGGCGACAGGTGCAAGTTCAGCCACAATTGCAAAAGTGAACGAAGCCTTGAAATATGGTCGTGACGGCCTCAGAACAGTGCTTGAAAGAATAAAAAGAACAAAATAGCACATTTTCCTTCGAGAAAATATAAAAATTTGCGTTGTAATACAATGCGTAAAATCCATGTCTGTGCTAAAATTTGAGTTTCGATGGTTATGCTATTAATAGTACTACAGGACTTGCATATTCATGATTTTGTAGTATAATACATAACCAATATACATTTATACATTTTTATAATTATTTATTACAATTATATAATGAGAAATAAAATTTCTTTGTTTTTCAGTGTGCTTATTATGACAATGGTAATTCTTTCAAGTCTTAATCCGCTTATAGTGTCTGCTGAAGGAGAAAAAATTAAAAAGCAGAGCACTAATTCTATAAAGCCCCATAATACAGAAAGTGATGCCCTATCCGCTGATGGATATAATGTTAAAGACCTTATCGCATTTAATATTGGCACAAGGCAAATAGATGTAACTCTTTCTAATGGTACAAATTTTGGAGGAGGCTTAGGTGGTTTTCAACTTTGGAACTCAAACTCCGGGTATAACCCATCAGTTTGGAAACTATTAAAACCATCAGATGTGGATGGCGATGGTGATGTAGATATTATTGCTTTTAATACTGTTAATGGTCAAATTAATGTAACTCTATCTAATGGAGTTAATTTTGGTGGAGGTATAGGTGGTTTCCAGGTTTGGAATTCTAAAAGTGGATATTCAAATGCATGGACCTTGCTTGATCCTGCTGATGTGAATGGTGATTTAATGGCAGATATAATTGCCTATAATCCCACTACGAGGCAAATAGATGTAACTCTATCTAATGGAGTTAATTTTGGTGGCGGAAGAGGTGGTTTTCAGGTATGGAATTTAAATTCAGGTTACAATGCTCCTAATTGGCAACTATTATCACCTGCAGATGTAAATGGTGATTATTTAGCAGATATTATCGCTTTTAATAAAGTTACAAGACAAATAGATGTGACACCATCAACAGGTATTAATTTTGGTGGTGGAATCGGTGGTTATGAAGTATGGAATACAAATACTGGCTATAATCCTTCACTATGGATATTATTAGCCCCTGCTGATGTTGATGGCGATGAAATTGCTGATTTATTCGCATGGAATAAAACAAATGGACAAATAAATGTCACATTATCTTATGGTTATAACTTTGGTGGTGGCCGTGCAGGCAGCATACCTGTAATAGTAAATTCTGGATATCTTTGTACACCAGGTTACGCATGTAACTGGAAATTCCTTGATCCTGCTGATGTGAATGGGGACAGTTTTGCTGATATCATTGTATCTAATGGTACAAGAGTATATGTAACTGGCACAGATTCATCAGATACAGAAATTTGGTTTACAGCCACTGAACTTTGGAATTTGAACACAGGCTATACACCAACTAAATGGATACTGCTAGATTAATTATAATCTGGGAAAGAAGTTCTAAAAAAATGCCGAGAAAGGGAGTTGAACCCTTACACCCTTACGGGCACTAGCTCCTAAGGCTAGCGTGTCTACCAGTTCCACCATCTCGGCGTAGTAATAGCAATAAACTTGAGTTGTCAAATTACGGTGATAATTATAGCATTGTTCACTTAAAACTCATACACCCTTTCTTCAGTAATAACATAGTCAAGCTTAATATCATTATGCCCATTTGGTAGAGCACCATTGTAGCGTGAAATTTCATAACCAAGGCCCACCTTAAGGGTGCCTTCGCGCACCTTAGAAAGTAAACGGTCATAATATCCGCTCCCATAACCAAGTCGGTGACCTTGTAGATCAAATGCGAGTAGTGGAACCAGAATAATATCAATTTTATGTATGTCTTTTAATAAGCTTTTTGCTTTATTAGGTTGTAGAATCCCAAATTTATTCTTTTCAAGACCATCGAATGAAGTTAACTTCATACCGACTAGTTCATCGCTGTTCATAGAATCACTAATATCGTCAATATAAGGAACATAAATTTCAACATTAGGATGCTCCTCCCATATTCGTTCAATTACCAAAGTAGTATCTACCTCATTGTTCTTGGTTATTGGGAGATAGGCGTGTACAGACTTAATGCGATCTAAATAGTCAAAATCGAAAGTTGAAAAAAACTTTTCGGAAATTTTTTCACCGGCCATAGTAACACTACTATTACTTAGTGCTTTTCTTTGCTGTTTTTTTAGAGTTCTTATTTGAGCTTTTTTCATTATTACTAACCTCCAAATTCTCCTTCCCATAGATCTCCTTTTGTAGTTCTGTAACTGGTGCCCGTCTTTGCATTGGGAAAAATAGCACGTCATCAATGTATTCAGTCTCAGTAAACATCATTGTTAGACGCTCGATACCAGGTCCCAGGCCAGTAGTTGGGGGCATCCCATATTCCATTGCCTCAACAAATTCAACATCCATTGGATGTGCCTCTTCATCACCAGATTTTCGCCTGTCAACTTGCTGTTTAAAGCGATTAAAAAGCTCAACTGGATCATTCAATTCAGTCCAGTTATCACCAGCTTCAATGCCACCAATATATACCTCAAATCGCTCTGCAAAGCGTTTGTCCTGCTCCATAGCCTTGGCAAGAGGTGAAATCTCAATAGGATGTCCGTAAACAAATGTAGGCTCAATAAGCTGGTTTTCTACTTTAGCTTCAAATAGTTTAAATAAACATTCGCCAATAGATTTTGGTTTCCCTTCTTTATCATCGACACCCGCTTTATCAAGGACCTTATGTGCTTCCGCAAGCGTTTTTATCTTTTCAAAATCAACTCCAGCATATTTTTTAACAGCATCCGACATTGTTATTTTTAACCAGGGCTTGGCAATATCTATATCATTCCCATGAATTTTGAACACGCTCTTATTAAAAACTTTCTTTGCAATATGATTATATAATTGCTCAGTCAGTACCATGTTATCCTCATAATTAGCAAACGCAGTCATTGTTTCAAGCATTGTGAATTCCGGGTTATGTGTACGGTCAATACCCTCGTTCCTGAAATAACCGACGATATTATAAACATTCTCAAAACCTGCAATTACTAGTCGTTTTAAATAAATCTCATGAGAAATTGCAAGATAAAGGTCCTCCCCAAGGGCATTAATATATGTTTTAAAAGGCCTGGCAGTACTTCCACCATAAACTGGCTGAATAATAGGTGTCTTAATTTCAAGAAAACCTTTGCTATTTAGAAATTCCCTTATTGAGAAAAGTATTTTAGCAGCAGTCTCAAATCTTTGTCTTTTTTCAGGACTCATTATCATGTCCAAATATCTTTGCCTAAAAAGAAGCTCCTTGTCTTTTATGCCCTCCCATTTGTCAGGCAAAGGCCTGATAGATTTCGTCAGGAGCTTCAGCTCTTTTACAAGTAAGGAAATTTCCCCACGCTTTGTTTTTGTCACAATGCCAGTTGCCTGAACAATATCGCCAACATCAAGCAACTTCAGGTCATTAAAGCCCAAAATTTGTTTTTCTTTCGAGGTATTTGCTATCTCATCTGCTTTTATATACAACTGTATGCGACCGGATTGGTCCTGAATATGTCCAAAAATCAGCTGACCATGTTCTCTAAAGGACATCAGTCTGCCTGCCAATGTAACGCTTTTATTTTCAAATTCCTCATATTGCTCAACAATTTCCTTATTAGAATAATCCTTCTTGGCCTTTGAAGGATAAGGATTGATGCCAATTGACTTTAACTGATCAATCTTCTCAAGGCGATCATTTCGTATTTGAGCTAGTGTCGATTTTTGTTCATTCATTTGTATTGTATAAATAATTTCAGTTAATTTATGTAGCTGAGTAATTATAATTGATATTGAACAGATTGTCAGCTATTTCCTGGGCAGGAGCATTTTATTTAGTTGATTCAACTCTTGTCCATACGTTTTTGAAACTTTTTTTCAAAACTTTTTGCTCAAGGAGAATTCTCGCCCATAGCCAGAACCTGATAGGAAAAAGAAAAATTGACCAGATAAGCTCACGAATGTTCGAAGCGTATTTGAAAGGGAACCAAAAAAGTTCTAATTCATGCCAAAAACCTCTAGACTTTGTTTCTTCTTTTACAATACCGTATTTCCAAAGCTGTATATATCCACCTGTCGAACGCTTTTTCTGCTTAAAGTAATCGCTTAGTGTCTTTGGGTACTTTATACATGCGATTGCTGCAGGTTCGTAAGCAAGATCAAGCCCTTTGTTGTATATCATATAACTAATATACGCATCATCAACCAGTACATCCTCAGGAAGATCAAAATCTAAAATCTGTCTTTTCACCGCCATAATATACCCGCTCATCGGGAAAAAAGCGTGTTTTCTAACAAATACTTTGCTTCTTTGCTGCGGTGCATCAGCAAGGTCAATCATTCTTCGATAATGATTAGCTTCAGCAAAAAGGTGGCCATAATAGCCCATCATATAATTTTTAGGATCGCCTGAAACAGGTTTCCCTGTAACTCCTGCTATGTTTGGATTATTAATAAACTTTTTAACAATAAGCCCAATAGCACCTTTGCCCAAAAAAATATCACCATCAGTAAAAAAAACAATATCCGTATCAGCGCTTACTTTTTTGATAGCAAGGTTAAGAGCATGAGGTTTACCAAGTCCCGGGTCTTTCACCTGAATTAATTTTGATTTTTTATTTCCAATTCTGTCAAAAGACTGTTTGCCAGCAGCCAATGTTTCCTCATCCGGACTAACCTGAATAAGACTAATTTCATCCGAATAATTTGAATGAGCTAGATCAATAAGTGATTCAACCGCCTTTTTAACGGTACCGGCTTCTTTAAACGCAGTTAAAATAATAGCTATCTTCATTTCTGCAATAATTCATATTAAATCAAATTTCCTCAAGCTCGCCTAAGCCTGAAACGTGTTTTTCAACATTCTCAGGACTTCCATCGTATTTGACCTTTCCAGCGCCGTCAACAGTTACATCTAGTCCTTCAGTAACATAGACAGTAGCCTCAGCTGCACCATTCACTACAATTTCACAGTCTTTGGAGAGTAAATCTAAGGCATCAAATCTTGCAGCACCATTAATATTTATTTTTTGAACATCGACCTCTCCTTCAAGCTTTACTTCTGCGCTGCCATTAATATCGGTCTCTAGTTTATTAGCATAAAGTTCTTCAAATCGCGCATTTCCAGCACCATCAATTTTTAAGCTCAAATTATCAACATCAAGATAATCTGATTTCATTTTCCCAGCACCAATTATATAAACACTCTTCAAGTCATCAACTTCAATATTGAAGTTAATATCTTCAGTAGGAAAAACAGCACCACCGAATGGCAATAATGACGTATGTTTATAACTGATGATAAGTTCGCCATTCTTCACCTCAGTTTTTATTTTTTTCACAATATTATCTTCAGCCTCGACTTTTAAACTGGATTGATCCGCCTGCGTAATAATCAAATTTCCCTGTCCCTCAAGCCTGATCCTATCAAATTGAGATATCTCTCTTTCTTCTTCAATCACTTTCCCAGAACCTCTGCCTTGCATATAGCCAAGCACTAATACTCCCGCACAAAAACAACAAAGAAGAAAAACTATTAGTATAGGAATCCCTATAATTGCATATTTCCTCATATTGATGTTAATTAAAAATTAAAATAGGGTAGGTTGTTTATTTTCTTTATCACCCTTGCGCAGTTCAGACAGTTTCCACATAAAAATTTTAGCCTTTTTTTTCGCCTTAGGGTAATCCAGAGTAAAACTAAGTGCCTGATCTAATATCGCACGCTTAGTGTTTTTTGCTAGTCGAATATATAGCGATTTGTGTGAAAGGTCATTTAATTTCACAGCTAACCTATATCCATAATCTTGAAATTCGTGCGTAACATATTTTGCAGCTTTTTTTCTCTCACCGATGAAATCGTGAGCCAAAAGAAGGTCTTTCGTACTTGTAAATTTATGTTGTTTTTTCATATTACTTATTTAATAGTTCGATTGTCTTCTGAATAAGTGGCTCCATGCCTTGGCTAGACATAAAAACAAACGCATGAGGCCCGCCATCATTTACTATTTCGCTCAATTTATCTATTAAGTCCTTATTCTCACTATATTCGCTGACATGTATATCGTTCTTTTTTAGAAACGCTGCTAGCACCTTTTCATCAATAATAATATCTTTTGATTTAATTAATTTCGCGAATTTTGGCAATAAAACATAATCTACACCATTAAAGACATCAATGTAATTATTTAGTGAAGCTTCTGTCCTGCTGCCAGTATTTGGTTCAAATATTATAGTTAGTTTATGGTCTGGAAATTCTTTTTTTAATGATTTTATGCTTCCAGTAACTTTTGCCGGCGAGCTCGCAAAATCATCGATCACCACATATTTACTGTCAGCGCTTGCATATCTGATCTCAAGTCTTCGTTTCAAACCTTTAAAGTTTAAAAGTGCTTCTTTTATCACTTCTAAATTTATATCAAAATATGTTGCAAATTTTGCAGCGACTAATGCATTCCTATAATTATAATCACCTAGAGCAGTAGTTTTTATCTGGTTTTCCTCACCCCATTTCTTCAACTCTTTAAAGTCAAACATTACACATTTTGTGCCTACATCCGCACAAATTTCTTGTATGTGTGCATCTTCGTTATTTGCAAATATAAGTCCATCTGAAGACATTGAATCTACTAAATTTTTGAAATTTTCTACATACTCTTGCTCAGTTTTAAATACATCTGTATGATCCCATTTCAGCGAGGCTAATAAAAGATATTTAGGTTTGTAATAAAAAAATTTCGATTTCCCATCCCATCGGGATGAAATATATTCGTCACCTTCAACAACAGAAAATTCAGTAGAATCATCCTTTAGTATTACTGATTGGCTCCCTTCTATTGGAAGTGCCCCAAACATATAACTAATATTCTTTCCAGCCCTTTTAAAAATATCAACAAGCATTGCAGTTATTGTGCTTTTTCCATAAGTTCCAGCCACAACTATAGAATCAGGAACGATTAGTTCTCTGAGCAGGACCTGGGGATAGTGCTCAATATGAATACCTTGTTTTTTGGCAAATAAATATTCTTTATTCTTTAGACTCACACTACTACTACAAATAACAAGTCCAGGCAATTGATTATTATCAATTAGATTGTTGAATACGAAGCCTTTGTTGATTTTAATCTTAGAATCTTGTAGGAAAGTCTTAATTGGATCAAACAAATCTTTATCGCTTCCTGTTACCAATAGGCCCTTCTTAACGAACTCCACTGCCAATGGCGCCATTGTAACGCCACCTATTCCAATAAAATGTACCCATTTATTATTAACTGTAAATTTTTCCATAGAAAATATTTTACTACAATCTGCATTTTATTGAAAATTATGAGCAAAATAATAGAACAAAGGACCGATTTTTCTTTACCTATATAAAGGAAAGATGTTTTGAGAAAATGCTTGACATACAACCAGTTGTTATGTATTCTATCAACAGGTACAACAATTTGTGTTTTTTAAATTGCGGGGCAGACAATTTACGAGACGCATAAAAATATGCACTTTTAACGTCCTTCAATTACTGTCTGTTCCCAAACTAATAGTTAGTGAATAACTGTTACTTAAAATTAGCCTTGTGTATAGGGTGAGTATAAGGTTGTATTTTTTGTGAATATAATGTGGATAATTACCTTATAACTTGTGTATTGTTGGTTACGAGTTAACAAAAAAGATGGACAAATTAACTCGTAACCATTAATTCATAATGTCCCTAAAAATTCATAATGTCTCTAGAAATTCATAATGTTTTAAAGATTTTAATTATGTTATGTCCATATTGCAAATCTAAAGATTCAAAAGTTGTTGACAAGCGAGATAACGGAGAAACCGGAGTAACCAGAAGGAGACGGGAATGTCTTGAATGTAAAAAAAGAGTTACTACCTACGAACGTATTGAGAACATAAACTTAATGATAGTAAAAAGAAGCGGTAGATTGCAGGAATTTGATCGCGAGAAATTAAAACGTGGAATTCAAAGAGCGGTAAAAAAGCGTCCGATAACAGAAGCTCAGATTGACGAACTAATTGATGATATCGAGCTGAGATTACTAAACAGAAAGACAACGCAGATTCGATCAGTAGACATTGGAAAGATGGTTTTGACAAGGTTAAGAAAACTTGACAATGTAGGGTATCTTTTATTTGCGTCAGTATTTAATGATTTTAATTCAATAGATGATTTTAAAAAAGAAATAAATGAACTCGAAGTAGAATCAAAGGAGAAAGAATAAAATATGTCCAGATTTAATATAGAACCAAAATTAACAGAAAATGCAAAATTCATAGCTTCGAAGCGCTATTTGAAGATTGATGATGATGGAAATCCTCTGGAAACCCCAAGAGAGTTATTTGCAAGGATAGCCAAATTTATCGCGAAGGCAGAGAATGAGCTTTCAGATAAGAAAAAAAATTATAAGAAACTCACGAAAAATGAAATTGAAAAAGTAGAAGATGCTTTTTTTGAGATACAAGCCAATCTTGAATTCCTATCTGGTATGAGCCTGCTTGATCGTGGGAAAGAGGATTTGGTCGCAGCATGTTATGTGATGCCAATTCACGACTCTGTAGAGTCAATTTACGGTACGTTAGCAAACACAACTACCCTGCATCGGCGTGGTGCAGGAATTGGTTACGACTGGTCTGAAGTTAGGCCTGAAGGAACAAAAGTTAAATCAACTGGCAGGGAAGCAAGCGGTCCAATTTCTTTTATGAGGCTTTATGACTTTTCTTCCGAGACCATCATGAACAGAGGTTCCCAACGTCATGCAGGCCATATGGGTATATTGCGAATCGACCACCCCGATATTCAAAAATTTATTACAGCAAAGCAGGATTATACTCAGCTTACAAATTTCAATATTTCTGTTGCAATTACAGATGAATTTGTTAAGGCACTTAAACAAGATGACGAGTTTAGCTTAAAATTCGACAATAAAATTTATGGGAAAGTTAACGCAAAAAACTTATTAAGACAAATTATCACATCAATCCATGCAAGCGGAGAACCAGGTTTTATTTTTATTGACGAAGTAAATAGGCATAACCCAACTCCGCATGTAGGCAAAATGACAGCAACAAATCAGTGCGGTGAACAGCCACTATTACCATATGAAGCATGTAATCTTGGTTCAGTTGTACTTTCTAAATTCTTTATAAGTAATAAAAGCACAAAGATCGAAGATAAAATCGATTGGGAAAGACTTGAGTATGTAACGAAAACAGGAGTAAGGTTTCTGGACAATACAATAACAGTTTCAAACCACCTTCTCCCTGATATAGAAAAAATTGTTAAATTCGGTAATAGAAAAATAGGCATGGGAGTGATGGGATGGGCAGATCTTCTTTATTTGCTTGAAGTCCCGTATGATTCTGAAAAAGCTCTTGAACTTGCGGAAAAAATCATGAAATTTATCAATGAAAAATCCCGAGAAGCTTCAGAAGAGCTAGGACGAATCAGAGGAGATTTCGGCAATTTCAAAGGATCAACCTTAGATAAACAGGGATACAAAAATATGAGAAACGCTACTGTGACAACAATTGCGCCAAACGGGACAACATCTTTGCTAGCAGATGTAAATGGTGGAATAGAACCGATATTTGCCCTCGCGTACATTAGAAAAAACATGGAAACAGTTGGTGAAGATACTGAAATGGTTTTTGCGAATCTACTTCTGGAGGAGAAATTGAAAAAAGAATGGCTGTATTCAAAAGAATTAATGCAAAAGGTAGCTAAAGCTGGAACCTTACAAGAGATTAAAGAGATACCTGAAAGCATTAAGAAGGTTTTTGTCTGTTCGTATGATATAGCGCCGGAATGGCATGTAAAGATGCAAGGTGCTTTCCAAAAATATACAGATAATGCTGTTTCTAAAACAATTAATTTGCCAGAGAGCTCGGGAGCAGAAGAAGTAGAGGATATTTTTATGCAAGCAGTCAAAGAAAACCTCAAAGGTCTAACAATTTATCGTGATAAAAGTCGTGATAAACAAGTTTTATCTATTAAGTAAATAATGGAATGTATCGACAAACTGATCAGTCATTAATTAAATATGAAATAGAAAGTACGAAAAATAATAACATAATATCTGTTCTATCAGATTCTAATGTAATCATTACAAATACGTTTGAACTATATGATAGTTCCGAGGATTATGATAGTTATTTTGACATTAGTAATATTTTTGATGAAGTATAAAAAAATGGATAAAAATGTTTTTAAATTCAAAATAAATAACCCTTACAAACCAGACGAAATACTTGAACAGGAAGTATTACTGTCAAATTCCCTGCAATATGATTACAGCAATACAGATTGGATAGCAGTAGATGCAGAATTCCTTGGACTTAACCTTTATCGAGATGCATTATGTTCAATACAAATTTCATCCGCAGACCCAGATAAAAAAGAAAGACAAAGGGTTGAAATAGTTCATGTTTATAATCAAAACCCAGATAAAAAATTAGGCGCGCTTTTCAATTCAGACAAGCTAAAGATTTTTCATGTGTTTAGCTCTGATCTTGCCATGCTATCTAAGTATTTTGGAAAATCCGTAGTTGGGCCATTTTTTGACACGAAAATTGCAACAAAAATAGCCTGGACAAATTCAAATAAATTTAGCAAAACTGAGCTGATCAAGACATTCATCGACCCAAAATATGATTCGCAGGAGTATTCTAACGCAAGATGGGAATTAAATGTGAGCAAATGGAATCCAAAAATGGTCAAATATGCAAGCATGGATGTACTTTATCTTCATCCGATTATGAACAAATTAAAAGATATGGCCAAGGAGCGCAATAGGCTCGAACTTGTCCAAACTGCCATGGAAGCAATACCATTGCTTTCCAAACTATATTCAAATGGTTTCGATGTTGATGTGTTTAAATTTTAATTTAGCTTTAAACAAAAGGGGCAGTCATGACAAAATTTGCAAAAAGTATACAAAAATTCATTAAAAACCCGCCGGAAAATTTAGGTAAACCAGCATTTACTTCAAATTCTCTTAAAATAATGGAGAAGCGAAGTTTTCTAAAAGATGAAAAAGGTAAGTTTTTGGAAGGTCCAAAAGAAATGTTTTGGCGTGTGGCTGCAGCTGTTGCTATTGAAGATCAGAAGTATGTAGGGAAGAAAAAAACTGCAAAAAAAGCGACTGGACCAGAAGTACAAGCAGAAGAATTCTACACACTACTTGCGGAAAATAAATTTCTACCTGGCGCAAGGGTTTTATATGAAGCCGGTAATTATATTGACGGGACAGGTCAGCTAGCCTCTTGTTTCGTATTACCAGTGGAAGATGGTCTTGACAGTATTTTCGAGACAATGAAAGAAGCTGCAATTGTTCAAAAAAATAATGGTGGTACTGGATTTAATTTTTCACATATCAGGCCTAAAGGTGATTCTGTTGGCGGTACGCCAAATGTTGCAGCAGGGCCAATACATTTCATTCGTAGTTTTTCTCAGTCTTTCGATCATATACTGCAAGGGAAAAAACGTGGTGGAGGTAACATGGGCATATTAAATATAGATCATCCTGATATTATTGAATTTATTAATTTAAAGGCTGGTGAAGTTAAAATAAGGAATTTCAATATTTCGGTTGGTGTAACTGATAAATTTATGAACGCAGTGAAAAATGATGAAGACTATGAGTTAAAAAATCCTAGAAATGGTGAAGTGGTAGAAAAACTAAGGGCGCGCGAAGTGTTTGATTTAATATGTCAAAGGGCTTGGGAATGTGCTGACCCCGGACTATTTTTCCTAGATACGGCAGAGCGCGCCAATCCAACTGGCAATCTTGGCATTATTGAAGCAACAAATCCTTGTGGCGAAGAGCCATTAAGAGCATATGAATCCTGCAATCTGGGTTCGATTGTACTTCCAACTCATTTAACATCAAAAAACGGAAGCGTAGAGCTGGACTGGAACGAATTAAAGGGATCTATCCATAAGGCAGTTCACTTTTTGGATAATATGATAGATCTGAGCACATTTCCATTGAAAAAAATAGAAAAAGAAGTTCTTTTGACACGCAAATTGGGTCTTGGAATTGTTGGTTTTGCCACTATGTTATACAAAATGGAAATTGCATATAACAGTGATGAAGCAATTGAACTTTCCCGAAAAATTGTTGGATTTATTCAAGAAGAAGCTACAAAAGCATCTGAGAAGCTTGCTCTTGTTAGAGGAACTTTCCCTGGTTTTCAAGGAAGTAAATGGGACAAGCAAGGGAGAAAAGTCAGAAATGCTACTATGACGTCCATTGCTCCAACCGGAACACTTAGCCTTATTGCAAATACTTCAAGCGGGATTGAGCCTGTATTTTCGCTGGTATATAAGTATCGTGGATTTTATCAGGATGAGGGCAAAGAGGAGCACAAAGAATTGTTATACATAAATGAACAGTTTGAAGAATACGCTAAAAAGCACAAATTCTATTCAAAGGAACTGATGGAAAAAATCGCGGGAAATAAAGGTTCATTAACAGGAATTGACGAAATACCTGAGGAAGCAAGAAAGATCTTTGTTGTTACCCATGATATTGACTATAAATGGCATGTAAAGATACAAGCAGCTGCTCAGGAAAATGTCGATGCTGCTGTTTCGAAGACTATTAATATGTCTCAATCAGCAACCGTAGACGATGTACATCGTGCTTATACTATGGCATGGGAATCGGGCTGTAAAGGCATCACAATATATAGAGATGGAAGTAAACAACAACAAGTATTGGAAAGCAGTTTGACTACGAAAAAGGAATCAACGGAATCAAATAATAAGCAAATAAACAGTGAACTTAATACTAAAACTAGTACTGAGACAAAAACTGGTGATAAATTTAATACTTATGCCCTCACTGCAAATGCACTTCAAGTTCTAGAAAAACGTGCTCTTAAAAAAGATGAGGATGGCAAAATAATTGAAACGCCAGAGCAGCTCTGGCAGCGCATATCTAGGCATGTCGCTGCTGCTGAGGTTAAATACGATGGCAGGAAAGCACGTAAATACGAAAAGCTTTTCTTTGACATAATGAATAGCGGTGAATTTTTGTGCGGAGGAGCGTTAATTTATGCCGGTCTTGGTGAAGACGCAATAATGTCAAAATGTCTGGTCCTTCCTATAGATGATTCTATTGATGCAATATTCGGCGCTTTGAATAAAAATATTCAAGTGCTTAGAAGAGGTGTTGGGACCGGGTTTAATTTTTCTAAAATCCGTAGTAGTTATGCAAAAGTTGCTACAACAGGGGAATTTGCAGCCGGACCTATTGAATATCTAAAGATGTTTAATCGCGCACAAAACACTATTAAAGGTCGTGGTGGTCGTGGACTAGGTTCTATGGCAATCCTTAATGCTGACCATCCAAATATTGAGGAATTTATAAACTTGAAGGATGATATGCATGAGCTCGAGCATTACAATATATCAGTAGGTATGTCCAATAAATTTATCAAAGCTGTTAAAAATGACGAGGAATGGGAATTAATCGATCCACACTCTAAAGAAAAAACTAAAACACTTAAGGCCAGGGAACTGTTCGAGCAAATTGCAAAGCATGCATGGACAAGCGGTGACCCTGGTGTGTATTTTCTTGATCTAGGTGAAAAAGGAAATACTACGCCTGAACTTGGGAAAATGGATGCTACAAACGTTTGTGGTGAACAACCATTAATCCCATATGAAACATGCAATCTTGGCAATATTGATATGGGTAAATTTGTGAATGGATTTCCATATGCTGATAATAAAGAAGTCATTGATTTGCCTTTAAATAAAAAATTTGAGCTTATCAACTGGGACAGGCTTGCAGAGGTAATTGAAATAGGGGTTAGATTTCTTGACAATATAATTGACATAAACAATTATCCGATAAAGGAAATAGCTGAAATGACACGTCTTACGCGCAATGTTGGCCTTGGAATAATGGGTTTTGCCGATATTCTAATAAAACTAGGAATTCCATACAATAGCGAAGAAGCGGTGCAATTGGCAAAGAAAGTGATGAAATTCGTACAGGAAAAATCGCATGAAGTAAGTGAGGAACTTGGTAAAGAAAAGGGCAATTTCCCTGGATTTGAGGGGTCAACCTGGAATACAAAACATGGCAAAAAGTACATGCGCAACACTAGAACAACAACAATAGCACCGACCGGAAGCATTAGCATTATTGCAAATTGCAATCCAGGCATTGAACCAGTTTTTGCTCTTGGCTATAGACGTAAAAATTCTATGGGCGGAACAGATCAGGAGGTTATTGAGCATCTTTTTGAATATACAGCAAAGGCCAGAGGTTTCTACTCAGATAAGTTGATCAAAGATATTGCCGATGGCAAACATTTGAGCGAAATTAAAGATAAATATAATATTCCAGAGGATGTTGTAAATGTGTTTTTGACAACGCACGAAATAGAACCAGAGCATCATGTAAAAATACAAGCTGCTTTTCAGCAGTATATTGACAGTGCTGTTTCTAAAACAATAAATTTACCAAATTCAGCAACATGGAGAGATATTGCCAAAGTGTATGAACTTGCATACGATTTAGGATGCAAAGGAATAACAGTTTTCAGGGATGGAAGTAAAGATCCAGCGCTTCAAGTCGGAACGCAGAAAAAGAAAAACGAGGAAGATAAACAAGTTGAAAACCATAGCAACGAAAACAGTACGGAAACGACATCACAGATTGCATCCCGCTTAACAAGAACTCCAGAAGAAAGGCCTGATGTTGTACGTGGCTTTACATACAGAATAAATACAAACCAGGGAAGACTTTTTGTCACAGTTAATGAAGATGAACGAGGTCCGCTCGAAGTATTTTTGCAAGGCGTAGGCAAAAGTGGCAGCTTTACTTCGAGCTACATAGAATCCATTGGTAGACTTGTTTCAATGTCGCTTAGATCCGGTATTTCAATGGAAGAGGTGATTGACCAGCTTCAAGGAATTCGTGCTGGCCAGCCAACAATGAATCCGGGCGGAGTGTTTGTATATTCTGTCCCAGATGGGGTTGCGAAAGTTTTAAAAAGATATCTATCTGATAGACAAGCGCAATTAAAAATGTTTTCGAACGGAAGTGCTGCAGTATCTTCTATTACCCAATCTGAACCTGCTCAATTGACAAAAATTACGGAAGTTACCGAGATAAATGAGAACGAGAATGAAAATGAAGCAAAGCCGGTTCAGCAAGTTGTGCAAGTAAAAAATGATCAAGCCGATCAACAAGAACGCGAAGAAAAAAGCTCAAAATACAGTTCAAATAATTCAACTGGCGATCTTTTAGAATGTCCAGAATGCGGTGGAGATCTTGAGTATGCTGAAGGTTGCATTTTATGTAGATCATGCGGTTTTTCAAAATGCGGGTAAATAATAAACAAAAAACAGTTTTTGTATCAGGGGTATTCGACATACTTCACTATGGTCATGTTGATTTTCTTCGCAGAGCAAAAAGCCTGGTTGGAGACAAAGGAAAACTAATTGTCGCTGTGCATGATGATGAATCTGTGCGACTTCATAAAGGCAAAAATAGGCCAATTCACGGGTTAAGTGAACGTGTGAAAGTTCTTGAGGCAATCAGATATGTTGATGAAGTGGTTCCATGGATAGGATGGGAAAATGTTGCAGATCTTGTAAGACAGAGGAAACCAGATTTTATCGCTGTTAGCGGAGATGAATACAAAGCAAAATCAGTTTCAACTATTGCCAGTGAAATTGACGCAAAACTTGTCACATTTCCTAAATTTCCCGAACTTTCCTCTTCCAGTATTCTTGAAAAATTATGCTCCACGCGTTAAAGTAATGTATGATCTACACCCAAGAGGCGATAATAATTAAAACCAGTGATTTTTCCGAGACTGACAAGCTTGTTAGTCTTATCTCTAAAGAAAAGGGCTATATCAAATCAATTGCCAAAGGTGCTAGAAAGCCTACTTCAAAAAAAACTTCACACATAGATCTTGGCGTTTGCGCGAAATTTCACCTGGCAACAGGAAAGAACTTTGACGTGATTACCGAGGTTGTACCAGTATGGGCACCCGAAGGTATTAAATTATCTCTCGAAAAAGCAGGGATCATGTATTTCATTCTTGAACTTTGCGAAAAATTTTTTAGACAGACCGAGCAAGGATCCGAAATTTATAGCGACCTCTTATTTGTGTTAACAGAACTGGAAAAAAATAATGAGCTTGCACACAACCTCAAACTTCTTGTTATATTTGAATCTAGACTGTTACATAAAACCGGCTTCCTACGCAATATAACAGACGTAGAAAGCATGACCAAACAGGAAATAAGAAATTACAAGATCATTAAATTCATCGTAGAAAACACGTTTGAGGATGCTTTGAGATTGAAATTAAATGAGGATGATATACAAAACATACTCGAAGAGCTATATAATCAAATAGTTGAAATATTGGAAAGAGAGCCTAAGTCATATAAATTTTTAAAAAGTTTGATGTGAATATTTTAATTTCAGGATGGCCCGGTGCAGGTAGCTCAACAGCTGCAAAAATTTTGGCTTTAACACTAAATATGAAATATCTATACGGAGGTGGCGTATTAAAACATTGGGCAGACTCAATGGGCTACGATTCCAAAACGAATGCAATAAACGACTGGATGGAGAAATATGGCGATAAATGGAACTCCATTTGGGAAAAATACATAATAGAAAAGCAAAAACAAATAGATGACACAATTATAGACGCGAAACTTGTAGGGTTCTTTGTAGAAAAAGCTGCGAGCGTAAAAAAGTTTTATATAATAGCATCAAACGAAGCTCGAAGAAATCGCGCCGGATCAGATCAGAGACTTGAAGATATCGAAAAACGTGACGATATACTTAAGAATTCCTGGATTGAAAAATATGGAATTAACATATTTGACACTGAGCAGCTCAAAAAAAATTATGATCATGTTATTGATACGTCCGAAATTGGTATAAAGGAGGTTGCATTAAAACTTTTAGATTTAATTACACAGACTAACTATTCATCTGAGATTGAGGCAATTATGAAGTCGTATGAAAGTGAACTCAAATTTCTCGAGAACGAGCTAAAAAAAAGAAGCCTTTACTATGCCCCCGAACAAGTATTAGCCGAAATATTAAAAGATTCAAGGAATAAAATCGGTTGATTTTCTTCGCACTATTGTGCTATTATTTTCACAAGCGAGTTGAGGACAGTGAGAGCTCAACAAAATATTTGGTCACAATTTTATAAATTTCTAAAGTTGTTCCCGACAAAATCGGGAGAACATAGGTGGAACCGCTCAATTTTTCTTTAACTAGAAAAGAATATGAGTCCTAATAAGTAGATTTAATCATCTATTTAATAGGACTCGTTTTTTATATATTTCGACGTTATTTTTCTGATATTATTTATTAAATTGCAAAAATGAACAAACAAGCAACGATTGAGAAGATCCAGGCACTTGCGAAGAGAAGGGGATTTTTTTATCCCTCGTCCGAGATTTATGGTGGACAAGCAAATACATGGGATTGGGGCCCATATGGGACCGAATTAAAAAATAATATCCGCGATCTATGGTGGAAAAGGTTTGTTAAAGAACGAGAAGACATTGTTGGCCTTGATTCGAGCATTATCCTAAATGCAAAAGTTTGGGAGTCTTCAGGCCATACGGCAAGCTTTACTGATGCATTAGTTGATTGTAAAAATTGTAAGAATAGAACAAGAGCGGATCATTTGATCGAGGATAATGCAGAGAAAGTAGAAGATTATCTTAAAAATACCAAAGAGGGTAGAGATGTACAAAATGAAATACTGGATAGACTAACAGTGAAGAGAGATATTAAAGGGAGATCTTTTACTCCTATTCTTGGTGGTGCTGGTGAATTAAAAGCCGAAGGATTAGATACTGAATCGCAAGCAAAAATTATTAGAGGTGCTAAGTTGAAATGCCCGGTTTGCGGAAAAAGTGACTGGACTGATGCAAGAAAATTTAACCTTCTGTTTGAAACACATATAGGCATCGTGCCTGAAAATAAATCCCTTGCATACCTACGCGGTGAAATTGCACAGGGTATTTTCATTAATTTTAAAAACATCCTCGATTCTATGCGGGTGAGAGTTCCATTTGGTATTGCACAGTATGGTAAGGCTTTCAGAAACGAAATTACAAAAGGGCAACTTACGCACAGGACACTTGAGTTTGACCTTATGGAATTTGAATATTTTATAAGAGAAGAACAATGGGAGGAGAAATACAAATATTGGGAAAACGAGATGTGGCAGTTTGCAATGGACCTTGGTCTTAATAAAGAGAACCTGAGATGGAGAGAGCACGAAGACTTTGAACGTTCTTTTTACTCGAAAATGACGAAGGATATCGAATATGAGTACCCTTTTGGCTTTAAGGAGATGTTTGGGCTTGCATACAGAACGAATTACGACCTGAAAAACCACATGGAAAAAAGTGGCAAAGATATGCAATACCTAGACCCTGTTACACAGGAAAAATTTATCCCGCATGTAATTGAACCAACCTTTGGTCTTTCCAGATTAACCGGGGTGATATTGTTTGACGCATATAACGAGGAAACAGTAAATGATAAAACAAGAACTGTGCTCAAGCTAAATCCTATTATCGCACCAGTCAAAGTTGCAATATTTCCTTTACAAAAAGACGAAAAGCTTCGTGTACTTGCCAAAGATATATTCAATGATCTAAAATCTCATCTTACCTGCGAATTTGATGACGCTGGTAATATTGGGAAGATGTATAGACGTCAAGATGAGATCGGTACACCTTGGTGTGTTACAGTTGATTATAAGAGCATTGAAGATAAAACAGTGACAATTAGAGACCGAGATAGTTTAAAACAAGAAAGGGTGGAAATTGATGAATTAAGGGAATGGTTTTTGCAGAAATTAGCAAAATAATTTTTTTAACCTAGTTCATGCTAAAAAAGACAGAAAAACTACTTAAACTGATCAAAGACGCTAAGAATATTCTGGTAACTAGCCACATTGAGCCTGATTATGATGCTGCAAGTTCTGTTTTAGCTATTTATTGGATTCTTAAAACTCTGAAAAAGCAAGACGTTACAATGGTCCTGGAAGATGACCATCCATTAAGAAATGACTTTATTGAGGGTTCTGATTTGATTGAGAAAAGGGATCTGGATAAGGACCTGCATAAATATGATCTGATATTTCTTCTTGATGCAAACACAAAATCGAGATTTTCAAGAAACAAACTGGATTTTAATAGGAACCAAAAAATTGTAAAAATTGACCACCACGCAACAAGGACAGATATTAAAACAACTCTTGATTTTGCATTTCCTGAGGAACCATCAACATGCGAGATAATTTTTGAAATTTTTAACGATAGCGTTGATTTTAGTGCGACTATTGCGAAGGCCTTACTGACTGGAATTGTTGATGATACAAAGAATTTCTCCATTCGTGGTGTTGAAAAATTTACCTTACATGCTGCATATACGTTAATCGAAAGAGGTGCAAACGTTGCTGAAATTTCTGAGTTTATAAAACAGTACGATAGATCGATACTTGATGCTGTTAAGGAGATCTTGAACAATCTTAATTTTGATAAACAATATCAATACGCATTTAGCTATCTTCCTCGGGATGTATACAATGAACTGAAAATTACCGATCTGAAAATGGATAAGATCATGGACCATGTGACTGACTTTCTTTTAGGCTTTAAAGGTTACAGGTGGGGATTTCTTGTCCGTCCAAAAGGTGAGAAGGGCACGAAAGTTTCAATGAGATCTAGATATAAAGCGCAGAACGTACGACTTCTAGCTGAGCACATGCACGGTGGTGGCCATGACGAAGCAGCCGGCGCAACATTCGAAGACATCTCAGATCCATATGAAGCATTGGCTATTACGAGAAAGAAGATTGGGGAGTTTTTGGGGTAAATTGACAGCAAAGTATTTTTGAGATATGCTCTATCAAATCTTCCCATTTTTATATTTTAAATTTCCTGCAATGCCACTACCAATAGGATCACCAGATAAATTAGTAGGTGCTAAATCTGATTTTTTTACTCGCGGAGAAAAAGATCCTTCTAGGGCTCAAGACATTTTAGTAGAACAGGCACAGCTTTCTCTTGCGTATGCACTACAACTTGCTCAAGATAGTCATGTATTAAATAATTATGCTCTAGGGTCAGCTTCATTACTAGGCCTAGGTATAGGTGCTTTAATAGAACATGTGGGTGGGATACCTCGTATAAAAACACCAGAAGAAATTACAATACACGAAAAATTTATTAATAGACGTGGAATAGCAGAACTTGCAGGGGCCTATGCAGTTAATAAAATTTTGGAAGATGGCAGAGCAGCTCTTAACGATGACACAATTCAACTTCCACAAGCAACAGGTCTGCAAGCCTTTAGTTCTGCTTATAAACTCGCTGAAAACGCGGGATTACTAGATATGAAATCCACATGGGAAAGATTAAATGAAATTTATATAGCAGCAATTGCTTTAAGTGAACCCGAGCCATTAGTTGAGTAGTATATCTGATGTGCTGCTTTCCCTAATCTTTTATCTCAGGCCAGCAAGGGAAGTCGCCCGCGTAAAAGAACTCCCCTAGGTGCAAGCGTTGAGGTAAGTTTAGTGGCGAAGAGGTAAATTCTATCGAATGAAAATTTTTTCTATTGGGATACTAAGATTTAATGTGCTATTACAGTTTACTAAACCTATTAAAAAGCCCAGTGGCAATAATTCATGCTCATGATTCTTATTAATAGAATCCCAGTCAGATACTAATTTATTATTGTCCCCTAATGCCTTATCAATTACTCGATAAATTTCACTATCTGACATAAAATATTTTGAACACTTTTCTATTATGTGACTCGATATATAAGTTGGGAATTCAAAATTTTTACTAATGAATGACTCATATTTATTTTTATTTGGTTCGTTCCAATAATAACATTGATTATTTTTATCAAATGTAAAGAATTTATTTTTGATAAGTACTGGCAAACTTATAGACTCAAATTCTTTTTCACTGATATATTTTCGAAATAAGGGGGAAAATCGCTTAAAAATTATTGTTTTAAATGCGGAGAAATCTATATTCCACTTTAATCCCCTTGAAATACATCCTAGGGATACTAAATGACTTATTTCTAAATCATTTGGCAGAAAATCCTGAAAAGGAATTAAATATTTACTAAAATAGTTCTCGAGATCTTTAAGAGGATATTCTTTATAGCCTAATAATTTGGGATTAATAAATATCATAGACATAAGCGATAATATTTTTAACTGATTAAGGCTAAGTTTAGGTATGACACTTATCGCGTATGATAAAGTCGTATTTTGGAAATCATCATCTACATTTTTTATGCATTCTGCCAAAATTTTAGCAAGATTTTTATGTAGTAATTTATTATCTTTACCAGACGCAACAACAACGCTTTCAGTAATAAGGAATTCAATTCCTGGATCAGCAAAGTTTTCTACATACTTTAAATTTGAATTTTTAAAAAATTCCAGCTTAAATTCTTTCAGAAAATCATCCCTATTTTTTTCTGCAAGCTTTTGAGACTTGGATAATAATTTAGGATAATTTAATTCAAATAATTTATTAAATGTATCTTCAACAATAGCAACAGTTTGTGATTCCGTGATTCCATTATAAATATTAATATCTCCTTGATTGGGTGCATAAAGGTCTCCATTGGTTACAGTATATTTTTGATTGTTAACTATATTAACAATTTTTTCTATTAGACTTTCTTTAATTTTAAATTTATTATTGTAGAATTTTCTCTCATGTTCTACTTTCATCTCTTTCAGCCTCTCGGTTGTATAAATACTCTCATCATCTGTAACTCTGTGATGAGTCGGACAAAAAATTATTAAGTTATTAAAACTCCTTCTTTCTTCATCCGTTTGTTTAGGATTATATCTTTGACCTCTTTTTTCAGCAGCTTCAATGTGGCAAACGACACCAATGATTCTATCTGACTTATCTACCAACTTTTGAGTGCAATCAGGAAAAGCACATATATTACCTGAAAGTGAAAATAATTTTTTTATAGTTGTAGGTTTAATCTCTAATCTCACATACTAAATTTAAAGGTATTTATTATTTGACAAAAGGCTGAGTAATATCTCAGCCTTTGTAATATTTCAATTTCTTTTTGTACTTCTTTACTCCACAACCTCGCCTTCTTCTGCGTCTTTTTTGCTGTCTTTATCATCTTCATCCTCATCGTCTTCTTTATCCTCATCTTTATCTTCTTCCTCTTTTTCATCTTTGTCGTCATCATCCTTCTCCTTATCCCCATCTTTTCCTTTCTCCTCTTTATCAACCTCTTTCGCAGCTTGCTGGTACATTTTTGCACCTTTTTCTTGCAAGGATTTGGAGAGCTCGTCTGTTTTTGTCTTGACCGCTTCACTATCGAGATCATCTTTACCAATCATCTCTTTTAGCTCGCTAGATTTCTTTTTAAGTTCCTCTTTATCATCACCACTCAGTTTATCTTTCATCTCATCAATAAATTTTTCGACTTGAAAGACCAAAGTCTCAGCGTTATTTCTCACTTCAACCTTTTCCTTTTTCTTCTTATCTTCAGAAGCGAATTTCGCTGCTTCATCAACCATTTTTTCGATTTCACTATCATCCATCTGAGTAGAAGCAGTAATAGTAATGCTTTGTTCCTTATTTGTAGCCTTATCCTTAGCAGAAACATTCAAAATACCATTAGCGTCAAGTTTAAATTTAACTTCAACCTGAGGAATTCCCCTTGGAGCAGGAGTAATACCATCCAGAATAAATTTGCCTAGAGTTTTGTTATCAGCAGCCATCTCCCTCTCACCCTGCAAAACATGAATTTCAACAGCAGGTTGATTATCAGCAGCAGTTGAGAAAACTTGTGCTTTCTCAGTTGGAATAGTAGTATTTCTTGGGATTAAAGGAGTCCTAACACCACCAAGGGTTTCAAGACCAAGTGTTAATGGCGTAACATCCAAAAGAGTAACATCCTTAACGCTTTCATCACCACCGAGAACAGCACCTTGAATAGCAGCGCCAACCGCAACAACCTCATCAGGGTTCACGCTCTCGTTAGGTTTTTTCTTAAAGAAATCCTCGACAGTTTTCTTAACAAGTGGCATACGAGTCATTCCACCAACAAGAATTACCTCATTTATATCTTCAACTGTCATTCCCGCGTCTTTCAGAGCTTTTTTGCACGGCTCAATGGTCTGATCAACAAGATCAGAAACCATTTTCTCAAGATCAGCACGTGTTAGGTCCTTTCTAAAATGCTTTGGACCATTCTTATCTGCAGTAATATATGGAAGGTTAATTTCGGTGCTTTCAGCGCTTGAAAGAGTGATTTTGGCCTTTTCAGCAGCCTCTTTCAACCTCTGTAAAGCAGCAGGATCAGTTTTAAGATCAATTCCTTGCTCTCTTTTAAATTCATCCGCAAGTACGTCAATAATCTCCTGGTCAAAATCATCACCACCAAGGTGGGTGTCACCGTTTGTAGATTTAACTTCAAATACACCATCTCCAATTTCAAGGATTGAAATATCAAAAGTACCACCACCGAGATCATAAACAGCAATTGTCTGTTCCTTTTTATCATCAAAACCATAGGCTAGAGCAGCAGCGGTAGGCTCATTAATGATCCTTTGCACGTTCAGTCCGGCTATTTTGCCGGCATTCTTAGTTGCCTGTCTTTGTGAGTCGTCGAAATATGCCGGTACAGTAATAACCGCGTCTGTAACGTCTTCACCTAAGAATGCTTCAGAATCAGATTTTAGCTTGGCTAAGACCTTAGCACTGATTGCTTCAGGAGCTAACCATTCATCTCCAAATTTAACTTCAACACCACCTTTTGAGCTTTCTTTTAGTTCAAATGGTAGAAGGTCCTTGTCCCGTTTAACTTCAGGATCGCTCCACCTTCGGCCAATAAGCCTTTTTATTGAGTAGAATGTTTGTGCAGGATTAGTCACCATCTGGTTCTTTGCAGGAACGCCCACAATAACATCCTTAACAGCATCAGAGGAAATTGCAATAACAGAAGGAGTAGTTCGTCCACCCTCTTTATTACTAATAATTTCAGGCTTGCCACCAGTGACATAAGCTATGGCTGAATTTGTAGTACCAAGATCAATACCAATAATTTTACCCATTTTAAGAATAATAAAAATTTAAATTATAAAAAGTTCTGGGCAGAAAAATGTTCATGCATTAAATTTTGCAACAACAACCTTTGCAAGTCTGACAATTTCACCAGTTTGCTTGTGTACATAACCATTTTGTAAAATTTTCTGGACCTTGTTGTCCATTTCCTTGTCTTGTGAATTTATAGTACTAAGCGCCTCCATGCTATGAGGATCAAAACTATCACCGCCCTTTATTTCCAGTTTTTCATAGCCTTCTTCATTTAAAATCCTTAATAATTTATCATAAATATGCTTAATCCCATCAACCTCATTAGACTTGTTCTGCGCTCTTTCTATATCGTCAATAACCTCGAATAACTTAACTACTGCGTTCCTATTCGCCTGCGCTTGTATTTTCTCTATCCGTGCCTCAGTAGATTTTCTATAATTATCGAAATCTGCCATTAATTTTAATCTCATTTCTCTTTCCTTTTGAATTTCACCTACACCGGAAGTAAATTTCTCTTCAGCGGATGTTACGCTTTGTCCTGCCTGTTCTCCTTGTCCTAGCTCAACTTCTTCAGCCTCTGAAATGCTTTTATTCCTAAACTGTAAGCGATTATTCAAATCAGCATAATAACAAAACTTTGAACTGCCGACCTTACGTACCTTATTAAATTCATCAGGACTTTTACATCCATGTTGAATAAATTTATCGTAATCATCTATTACAAAGGAAACATACTCCCATTCTGTACGCTCAAGCTTCTTACCAGGTTTGGGTCCTGTGAGTTCAATATATGTAAGACCAGCATATTCGGTTTTTAAGTTCTCTGGTATTTGGTAAACCCTGATCTTTCTTGATGCATGAGAGAGCTCCATTAATAATGTTAGTCCATCTCCTTCAAAAACCTTTCTGTATTTCTCAAAATCATCCTTGGACTTAGTTTGGAAATTTGCACTATCAAGCCGAAATTCCCATTGTGAGCAGCCTTTTTCAATCACATTTTTTGCATCACTTACTAACTCCCTTAATTTTTCTAGTTTTTGCATTATATTTTCTTAAAATTTAAGTAATATTCCATGATTTAAGTACATTCCCAATTGTTTCAGAAATGTATCTCATCGCAGGGATAACTTTCCTATAGTTCATCCTATTTGGACCAAAAACTGCAATATAACCATCACGACCTTGCATAGAAGTTATATTTGAAAAAACAATAGCACTTTTATCCAACATATCATAGCCAAGTTCTTCGCCTATAAGTACCTTAACCGGATCAGTGTTTCTATGCTTGCTAAAAATACCAACTAACTCGGAATAATCTTCTAAAATTGAAAGAATTTTTTTCAATTCTTCGATATCTTGGAACTCAGGGTCCTCAAGTAGTGAATATAAACCTGCGTGATAAATTTTATCTTCAATTAGCGCAATAGAAGCATTCCCAGTTATTGCATTAAGAGCACGCACTGCACTGATCAGAAGCTGATCAATATTATATCTCTTTTGGAACATATCCTCTGCAAAATATGCCCGCTCACTATAATCAAATTCATTGGAGACATCATCAATAAGATCCTGTAGAAAATATTTAAAAGCCTGAGTGGTTGGTACACGACCTGAAGATGCATGTGGTTTGTCCAAATAACCTAACTGAACAAGCCTAGCCATCTCATTCCTGATTGTTGCCGGGCTTACACGAAGCTCATATTTTTCCGGGAGATCTATAGAGCCAACAGCTTCAGCAGTTAGCATAAATTCATTGACTATAGCCTCAAGCAGTGATCTTTGTCTTGCAGTTAACATAATTTATTATCAATTAATGATTAGCAATTAGTTAGTTGAACTGCCAGTAATATATCATTAGCAAACAAAATTTTCAAGTGCCAGGGAAATCAATAACAAGTGGAATATGTATAGGAGCTATTATCAAGTTCCTTAAGTAAATTTACATAATAATCTTTACTTGTATATCTCAAGTCATTTACAAAAAGTGGGAAAACTTCTGACGATCCTATGAGTGCTTTTCCATTTGCTAAAACCAGTACAACAGTATCAGTTTTGCAAGCATTCGTATTGTAATCATTGCCGTAATGTAGTTTTGCGCTCAAATAAGCATAAGTTCCGAAATCCGAATAGTAATAAGCAGGGCCGTCATTTTTATTAAATAATGCATTATCATATGATTTGCCATAATAAAAACTAGCCTCATCAATTTGATAATCAGTTATATCAATTTCCTCTGGGATATAATTTACTAAGTTGAGTGACTCACCATCAAAATTCCAATACTCCTTTGCTTTTCCATAATCTTCCGCTTCAATCAGATCCGAATACTCTCCCATTTTCTTATTTACGAGCTCCTCAACAAGATTATTGCACCTTTCTGTATCATACCCCTTGGTTAAATCATCAATTTGGTCTGTTGCGCTTTTCTTTGAATAGTTAAATTCCTTCCAGGAATCACTTGATTTTTCTATTTCCTCTCGCTTCTGTGTCAGTTCGCACAAATATATTTCCTTAGTTTCAAAATCTACATCTTCTAGCTGTAGGTATGCATCGCTGGAAAGTGAGAGTAAATATTCGACATCGAGTTGCTTGCCTTCTTCGTAGCGGTTAATATTTCTATAACCAATTATCCAGTCAGGTTTTAGTATGTTTAAACCAAAAAGAAAAATGAAGCCAATAATCAAAGCATACAAGCTAAAAAATTTAAAAAGAGGACGATAAAGGTTGCTCAAGAACAAGTAGGCAAATAAGCATGCCTCCATGCCCATAAAAGTGTGGGTAAATAGTCGCAGTTCAGTGTACCCATAACCACTTTCATAAAGGTTCATCCTTGTGTGTGCTGAAAAAATAACAACAAGGACATTTATGATAAACAGCCCGATCAGACTTTTAGTAAAAACCTTTGCATTACGTGACTTCGCAACTGTAAATCGTTTCAAAAAATAGATAAGCCCAAATGCCAGTATTGAAACTACCTGAAGCTCCCAAAAGCCTTTAACAGCATACTCAGAGTATGTCATACCTAGATCAACAACTTTATCATGATCACCAAACAAATAAACAAACTGTATAAGAATAAAAAATATAAAAAGCAGGTTCAAGCTAAATAAAACAACGGACGAAATTATCGCAGTTATACCCCTTGATCTTTCATCATAAGACTGGTCAACATAAATATTTTTTAATTTACCAACAAAAATGCCAATAAAACTATAAAGCAACAGGATAGTGATAATTATCGAGACAATAACATGTCCCGTGCCTATATTTACATCTATTTTCCCAAGCCATTCTTTAAAAGCATCATCAGCCAAGACAAATAAACCGGTAAAGAGAAGCACTATTGGAAAAGCTATTACACAACCAACAAGAATATTTAATATCACCACTTTGCTCCGTTTGGATTTTGATTGGACATTAGCGCCTGCGACAAAAAGAACCTTTAAAAATCTAGGAATTCCTATTAAGCCTGAAACAAAATTATGCAGATAGACTAAATGGGCATTAAGAAAAGAAAAACGTTTGTATATATCACTGTGAAAAGAAAAGTACACTATTGGTAAGAATAAGAATGATATAACCAGCCCATTTAGAATTAGTAATGCATCATTTTGGTGCCAGACAGTAAACAGGGAAAGTATAAAAATTGGAATAAATAGTAGATCATAATAGGAAAAACCTTTTGCGCCCTTTGCAATATATTTTACTAATTCAACAGCAATTATCATAAACAATGTAAAAACAGGGAATGACAAACCAATTGACTCGTTTACAAATAAATAGCTATATAAACTTCCACCAAGGACAGAAATTCCTAAAATACTTGCAGCTAGGAAAGAAGAAACTTTTTGCATTTCCCTACCAATAACAAGTAAAAAATAGTATATTATAAATACAAGAAATCAGAAAATTTTATAATTTATTCAAATCAAATGCGAATAATTAAAAGCTGTTTTTCTATCTTCTTTCTAATATTAATCATCCTCGTACTAACAATAACATTAACGCTCAATTCACTCACAAGTGTCATTTTTTCTACAAAAGTGCCACATGCTTTCATAAATAGCCTGGATTTTAAAGAGTTGGCTTCCAAAGGCGTGAATCAATTGAACAACGAAATTAAGGAAAACCCTGACGAGCCTAGTGCTGGCGGAGAACAGAAGAATGAAGACGCTGAGGTAGAAGACCAAGCCGACATGGACGACATTCAACAAGGAGCAGAGGAAATAATTTCCAGTATAACAGCAGAAGAAGAGAAAACAATAAAATCTGAGTTAAATAATGCAATAACAGAATTTTTTGATTTCCTAACAAAATCCGATAAAAAGGAAATAAAAATACATGTTAAAGAAGTAAAAAGGATTCTATTTAAACTAACACTCAGGTCAGATGAGTTTACAAAGAACATGCAGTTACCAAAACCGATTTGTGAGGCATCAGTTAATGGTACGAACACCAGTCCTGCTGCAACTAGTTCTAATTGCATACTCGAGGAAGATATCGCGAATATAATAGATAAATCACTAACAGGAACATTAGTACGCGAAGATATTGAAAAAGTGATTCCCATATGTAGCGCTAATCAATCAAAAAGCAGCAAAGATTGTTTACCGGAAGAAGAAGTAAATGAACTACTTAAGAATAGCAAAAAGCGTGCTGCAGAAAAACGAGATCCTACAAAAATTGACATTTTCTCAGGTGATGATGTGATTATTACTGAGGAACAAATACCAAATGAACTAATGACTGCTAAAAGCATTATTTCCAGGGCAAACCTTTTACTTCCAATAGCTGTGCTTGTTTGCACAATTCTTGCCTTGTTTATTTTCATTCTCAAAAGACGTGCATCTATAAACTATTTAATTACCGGCTTAATAATTGCAACTTTACTAGTAACAGTGCCATTTGTTATTTTAAAGACACAAACTGACTTTTTCTTGGAGAAAATAGGAGAAGCACCAAAACTACAAGATAATGTTTTTATTGATGAAGTTAATGATGTGATACAACGCTATAGTAATGCTTTTGCAAATGCATTTTTGCTTAGAGCTATTGTACTTTTTGTAGTTTGTGCTGCGTTAATAACATTGGCTTATTTCTTGAAGGTCAGGAAGCAGAAAATGGTACAGAAGCCTTCAACCGTCTAATACCATTATCTTGATAATCAACAAGAAGGTCCTCAAGCATGTAATTTCTATTTTGGTAATGATCATGCCACTCTTGGTCCTTCAATTCTTTCTCTGGATCAGTAATAATAACATAACCTTCACGCACACCATTTTCAAGCTCATAAAACCTATGCGAGTGTGTATATACAAATTTTTCAATGATCCCTTTATCGTTATAAAACACATCAGTAATCACAGCCACATGGTGCGCGTTATTTTGCTTTCCCTTTGCACGTATCAAATCACCAGGCAAAATTTCCTGCAAATGTGTGACCTTTGTGCAATTAATTTCTGAAGTAAGAAGTTCAGCACCAATATTTTCGACAGGTCTTAATCTTCGCCTAAGTTTAGCAAAGAAAGAATTATCTTTATAATGCAAAGATTCCCACAAATGTGCATGATATATTTCCTTAAACCATGCATCAAGAACATAAACAGCGAAGCCCGAGCAATCTATTCCAATGCCTTTCTTGATCATAAAACTTCTAATTTCTTCTGTGCTCATTTTATTCAAACCAACACCCTTTAATTGCGCCCAGACCATTACCTCATGGACAATCTCCTCAACTGTTCCTTTTCCTATCATTACACGCAATCCAGCACGTTCTCCTTTGAGATTCATAAAATAAGGACATTTCACTTTCTTTCCTCCAAGAGGAAGCTCAAAATAGCTCTTAATTATTTCTTTTGTGCCATTTGGCAAACTAATTTGTTTTTCCATAAAAAATTCGTTAATTCGCCATTGGCGAGTTAATTAATATACTCTTTCACAGTTCTGAGTGTCTCAATTGCCCAGCTAAAGGGCTTTCCCATATTATCAACTAAAGGCTGCAAAGATTGTATTCTAGCCAGCTCTTTTCCAGAATTAACTCGCTTCCCTTTCAACTGAGTGATCAATAAAAAACCCGCCTCATCAATATCCTCAATTGTGTAACCTTCTTTTATATAACAAAGTGTTTTCTCTGTATGATCATCCATTTTAATTGAGTTCAAACACTTATTATCAGCATTTCCAGTAATTTTATAAACACCTGTCTTTAGCTGCCCGTTAACTACAAAAGGATTTGTGCCAATATTTCTTAAAAAAAGCTGCCCAGCATTAAACGGTTCTGTATTTGTCTCAGAATATTTGTCTGCATCAATGTGATTAGCTATTCCAAGGAACTCAATAAGATGTATTAACGATAAAGGTACTTGACCATTACGAAGCTGAAGTTTAGTGAAAAATGGAATAGAGGCTGGCTGTCTGGCGTTGATCTCAATAATGCTCAATGTTTCATCTTCACCAATAATGAGATCAACGCCAAAAAGACCAACAAACCCATTACCACGCATAACTTCGCCAATCATTGTGACCTCTTTAATGATCTGTTTTTTCATCTCAGCATCCACAAGTTTTCTATAATTAAAGTCATTTCCTACAGTAGCTCCTTTAGAAGGGGCAATTTCCTCAACACCTGTAATTTGATAATTTAACCCTCCAATAAAAATACCATTTTTCCCAATACAAGCATTGATCGTATATGCAAGACCTTCAACAAATGTGCTGATTCTAGCCACTCTTTCTGGAAAAATGTTCTGAAGCTCAACATATTCGCTTTCATTATCAATCATTTTCGTTCCCGAACCAGTGTGGCCTCTGTTAAACTGTACAACAAACTTTTGGCCTAGCTGCTTTTTTAATTTTTTGAAACTGTAATCAGATAATTTACCAATAATTGTCTTAGGGAATGCAATATCATTTGCGGAAAGGGTAGTGTACTGCGAAAGCTTATTTTCAAACTTTTTGTTAAGCTCAGAAGTGGTATTTAAAACTTTCACCCCATAGTTCTCAGCCCTTTGTTCAAAAGCCGTAGTTATTTTAAATGTCTGGAAAAAGCGATCTTTTTTCCCCTGGGACTTTTGTTCAATGAATTCTTTTACAAGTTCACTGTCCAATAATTTGGCTGAACTTCTAAAAACAGCATTAAGTTCACCAGTTTTATTTTCAAGCGAAAAAATATTTCCGTATTTAGTATGGATATTAGAATAAATATCAGAATCGTCCATGCACACTATAAAGAAATTCTCCAAAAGGCCTTCCAGGCCTAGCGCTCTTTCTGCGTCATTTGCAATATAAAACAGAGGAGTCTCCTTTAGTTTATAGTTCACTTGTTTGAGGTAGAAATCTATATCAGACATTTATTTACTCGACTATTGCCCTACAAACGGGAATTAATTTATTTTTCCTCCTCTAGTATCTGTAATACATAATTGCCATCTGCATCCTTTTCTGCAACCTCATATTCAAGCCCACAAAATCCGCATTCCACAACATCTCCATCGTTTACACTATCAAGATCATTATCATTTTGACATTCCAGGCAGGAAAATTTATTTCCCTGGCTTTTTACGCGATCGTTATTATTTGTATTTTCGTCCATTGCAACAAAAATAATAATTTAAAACTAAGCAATTCTTTGCTATGATAGCTTTATAAATAAATTAAATCAACTAGCATAGATTTAGCTAAACAACTATATTTATAACGCGTAAATCTATTTTTAATGTCAGCAAAGCATAATGTCAATATGGAAGCACGATCAAATAAATAGCTTAATTGATGAAAAATACCAATTAACAATTAATGAAGGAGGAACGAGCCTCATAAAAATCTTTCTGGATAGGCAGGAACAAAAGGAGCTTGGGATTAAAGACGGAAAAACTCAAAAACTTTACCTGAAACTTGAAACCATGAACCCTAATAAATCATTTAAAGATAGAAGCCTTGCTTATCAGATTTCGTATTACTATTCAAAAGGAAAAAAGAAATTACTGATCTCTTCATCAGGAAACGCTGCTGTCTCAGCCGCGGCTTATGTCAGTCTTACAGATATGAAGCTTGCTGTTTTCGTGTCAAACAAGGTCAATAAAGCAAAGCTTGAGCGATTGAACAAATTTGTGTCCCAAAACCCTAACATTTCACTGAACTTTTCAATGAGACCAAAATCAGATGCGATTAAATACTCTTTGAATGAAGATTATGTTAATTTGCGTGGATCAATGGACGAGAATGCTGTTGTTGGGTTTAAAACAATTTCGCACGAGCTTTTTGAGGAACTGACCGAGTGTGATGCGATCTTTGTTCCATGTAGTTCCGGCACTAGCACTGTTGGTATAAGTCAAGGCTATGATGATCTAAAGCTAAAAGCTCCAGCTTTACATATTTGCCAGACTAGTAAAGTGCATCCAATAGCTAAAAATTTTGACATTATTTATACTCCTACGAAAACAAGTCTATCTGACGCGATCGTAGATCGCGTCGCAAAACGAGAACAACAGGTATTAGATATTATTCAAAATACAAACGGTTCAGGCTGGATTCTTTCAGATGAGGATATAGAAAGGGCATTGAAATTTTTGAAAAGAAAAACCAAACTGCCTGATCTAACCTATAACGGAATATTATCATTCGCAGGTCTGGTCAAGGCCCTCAAAAGACATAAACAATTTACTAATCCAGTTTGTATTATTTCCGGAATATGATCATTATTAATTATATCTCTCAAATCTGTCTGTTTACTTTTCTTGTATTGTATCTTATATTTTTTGCATTCTATTTCATTCTTCCACTTCTTGGCCATGCACCATATTATCCAAGCGGGAAAAAAGCTATGAAAGATATGATAAAGCTAGCCGGATTAAAGGGTTCTGAAAGGGTAATTGACCTTGGAAGCGGAGACGGACGGCTGGTTTTTGAACTGGCGAAATACTCAAGAGAAGCAACCGGTATTGAACACAATCCGTTCTTCGTGATTTTTTGCAGGCTAAGGTGCTTATTTCTGCGTCGGAAAGCAAAAACGAGCTTCATGTATGGCAATTTTTACAAACACGATCTGTCGCGATACGATGTCATTTTTTGCTATCTACTTCCGGAAAGCATGCGTAAGCTTGAATTAAAGATGAAAAAAGAGCTCAAACCAGGAACAAAAGTAATTTCCAACACATTTCACATAGATGTGTTTAAAGAAGCCAAATCATCAGGAAAAATTAAACTGTATATAGTAAATTAACAGATATACTAAAATACTATCAATAGTCTTTTATGTTAAAATTAATTCGTTCTAAAAACGCGCGGTAGTAGTTCAGTTGGTAGAACGCTTCCTTCCCAAGGAAGAGGTCGCGAGTTCGAATCTCGTCTACCGCTCAGCGATAATTGCACCATCCGAAAATAATAAAAATTCTGATACTATACCCCTCCTGACACCTCCTGGATATGAATAAATTTCCCGTTGCATAAACGCACATGTGAAAAAAGGGGGTGTCCAGGTATCTCCTTGCCTTACTTTACTGTTATAAATTATCTTTCCTTATAGATTCAAATGATTGCTGAGTGATGAATTCCGAACTGTATCAGCGATAATTTTGTGACAACTCCTTGCACAGCTATTTTAATGTTACACAAACCGTTACGAATACGATATAATATTCCCTGCAGCTAAAAAGGATTAAACGACTGAAAGGAGTTTAATCCTAGAGGAGCGACATACGAAAACTGGAATGAACTCGTTTACGATGTTCGTGTAAGTTGAAGTATTGTCGCGACGAAGCTGAAGTAGCTCAGTTGGCAGAGCAACGGTATCGTAAACCGTGGGTCGTGAGTTCGACTCTCACCTTCAGCTCCATCTAAACAGTGTTTTGCGTTAACTGTTAACTATTATTTATTAATAATTATTTACATGTACGAGCCTGAATACAAGATCACGAATAGTCTGTTAAATAACATTGTTAAACTTGAAGTTGAAAAAAGCAAAATTGAAAGTTCACAGATGCCGACCAGGGTACATAATAAACTTGCTGCGAGAGCAAAAATGTTGAATGTATTTCATTTTGCCCATTTAATAGGAGTCAAGCTAACACTAAAAGATGCACAAAAAATCTCAGAAGGGAAAAAACTTCAAACAGACGACGCAAGAGGTACAATATTAAATAATTACAGAAACGTGCTTGAGTTCACAAGATCAAATGTTTCTGACTCTTATGTGGACATTGATCTGAATATCTTAAACCACCTAAACAAGATACTACTAACTGACTGGAGAGAAACCTGGGAAGCAAAATTCAGGACAGGTGGAGAAGAGGTTGATTTAAATCTTGAAAATTGGGCTACGCTTAGAGACCAAGAAATTCAGTCAATAGAAATACAAAACAAAATAATTGAGCTTCTTGACTGGTATAAATCAAGTTCATCTAAAGTTCACAACCTCATCAGAATAGGAATTTTTGTAGAAAGAATGATTGCAATAAGTCCATACATATTTGCAAATAAACTAACAATAGTGGCCATCGCTGATTTCCTCCTATTTAAAAATGGATACACACAGACCTGTTTTCTTCCTACATCAAGGAATTTTGATATTTACGAAGATGAATATTTAGAGGCATGGAATCAAAAAAAAGAAAGCGGAAATAAAAGCGACACACTCTTTCTGGAACGATTAGTACGTAATCTTTCAAATGACATGCTCGAAACACGTGAAGAAATGGTGAAAACATTAAATGAAGAAGATAAGTCCTCGAAAAAACCATTCCTTGATTTAAACAAGAGGCAGTTGAAAATTTTGCGCTACTTGCAAACAATTCCAACAGTTAAACGCGAGGATTACGTCCAAATGATGGATGTAAGTACAATGACAGCCTACAGGGATTTAACAGAATTAATGGAGAAAAAGCTAGTAAAACTAGAGGGGCAGGGAAGGGGAACAAAATATATGTTATCAAACAGGTAAAACTAGACTAACTTCCTAATTGCTCTTACAGTCCGTTTATTACGTACAACTGTTTGTAGCTCCTTTTCGCCTGCTTTCTTAATATTCTCAAGACTGCCAAATGCACGTATTAAACGTTTCTTAGTCAACTTGCCAATACCCGGGACATCATCCAGTAATGATCTTGATCCTGCCTTTGACCTCAGCTTTCTATGATAATCAATCGCAAATCTGTGTGCTTCATCGCGGATCCTTTGAACAAGATATAAGGGGTCAGACCTACGCGGTAAAATAATCTTTTTGAAAACCTTTTCGCCGCCTTCTATCTTCAGCCTAAAGATCTCTTCTTCACGTTTAGCAAGACCAACTATTGGTAACTTATCAGTCATTTTTAATTTATTGAGAACATCCCAAGCTGAACTTAACTGTCCTTTGCCACCATCAACAATAATAAGATCGGGCAATACTTTAAAACTTTGGTCTATGATCTTTTTTTTGTTCCCTCTGTTCGTTTTAGAGTGTTTTAACCTTCTTCCCAGTACCTCTTGCATCATTAGAAAATCATCCGGTGTGGATTTAACCTTGATCTTAAATTTTCTATAATAATCTCGCTTAGCTTTGCCACCAATAAATACAACCATTGAGGCAGTAGCATTTGTACCCTGAATATTCGAAATATCGTAACATTCAATTTTAAAGTTAGCACTTTTCTTGTTACGTATTTTCAACCTTGCCTTTAGCTCTTCAATTGAACGCAGATTAATTGATTTCATTTTCTCGCGCAAAACACTTTCATCAACTCCTGTGTCAATCTTAATTCTTTGTGTAACATAATCAAGATCAGACAAAATATCTCGCGTTTTTGCAGCTTCCTCAAATTTCTTCTCTTTGGACAATTTCACCATACTTTCGGAAAGCTCATTATAGATCTCATGCTTTTGACCTCGGAAAAATCTTTTAACATTATCAATATTTTTTCTATGCACATTTCTTGAGACCAACCCCGCACAAACACCAGAGCAAAGACCAATATGATAATCAAGACATGGCCTGACTTCTGCACCAATTAATGTTTTCCTACCATCCTCTTCAATATATTTAGTTTTAAAATTCTTATTACAATAGGGGAAAAGCCTTCTCAGTCGCCGCAAAACCTTTGAGGCGGGGAAAATCTTCGGATATGGGCCGAAATAAACCGCGTTTTTGAGATTCTTCTCTCTAACGATCTGTGGCTTGGGAAAATCAGATTTATTATCAAACATTACCCAGATATAGTTTTTATCATCCTTCATCATTCTGTTGTACTTCGGACGATATTTTTTTATCAGGTTTGTTTCAAGGATCAATGCCTCAATTTCCGAATCAACTTCAATTATCTCTATATTCTCAGCAAGTTCAAGCATTATCCTTATTTTTGGTTCGAGATCTTCTTTCCTTGTAAAATAAGAGCTCACACGAGATCTAAGATTTACTGCCTTGCCTACGTAGAGGACCTTAGCGTCGGAACTCTTGTAAATGTAGCATCCAGGCCCGAAAGGGATTTCCTTAAGAAATTTTCTATCTGAAGTAATTTGTATCATTAAGCCTCCTCAATGTTGGCACGCCTATATGATTCAGTGACATTATCATAAACAAAGATCCTTCCACATTCACACTGGACCCTTACCGTTCCATTTGGTCGTGGATCACGATTTCTTAGATCATCAAGTCTTCTTGTACAAGCAGGACAAAGCCCTCTTTGCAACAAAACCGCCTGCATAGGCGCTATTAATTTTTTCAGTAATTTTTTTCGCATAGCAAAAACAATTTAAATCAGGTACAATTAAGTATAACATATAGATTTGTTAGTATAAATCAATAATGGAAATCGAAAGAATTGTTACTTTTACTGTGTTAAATTTAGCTTTCAGCTTCTTAATTGCGTTTCCGATTATACACTTACTTTATAAATTTGGCATTACTCGAAGAATAGAGGTGGACTTTTCTACTTTAATTGAGAAGAGGAAATTAAAGGTTGGTACCCCAATAATGGGTGGGAGTATTGTCGTCATTAGTGTTTTGTTGCTAAATGCACTTTTTAACTTTAACGGCAGCACCAAAGTCCCTCTCCTTGTTTTTGCTCTATCTGCAACACTTGGCGCATTTGACGATGTACTCAATATTTACGGTAAAGAGAGAAAAGTTAGATCAATGAAGCGCGTGATGAAATTGATCAAGGTGCATAAAAATAAATTGCAGAGAATGAAATATATTTTACTTTTACCCTGGCTTGCTTATAAAAGATTTTTCTATTTAATTGGATCAAATCCGGGAAAGGGAATTCAAGCACATGAAAAGGTTATTATTCAGGCTATTGCCGGGCTTGCTGTTGGCTGGTGGCTATATTTTAGAGCTGGGTGGGATAATCCTGGTCTTCTTTCATTCTTTAGTTTAGGTGATATCAATATTGGTTTTTTGATGATTCCATTTGCTGTAATTGTAGTTATATCAATGGCAAATGCTGTTAATTTATCTGATGGAATGGACGGACTTGCAGCAGGACTTTTACTGCCAGCTTTTGGTGCCCTTGGAATTATTGCGTTATACCAGGAAGTTTTAGTTAAAGCTCTTGCTGGTGATACGATAGACACTATGCCAATGACCTTGCTTTCTGTCTCTGTTGTAGGTTCGCTTATGACATATCTATACTTCAATATTCCACCTGCTAGGTTTCAGATGGGTGACGTTGGTTCTTTAGCACTTGGCACAATGCTGGCAAGTATTGCATTTGCTTTGAGAGTACCATTACTTTTGCCAATAATAGGCTTCCCGTTTGTTGCTGAAATTTCTGCATCTTTAATTCAGGGAATAGCAAGAAGAGTTATTGGTAGGCGAGTTTTTAAAATGGCACCATTACATCATCATTTCGAGTTACTCGGCTGGAGTGAAGAAAAAGTCACAATGCGCTTCTGGCTTGCCGGGATCGTATGTGCACTAGCCGGGCTGTGGGTGTATTTTGTTTAAATGATTTCTAGAACTGCACAGTGATTGGCGAAAGTCTTTATTACTTTGATATTATGGTATTTAGCAAATTCTGCATCCAATCTATGTACTTCATCATAATTTATAATAATCCTCGCTCCTTTTTTGCAACTATTGGCTAAATAATCAATTACTGCTGGCGTATTTATTTTGAATTGGTATGCATTAATTACATCAAAGTCAGAAATTTCATACCCCAATGTCTTATAAGGATCTGGAAATTTTTCTAAGTATTGCTCAATGGTATACGCTCCTTCATCATTAGCTATGCCATCAATATCTTTTTTTGAGGTACCCCATATAACCTCCTCTTTATATCTTGCATTAAATTCATTAACTTTGTTCCCAAAAAAATTCCCTGCTGTAATTTTGGGTGGGGATTGTGTTTTTAATTTAGCAAGCAAATCACTAATTTCGCTAGGATACTCAGCATTCGTAAGATTTTCGTACATATAATTATATTGATCTACTGCGCCTGGTTGCAGTTCGATACCATATAAGTCAAGTTGAGGAAATAATAAACTGACGAGTAACAAGAAGTCTCCAGTATTTGCCCCCATATCAAGTAATTTCAATTTTCGAGATTTATCTTCTTGCCTGTTGCCTCTAACCATGTAATCTAAACTATCTAAAGCAGATTCTAATGCACCACTATCCTTGCTTCCATCTAAGACAGAAATATTACCTAATGACGCACCAATTGTACTTTTACGAGCCCAAGCTTGATCCATCTCCTCAAGTTTTGTAAATGCAGTATTTGCTAAAGCATGTAAGTAAAACCTTAATTTGGAATATTTACTAAATTCTTCCGAGTCATACCAAATTTGAACATTTTCGTTTATCGGTTGAAAAGCCATATATAAATTGTTAATTTGTTAATTTTAGCACCATTAAAAACTTAAAGTAAGCATTCAAGTGTTATGCAATCATGAACCTCTCTTTAATCCGCACTCAGAACCTTTCCACTCGTTGTATTTTGATGGACCGATGGACGTCCACTCAACGCTGAGAACTATTGATAAATATGAAAATATAGATTAAAAATGATGTCCGGACGTCCATCACGATGCATTGTTCGGGAGAGACAAGGATGGTAAGCATACAAAAATATCCTTTAATTAATTCTAGGTTATCGCCATTAAGAAAAACATCCGTTAACAAACTTATAAAACTATTTTTGATTTTTATTTTTTTAGGCACGTGTGCGTGTCATCCATGACACGCGAGGAGCACGTCTGCGTACATATTTAGTTAAAATGAAAAATGCGTAAAGAAGTACTATGACGAACAAAAATTATCACGAGCAAATCTGCATACTCTAGCAAAACTTCCCTCACTAACATATAATTACCTTATGAAGAACTTCGAAGACTCTCTAAAATCACTTAATCCTATGCAGAAGAAGGCAGTAGAAGCTATCGAAGGGCCTGTGATGGTCATTGCAGGTCCGGGAACTGGTAAAACACACATTCTTACACTCAGAATCGCAAACATACTTCAAAAAACAGACGTACGGCCGTCAAACATCCTTGCACTTACTTTCACAGACAATGCAGCGAAAAACATGCAACGAAGGCTACAATCACTAATAGGCAACGATGCATACAAAGTTAAAATAGAAACATTTCATAGCTTTTGCAACGATGTGATTCAACAATATCCGGAAAAATTTGGACTATCCAGCTTTGCTGGACAGATAACTGAACTAGAAAAATTAAGGTTAATAGAAAAGCTAATCGAAAGTAATGAATTTACTTATCTTAAACCCTTTAACACACCAATGCTTTATCGTGACAGCATTATAAGCACAATTTCCGACCTAAAAAGAGAGGGAATAAATCCGGATGAATTCATGCAACTAATAAAAGAAGCACAAGAGAATTTTGAAGAAAATAAAGAGGTAAATTCTAAGACCGGAAAACTAATGCGTAAATGGTCTGATCAGGAAAAATTACTACATAAGAACCTTGAGCTACGGAAAATTTACAAAGAATACCAGAATATTTTGTCTCAAGAAGAAAAATATGATTATGACGACATGATCCTTTTTGTAATTGACAGGTTTGAAAGAGATGATGATCTACTAGCTCGTTTCCAGGAACAGTACCTGTATGTTCTAGTCGATGAATTTCAGGATACCAACGGTGCACAGAGTAAAATATTAGAATTAATTGGCAGTTTTGATAGTCAACCAAATATATTTGTAGTAGGAGATGATGCGCAATCAATCTACAGGTTCCAGGGGGCAAATGTTGAAAATATGTACGACTTTATCAAAAAATACCCGGGCACACAGATCATTACTTTAGAAGAAAGCTATCGGTGCCCGGAGCAAGTTCTCCAAGGTGCTGAAAGTCTAATAAAGAACAATAAAAGCAGTTTGGAGAACACAATCCCACAAGTAAAAAGAACGCTACACTCACATAACAAATCACTAGCAAAGATCGATTTCATAGAACTTGATAACGAGGAAAGCGAGGCGCTCTTTATTTCAGAGCAAATTAAGTCTCTAATAGATAAAAAAGTTAAGCCTGAAAGCATTGCAGTAATATTCAGGACATATAAGGATTCGTTACTTTTGAAGCGGGTATTAGCTAAGAACAATATTCCAACAAACATAATTGACCCGCAGAACATTCTCGAAGATGAATATATAATAAAGCTGCTCAAATTATTTGAAAGCCTAAACAACCCGCTTGACGACAAGATATTGTTCCAGATATTAAATTACGACTTTCTCAACATAGAAAGACTCGACATATTCAAACTTGCACACCAGGCAGGAATGGATAACACAGGTTTACTTGATTCTATACTCGAATCCAAAAACGAGAGATTAATAGCATTCATAAACCAATTAATTGAATGGGGGAAATTAAATGAAAATACTCATTTCACCAATTTATTTGAAGCAATTATAAACAAATCAGGTCTTTTGGATTTTCTCAAGAAGGGGCACAGAAGTGACTCCTTGTATTCAATAAGTAAGCTATTTAATTTCGCACAAAGAATGAGCGAAGGAAACTGGGATTATAAATTAGCGAATTTTCTGCAAGATATACATTCACTACAAGAAAATAGGCTAAACATTGCCATATCATATTCAGGAACTCAGAAAGGGATTAATCTGTTAACAGCGCACAAAGCAAAAGGTTTAGAGTTTGACCATATCTTCATTATCAACACAAGAGAAGGCAACTGGAGTAATAAGAAAATACGCAACAAACTAAAATTACCATCAAACATAACAGACACTAAAATTTCAACCAACGACAACCAAACCGAGGAAGAAAGAAGATTACTTTATGTCGCAATAACTAGGGCCAAAAAGAACGTAACATTAACCTATTCAATAAAATCAATTGAAAACGGACGAGAGAGAGAATTCAATGAATCACAATTTGTGAATGAAATTTCAGACAAACTGCTAATTAAGACAAAAAATTCTATACCTGAAACTTTACAAACTTCCATCCTAGACCAGCCAAAGCCGTTTGACTTCTCAGAACAAGAAAAAGAATTTCTTATTAGCCTTGTAGAAAATTTTAGGCTTAGCTATAGTTCATTAAATCAATATTTAGAAGATCCTGCCAAATTCCTTTACCAAAATTTACTTAGAATTCCTTCACCAGTTGATAAGACATTAGTTTTAGGCTCTATATTGCATAAAGCATTAGAAGTATTTAATAATGATAAAAAATCAAGGGAAAAGAGGCCACTCGAATACTATGAAAAAATATTATATACCTCTCTAAAATTCCAACCAATTACTTTCAAAGAAGCTGAGGAAATACTAAAAGAAGCCAAAGTACTTTTAAAAAGTTATATAGAACAAATTTCGAATATTGATGGACAAAATGATATTGCCGAGGTTGAATATAATTTCGCAGGACATGGAATTACTTTAAATGACATCGCACTAACTGGTAAGGTTGACGTGATAGGTAAAGTCGGCAGAAAAGATAATGATAAACTAAAAATCCCAGTCCGGATTACTGATTATAAAACCAGCACTCCTAAAAGCAGGAACTTTATTCTTGGGAACACACGTGGATCTGATGGAAAAAACTTACGGCAACTGCAGTTTTATAAATTACTTACAGATCTTGACGAACGCTTTCCATACAAAGTTGAAGAATTTGAGATAGCATTTATAAAACCAAATCCAAATGGTACATTTAAATCAGAAATTTTCACAAGAGAAGAAATTGACACAACAGAACTAAAGGAAATAATAATAAATGTTATGACTGCTATACGGGAACTCAAGTTTGACACACCTTTAGAGATCAAGCCGAAATAAATAACCAAGAAACATAAAATAATTTTGCATTTTTCATTTCAGCCTGCTATTCTGTTTTCGTCCATCTTTTTTGTTTAACTTCGATAACCCTCGATTGAGGTGAGTATTTCATTTTTTATGACATTAACATGACCCTGCCAAAATATGTGATCAAACGAGATGGTAGCAAGGAAACTTTCAATCCACAAAAAATCGAAGACTCAATTTGGAAAGCTGCTAAAAATGTCGGTGGAAAGGATAAAAGACTGGCTAGTGACATAGCACAAGAAGTAATTGATTACATTTCAGACATCTATCCCACTGACGAGCCGATGGACACATCAGACATTGGTTCTGCAGTAGAAAAAACACTTGTCAATCGTGGTCATTATAAAACAGTAAAGGAATTCATACTTTCGCGAGAGAAGAAAAGAGAGAAACACATAAGGGTCAGAAAGCTTGGTATAAAAGACGACATTGGAAATCTTTCATACAATTCACTATTTATTCTAAAAGAACGTTATTTAAAAAAGAATGAAAAGGGCGAAACTGTTGAAACTCCGAAACAAATGATAGATAGAGTTGCCAAGTTTATTGCAAAGGCGGAAAAAACACCCGCCAAAAAGAAAAAATGGCAGATGAAATTTAATGAGATTATGTCTAACTGGGAATTTCTTCCTGGCACAAGAGCGTTAGCTAACGCAGGTAAAAAGAACCCACAACTTGCGAATTGTTTTGTTTTTGATATAGAAGACAGCATTGAAGGTATCTTTAAATCTTTGTATGAATCAAGCGTTACTAAAAAAAATGGCGGTGGATGCGGATATAATTTCTCAAAGTTAAGACCACAAGGTGATTTGGTCGGAGACGAGCCAGGGCTTGCTGCTGGACCAATAGAGATCATGAAAATGTTCGACCTTCCAACAAGCATTTTCAGACAACAGGGCAGGTATGAAAGTGGGAATATGTCTATTTTGAATGTCAATCATCCAGATATTCTTGAATTCATTACTGCAAAAGAAAAAGACGGTGTTTTATCAAAGACAAATATTTCCATTGGTGTGATCGATGGCTTTATGAACGCAGTTAAAAAAGACAAGGACTGGGAATTGGTTAACCCTAGAACTGGAAAAGTAGCTAACACAATCAAAGCACGGGCTATTTGGGAGCTTGCTGCGAACTATGCATATAAGACAGGAGATCCTGGGATTATCTTTCTCGATAATATAAATAAAGATAATCCAATGCTCAAGAGCTTTGGACCGATCCAGGCAACAAATGTCTGCGGGGAAATACCTCAATATCCTTATGAATCATGTAATCTTGGTTATCTGAATTTAACAAGGTTCGTGAAAAAAGAAAAAGGTGGAAAATTATCAATAGATTTCAATAGACTTGCAAAAGTTGCAAAGGTTGCAACACGCTTTATGGACAACGTGATTGAAGTTTCATGGTTCCCTGTTGAAGCACAAACAAAGAATATACGTAGCTTTAGAAGACTTGGCATTGGTGTAGTAGGCCTTGCGGAAGTGTTTGTTGAACTCGGAATTGCCTACAATGATCCAAAAGCATTTAAGCTTTCTGAAAAACTTTCCAAAACTATTGCTGATGCTTGCCATGAGGAGTCATTTGCACTTGGCAAAGAAAAAGGGCCTTTCCCTTATGTAGAATATTCAAAATGGGCAAAGAAAAAAGACCAGCCAAGGAATGTCGCCGTTAACACTCTTCCACCAAGCAGTGGGAACGCTGTGATTTTTGATACTTCTTTTAGCATTGAACCGTTTTTTGCACATGCATATTATCAGAATATTCTTGGCGGAATGAGAATTAAGAAGATCAACGAAAAACTTGAAGCAACACTAAAAGATTATGGTGTAATTGTTGAGGATCTTTTTGAAAAAATCTTTGAAGGTCATGGAAGTATTCAACATATCAAAGAAATTCCTCAAAAGGTCAAAAAATTATTTCTTACTGCACACGAAATTCCGTGGCAGGATCACTTAAAGATGCAGGCTGCCTGGCAGAAGCATATTGACAATGCTATAACTAAAACCATCAATATGCCTACAGAAGTAACGGTTGACGATGTACAAAAAGCATATATGATGGCATGGGATATGGGTTGTAAAGGCATAACAATTTATCGTGATCGTACAAAGAAAGATCAAGTTATTGAATTTGGCGACCAGAAGCGGCAAAAAAGCATGCGCGAACTAAAAGCGGGTGATGATTGCCCTGAATGCGCTGCCAACCTGATCAGCGCAGAAGGATGTATCAAATGCCTTTCCTGTAACTTCAGCTTGTGTAAGCTTTAGCAGTCATTTTTGAACCGAAGTGATAATCAAGAAGAGCTATTGCTAGTTAGAAAATATAGAAGTCCAGTAATCAAGCTCAATATGAAGGGAATTAGAATCAATATAACCGCAATTACTGCAAGAATATTTTTATGGCGAATATATGCCACTACTGATAGTAATATCGAAAGCGGGGTACAAACTAGGATTATTAAAATGCCAGTATAACCTGCAATATTGTATAAACTTTCATTGTATTCAAAACCTGAATTATCTTGTGCTAAGGCCATTGCAGACACCCAACAAATAGAACAGACGCAAATCAACAATAACGCAGGTGTAAGTAATATTGGTAAATTTTTTTTCATAGTTTTCGCAGTCTAAAATAAACCTCCTAAAAATAATATAGCAACATAAGCTGTTTGAATCAAGGCGTCTAATAGTTTATAATTACACAGCTCTTTGAAATTTTTACTTGAATGTTTTAATATTGCCGAGGTAGCTCAGTTGGTAGAGCACACGCCTGAAGAGCGTGGTGTCGCCGGTTCAAGCCCGGCCCTCGGCACCAATAATTTCGACGCGCGGTAGTAGTTCAGTTGGCTAGAACGTCTCGTTGCCAACGAGAAGGTCGCCGGTTCGAATCCGGTCTACCGCTCCATTAACCCATGCTAAAAAATGACTTACAAGAAAAGGTAAATAGGCTTATTAGTCAAGGAAGGATACAACTTGGCGAGCTTCTTGCAGGAGGGGTTGTTTCAGATGTTTATAGTGCAAGTTGGACGGTTGAAGAAAGCGCCAAGAATATTGTAGTTAAACATACTAAAAAAGACATTGCTCCAAGTCATATATTTTCTAAAGCAGATGTGAAAAATAGCTTTTCAAAAGCAATTCTTACTCATAACTTTGATGTAGAAATTCAAAAAGCGCTTAAGACTTCAACTCCTGTTATCATAGAACACTTCCCTAAAGAAAATATTACACTAATGGAAAACTTTAATGATAAAGGATACACCTTGCTTCAAGAGTTAATTATTTCAGAAAAATTACCAAATGCTGCAGGCAGGCAAATGGGAAAGAAATTGGCTGCACTCAGAAAAAAACTTACTCCCATAACTGAACAACTTAACCAGGTTGAGTCCTCGCAAACTCAATTTGACGAAAGATTCTATGAACTAAAAGCATTACTCTATAACGGAAGGATAGACATTTTTAATGAAATTGAAAATACTTTCCTTAGTCCATCTGAGGTGCGACTCACATGGACTGATGGTGATCAGAAAAACTTTGCTGTTAATGAAAAAGGAGAGGTCATTATATTTGATCTAGGGAGAATGATTAAATGTGATCCTGACTTTATGCTGCCAAATTTACTTGGACACTTAGGTTTGTTTTACATCGCCGGGTATTTAGAGAATGGGACTAATTTCCTGAAAGAATGTACGAACAGTTTCCTGGAAGCATACAACCCAGACTATAAATTAAATGAAAAAAAATTCGTAGATTATTTTACTGCTGCAGTTCTACATCGCGGTATGGCAATGAGGTGGATAGACAAGAGAATAGGCAATAAAATTGGTGAGGATTCAATTAAAAATGCTTCTATGCATTTGGGAGATATAGTTTTTAATAAAGAGAAAAGAATTGAAAACATTGAGAACCTTTTTAGTATTATCACAAAAATTAGGAAGGCAGCAATATCAGGCTTATATAAAAGAACTCCTATCAAAATTTGACTTAAAGTATACTTCACTTGACAAAGCTTCCACAAAAACTATAATCGGATAATTAAAAAAAATTTGTGCTTCAAGTACAAACTGAACTAGACCAAACAAGGGCTTTGTTAACAGGAGAAGAAGTAAAACAAAAACCTGCGAGTACTTATAGCTCGGAAATACTATTTCAGCACCACGAAGATCTTCCCTGGCTGGCTCAATATTTTGAGCAAAAATTTCCTCAAGGAAGCTCAACTGACTATACCTGTTCACTCTTTTTCGATGAATATACAACAAATGCATTAGCACATATACGAGAGAGTAGAGGAATGATTGCAAGTTTATTTGATTATTATCTTGTACCACAAAATAGGAAAGATGGTATAAGACCACCCGCCGAATTCGCACCAACATTTGCAGGGATAATGGGCGAAATTGCTACAAAAACTATATTAGAAGACCTTTTAGCGCCATTGGGAGTAGAATTTAAAATTCACTACACTGATGTTTACATGGACCTCGGGCAGGCTACCAAAAAATTTACAGGGGAAACAATTGATCAATCAGATTTAATAATAGAATTAATGCTTAAAAAAGCATTACTACCAGGTGATGATTATGTTGAAAATCACAACAAAATTTTTTTGTTTTTGAACCCTTCATTAGAGTCGTACGCTAAAATGGGATTTAGTAAAAAAGTTCTAAAACTTCCCTTGAGAAACCCTTATCCTACTAACAGAGAATTTGGCTCTAATCGTTTATTTCGATACATTCTTGGTATGTCTAAAAAGCATCCGGATATCGTTAAAGACGTAAGGTTATTATTAAAAGAAACAGATTATTATGAAAATTTTCGAGATGTTATATTGTTTTATATGAACCGCGTAAAACAATACTCCCCAGATGGTGCATGGAAAACACTTGCGTCGCTAATCATGGAGTACAATAGTGAACCCAAAGAACAAATATTATCAAAAATCCCAGCAGCTGACCAAGGTTAACTACTTAATCTCAAATGTGACTGTCACATAACTGCTTAATTCGAACTGTCCTGGTTGTATTTGTATACTGCTTCCTGAGTCAGTAGAATCAGGAGATGCTTCTGCACTTTCTTCCCTCAGTACACCTGTATCATAGCCATAAATTGGATAATAACCGCTCTCAACTACATTCGTGACATCCCCAAGCTTAAGCCCGGCCCTGTCAGACTGTTCCTCCGCCTTTTCTTTTGCTTTATCAATTGCTTCCAATTTCAATTCCTCAAGTATATTTTCTTCGTCCTCAACCGAATAAGCTAAGTTTCTAACCTCATTCAGTCCAGCAGCAATTGCTTTTGACATAACATCACTTACTAAATTATCTTCGGGATTTGTGTTCTTGATTGTGACCTTAACTGAAATATTTATTTTATATCCGATTATTCTTTCTCCTGCTGAATCATAATCAGGTTCTACGCTGTATTCACTGGTCTGAATGTCCTCTTCCTTAATTCCAAGTGCCTTGATATCTGTGATTGCCTTACTAACTTTTTCATTTGCCTTATTTTGTAAATTAACAATATTTGTATCCTCCAAAATTGTACCTACTGTTATGGTTGCTGTATCTGGTGTAACTTTTCTCGTAGCATATCCTTGTACGGAATATGTTTTGTTTACGGAAGAATCCTCATCTGCAGGTTTGACAACAAATGCATAGAAAAAGACACTTGAAGCAAGCATTGCAAAAACAACCAGGAAAAATACAAAAGTGGCCTTCGCACCAAATTTCAAAAGTTCTTTTTTCATAAAAAGAAGATAAAAAATAAACCTACCACAGTCTGCAGGATTGGAGGGATTTTGTCAATTGAATAAGTAAAAAAAACAGTTTTAATTGTCCGAAAATACTGTATGTAAAATTATTTTCCAACTGATCCTGTGCTAGCAGCAACCGCACCCAAATAACCTGTTGAAGTTAAAACAGATGGCTGACCATCAGGCAAAGGGGTAGCATCAGGCGAAGATTGATTTGGAAAATTTTTACCTACTCTAACAGCAGCTTCACTCACAATAATAGGGCGAGATGCAGCTGGTCCTATACCAAATTGTGTATCAGGTGAAAGATTAGACATTGCAATGAAATTAAAAATTAAGAAAAAACTATAGTCCATAAATGAAAGTTTTGCAAAAAAGTACAAGAAATATTTACAATCTTTTCATAAAGTAATATAAAGACAACAGTAATTATTTTTAAATTTCACTTACATGCTAACAACTACAGCGGAAACACCACTTCACTTCACTAATTTAGGTTTAGATTATGGACAATTTCGTGATTTCCTTGTACCTAGTGCGGAAGAGCCTCATGATTTCGAGGACGCTAGAGAACTATATTTATTCCTGAATGGTTTGGTTTGGCAAAATGTCTTACGAGGGCAGCAATTAGGTTCAGCAATAAATATACAACAATCATTAGATGCAGCTTTAACAGATTATGCGAATATAACTTTTCCTAATGGTTTAGATCAAACTCATCCAAGAAAACTATCACATTTTGGAAACTCAGGTTTAAGTGAAGAGCAACTTATGCGTTACACGGACTTTGTTTCACTTGCTAGTATCCCTGGAAACACAGTCGATGAATATGAATTATTATTGCGAGAAGTATGGACACAAGTAACAGACAGAGCCACATTAAATGCTGCCAAACATCTAACAACTAGTCTACAAAGTGCACTAATAGATAGGGTTATACTGCTGCTTTCTAACTAAAACTAATTTTAAAGCAAAATTCTATTTTACTTCTCGCTATATTTGATATATAACAGATATTGATTTCTTAAACTAATATCTTGTATGAATTAAGAGTTTTTATAGAACCAGTTGACAAATCATATCCAGATTACGAGGCGCCAGTTATGAGGTTTGACGAGGAAACATCAATTGCTCAGGCGAGAAAAGAGACGGAATTAATACTCGATAACGCTCTCGATGATGAAATATTAACCAACCCATCAAGAATTAGAACAGTTGTAGGTCCAGAGTTTGCATCTCAGGAACGAAAAATATTGGAAATATCAACATTATTTCGCGCAGCAGAACTTGACACTGAACCTTTACGCGGGGAAATCAAACAAAGGGCACTTACTTGCATAGCCGGAAGAGTAATCTGTCAACTAACTAACCTTAATGAACAACAACATACTCCTGTTATTTTTCACTTCCGACAACCTTAACCACGCACAGCACTATTATCATCAGAAACCCTAACGCTGCTAACAATGGGATTGTCAGGCCGGATCCTTGTATTAATTCCCAGTCAATTTTGCTGCAGGCACCGCTTGTACCACAAAAAGGTGTTTGTTTTGGGAACAGGTCTGTCACTTTCAAAAGATGATGATAAACAGCTATGGGCAGCCCAATTATCGACAATGTGAGAATATAGTAATAAACCTTCAAACCACGGTCCTTCAATCCAAGCGCAACAAGTGCGATCACAAAAATTGGATAAAAGAAAATTCTCTGGTACCAGCAAAGATCACAAGGAGGAAGGTCCATAAATTCACTAAAATACAAGCTCACAGCAGTACCAAATGCAGAAACTACAAAAATGTAGTTCATCGCAAATTTTCGCATTAATTTCAAAACTATAGTAATAACGTTTTTCATGTGACAAAGAATTGACAAATTTGTTATATTATATTGTATTTAACTTTTTAAGTTAAGCAAAATGGCCAACAAATTTCAATTACCAGAGCTACCTTACAGTTATGATGCACTAGAACCATATATAGACGCGAAAACAATGGAAATTCATCACACAAAGCACCACCAGACCTATATTGATAAATTAAATGTAGCACTAGAGGAAGCACCTGAGTATTTTGATAAAAATATCGAAGATATACTAAAAAATATAAAAGACGTTCCAGAAAAAATTAGACCAGCCGTCATCAATCATGGCGGTGGATTTGCAAACCACAATCTATTCTGGCAAGTAATGGCACCCAAAGCAGGCGGCGAACCAGAAGGTGAACTAAAAAATGGACTAATCGAGACATTTGGCAGTTTTGAGAAATTTAAAGAGGAATTTACCAATGCTGCAACAACAAGGTTCGGCTCAGGCTGGGCGTGGCTAGTAAAGGATGAAGGTGGTAAATTGAAGGTCACAAGCACAGCAAACCAGGACTCCCCTTTGATGGAAGGATTAATTCCAGTTTTAGGACTAGATGTATGGGAGCATGCATATTATCTAAAATACCAAAATAAACGCCCTGACTACATCGAAGCATGGTGGAATATTGTAAATTGGAAGAAAGTTGAAGAACTATTGGCTTAGGTACTTCCTGTCTTCTTGGTAAGTAGACAAAACTAAAATATTCACGTATCCTGATTATCAGGATGAGATTTACAAAGGAAAGAAAAGTCGCCTATGTTTTACTACTTATGACCGCTCTAATCTGGGGCGGTGCTTTGCCTGTAGTGAAGAATTCCTATGAAGAGACAACTGCATTTAGGTTTCTGTTTTACAGATACATTTTTGCTGCAATAGTTGCAGTGCCAATAATCTTTTATTATTTCCATCGGGTCAAAGCGAAAACCAAATCTGTGATTATTATCTCGCTAATAGAGTTAATAGGTGTCACGCTAAACCTGGCGCTGCTTTACACTGGACTATCCAAAACAACATCAATAGAAGCAACACTAATAACCATGGCAGGCCCATTTATCACAATAGTTGGCGGCATTATTTTCCTAAAAGAAAAAGAAGAAAGAAATGAAATACTAGGCCTGATCATTGCACTTAGTGGGACACTTTTAATAACATTACTACCATTATTCGCTGATCAAATTGTGGAAGTAGAATTTTCCCTAGAGGGTAATTTAATGGTACTTGGACACACGCTCATTAACACAATATATTTCATACTTGCAAAAAAATATTACAACGGCTATCCAAAATTTTATGCCTCAGGAGTGAGCTTTATTGTCGGTCTAATTTCATTCTTTATCATTGCAGCGCTAGAAATCGGTGGAGTAAATGAGCTATTGAGTGCTACAACAAATGAGATCGTAAAACCACCGGTATTTTTCGCAGCTGCATATATGGGAGTGCTTGGCTCGGTTGTGGCATTGACATTCTATATAAAAGGTCAGGAAATGATCGAAATTTCAGAAGCAAGCATTTTCGGATATCTTCAGCCAGTGATAACAATCCCATTAGGTGTATTATGGCTCAACGAAAACCTAAACATATTTCAAATAATGGGAATAACTTTAATAGCAGGTGGCGTTATCGTTGCAAGCGTAAGAGAGAGGAGAAGAAGGCGAAAACGAAGGCACAGGGTAATTAGCTAAGACTTGTTGGAATTAAGGCTACGATTGAAGTAAGGCAAAAAATAAAATATTAGTTAATTACATAAAATTGTTCCAAATGGTACCTATATATTTAGCAATGCTTTTACTTGAACTGAAGACATGGAATGGGACACGTGTTTTATTTACAATTGTATCCACACCTTTAAATTCACTATTTAACCAAATTGCACTAACATTATCACAACCACCTTCAGCTTTAATTTCGCTCAAAATACTATGCAATTTATCAGTATCAGTTTTACCACGAAATCTGCTGACCCAAAAATCCCTTACTGGATATGTCCTTAGTGATAAATTTTGATCCTGACCGAAAAAGATACCAACATTTACTGCATTAGGGCCTTTTGCTTCAACTACTGATTTCAGCATGCCACTCTGTATATCAAAATCTGTAAGAATCACTTCACCAGAGGGCATAGCATCACCCCGCAAAATAGAATCGGGGAGATTAATATATCTTTCTGATCCAGCCTGTGTCATTTCATTATGTCTGATAAATATATTGCTAATATATACCACAAATCGACCCATTGTTCAATATACTCGTTATATATTTGACTTCATTATATATCTTCTGTATTCTTTAGATATCCTTATATTTACATACGGTAATGAAACTAAAAAACAAAACAATCCTTATAACCGGTGCTTCTAGCGGAATTGGTGAGGCAATGGCATATAAAGCTGCAGCAGATGGTGCGACAGTCATTCTTTCAGCACGAAGAAAAGATAGACTTGAAAATGTTGCGAACAAAGTTAAAGAACTAGGTGGCATACCAGTGGTTATTGAATGTGATGTCACAAAACCAGATCAGGTAAAAAGGATGTTTCTCGAAGCAGTCAAAAACGAAAGAAAACTCGATGTTGTTTTTAATAATGCAGGACTTGGGCACATTGGTACAATCTACCAACTCACAGCAGAGCAGATCGGCCAAATGGTTGACGTAAACTTCAAGGGAATGGCATGGGTCACTAAATATGCAACAGAAGTAATGGCCAGACAGAAATTCGGACACATAATAATCACTTCATCCTTAGCAGGTTTTGTGACATTACCTCAATGGTCGATATATGCGGGGACTAAATGGGCCATAAGAGGATTCGCAGGCTCCATCAGACATGAGCTCAAACCATACAACATAAAAATTACCACACTTCATCCAGGTGCAGTAAAAACCGAATTTTTTGATAAAGAAAAAGCAAACATAGACATAAAAAACCTTGGGAACGCAATAAGCTCAGAACAAGTAGCGAATGCAGTATACGAAGCAATCTTCACAAATAAAAAAAGGATCCTAGTACCCGGCTCAGTAAAAATATATGCGTGGTTAAGCAATTATTTGACATGGCTAGTAGATGCAATGGTTGCACGCATGGCCAGCAAAATTAAATATCATAAAGGAATAAAAGAAGACGAACCAGAATTCAACTAAATATTATTTAAAACTTATGAAAATACTAAGAAACAATTTCATCAATATATTCATAGTACTACTCGGAATAACTTTAGTTGCAATTTTCGGGTTCATTTATTATCAAGCAAACCTTTATACACCAGCAGATTATGAGACAAATTTAACTGCAGATCGGAGTGGGATTATTGATGGCGTTGACAATATCACACAACTATTAAATTCCGAAACAACCGAGACTGACATAGAGGCAGAAATCGCAAAACTTGAAAAAAATAATGAGAATTTCAAAACAAAAGTGGATCAATTAAAAACCCCAAAAGATCATGAAGATTTAAAAACCGCAAATTTGGAATTTTCTCAGTCAATTACAAATTACTGTACTAACGCAAGAGCATATCTCGGCATTATAAAGGATGACAGAGTTATAGATATCGAGAAGGTTATAGTCAACTTCAATTCCAGCGTAGAAGAAATTAACGCAAAGACAAAGCAGATTAATGAGAAATTGGGTGCATGATCATACTGTTTAACTCCCTAATTAACTCTTCTGCTTCGGATTCTGTCAAACCATGCACAAGAGCACCATCATAAATTGTTTCTGTTACAGATAAAGGACATCCAATACAAAAAAAACCGTATTCATCAACCAAATAACTTCCAATATCAGGGAAACGTTCAGTAATTTCAATAATTGGAGTGTCTTTTTTAATCACAAATTTTTGTTCAGACTTTGAGTTTTTCATATTTCCTATTATACTATAAAGAAATCTTTTGATTTTATAATTTCAAAACAGGTCAACAAAAACTTATTACAATAATGTTTAGAAAAAATAGAGCTCGCAAAACAGGATACAGACGGGAGTATGCGAAAGGAAAAGGCGGGAGCCCTGATTTTGTTTTATTAGGCCTGCTTGCTTTCCTTACGCTTTTTGGATGGGTCATGGTCTATAGTTCAAGCGTTATTGTAGCATTCAGCCAGGGCAGGCCATCCTGGTATTACTTTTTTCGACAACTAATATGGATAATTATTGGGGTCTTTAGTGCATACATTCTTTACAAAATAGATTACAGACAGTTAGTAAAGATATCCCCCGCACTTATTGGCTTAGCAATCATTATGCTCATAAGTGTACTTGTCGTAGGGTCAGAGATTAATGGGGCAAGCAGATGGATTAGTTTCGGTTTTTTTGATCTTCAACCCTCAGAATTCACTAAACTAGCATTCATTATTTATCTTGCAGGATGGCTTTCGAGAAAAAACAAAGCTATACATTCTAAAAATGCTATAAAAAATTATTTTGTTGTGGAGATGTTGCCATTCCTTATTATTCTTTCAATAGTCCTTGTCCTAATTTTAATTGAACCAGATCTTGGCACAACCGCCATTATTGGCTTTACAGCACTAGGAATGTACTATCTTGCAGGTGAGGGATATATACACAATTTAGGTTTCAGTGCATTACTAATAGTATCCATAGCAACAGGAATTTTAGCAGCAGTGCTTGAAAGCTACCGTCTCTCACGCGTAAAGACATTCTTAGAGGTAGTTAAAACAGGAAATCCACCAGACAGGCTTGGATCAGGATATCAGTTAAGCCAAATTCTGACAGCAGTAGGATCTGGTGGCATTTTAGGTGTGGGATTTGGACAATCAAAACAAAAATTTAATTACCTTGGTGAAACTGCATTCAGTGACACAATTTTCGCAGTCATAGCAGAGGAATTTGGCTTATTAGGAGCCGCTGTAATAATAAGCTGCTTTCTATACTTTGCTATAAGGGGAATAAGGATCGCACAAAAAGCCCCTGACAAGCTATCCGGCTTATTAGCAGCAGGTATTACGATTTGGATCACATCCCAGGCATTTTTAAATATAGCTGCAAATATTGGTCTAATTCCACTCACTGGGATAACTTTACCTTTCCTAAGCTATGGCGGAAGCTCTATTATTGTAAGTTTAAGCGGAATAGGGATCTTGTTAAATATAAGCAAATACGTTAAGCTGGAAAGGTAAGACTGCTAATTTGTTAATAAATTAAAAATGAAAAAAGTTGTTATTAGAGTATTATTCATATTGCTTTTATTTGCACAATTCCTGCCCATTAGCCTCTCTATAGCACAAGCCGAAAAAGCCACGCTAACAGTATATGTCCAGGATAATTCAGGAGAAAAACTTGAAGGCATTGATATATCAGTTACCGGCCCTGGGAATTATGATGGAACAAAAAGCACCGGGAGTGAAGGCACAGCGAGTTTTACAGAACTTATTGATGGCGATTATGTAACAACTATAAACCTGCTAACTGGTAGTAATTATGAGCTTGTAGCTGGAGAATCCAGCTCGAAAACGCGAACACTTTCAGCAGGTGATACTGAAACAGTTTATTTTCATTTAAAATTGAAAACAACTGACGAAACTAATGGAGAAGAGGAGGAAACAACTGGGAATGCTGAAATTCCAACAAAATTTTATCAAACAGGAAGCACCACAACTGACATTTCTGATTATACTGAAGAACAGCTTGCCAGTATTAAAAATTTCACATTACACATACCGGATTTTGCAAAAATAGTTTTTACACAATCAGTTGATTTAAGCTCAAAAGAAGCAATAGGGAGACTAAAAGGTTTAGACCAATATGTATTTTTAGATCAAAAAGGTGAAGTTGCAATTGCTTCTGATCTAATGCCGGAATTAAATAAACCAGCTACTATAACATTATACGGGTTGAACTTTGAATCCTTGGGGACTGGATATAGTCCTGTAATTCTAAAGGATGACAATGAAGCTAATTCTAGCGAGGTCACAAACGTAACCCTCACTGGTGCTAATACAATAACTTTTGATGTAAAAGGTTTCTCAGCATATGCAGTAAGGCCTACGCTGACATTTGAGGAAACAGAGCTAGAAACCGACCAGGAAGAATTTACTCTTGAAGGTAAAATTGATGACCTTGACTCAGAATTTACTGTTTTCCTAAATGATAAACGCCAGGACAGTGATGTCACAATAAATGATGATGGGACTTTTTCACTAACCTTAAAACTTAAAAAAGGTGAAAACACCGTTCAAGTCTCAGCCACTGGGGCATCAGAGCAAACATTTGCTGAAATTGTCACAATTAATTACAAACCATCACAAGGAAGTGGCAGCGGAACTGATTGGACAATGATTGCAGGTATTGGCCTAATTGGACTAGGTTTGGTATGTGGAGGGGTATATTATTATAAAACTAAATATTTACCGAAAAAAAGAGCTACTCAGACGACAGGACTCGGTAGTGGTTCACTAAAAAAAAGTGGTCAAACTGGCGATCAATTTGACTCAAGGTTACTTACACCAGAAGAACGCGCTGTGTTTGGTCAGGAAAAATAATTATGAAATCTGCCAATTCGAAAAAAATTTCTAGGGTACTGATTATTGGAGGGCACCTTACGCCAGCATTTGCTGTAGCTGAAGAACTACTGAAAAAAGAAGGGGTCAAAATTATCTGGGTTGGGCATAAACATTCACAGACTGGAGATAAAAATCTTAGCGCTGAATATGGGCTCGTCACAAAAAAGGGTATCAAATTCATCTCACTTAAATCAGGAAAAATCTGGAGAAAATGGACGAAAAATACATTCTTAAAAGGGCTATACAACATAATAATGCTTCCAATTGGATATTTTAGAGCACTGACAATTTTAATTATTTATAAACCTGACATAATTCTTTCCTTTGGAGGTTACCTTTCAGTTCCGGTTCTTACGAATTTCATAATTAACAAACTAAATAAGTCAAAAATTTTTATTCATGTTCAAACTGTAAGACCTGACCTGTCAACGAAACTTACTACTAGGTTTGCAGATGCAATATTTTTAAGTTGGAATAAATCAAAACAGTATTTCAAAGGCAAAAATTCTAAACTCACCGGCAATCCTATTCGAACACAACTATTAAACGATAGGGTCAGCAATAAACTTTTCGACAATAATCTTCCAGTACTTGTTGTGCTTGGGGGGAACCAGGGGTCGAATACATTTAATCGAAGGCTAAGACTTCCAATTTTGAGCAAATACCTGAAAGAAATGAACATAGTTCACCAGACTGGATCAAGCAGCATAACTGGAGATTTCCAAGTTGCTTTGAAACAGCGTGAAAAACTTAGCAAGGATTTGCAGGAGCATTACAAGGTCTATAATTTTATCACTGTAGATGAGCTGAATAATATATACAACCAGGCTTCATTGCTTCTTTCACGATCAGGTGCGAACACAGTTTATGAGACTATGTATAAAGGAACTCCGGCAATATTTATGCCACTTCCCTGGGCAAGTAATAATGAACAGCTTGAAAATGCCGAACTGGCAGCAGAAACAGGTCTCGTAAAAGTATTTAAATTCAAAGATGGACTAAGTGAAGAAGAATTATTTGACGAAGTGTTGCGTGGAATAGAGCAGGTGAAATCAAGGCAGTCGTTTACAAAAGGCATTTCCTGGTCGGAAGCTAAGAAAAAAGCTAATGAGACAATAATACTGGATTCTGCTGAAACTATTGCTTCATTGATCCTAAAATAAATGTTACTTTTTTTGAGATGCCATCCAGAATTTATCACCTGGAATTAAGGAACCTCTTTTATAAGTGAAATACTTCTAGTTTTACTACCAACCCTCATTTGAATCTTTAAGAAAGAAATAATTTATACTCCTAAAGTAAAGCAAGGGGTTACCTGGACACCCTCATTTTTTACATGTGCGTTTATGCAACGGGAAATTTATTCATATCCAGGAGGTATCAGGAGGGGTATAGTGCCAGAATTTCTATTGTTTCCGAAAGGCGCCTTTTTAAAATCTACTCTTAAATTGAATTACGTCATAGGTATCTCCTACCCATTGCCCTACAATTTCCCTTGATGGCGTAGATATTCCATATGTGCCTTGAAGTAATTCTCAGGATCTCCGGTTGTCATCCAAAGGCTTGGGACGCGGGCGACTTTAACACGGCCAGCGCTGGCAAGTTTATCAATAGCGTCAGTGGTCCATAGCTCGCCATCTTTTCCAAGTTCATCGGGCAACAAATGATCAAATATTGATTGTCTAAACAAATACCTACCATAAACACCTAAAAGAGAAGGTGCCTCTTCAGATTTTGGCTTCTCTATAAGTCTCTCCAAAAGCTCACTACTTCCTTCTTTGAACTTCACACTGGCAAATTTGGAAATCTGGTCCCTAGTGACCTCCTGTGCAGCAATAACAGCATCAACACTTTCATCTTTGTTAAATACATCAACCAGGTACTTTACAGCGCCAATTTCGCCTAAAACAATATCATCACTGTAAATGTACATAAATGCCTCTTCATTTACAAGAAAATCTTTAGCAGACAATAGAGGAGAGCCATTGCCATAAGGCAAGCTCTGGTCCTGAACAATTACAGTAATTTTAGGAAAATTCAATACTTCTTGCACAGGAGCGTATCTATCCGCCTTACCTTGTTCCGTCAGCTGTTTTCTAATTCTATTTACCGAATTATTAAAATAATCCTCATAAATAGGCTTTCCCTCAGGTGTGGCAACAATAATTATCTCAATAATATTCGCCTGCACACATTCCTCAACCACAAGCTGAATAATCGGCTTATTCCACATTGGAAGCATTCCTTTAGGAATTGTCTTGGTGATAGGTAAATATCTACTGGCAAAGCCAGCATCAGTAATTACAGCTTTTTTTATCATGGTAAGAAGCTCGCGATAATAACTAATAGTTGCTTACAAGCTTACAACAAACTTAAAGCATTGACAAATTTGGGTGATAACGTTAATATATGCCGTCCCAAATAACCCCATAGTATTTATCATTTTGGGAATTAAATAAGTAATGTGCGAGAAGCACAATATTTTGACACGTAATATAAAAGGCACTTATTTGTTTGCTAAAACTTACCCCTTAATATTTCTAAGGATTACACTTGTGTTCTTTATTACACTTAGCGTCATAGCTTATTTGAGTGTGAATGTGCTTGCTAGCGGGCAGACCACTTCTTCTAAATCATTTTTATCTGGACAGGAGGATGTACTGACAAAGAATGATGAACCAGTAATTTCCGAAATTCAAGCACCTGTTTACGAAGAAGTTAAAATCGCTGAAAAGAGGAAGGTAGATGAGGAACAAAGGCTTGCAGAGGTACAAAAAAAGCTTGCAATTAGACAGGATCATATCAACAGGATAAATAACTTTTTAATCAGAAAGCGCTCTCCAGTTGCTAACACAAATATTGCTGAAATTTTATATGACCTGTCGGTACAATACGGCGGAGATTATAAGACATTACTCGCAATAACTGGCGTTGAGTCTGGTTTCTGCGCAGCTTCATTTAGTTACAATTGCTTCGGCTTTTTGAATGGTAAGAAATATGGTAGTTATGAGCAAGCATTTCGTGATATTGTTCCCAAAGTCATAAAAAATTATCTTCATAGATATGGAAGCACAAACTTTGTATCAATAGCCAAATCCTACGGTATGGTCAACTGGGAAAAGGGTTCGTCGAATCTGGCTATGTACTATTCACAAGTTTGATGTAAATTTTTTTTGTAAACACGTTATAACCTTCTTACCTTTTAGGGTCTATTTAAAATGCTTAACACAAAATATTATAAGGATATAAAAAATTTCCCGGGACAATTCGCTGCGAGCTTCAAAGCATCAGCCTCATTAAAATTAAAGGGGAAATATAACAAATTTACTGTTTGCGGCATGGGTGGAAGCTCGCTATATGTCGAGCTAATAAGTGATTATCTGCGCTCGCAAGGGTACAAGGACATAAGCATTTCGCACTGCAGAAGCTATAATTTACCCCAATATTCTGATAATAAAACACTATATATTGTCGCTTCCTATTCAGGTAATACTGAAGAAACAATTAGTTGCCTGGAAGAAATCCGAGCTAAAAAGTATAAGTTTGTAATTTTAACTTCCGGCGGGAAATTGCTTGAATTCGCAAAAAAATATAAGGCGCCAGTGTATTTAGTGCCAACAGGTGGGCAACCACGATTAGCGACTGGTTACTTTATTGCAGCTGTATTAACAATAATGTCCAAGGTTTCTACATTCAAACTTAAAGTAAAAGAAATAGAGAATATGACTAAGAACATGGAAAAAAATCTTGATGAAAAGGCAACTAAACGTCTTGCAAAAGAATTGATAGGGAAAGTACCAATTATTTATTCAACTGACATTAATCGATCTATTGCAAAAATCAGCAAGATCAAATTTAACGAAAACAGCAAAATCCAGTCCTTCTGGAACTATTTTCCTGAACTGAACCATAATGAAATGGTTGGGTTTACAAAGCTTCTCATGCAGCCGTATTTTATTATTTATCAATCTAAATTTACACATCCGCGAAATATTCGAAGGATTGAGGTTTTTAAGAAGCTCATGGAGGAGAAGGGGATGGATGTTAAAGTTATCAAAATGATAGGGAAGGGCGTTCTTGAGGAAATTTTGAACGCTTACTATTTCATCGATCATGTAACATATTATCTAGCAGTAGAATACGGTGTGGACCCTGAACCTGTAGAGATGGTTGAAGAATTCAAGAAATTATTGGATTGAACCTTGCTGACTATCATCTGCTGTTTTCTTTTCGTTTTTCGGCTTACTTAAGAAGTAGAAACTTGCTCCTAGTATTACAAGTAGAAGGACTAGCGGTATACCACATAGTAGGAGATCTTTAACAAGGTCCTTCTGTCTATCTGCGTCTTTCTCTTCTTCTGTCCGTGTGTCTTTGTCTTCATCGTCATCGTCTCCTGTTCCTGGTAGATCAAAGTCGTCATCCATACTATCTTCTACGTCGTCTTGTTGATCGTTTTGTTTGTCTAAGTCTTCTTCGTTTACTTCCGTGTCAGGAGTTACTGTGTCTGGATTAAGACCCAGTTGTATTAGTAACCACTCAGGAAAGTTCTCTACTCCTATTACTAAGGCTAAGTATCTTGTACTACCACTGTTACCTACACTATCTTTCTGATAGTAATCAAACTCTGATAGTGTTCTTTCTAGTTCTGGATTGTCTATAGTTATTGAGAAGGTTCCAGTAGCACTACAACCTATACTGTAGTTCTCTCCTGTTGTTGTGTTTAGAAAGTATACGCTTCCTCCTGCTTCACATGTTCCTTGTATTATTGGTGTTTGTGATGTGAAGTAGTAGTACAGACTATCTAGATTAGGTACATCATCTATTAGTCCTATGTCTGTTATGATTACATCACCTGGTCCTGTTGTGTCTATTGTGAAGGTATCTGTTCCATAGATACTTGAATCTGTCACTTTTAATTCTGAGTCTGTACCTCTTACTCTAATTGTATGTGATCCGTCAGTTAGAGAAGGAGAGACTGTTATTGTAAAAGCTTCACTTACTTCATTGAATGTTCCGTCTGAGGCTGTCACTCCTGAGCT
>Ga0209416_1000113_pt1 | contig 90140 bp, 108 predicted proteins | sample RifGroF1_FD_184001 | JGI IMG/M metagenome (GOLD analysis project Ga0209416, IMG submission 184001) | Groundwater microbial communities from Rifle, Colorado, USA - Groundwater F1 (SPAdes) (version 2) | ecosystem: Environmental > Aquatic > Deep subsurface > Groundwater | place: Rifle, Colorado... | reverse complement strand
CCTGAGATATCAGTTCGATTCTGATCGGGGGCACACTTTAAGGAGGATGGGCAGGACGGTAATGCGTTGGTTTCGAAAACCAATTCTCGAAAGGGATAGCAGGTTCGACTCCTGCATCCTCCGCTCGTAGTAAAAATATGAACGCAAAAAATAATCAACAAACATTAATAGGTGGAGCAATTGTCTTTAAAGACACTCGCACCAAGCGCCAGTTTTTATTGGTTAAAACAAAAGAGGGTGGAGATTGGGAAATCCCCAAAGTTACAGTAAGAAGAGGAGAATCTTCTGTGCGTGCTGTCATCAGATTAACGGGGGAACAAGGCGGAATTACGGCCAGAGTTTTGGAAGAAGCGGGAAGATTTGTCGGCAATACCGTTATTAATGGTAATGCTGTTTCTCAAAAATATTATTACTATTTGATGCTTCAAAAAGGGGGACCGAGTGAAATGATAGGTTTTAATGAATTTAAATGGATGGAATCTCCGGATATTTTGAAAAAGCTTGTTTCAAAGAAGGAAAAAGAAATGTTCAAAAGTGCAAAAGAAGTTTTAAAAGAGTGGGAAACAACACACAAGGTAAAACTATATTGATAACCCGTGAGTTTTCTTCCGGCGGGGTGGTTTTCAAAAAAAATAACGGAAAAATTCTTTGGCTGATAAGAAGAACTACCGCAAATGATCTTTTCCCGAAAAGTTATTGGATGCTTCCTAAAGGATGGCTTGATGATTCAGGAAACGGGATCCCGGGTCCAATGGCGTCGGGAAGAGTAAAAGTGGATGAAAAAACACTTCAGGATACTGCCATCAGGGAGGTCAGGGAGGAAACGGGGATTGACGCTAAAATTATCGATAAAATCGAGACGATTAAATTTGTTTACGCACATCCTACAAGAGGAAAAATTTTAAAATTTGTTACATTTTATCTAATGGAGTGGGTGAAAGATTTACCTGATGGGTTTGACTTTGAAACCTCGGAAGTTTCCTGGCTTCCGTTTGAAGATGCCTGTAAAAATCTTTCATTTTCCGGAGAAAAAGAAGTCCTAAAAAAGGCACATTTGTTATAATATTGGGTTGAATGGAGGAGTCACCTAGTGGCTATGGTACACGCTTGGAAAGCGTGCGGGCGTAAGCCCTCGCGGGTTCGAGTCCCGCCTCCTCCGCTTACGAAAGCATAGCTTCATCTTTTATTCGGGTATTGATGTTATAATCGGGATAGGATGCCGGAAAATCAAATTGAGGAAGTAAAAGGAAAAACGGACATAGTTGCCATAATTGGAGAAAGAATTGAGCTTAAAAAAGCAGGCAGGAATTATAAGGCAAATTGTCCTTTCCACGGCGAAAAAACACCTTCTTTTATGGTTTCACCGGAACTTCAGATTTTCAAATGTTTTGGCTGCGGTGAAGCGGGGGACGTTTTTGCTTTCCTGGAGAAATATGAAGGGATGGAGTTTCCTGAAGCCCTGAAATATTTAGCGGACAGGGCCGGGGTTAAACTTCAAAAGTTCCAAGGAGGAGAATCATCCGAAAAGGAGAGATTAATTGAGGTTAATACCCAAGCGCTTCGTTTTTATAATTATTTGCTTCTTGAGCATCCTGTTGGAAAGAAAGCACTGGATTATTTGATGAACCAAAGGGGTTTAAAAAAGGAAACGATTCAGGAATTCAATCTTGGATACTCTCCTGAAAACTCGTATTCTCTGAAAAAATTTCTGGTTGATAGGAAAAAATTTACCCCAAGCGATGTCGAACGGGCGGGAATAGGAATTGTACGGGGATCAAACTTATATGACAGATTTAATGGACGGGTTGTATTTCCTTTATTTGATCACAGAGGCAACCCAATTGGGTTTTCGGGTAGGGTTTTACCCTGGGATAAACGCGAAACCGGCAAATACATAAACTCTCCCGAAACCCCGCTTTACCATAAAAGCAATGTTCTTTACGGACTGAATCTATCCCGAGGACTAATCAAAAAGAAAAAAACCGCAATTGTAGTTGAGGGAGAATTGGATCTGATCTCTTCATGGCAGGCGGGCATCAAAAATGTTGTAGCCATAAAAGGCTCAGCTCTTACGGAGGAACAGGTAAAACTTTTGTCCCGTTTTGCGCAAAGGTTTATTTTGGCGCTGGATAGCGACATGGCGGGAGATGCTGCCACGAGACGGGGAATAAAAGTGGCAAGCGATATAGGGGTCGAAATAAAAGTGGCGGAAATAAGCGGAGGCTATAAAGATCCGGATGAGGCGGCCCGGGGCAATATTGAAAGTTATAAAAAAGATTTGATAGGAGCAAAAGTTATTTGGGATTTTCTAATTGATTCGGTTTTCGGACGCAATAATGCCGAAACGGGTTCGGGGAAATCAAAAATCTCGAAGGAAATTACACCAATTCTCTCTGAAATAAGCGATAAAATCGTTCAAGCACACTATGCCAATGTTGTTGCCAGGAAGCTCAGTGTTCCTTTGGGCGCAGTTTCTGAAGAAATAGCCAAAGGCCAGAGAGTTTCCACAGGAGCTTCCTCCGGCATCGAGGAGAAGACGGAAGGCAGAACAAAAAGAGAAGTTTTAGAGGAAAACTTTTTGAAGTTGGCATTTTTTGATGATCCGAAAACCCTTGCCTCAAAAGAAATTTCAGTGCTTATAAAATTACCTCTCAATGTAAAATTAATCGAGGAATATAAAAAGTTTTCCGACGGTACGACATTTAAAATCTCCGAATTTGGAAAGAATTTACCTAGAGAACTGTTTGGCGGTTTTTCGAAAATGGTTCTTTTGGAAGAACGTGATTTGAGCGAAAAACCGGAAGAATTAAAAAAGGAGTTGGAATTAGTTAAAAAAGAGCTTAAAATACTAGCTGTAAAAGAAAAATTAGAAATTTTACAGTCTCAGATACGTGAGATGGAAGAAAAAGGCGATAAGAATAAGCTTCTTGAAGCTCAAAATAAATTCAATAAACTCGTCAAAATGCGCTCCACTTACGAAAAAGAAACCGGAAGCGGTATAATCTTTAATGAGGACTAAAACTCCTCTGTTCCTATATGATACGAAAACCAGTACTCGATTTAATTAAAAAAGGCCGTGATCAAGGATTTCTTACCCAGGAAGAAATAATGGAGATTTTTCCTGATGCAGAGGAAAGAGTAGAGGAACTTGATGATCTTTATGAAAAACTTCTCGCGGAGGGGATTGATGTTTTTGAGTCGGTAAGTCCCGGGGAAATGGAATCCGATGAGAAAGCCAAAGAAAAACTGGATCGCGAAATAGAGCTTCTTACAAAACTTGAGGGGATCGAATCGACAGACCCCGTCAGACAATATTTAAGGGAGATAGGGCGTGTTCCGCTTCTTTTGGCTGAGGATGAGGTTGAACTCGCCAAAAGATATGAAAAGGCAGACAAGAGAGCTAAGGATAAATTGACGGAAAGCAATTTGAGGTTGGTGGTTTCCATCGCTAAGAAATATATTGGACGAGGTCTTTCTCTACTTGACCTTATTCAGGAAGGAAACCAGGGACTTATACGTGCGGTTGAAAAATACGATTGGAGAAAAGGTTATAAATTTTCAACTTACGCAACCTGGTGGATAAGACAAGCAATAACCCGCGCAATTGCCGATCAGGCGAGAACGATTAGAATTCCTGTTCATATGGTTGAAACAATCAACAAAATTTATAGAACAAGCAGGAGGCTTATGCAGGAGTTGGGCCGCGAGCCCACCCCTGAGGAAATCGGAGAGGAACTTGAGATGGATGGGAATAGAATCAGGGAAATATTTAAGATTGCCCAAGAAACTACTTCACTGGAAGCCCCTGTAGGAGAAGATCAGGAAAGCTTTCTGGGAGATTTTATACCTGACGAAACAACCCTTTCTCCTGTCGACCAGGCAAGTAAACAACTTTTGAAAGATCATCTGGAAGAAGTTTTAGGAACTCTTTCCGAAAGGGAAGCAAAGGTACTGAAACTCAGATTTGGACTTGAGGGCAGTAAAGCGATGACTTTAGAGGAAGTCGGAAAAGTTTTCGGAGTAACCCGTGAGCGTATCAGACAGATCGAAGCAAAGGCCCTTCGTAAACTGAAACACCCCAGCAGAAGGAAGAAACTTCAGGATTATCTGGATTAATAACTATTTACCGAGTTTTTTCTTGAGGCCCTTAATCATTACTTCAGTCATTTTGGTCAGATCAATTTCTGGTTTCCAACCCCAATCATTTTTGGCCGCAGAATCATCAATTGATTGTGGCCAGGATTCTGCAATAGCCTGTTTGACAGGATCGGGATCGTATGTACATGTAAAATTCGGATAAAGTTTTTTGATTTCGGCAACTAATTCTTCAGGTGTAAAGTTAATTGCCCCAAAATTGTAGCTGGTTCTTACGCTAATATTCTCGGGTGGAGCCTCCATCAAATCGATTGTCCCTTTTATGGCATCATCGATGTACATCATAGGAAGTCTGGCATCTTGTTTTAAGAAGCAGCTATATTTTCCTTCATTCAAAAGTCCATAAAAAATATGTACGGAATATTCAGTGGTTCCGTCTCCAGGGGGAGCTTTGTAGCCTGTTAACCCCGGGTATCTAAGGCTCCTTGCATCCACGCCGTAGCGTTTCCAGTAATATTGACACATGAGCTCTCCCGCAACCTTGGCAACACCGTATATGGTGGTTGGTTCAAGACTGGTGTGCTGAGGCGTATCAACTTTCGGAGTTGTCTGGCCAAACGCTGCAATTGAACTTGGCCAGAAAACCTTGAATTTATATGTTTTTGCCAAATCTAGAATATTTTTAAGCCCTCCGAAATTAACTTTCCAGGCCAAATCCGGATCTTTTTCGCTTCCAACAGATAAAATTCCAGCAAGATGGTAAACATCTGTAATCCCGTTATCTTTGATAATTGTTTCCATCGAAGCGATATCGGTAACATCTCCCTTAACCAAATTCCCGTCAAAACCTTCCGGGATTGTTTTATTGCCCAAGGCAAAAACATTTTCTTTACCGAACTTTTTTTGGAGAGCGGGAACCAGATCTGATCCCACAAGTCCGAATGCCCCGGTGACTAAAATTTTCCTCATATTACGTTCATTTTTTTGCCAACTTTTTCGAAGATTTGGAGTGCTTGATCCAGTTGTTCTCTGGTGTGTCCTGCAGAGTTCATAACTCTGATTCTTGCTTTACCTTGGGGGACAGTTGGATAAATGATTGCCTTAGCAAAAAGCCCCTCGGCAAAAAGTTCACGGCTCATATCCTGTGCAAGTTTATTTTCTCCAAGCATGATGGGAATAATGGGGGAGATGGAAATTCCCGTGTCAAAACCAAGTTTTTTAAGACCCGCTCTTAAATAATCAGCATTCTCCCAAAGTTTTTTAACTAGGTTTTCTGATTTTTCCAAAAGGCCCACGGCTGCAATACAAGCGGCCACATCCGGGATTGTCATAGCACTTGAAAAAAGAAAAGGTCTGCCCCTTTGACTTAACCATTCGATAACTTCTTTTTTACCTGCGGCGAGGCCACCCATAACACCGAATGCTTTACTCATTGTTCCAACCTCAACATCTACTTTTCCATGAAGTCCGAAATGATCAACTATTCCCCTGCCTGAATTTCCCAAAACTCCTTCGCCGTGTGCATCATCTACCATAAGCATGGCGCCATATTTAGAAGAAACTTCATAGATTTTGTCTAAGGGTGCAATGTCCCCATCCATACTAAATACTCCGTCGGTAATCACCAGTTTTTTAACATATTTTGGAGCGGCTTTTAATTTTACTTCAAGATCTTTGGCATCTGCGTGAGCGAACCTGATAACTTGAGCTTTACTGAGACGACACCCATCAATAATACTTGCATGATTAAGCTCATCCGAGAAGATAAGATCGTTTTCTCCGACCAAGGCAGGGGTCACGGCCAAGTTGGCAACAAAGCCTGTTTGAAAAGTAATTACAGCTTCGGCTTTTTTAAACTTAGCAAGTTTTTCTTCAAGTTCTCTGTGTAAAGTCATTGTACCCGCAATTGTTCTCACGGCTCCCGGTCCGATGCCATATTTTTCGATAGCCTCAATCGCAGCTTTCTTCATTTCAGGATTATTGGCAAGCCCTAGGTAGTTATTTGAGCAGAAATTTAGGAGTTTTTTACCATCAATTTGGATTTCGGGCCCGATTGCACTTTCTATTGTCAGGATGTTGTTGTAGAGGTTTTGCTCCTTGAGTTCGTCGACCTGTTTCTTGATCCAATCCGTGGCCATGAAACGATTATACACCACTTTTCTTGACTTGATGTAAATAAAAGGTTTATTCTGAATTATGGCAAATAAAACCCGAAAAAAGGAGACAAGAACTTATAAAGACAGGGCTCACTACTTAGTTTTGGCAGTTTCTAAAAGAAGACGAAAACTCAAATCGATGGCGGTCGAATTAAAAGGAGGCAAATGCCAAATTTGTGGCTACAATAAATATATTGGAGCCTTATCTTTTCATCATTTGGATGAAAACAGCAAATCGTTTGATTTGTCGACAAAAGGGCTGACAAGAAGCTGGGCAAGAATCAAAGAAGAAATAGATAAATGCATTCTTGTGTGTGAAAATTGTCACAGAGAAATCCATGGCGGAATAATTAAACTTCCAGTTAAGCCTCAAATTTGATATAATCAATCGTTCTTTGATAATCCCCGGTAGCTCAGCGGTAGAGCGGATTCCTGTCGGATTAGGCAGCTTTTCGAAGCAATTCGAAAATGAAAATCAGGCTAATTCGGGGAACGCCCTTTTAGGGTCAATCCCGAGCTAAATCACGAAAGTGTAAATGTGTAGAGACTATATACCTGACACCCTTCTGGGTGATGAGATAGTCCAGACCTTTTGGTAACAAGAGGAGAATCTGTAAGAATAAGGTCGCTGGTCCGAATCCAGCCCGGGGAGCCAGATAGGTTGATGAGGATAAAAATTGCCCGATTTACGCATTGTATCGGGCTTTTTTTGTAGTTCTAAAATCTGACCTCTTATTTTCTCTGTTTTCCTTATTTTAGAACTATTAGTCATGAACACCGCTTCTGATAATAGAGAAAAGGTCGGAGTGTATTTATATGTTAGGGTTCCCTCGTTAAGTTTCATCTCCGTAAATACAAGTTTTAATAACCGTCTTTGTTCTTCAATAAGATTTAATTTTTTAGCCTTTAGAAACAAATCTTTCGCCCTCTGGGATAACTCAAAAATATTAATACCGAACTCAAAGTATTTGGTGGTTGCAGTATTATGTCCTTTTACAGAATTACCAACCTTATCTAATTCTTCAGAGTATTGTTTAAACTTATTTTGATAAAACTCATCAGTAATTTTTCCGTCTAATTTATCGTCATACAATCGGTCCAGTCGTTGTTTTAATTGAGTTTGATGAGAATAGAGTTCGTTTATAGCAGTGGAGTGGTAGACGATTTCATCTTGGTGGCTTTCTTTGAGTGCTTTTATTATCCATTCGGCTATTTTGGGATTGTGTAATTGCAGGCGATCTAATGCTCCTACAAGTTGTTCATCCACCTCTTTTTCAGGACTCCAAGACCTCTGAGAGCAGTTTCTATAGTGGTTGCAGTGACCATAAGTAATACCTTTGTGCGTTTCCCAAGTAATAAGCCCACCACACTCAAAACATCTGATTAGTTTGTTATATAAATATAAATGTCTACTGTATTTTGGAGTGCACCTGCCACTTAATATTTGCTGAGCTCTTTCAAATATTTCTGTAGTTATTAATGGTTCCTGTTTGCCTTCATATATGACTTTGTTCCACCTTAATTTGCCAATATAGAATGGGTCTCTTAGCAGTTTGTGCAATCTGCTCTTAACAATTCTGTTACCATTTTGATTTCTAAGTCCTTCTTCAAGCATTTTTTTAGTAAGTCGTTCTACTGAATATTCACCAGATAGAAAATAATCAAACATTTTTTTAACGATTGGAGCCATATTTTCATCAATTACATGGATTTTATGTCCTTTGTCACCTACAGTTTTATATCCGGGTAGTGGTCTAGTAGGGAGCCATCCTTGGGAGATCTTCTCTTTTTGTCCCTTTTTGACTTCTTCAGACAGATTATCAAGGTAGTATTGAGCAACAGATACTTTAATATTCCAAATAAACTTTTCGTTGGATTTAGACTCTTTGTTTAGAATGACATTTTCTTTCACAAAATGAACCTGTCTTTCTGCGTCACCACCTATCCAATCATTTATTGCTACAGCATCCCTGAAGTTCCTGGTTAGCCGGTCAACCTTTTCACAAATAATATTTTTAATATCGTGTTTTCTTACATACGCCACCATTTCATTAAATGTGGATCTTTGTTTTTGACCACTTGCAGACTCCGAAATGGAGTAATGTTTAGCCGGAAGAAGGTTCTTGTTTTGACCGTATTCGCTTAGAAGTTTCTCTTGTGAGGGTAGGGAATAACCTGTTTCATCTTGTTCTTTTGAGCTGACTCTTGCGAGTATAACTGATTTCATTTTTATAATATAAGTTTATATAAATATATACACTAATGTCAAGTAATGTTAAGTTATTTTGCCCACTCCTTAGCTTCGGGTGAGCCAAAGTTGATTTGAATAGCAACGGGTTGATTTCCTTCCTTTTCAATATTTAGTGCTTTGCGTTCTATCGTAACTCCAGTAAGTGCAAGTAGCCTGATATCGTCCGTGGTTTTTGGTTTTATAACTGGATTACCTTGATCGTCTTTTTCCTGCATCGCTTTTATTGCCATACCCTGCATAGCTATGCCTATCCCAGCTTGACGAGCATTAACATCGGCTATCTTGTTCGCCACCTTTTCTGTAGCCCTTTTGTCTGCTATTTGTAGGGTATCTAACCTTGATCTTGTCCAGTTTTCTGCCAAGGCTTTATCCTTAACCGTTTGGTGGCTCACATTGTACCGTCCGGCTATGGACAAGTAGGTCTCTTGCGGATTGCTAATGTAGTCCATCTTTGCTTTTAACCAGTCAATTTTTATTTTTGCCATATTATTTTTTAGTCAAATAATCATTAACCTTTTTATTAAAAACAGCACCTCTGTTCATTATTGTTTTGTCTTGTTCTATTTCGCTCGCAAATTGACCAAAAAGCCTTAAGGGTAATCTTTTTTCTAACGCCTTGAGGTATGTAGAAGCAAGTGAAAATCCATTATTAGGTTCAAGTCTTTTCCATGTTTCCAAAGCCATTAATTCGCCTTCAGACGAGGGGATGAAACTCTTGGGATTTACGATACCCTTATAAGAAAGCGACCCTTTATCTGCGTCTACCTTTCGACTATCTTCGCTTTTATTAACTTCAGTTTTATTCACTTCTATATTCTCTTCAGTTCCATTCACTTCTTTTGGTGTAGTAATTCTTGGAACTTCTTGGAAATTCTTAGAATTATCAGGATACCTGCTTGTTGTTCTTTTATTTAGCCCTGTTTGATCTGCTTCAAATGTAGGTATGCTTATAACCTTTTGTTTACCAACTACATAGAATTCTATCTGTTCCACTTTAACTAGTTCTTTGATAGCAAGCTCAAAATCAGTAACGGGTCTTTTATTCATTGGTAGAACCAGGGCTTTAATTACTCCAGCTTCTCCATCAATCCTTCCAAAATCATCAGTATATGGTTGCATCATTACATAAAGAAGTTGGGCAAATTCACTAACAGAATTAAATTCTATTGATACAGATAGTGTCTTAGGTATCATTCTTCTGTTTGCCATATTTATTAGAAATCTTTAATATGTTTAGGCGATCCTGTTGTATTTTGTTTCCGTTCTTTTTTTGCTCTCAAATACTCTTTTTGACAGAGATCAGCAAGTCGTTTGATATCTCCCCAATATCCGAAATCAGCATTTATTTTCCTTGAGGCTTTATTAATTTTCTTCTGAAGTGCTAATGTTAAGAACAAATAATAGTTGTCACTTCTACCCCATGTAGCTCCGGGAGTCAAAAACCACAAACTGCTTCCAAAATCATCATCAAGCACAAAATATTGTAAAGATGCTTTGATGATACCTACCTCTTTTTCTGTGAATTTAATCGTGATCTTAGAATTACTATGATTTTTAATCATGACTGATCCTTTCTTTGTTTTTTATTGTTATCAGCAATTCAAAGAAACCGAGTAATGTATTGGCAAAATCAGACAACTCATGAGATTTTAATGTAACCCCATAATCCTCTTTAACTATCGTTCTAAGCTCGCTCAATAGCGTCTGACTGATCATAATGGTGTTAGGTATAACTTGTGCCTTTTTCATAAATAAGTTGCTTCAAATCACGCTGAGCACTTGTGAATCGATGAGGTTCAACTAAAGCCTCATGGGCAAGAAACTTATCAGTAAGTTCTAGTCTTTTGGGAGTATCTTCAAACAGAAAGGAAACTCGTCTTGGGTTTGTACGGTCTAAGGAAAGAAGTTGACATGACTCACTAAGGAGATAGCAAGCAAGTTGGAAATTATCAGTAGCAAATATTTCGGTATTACTATTTCTCATATTATTGACTTATAAGTTCTTAGAACCTCAAATAGTTCTTTGAACTACAGTCTAATAATAGGAAACAATAAATTCCTACATAAGTTGGAGATAAGGGGAGGGGTTATTAAACAGACCCTAAGCGGCGTTTATAAGATACAATTGCACTTCTGACAGTAAACCAATCTTGGGTGTATTTCTTTGCTATCGTTCTATATCCTTGATGTTTATATTCGTGATCCCAATACCAGTCCCTATCTCGTTTCACTGTAGCGATAGCTTTTGTGTCCCTGCTTCCTTTGATTTTAGACATGTCTTTGTCTCGTATTTTGCCTGAAAAATATATTACAGGAGAGTCAAAAGTTATATCCTCCGGTGAATTGTGTAAGGGAAGTTCTTTTATAACAGTGGAATAATCTTTATCTGTAACCACCCCTGAAAGAATTGCGGCGATAAATGGTGGCACATAGGTCATGCCGTACCTTAAATTTTTCACCGTAGCGATAGCTTTTTTATAGTTCAACCAAAATTTCATTGTGTCTGAAGAGTTCCTGTCCTCGTTAATGAAATCATCAATGAGCTTATTGTCTATTAGTAAACCATTTGTCCAATCTTTGCGAATAGTAAGTACAGCTTTTAGCACATCCTTATTGTCTAGAAATATGGCAACATCAAAATAATTACCATTGTCGGAAATTTTAATCTCAATCCGTGCTGGATTTAGTAGTAGTCTTGTGCTCATACTCATATTTATTATTGGATTGCAGTAGCCGATCCAATTCTGTATGATAATGGTATCAAATGTTAGGTTGATACTCAATTTGTATGGAAGATACGACAACAAAATTAGTTACCCTAAAAGAAGCATGCGAAATATTAAAGGTGCACCCCAATACTTTGCGTCAGTGGGATAGAAAAGGAGTTCTTAAGGCTGTTAGGTTTGGAGTGAGAAAAGACAGGCGCTATCGATTAGAGGATCTCCAAAAATTAATTGAGTCAAATAAAGGAGATAAATAATATGGCAATATTCAAGATTGATAAAAACAAAGTCAAAAAGTGTTCTATTAATGAAAATGGTTTTGGTAATGAATTCGGATTGAGGGATTTTTTTGCTGACAATTTGGATGATTTGTTGGGGGTACGGTTTATTGAAAAAGAGTTCCCCATCCTGGAGGGTAGGATAGACACTCTCGGGTTAGATGAAAATAATTCACCAGTTATCATTGAATACAAGTGGAAAGAAAATGACGAGGTACTGGCTCAAGGATTGTTTTACTACAATTGGCTGCTAAAAAACAAAAAAACCTTTGAACTCTTGGTTGAAAACAGAATGGGTGCGAAAACAAAGGTCAACTGGGATCAACCACGGGTAATTTTGATTGCACAGGGATTTGGTCGCTACATTTTGGGAGCGGTAGAACAAGAAAAACACATTGAATTATTAGCCTACCAACTGTATCAGCCAGACATCATCCATTTGGAGTCCATATATACACCCCCAACCCTGAAAACGCCTAAAAAACGCATTACAGAGGCAACCAACGGAGATTATAACCTTGATTATCATTTGAAACTGACATCAACTGATCTACAAAGCAAATTTACCTCACTTAGAGAAAAAATATTGCAGCTTGCAGAGGTTGAAGAAAGGGATCAACAAAAAACTGGAATAACATATCGCACTACCAAGAGTTTTGTTCATTTTCATTTCTACCCATCGTACATTCATGTATTGCTTCGTGATCCTAAATACAAAACGGATACAAAACACATTGTTAAAGATGTTACCAGTAATGAGTGGGGGTATAAGGGCATGGTGAAGATGACGCCAGATATGGATGTTAATTATCTTTATGAACTTGTTAGCCAATCTCATCAATCAACTTTGTAAAGTTATGAATAATAAAACACAAGTATTTAAGATCTATGGTGACAACATTCTTGAGTGTGAAGAAGCTTTAAGATTAATCACTTCTTCTTTGGAGATGGATTTAATTCCAGTAGATAGTCAGCTTTTTGTACCTTCATTTCAACTAGTTAAAGATGGGCATACGCAATATGAAATAAGACTTTTCCCAGGCTATGATAGATGGAATTATGATGTAAAAAAAGTAATGAACGCAATGGGCGCTAGATTAAGAGAGGCAACTGACGCAGTAATAACAAAAGTTGAAGAAATTAATGGGAAGGTATCAGAAACTCCAATATTAGCGTTTGAGTTTTGCGGGGCTTTACCTGCTGGTAATAATGCATGGCAAAGGAGCGGTCGGGCAATAAGTTGCGCTCAAAGTCATATACCATATTTATACTTTGCAGAGTTGGGCGGAGTAGAACTCAATTCTGAAAGAGTGGTTAAAGCGTCACGATTTCCCAATCCGATTGTACCTTTTGCCTACCTTTCTTTAGGGAAGACTTATGACTCCGTGACCCTTCCGATTTATCAACCGAGCCCATCTATTACCTTGCCCTTATTCAATACTTTCAAACAATATTTTGCAGGTAAGGAAGTAAATGATTATATTAAGTCTGTTTTATTAGGGAAGATAAACAAAGACGCGCAGAATATTATTGAAAAAAAAGCATTAAAACTTACAACCTTTTTAGCTTCTAAGCGTAAAGCAGCGGATGGAATTCTTTCGCCTATTGAATGGGAACAACTCTCAGAAATTCATGAGAGCCAAGATATTGCCAATTGGTTGCTAAAAAAGGGAATGTCTTGGAGGAAAAAGGTAAGTATTCCGACCACCCAAACATTTATTGATTTACTATCTACAATCTCATCTTTAAATGTTAGTGCAGTTTGTTCAAAAGAAATGCCTTTTTGTCTTCTTTCTACGGAACAAAGAAGAATACTTGCTAAAAAAGTTCAAGTTATTTACAAAAATAAATTAAACAAAGAATTTATCAGTTGGTTGGGTGGTGATTCTAAACCCTTATTTATTGCATGGGTTGCCGGTTTTAAGCCGAGGGGAGATGATTCTCGACCTGACAGAGGTTTAGTCCCTTTGTTGAGAATGGTTGTAGGTGAGGATGGCGTTGATGTCCTTACTGTTGTTTATGGTCCGTGTAAGAAAGCGATGCTTTCTAAATTAGAACAAGATATGTGGGTATTGGCAAAGGAAAACGGTTTATGGCAATCAGTTTTAAACTATAGTAATGGATTAATAGTTGATACAAAAACATCAGAAAGTTTATCATCATATGGAATTCTGGTAACAGAAAAACCACCATTACCCTCACTCGAAAGACTTTTAGAGCCACCAACTTCAATGAACCCAACTAAATTCGGCGAACATGATGTAGATACCGTATTACATGAATTGTTTTATCTTCACAAAGACGAAATGTGCTTTGAGGGGTTGTGCAATCCTCCCGGTGGGAACTGGAGCGGCATATCGCTTTACAATTTCAATAATGGCATGGAGACAAGATGGGTATCTTTACCAAGAGTATCAGGAAAAGAAGCAAAAAGACCTGATCATCTTTTCCAAATAATGAAATCAAAAGAAGAAAGCATTATTCTTACTGTTGAGTCAAAAGATACTTCCAGCTCAGTAGAAGAGAATATCGGGAATAGACTCAAGAAATATATCTTAGAGCTAATTAAAGTTGGGCCAAATATATTTAGGACTAAGGAAAATACAGACTGGCAAGGTTATGCAGAGGACTATTTAGCACCCAAAGTCGATATCGTTTCTGTGGCAGCTTTTCGTTTAGTTAACGAAACGGAGCTTAAACTTGTGAGCAAGAAAAGTGCTGCTGACTGTTCTTTTGGGGTTGAGTTTAGAGAAAGAGGATCCGTAATACTTCATGTCTTGCTTAACGAAAAATGTAAATGGTTGGGTGACTTCTTAATTGGTAGAAGCAAACATTTCAACGGATGGCTCGAAGTTCAAATACACTGATTCTAATATTGTGTCCTGTTTATTGTTTTGTACCTTAGAAAATGGGGATTTACCAGTTGAAAGTTGATATTTCTTCTTAAATATGTTTTTCGGAATTTTGTTGTCATAGACCCTATCTCCAGCTTCACCATCAAGAGTAAGAATCCAATAAGCACCAATTTCACTTAGTCGTTCTAATTCTTTAAAAAATGCATCGTAGTCAAATGATTGGGGTATATATCTGGCGTGAGTTCCAACATATGGGGGATCGAGAAACACTACATCTCCCTTTGATACAGTCGACAGGGTTTTACGATAATCTTGATTTACAAAAGTGATATTTTCTATCCACCTGTTCCAATCCATTATTATTTTTGACAGTCTTTCAGGATGAATTCCTGGTCGCGTATGGTGGAGAGAATTGTTAAATAATCCGTTTTTGTTATATCTAATAAGACCATTTACACAAGTTCTACTTAGAAAGAGAAAATCTAAAGGGTCTTTTGTCTTATTAAAGTTGTCCCGAATTTTGTAATAGACTGTATATCCATCATTTTGTAATCGACTCCACCTTATTTTGTACTCTGAAATTACTTTTTCGGGATCATCTTTGATTAAAGTCCACAGATTAACTAGTTCAGGGATAATATCTCCTGCCACCGATTTATGACCATTAAAATATGGCAAAATAGCTCCACCACCCACAAATGGGTCGAAAAATCGATTCGCATCTTTAGGGAAATAATTAGACAACTGATAAGCAATGGGGCGTTTGCTACCAGTCCATTTAATAACCGGTGGTATTAATTTAGGTTTTGTTTTCATTTTATTCAACATTTGTGTCAAATAGTTTTAGCTCATTTTTAATATGATCCAGTCTTTTGGTCGCAATATCTTTATATGTTTTGTCGATTTCATAACTAATAAAATTTCTCCCTAAAGCTTTAGCCGCAACACATTCACTTCCTGCTCCACAGAAGGGAACAAGAACTATATCGTCGGGTTTTGAAGAAGCCAATAGAATTCTTTCGCATAAACGAATGGGTTTTTGGGTGGGGTGTTTTCCGAACTGAAGCTCTACCTTATCCTTATTATTTGGAATGTCCCATACTGTTCGCATTTGTTTACCTTCTTTTTTTAATAAATCCTCAGGGAACTTATGGTCTTTTATTAATTTATAGTTGTAGTAATACTCTCGCTTCTTGCCTACATGTGCCCATAATATATTTTCATGACTAGCTGTAAATCTTCTCCCTGAAAGGTTTGGGAATGAATTCCTTTTATACCAAATAATTTCATTTAATATCTCAATTTTAAGAATTTGGAAAATCACATTTAAGATTCCAATATTGTGATATGTTCCATATACCCACAAAGATCCTGAGGGTTTTAATACCCTTTTTACTTCATTGATCCACAGCATGGAAAATAGCCAATAATCTTGTAGATCCATATTATCCCAATTTTCCATGACTTTATTCCAATTACCACCCATACCTTTTAAGACAACACTGTTGTCCCATTTCCAATTGTTGCCTTTAGAAAGATTATATGGGGGATCTGCAATTACTAAATCAACAGACTTATCAGGTAATCCCTTCATGCCTTCAATGCAATCTTGAATAATTATGGTATTGAGCAATTTCTTAATATTAGTATCTTTCATGGTCATGTTTTGCTTTCTTTAACAAAAACTTCTAAGTCATGCTTTTCGATACGGTAGCCCTTACCAAGTCGAATAGCTTTTAATTTTCCACTTTTTATGTAGTTGAGTATGGTTTGCCAATGTACTTGGAGAAGCTCGGCGACCTGTTCTACGGTCAAAAATTGATTGTTTTCAGTAGCCATATATGTTATAAATCATTATAAGCATTTGTAAGTGATAAAAGCAATAGAACATAAGAGATTATCACTTCATTTGGAAACTCGGAAAGAATTTATAAACTAATATGGCAACAACAATAAGTCAATCGTTTCAAGAACTGAAGGAAAATCTCCAGATAACCGGACTTCAAGCCGAAACTGTTTCTACTCGTCAGACAAACATAAGGAAAGTTTTGAAAGCAGATCTTACGGTGGTTGATGACTTTCTAACCGGTTCTTACTCTAGAGGCACAATGATATCACCGCTAGATGAAGCGGACATAGATATATTTGCAGTATTGGACAATGACTATTACCACCGCTACAACGGGCAAAACGGAGGTCAAGGCGGATTACTGGATTTGGTTAAGAGAACACTTAGAAAGACCTACACAAGAACCCCGGATATAAGCAGAAACGGACAAGCTGTAACAATTAGGTTTGACGATTTTGTGGTTGATGCTGTACCGGCGTTCAACAGGAAGGGCGGTGGTTATCTAATTCCTAATTCAATTACACAAACTTGGTTATCCACTAACCCAAAACTTCATGTCTCACTGACGAGTCAATCAAATACTAATCACGAGGGGGATTATGTTCCTCTGGTAAAAATGATAAAGGCGTGGAATAGATCTCATAGTCTCTTTTTCCGATCATTCCACCTTGAGGTATTAGCTTTGGGAATATTTGATAATGCTACTATTAGCGACTACCCGTCGGGGGTGAGATTTTTCTTCCAAAAAGGTATTGAGCTTATTGATAAGAAAAACCCTGACCCAGAGGGATATAACGATGATGTGGGACAATATCTTAACAACCGGGAAAAAATTGATGAGGCGATAGAGAGATTTCAGAAAGCTTACAATATCTCCTCTAAGGCAGAGGAACTTGGAAATGACGGTTACATTGAGTCAGCGGTGAATAAATGGAGAGTATTATTTGGAGATTTTTTCCCAGCATATGGATAATTCAAAACAAGGTGAAGAACTAAATCAGCTGTCCCGATTACTATTTGATAACGCCTCAGATGATTGGTATAAGGCGATCGGACTGGAGATAATTACTGCCCTCATTGGCGTAGTCGCTTCTGTTGTTATTTTGTCTAACGATTGGAAATTGATAACGGCAATTATTGGTTTGGGAATTTTTATGTACTCATATTACTTGAAACTTCGGTTTGAAAACACATTTGACAGAGCAGAAACAATGAGAAGACAGTCTGTGGTAACGGAAGCATTGGGGTGGCCAATCGGTAAAACTCAATTTAGCGAATGGCGACGCCGCGCTGGTATGAAAGTACTAAATGACTTCAAACTAAAGCAACGAGATAAGGATTATTATTCAACGACTAAACCTCAAGGCTCTAGGCGATTACTGGAGATGACGATTGAGTCTGCATTTTTCACTAGGCACTTATATTGCAAGTTACAACAATTGGTATGGGGATTGTTGGTCATTACGGTGGTTTTATCGTTTGGAATTTTTGGTTATTCTCAGCTTCAATTTATTTCATCTGACGCAAGGTTTCTAATTATATACACGCTATATCTTCTTTTGCCAATAATGCTAACAATAGACCTGATTGGTTTGGGATTAAGGTTGGGTAGACTTTCAACCTCCATAGAAGTAATTGAGGAAGACATGGAAAAGTTGGATAAAGAGAAAAGACTACAAGAAACTCAGGTCATTCGGTTGGTATCAGAGTATAACTGCCAAGTTTCATCTGGTGTCCCAATTCACTCATTTCTATTCAGACGCTGGCACGATGATATAAATGAATTGTGGAAACAAAGAAACAAATAGGTTATCCCTAATAAGGTATTAGGTCGCTAACTTTTACCCCCGTTATCTTTGCCAGCTTCTTTAGGGTTTTGAGTGATGGTTTTCTCAAACCAGTCTCAAGGTATCCGATATAAGGAACGCTAAGGTTTGCCTTATCTGCCATCTGTTCCTGAGTCAGCCCGGCTACTTTACGAGCTTTTTGCAGCCTTTTTCCAAGTTTTATATCGCTTTCAGTAATCATACCAAAAGCGTACTAGCTAATGCTGTATAAGTTTATAAACTGTGTGTTTATAACTAGCCTTGTAAAATGGCTTATTTTCTTATAAACTATAAGTAAGAGTAATAACTATGAGCAACAATAAGGTAACCCCTCTTGGTAAATATCTTCTCTGCGTTATTGCAACCGCATTAGTTGCTTTCTTATTCTTTCAATTTGTCCAAAAGCCTCAGATTATAAAAAGAGTTTGCGATCAACAAGCACTTGAACGATCAGTTTATGGTGCCCCGGAAAATAAAATACCCGACACTCAACAGCGTGATGTTGTACAGACGGGTTTACTGGAGAAGTTTTACAAAAGTTGCGTAGTCCTCAACGGAGCCAATCCTTAATTAGTGAGAAATTGTTGAGTTTCCTTTAGAATATAGTCAGGGTAATCAACTATTTCCAACCAATTAGCAGTTCTAAAATCGTTCCACTTAGTGAGCCAGTTAGATCTTAATCTGACCAAAAGTATGTAACTCCTTTATGAAAATAGGTAGAAATGACAGGCGCCCATGTGGAAGTGATTAAAATATAAGAGATGTCATCTAGAGCAGAAATGGCAACCATTTTTGCAAGAAACTTTCAATTCTAGATAAAATTACATATAATACCAACTGCTTCTATATCACCACTTTCCAAAGCGGAAATACTAGGTGAGATAGCCTACCTGAGCAACTTGTACTTTAACAAGAGAAAGGAGGTTTATATCGCACGAGTCACGTTTCCTGTTTCTGGCGTAAGTCTGTCGATTCGTTCAACATTCATCTCAAAGGAGAAAGGAAATGTTTTCCAACAAGTTTGTACGTATCCTTGTGGCGGTCATGGTGCTGTTTGTGACAATTGCCACACCTCTGCAGGTGAGCACAGTCAAAGCTGATGCTTACTCATGCAGTTTGGAGCTCTACATTCAAGATAAGAATCATATAACTCTGAATGTGGGCATCAACGGTGGGTCTGGTTACCCTGGTAGACTTGAGTGGGGTGATGGATCCTATACCGATTTACCAAGTGGGCAAGGACAGCATGTGTATCACGCCTACTCCTACAATGTTGGTTGGTTCACCTACTACACAGTATCACTTTATGTGGCTGGAGTAGAAACCTGTCGCATGGCGATTGGGATCAGTGATTACCGAGGTCCATCTTTCTGTAACCTTTATCTTGTTGAGCTTGGTCATAACGAGCTCACAGTGGGAGCAGACGTTAATGGGGCGGGTGACTATCCTGGTCGGCTCGAATGGGGTGATGGAACATATGTTGACATCGGACAAGGTCCTGGTAGTCATGTTCATCATGCCTATTCCTACACAGTGGGGGGTATAACAACGTATACTATGACCCTTGCTGTTCCTGGAACAGAAGCATGTGTGGGAACCTATACAATCGACGACGCGGGTGGGCAATCCTGGATGAGTAATACAACGCCTCACACTGGTCAAGAAGTGAGATGGGAATTTCCAGGATCCGAACCAGTAGCCCACTACGGACCGGCGCCATCAGGGCAACAACTGCTTAATAACAACTGGGGTGTTGGAAACCAGGTAGGACTTTGCATCGGAACCCAGATTCGTACAGGCTCAGGTGTCGGTTATACCGTTCACACGGTTGTGCCTGAGAACAATTGGCCTGTCAATGTAATCAACGGTCCTCGTTATGCAGATGGTTATACCTGGTGGGATATCAGTCGATGGGATGGCGGCACCGGTTGGGTACGGCAAGATCAAGCAGACTGTAATGAAAGAGAACCTTCCAGCCCTCCACCCCCTCCACCAAGTGGTCTACCCACTTATTCTGGGTGGTCAAGTCCGCCATGGAGCAACAGCTATGTCCAAATCACAGTTTTTAACCTGAGACTACGTGCTACACCAAGTTTTGATGCAACAATCAACGGTTACGTAGCGCATGGGCAGTATTACAAGCTTCTCGAAACTCAAGGAGCCTGGGGCAGGGTTGAAGGACAATCAACACAAGGCTGGATCTATCTACCTGGATACACTGTAGTTACCAATCCCAGCTCAACTCCGCCAAATCCCCCTCAGATGTGTGAGGTAGCTGCGAAAGCATATATTCGGCCCCACTTAGGGTTGGAGCATTGGTTTGTCCTGGAAATTCCAAAGGCTGTTCATGAACCATATGAGATTTTCTTCTCAGGTAACCTGGTTCCCAATACTGATGATGGAGTCCGTCATGACGGATACCAGGGCGAGACCGACACAACCTTCTTACTTGGAATCAGCACTCGAGGATTTGCACTTCCTAGACTCGATATAATACTTATCGATTCAAACTGGAAAGTCAAATATCCCTGCTAGGTGCTGAAGAAGTATGTTATATAAAACCCAAAGGGTTTTGGATTTGCCATCTTGGCTTATTCAACAATCCTTTGGGTTCTTTTTTGGAAAAATGCCTTAAATGGATATTTAAGCTGAAATTTTGTAGAATAGCGGAAACAATATGTATAACCAATTGTTTTCAGACCAATGGGTTTTTGATAGATGTGTGGAAAGCGAAAGTATTTTCATCCCCTTGGTTGTCGTCGTTTCGATACTGGTTCTAGTTTTTCTTTATCGTTACTTGAGAATGCGAAAAATTCTCTTTGTAATCACCCTCTTTTTAATCCCTCCGATCATATTTATTAGCAGTTCGTTTTTGGGGTTTTCTATTTGCAGTGCGGGCTCAATTTGGAAAGGGATAAGACCAGCACTTGAACTTGATGACAAAATGAAAAAAATATGCATGAATAACAAGTGCCCTAAATCAGAAGATGAATTGTCTAGATTAGATACCAATCTATATCAGCAGATATCTTCAAACGCAAAGATTAAATATAATTATAATCAGTCTACCGGAGAATATGTTTGGTATGTTCGGCCAAGTAGGTACTATGTAGGCATATTCCAAAAGAGTACGTTCAGTCTTTATAAGATTCCTTCATTCTTACCGATAAAACATTGGAACAATGTCCCCGATTATAATGACAGGGTAGAGCTGATTCCTTAGTCTTAATCGTGTTTATTACAATTGCAATTGTTCTGGTACTGTTTGTAATGTATCTTGTTGTGTGGTTATTAAAGGAAACTTTCGCCTGCAAGAGACGTCCTTATGTCATCCAGAGCGGGGAACTGAATTATATTAGTCATCCCAAATATTAAGAACCTCCCGATTGTTGTCGTACTCCATCGTGCTATCATGCTTGGTGAATAAAATATCCTATGCTGGAAATTAATTTAAATAATTACAATGAAATGTTGAGGTACGAAAAAGATATGGATTTACTGCGGGCCTTGGCATTATGGATTACCAAACATGATTCATCTTATCAACTTTTAGGCTTACCGAAACCCCGTGAATATGTTTTTGATATTATAAAAAAATACACACAAGAATTTGCTCTTGATATTAAGAACAATACGAGCATATCTTCAGATGCGCTCAGCCGTTTCCACTCTGCTCTTTTTTCTTTGAATCGAATTTTAGGTATAACAGAAGAGGATGTTGTCTTGGCAAAAGAGCAACAGAGATATAAAAACAGCGGCTTTTGGGAAATGCGCCGGGTTATCGGACAATTTGGTGATGTGGCGGAATGTGCAAAAAATGACGGCGTGTCGCATATAATAACGGCTGCTGTATCCGGATGTATCGTAGGTGAGTATTTAGCACTTGAGTTAGATAAAATTTACAATTATCAAATTCCGGTAGATCATATGGTTTTTTCCCGAGAAGGAACCGAGCCGGTTGGGGGAATGATGTCAGAAAGTTTTGAGCTATCGGGCAATCATGTCCTTTTGGTGGACGATGCTGTTATGGAAACATTTACTTCCCGAGTTATGGTTAAGGAAATAAAAAGACTAAAGCCCGACGTTCAAATATCTTTGATGACCATTGATGTTGATCCTGATACAAAATCCTCCGGATATTTGGATCAATTTACAAATGTTTACACTTTCGAAGAATAAGCGATAGTTGCCAGAATTTACAGAAGATGATGGTCTGTCATATACAAGTGTTAAAGTAAATTCGGAAACCGACCCATCTGACGAGCACCCAGTATAGGCGAGTCAGCCTATCTCAAACACCTTATTCTTTGATTTTTCACCCCGAACCAGGACCACCTTCCCCTTTTTGATTCCGAGATGTTCTGTCAGCGCTTCAATTACTGCTTTATTGGCCTTTCCCTCCAGTGGGGGAGCATTTACATAAACATGAGTGGCTCCCAATAAATCTTTTTCGATTCTTGGATTTTTTGAATTTGGATGGGCGATTATTGACAATTTCATTAACCAATTATAGTGGTGTTTGACTTCTTTTTGCGTGGGACTTAATGTAAATTCTCAGTTTATGTTCAGTTTCCTGTGATAAAGTGTAAAGGTGGAGGATGATCTGCACATTTTGACTGAAGATGAAATTGAGAAAAAATTAAAGGATTTTCCCGGTTGGGAATATCGTGATAGTAAAATTACCAAGAAGTTCCAGTTTGACAGTTTTGATGAGGCGGTTCGGTTTGTAGAAAAGCTCGCCCCCTTTTGCAATAAAATAGACCACCACCCCGATGTTCATATTTATTACAAGAAAATAGTTTTTGATCTTCAGCGCTTTAGTGTGGGAGGAAAAGTAACCCCGAGAGACTTTACTGTTGCCTCAGAGATTGAACGTCTTTTTGCAGTAAAATAAACGGACACCTGCTTTATTTTTTCCCGCTGCTGTCGGCCTTGGGGCTCATTGCCCGAACAATATCGGAGAGAATATAACCGACAAAAGAATAAACGACTATGGCAAAAACAGCAGAAAACTCGAGAGTCAATCTTGGTGCAAGCTCAGGAGAGGGGAACATTCCCTGGAACGGAGTTAAGAGAGGTCTTGTGGTGTCGTATACCCAAGCAACGAAAGGAGCCGCAGTTGATGCACCTAAAATCTTCAAAACTATTCTTAAACCGAGAAGCCCAACGACGATATCTGTTACGAGATTGATAAGCCTTATCAAAAACCTAGGTGCTAACATGTTCGTGCCTATATTATAGCAAATTTGTCAATGAGAAAACACCAGCCTAATTTGGTAATAAAGAAGGACCTTTGTTTGATGGTGAACTGGAACGGGCCGCTAAATGGGTTAAATAAAGGGTTATTTTTTCTTTGTTGAAGCTGTCTTTTTAACCACTTTCTTGACTTTCTCAGGTTTCACTTCTTTTACCTCGACGGAGTCCTTTTTTACGATAGGTGCCGGGGCCAGAATGCTTAAAATTTTGTCAAGCTTGGCATTAACAGCATCAAGCTGAGCCTTGTTTTGATCAAAACTTGGAGCGGGAGACCTAAAATTACCTCTTTCAGGCCTTCCTGAATCCGATCTTCCACCATTCATTTTTTCAAAACACTCACTGCAATAAACCGGCTTGCCGTTTGTCGGCTTGAAAGGTACCTGGCATTCTTTTCCGCAGTTGCTGCAGACTGTTTGGAACATTTCGCGTCTGCCTCTATCTTCACCAAAAGAAGATCTTCCTCTTCCTGAAAATCCACCGCGTCCTCCGCCTCGGCCAAAGCCGCCACGGTATCCGCCGGATCTGTCATCATCTCTATTAAAATTTCCCATAGTGTTTATTATATCACAGGTTGTGTTTTATTGTTGGGGCACTTTGTGGCTATTTTTCCACTTCAAACCAGTCAATTGGAGATTGGTCTTCCGGTTCGCCATTATAGTTGACAGTGATTTCTTCATCTTTTTTGATGGGTCTAATGGCGCGGTAAACCATACATTGGGTTTTAAAGTTTTGCTTCCAATCGGCATTGGGAGAGTAGGAATGGTTATAGATTGATCCGTAACCAAAAGCCAGAGCGGCTCCGCGGGTACTTCGCCAGGGATAAATGTAATGGCTGAGCGGGGTTTTTTCCAGATTTTTGCGGTCGGTTGGTGTGAAAACCAAAACCGGCGCACTTTCAACTATTTCTCCGTCTTTGATATCTCTGGCCGCAAAAACCCCAAGACCTTTTTTGGAGGTTCTTTTTAGATAAACGTTTTTATTCATAGCTTTGATCATCCCTTCGATGTGTCTCGGGGTGCTCCTGAATACTGTTATAATACATCACTATGAAAACTTGGCAAAGAATCAAAAACGGTAAGGGGCTTAGCTTTTTTTGATCCAAGCTAAGTAATTATTCAAGGAAGGTGCATTAGTTACACTAGCTTCATCTGAGATCAATTTTGAAGCCCAACTTCTTTCTGTCCTCTCGCAAAGATTTTTAATATCCCTTCCCGACAAACCCTCCGCTTCTTGAGCCAGCATTACCAGCCCCTCCTCGCTTAAATGGGTGGCATAATTTCCGAAAATAACCTGTCTTTCTTTTGTGTCTGGAAGCGGAAATTCAATATTTGTATCAAATCTGCTTAGAAGTGCCGGGTCCAAATCTTTTTTTCGGTTGGTAGCACCAATTAAAATTGTTTTTTCATTGGGATTAAAGCCGTCAATATTTCTTAATAAAACCGATAAGACTCTTCTTGTTTCCTCATGGATATCTCCGTCTCTTGTAGTTGCTAAAGAATCAATTTCATCCAAAAAAAGCAAGGCGTTTCCCAGGCTCTTGCATTCATTGAAAATTGTTGCCAAATTATTTTCACTTTCTCCGTACCATTTAGACATAATACTTTCTATAGGTACATAAATTAAAGGCGCATCAACTTGCCCTGCAATTATTCTTGCCATTGTCGTTTTTCCGGTTCCCGGCGGGCCTTCAAATAGAACTGCTTTTGGCCTATTAGATTCATAAATCCTTCTGGTTTTTTTGGCAATTTGTTCATAGATTTCCGGGTGCTTAAGAGTAAGAACTACGGTTTCTTTAACCTGCTCTTTTATGCTTTCATATCCTGCTAGGTAGTCCCAGTCGGGAGCATCCTCCGGATTAAAAATTGTTGCCCCCAAAGATTCGAGAACTTTTTTGGGATCGGATTTCTTTTCGGAAAAAGGATTAGCGAGTTTATAGGCGTTAATAAGTGCTTCTATCTCCTGTACCTCCAAATCGTTATCTTTCGAAAATTCTATTGACCCGGGAAGATAGGATTTGGGCATTCTTAACCAGATTTTTAAGCCATTCTTTTTATATAAGTGAATATGGTCAGAAAAGGTTGCATAGGATGACAGTTCCAAGTCTCCCACGGTTTTTGTTATCTCGATAAGAAGAGGGAACATGTCCACCTTACCGGCTACATCGAACTTGATATTGGAAGAGTTCTTTTCTCTTGAAAAAGAAACCAGGGGCAAATCATTATTTCCTGTTTCTTCGCCGTACTTAAGCCTAGCAGTTTCGATAATGTCTTTTGTTTGATGATAGGTAAAAGGCTTTTCCGTCAGTTTTTCTACCGGTTCTGTTGACGGCTCTGGGAGAATTACCTCATCGGCGCAAGCTGGGGGATTGGCGGCAGGCTTGTCACCTTGGAATTTTTCCTTTAACCTTTCCAACATATTATATAGAATTATATCATACAATATCAGTACTGCCTACCATATCGTTTGTTTTTCTCCGGTTAATCAATATAATGATTAGATATGAAAACTTGGCAAAGAATCAAAAACGACCCAAACCTGATGGAGAAATATCTTGTTCGGGAAAGGGTTGTTGATACAATCCGTTCCTTTTTCAAAAATCAGGGTTTCCATGAGGTTTTTACGCCAATTTTGGTGCCCATCCCCTCGATTGAACCCAACCTTGAAGTGTTTGAGTCAGAATTAAGAACTTCGAAAGGGGAAAAACGCAGAGCCTTTTTAATAATGAGCCCGGAGTTTTCTATTAAAAAACTTTTGGCAGGAGGAATCGGAAATTGTTTTGAAATTACAAGATGTTTTAGAAATGAGGAAGAAACAAGCCGTCTCCATAATCCCGAATTTACCATGCTTGAATGGTATAGGATTAATGCCGGCTATAAGGATATTATGAAAGATTTTGAACACTTATTTTTGAAAATTATCGGTAAAGATAAATTGGAATATCAAGGTGAAGTTTACGATCTTTCTCTTCCCTGGCCGAAAATTAGGATTTCTGACGCCTTTAAAAAATATGCGGGAAAAGATGTTTTAAAAGTACAGGATGCGGACTTTTATAAAATCTATTTTAATGAAATAGAACCGGAACTTTTGAAAATGAAAAAGCCGTATTTTATTTACGATTATCCGATTTCTCAAGCATCTTTGTCTAAACCCGCTAAAGATCCTAGATTTTCTGAAAGATTTGAGGTTTTTCTTGGCGGGGTTGAATTTGGAAATTGTTTTTCCGAACTGACTGATGCCAAGGAACAGAAAAAGAGATTTGAGACAGAGAAAAAAGACAGAGAAAGAATGAACAAGACAGAGTACCCGATAGACGAAGATTTAATTGAGGCTTTAAAGGAAGGCATCCCCGCCGTTTCCGGCATCGCCGTGGGTGTAGATAGGCTCGTCATGCTCGCTGCCGACGCTTCTTCAATTGAGGAAACACTGTTCTTTCCGGGAAAAGAGCTATTTGACCTTTAGTACCTCCTAAGCTTAGAATACGCATATCCATGAACACAATTAACGCGGGCAACATTACAAAAGGGAGCTTTATTATTTTTAAAGGAGTGCCTGTTTTTATAACCAAGGCTGAGTTTATGTCTCCCGGAAAAGGCTCTCCCGTTATGAGAATCAAATTCAAAAATGTCCAAACAGGAGCCGCGGGGGAGTTTACCTATAAAACCGGAGAAAGCGTCGAGGTTGCAGAAATCGAGAAAAAAGAAATGGAATATCTATACCGGGATGGGGAAGAGTTGGTTTTTATGAATCCGAAATCATATGATCAGGTTAGTATCCCGATGGGTCTTATTGACGACCAGTTTGGCTATTTAACCCCAAATCTTAAATGTTGGATTGTTTGGTATAAAGGTAGCCCCATTGGCGCAACGCTCCCTTCCCATGTAACTTTAAAAGTGACGGAATCTCCTGATGAGGTTGTCGGGAATAGAATCAATGCTCCCAAAAAGACGGTGAAACTTGAAACAGGAATCGAAGCTCAAGTTCCATTGTTTATTAAAGTCGGAGAAAAAGTGCAGCTCGATACCACAACCGGAGAATATTTGGGAAGGGTTAAATAATAGGTTAAAATGTAGGGAATGTCCCTTTTACCAATTATCCTGATAGCCGCCCCTTTTGTTCTATTTTTAATACTTCTTCTTTGGAAGAGAACACCGCTTATTTGGGTTTCTCTGATTACATTAGTCCTGATAATTGTTTTAGCAATTTTCTATTGGCAAGTTTATCCAGCATATATTTTAGGGTCTCTGGCTAAAGGATTCTTTGTAGCCCTTGATATATTTTTTATTATTTTTGGCGCAATCCTTTTTTTGGAAATTATGCGGGAGACAAAAATTATCGAAAATATCGGCTACCATTTGGAATCCATTTCGAGAGATCTTCGTGTACAGGTAATATTTCTGGCCTGGTTTTTTGAGAATTTTCTGGAAGGGACAGCCGGATTTGGAACCCCTTCGATAGTTGTTGCCCCTCTTCTGGTTGGCCTTGGAATTCCCCCTATTGATGCTGTAATAATTGCAATTTTGGGCAACAGCGCCTCGGGTGTTTTTGGCGCTGCGGGAACTCCTATTAAAGTTGGTTTTGGGGCTCTTGCCGGAGCCTCGGTTCCTTTCACTGCGGCACTTGTTAATTCGATTGGAATTTTGGTGCCGGTTTTTATGCTCTGGTTTTTAACTAGAAAAAAAGAGAACGGCAGGAAAGAATTTATTGAGGCACTTCCTTTTGCCGTTTGGGCAGGAGTTGCCTTTGCGGTTCCATCAATACTAACTGTTTTTATAGGTCAGGAATTTCCATCGATTTTGGGGGCGGTAATTGGCCTTGCCTTGGTGCTTTTAACTACAAAGTTGGGCATTTTTACACCGAAGGTGGAAAAAGAACTTGTGGATATACCGCGACCAGCCACGCTCTCATTGGGCAAGGTAATATTTCCTTATTTACTCCTAATAGTAATCTTGGTTGCTGGCAAGTTTATCCTCGGAACTTCAGGAATATCAATCCCAATCATTATTAAACATACATTTGCGTATTTTAATCCCGGTTTTGCCTTTATCATTGCAGGAATAGTGACTTTGTTAGCATTTAAAAAAGATATTAATTTTTTTGGATCTTCCGTAAAGTTGGCCTTTAAAAGATCGCTGGAACCGTTTTGGGTGATAGTTTTTATGTCTGCAATCTCGCAGATAATGGTTACTTCAGTCAATAATTTAAACGCTTTTCCATCGATGATCGACTTTCTGGCAGTTTATTTTAGAAACACTTTTCTTCCGCTTTGGGCTCCTGTCATAGGAGCTTTTGGGAGTTTTCTTACAGGAAGCATAACTGTTTCCAATCTGATGTTTGGCAACTTTTTTGTTGCTGCTGCAAACGATTTGAGTTTTGGCAGCGATAAAATTTTGGTACTTGCTCTTGTTGGGGCAGCAGCGGGAAACATGATTGCACTTGCCGATATAATGGCAGCGGAAGCTGCTGTAGGACTTAAAAACGAGGAAAGGAACGTATTAAAGGGGGTAATTTTACCGTGTTTAATTTATGTCGGATTGGTCGGTCTTGTAGGGATGTTTATTTTATAGACGGTTAACACCTTACGTCTCCACCGCAATGTTGACAGTTGCTTATAAGCTGCCCAAAAGGCCTTGTATTTGCCCTTCCGCATTTGGGACAAGTAAAGCTAAGGGAACCATATTTATCCTCAAGTCCGGTTAAGTTCAAAGTTAAGGAACTGCTTTCAAGAGACGAAACGGATAGGGATCCGCTACAACTGACAGAAGATTTACCGACAAGTCCTTTCTCCCGCATTTCGTCGGCAATAAACTTGGCATTAACTCCCGAATGAATCAAATCGACAAAATGGTGGATCAATTCATGGTTTGGGAGAGGGATATTATTTGCTTTAGTGCCTATTAACTCTAAAAGATTTCCTAAATAAAAATCTCCATCAACTATAAAAAGTTTATTTCTTAATACTTCAGGGTCTTTAATTCCGGCAAAAACAGGGTTTAACTTTGTTGCAACTTCCAAGGTGTGATCTTTGGCTGTGTCAAAAAGCACGGTCACATTAAAAGTGGTTTTTTCTCCCAAAGTGGTTTCTTCTATTTGGTACATGGTGATTTTGTTGCATGGGTAGACAGAGTCGTATGACGGACTGATCCAGAGGGCTGTGCCCGACGGATTTTCCGATACCCAGGACGTTAATGTGTTAAGAAGTTCCGCATCTTTTTGGCCAAGGTAGGAAGATGTGTTGATTTTAATCTCCGTGTCGGTTTGAAAATCGAGCAGTATTCCATTTTTATATCTGAATTTATATTCATCAGGTTTTCTATGGGTTTCGTTAAATGTACTTATTAGTTCTTCTCTTAAACGGTCCGGTTTGGTGTATCTCCAAGAGGGGATAAACTTTTCGATTGTTTTTGTTGGAGACTCTATATGTGACATATTCCTGCTCGGGTTTCTATTGTCCCTCGACTACGCTCGGGACTTTCAGTCCTTCGATGGTTCTAGGACTTTCAGGGCTCCGGGTATAACGGTAGCGGCACTCCTGCAGATTTACACTGCAATTCACCAATTGGTTTAATGTACTTTTAACACGCCTTTCGGTCAAGTGGTATATTTATATTAGTAAGGGGGTGATGGTGCGTGTTAGGTAAAAGAAATAAAGAATTAACTTCTAAAATACTAATGTTTGGGGCGGTTGCCTCAGTTCTTTTTTCGATCGCCGGTTGGATAGGTACTGATATTTGGCTAGCCTCGACCCAGTGGCTATTGGTAGCAGCAGTTTTGGCCCTTTTTAGCATTTATTTAAAGCAATAACAGTTTGACTGCGGGGAAAGCGCGTTAATTTTGCGGAAATTACTGCCATGCCCCAGGCTTGACAATGGTGTGACTTAGTGTTAACTTTCGCTCAAGGTGAACATAAAGAGGGTAGTTATAGTATTTGTTGTATTGGCAATAATCATTGCGGGAGCACTTCTTGTTTCTCAAAAGATTAAAAATAATAGGACTTCTATCAGTCTTCCCGATGCAACCCCAACGGTTGAGCAGCAAATTGAGGAGAAATTTAAAGGATTGGTGATACCGGATGATGCAGAAAAAATTGAGCTCAAAAATGTATCAGGGGAGGAAGGGATGGGCATAGCCACAAAGAATGAAATTTTGGCGGACCTTCCCGATTTACAAAAAGGCGAAAACTATCAGGTTCTACTGGGGAATGGAATAAAAACAGTTCTTTTAGGAAGCATGAGGCAGGCAAAAGGAGGCTATCTTTTGGAATATGATTCTTTAAAATACCCCGGGTACAACCAAATTGTTGTAGTAAGAGGCGCCAAGCATATATTGGAAGGCTCGTTTTAATAATATAGACGGAAACAATCCGGTAGGTTAATATGAATAAGGATGCAGATCACAATTTACTCCACAGCAACTTGCCCCTATTGCAAAATACTGAAAGATTATCTGAAGGAAAAAGGGGTGTCTTTTGTCGAAAAAAATATAGATTCGGATGAGAAGGCAAAAGAAGAGATGTCAAATCTTTCTGGAGGATTTTTTGGGGTACCTTTTACTCTAATATCGTTTGATGACGGAAGAAAAGAAACGGTAATAGGCTTTGATAAAGGTAAAATTAATTCTATTTTGAATCTACAAGGATGATATTTGTAAACTACAAAACTTTTGAAGAAAGCTCCGGTGAAAAGGCGGTTACTCTGACCAAAAAAATCGAGGAGGCAGCTCATGAATCGCAAGTAAAGATAATTCCGGTGGTTCAGATAATTGATGCTGAGGCGGTTTTGGCCTCGACCACTCTTGAGGTTTGGATACAGCATGTAGATCCTCTTAATTACGGTCCGCATACTGGCTGGACTCTACCTGAAGAGGTGGCAAAGATCGGCATTTCGGGAGTATTTCTAAACCACTCCGAGCATAAATTTAACGATTTTGAAGCCCTCCGTACGGCGAATGAAAAAGCAAAGAACGCAAATCTTAAAACACTGATTTTTGCAGGCGGTCTTGAGGAACTGAAAAATGTTGCGGCACTTAAACCAACCTTTGTTGCCTATGAACCGCCGGAGCTGGTGGGTTCAACCGAAACATCAGTTGCCAGGGCGCAGCCGGAAATTATTTCTCAGGCGTATAATATTACTCAAAGCTCGGGCGAGCCTTTGATAGTGGGCGCAGGAGTAAGCTCTATGGAAGACATTAAAAAGAGTGTGGAACTTGGGGCGGTGGGTGTTGCTATTGCAACGGCGGTAGTTAAGGCTCCCGATCCCAAAGCAAAATTGTTAGAATTAACGGAGGGTTTTAAATGAAAATTTTTATTGGGGCTGATCACAGGGGGTATGAGCTGAAGGAAAAAATTGCCAAATGGCTTTTTGATATGGAGTACCCCTATCAGGATCTTGGGGCAACCCATTTTGATCCGCACGACGACTATACAAAATACGCGGAGGATGTCGCATCGCTTGTTGCCAAAACGGGAGGATCGCGCGGAGTTCTTCTTTGCGGGAGTGGAGTCGGGGTTGACGTTGTTGCAAATAAATTCGACGGAGTAAGGGCGTCAATCGGAAAATCGGTTTTTCAGGTTGAAGCGGGAAGAAATGATGACGATATGAACATATTGGTCATTGCCGCCGACTTTACCGATGAAAGAGATACAAAGGCAATGCTTATCGCTTTTCTGGAAACAAAATTTTCCGGTAAGGCAAGATATGAGCGGAGACTTCAGGAAATTACGGAAATAGAAGCAAATAATTAAGATGGATCTGCCCAAACTAACCGATATTGATGTTGCCGGAAAAAAAGTTCTTCTCAGAGCCGATTTGGATATTGTCGGATCTGAGAATTATAGACTTGATGCAATTACACCTACTTTAGACTTCCTTTTCAATAAGGCCTCAAAAATAACAGTTATCGGACACAAGGGGAGGCCCGGAGGGGTATACGACGAGGGTTTAAGCACAAAAGGACTGCAGCTGTTTTTCGATAAATGGGGAGCGAAAGTTGAAGAAAATCTAAGGTTTGATCCCGGGGAAGAGGGTAATGACCCTGAATTCGCTAAAAAGTTGGCGGGTTTGGGTGATGTCTTTATTAATGAGGCATTTGCATCATCTCATCGGGATTCAGCCTCAATCACTTCGCTTCCAAAGTTGCTGCCTCACGCGGCCGGGATAAGATTTGCTCAAGAAGTAGAGAATCTAAATAAAGTTTTGGAAGACCCCAAAAGGCCGATTTTGTTTATTATCGGTGGGTCAAAAGACGACAAGGTCGACTATATAAAAAGTCTGGAACCCTTTGCAGACAAAATATTAGTTGGTGGGAGACTCCCCGAGTATTACGGGGATAGGGCTCTTGAAAGCGTAAGGGAACAAAAAGAAGGAGATAAACTGGTTATCGCAAATCTGGTGCAGGATAAAGAAGATATCACTCTGAACTCGATTGAGAGGTTTGAGAAAGAGATAGGGAAAGCGAAAACAATAGTTCTTGCCGGACCGATGGGAAAATATGAAGTAGAAGGCCACATGCAGGGAACTGAAAGGATTTTCAGGGCTGTTGCAAATTCTAATACATATAAAGTAACCGGAGGAGGAGATAGTCTTGTTGTTATTGATAAACTCGGCCTTACCCAAAAATTTGACTGGGTATCGGTTGGCGGAGGGGCAATGCTTGAGTTCCTGTCCAAAAAGACACTACCGGGCATCGAAGCTTTAGAACAGTGATTTTTTAATGTGCTAATGTTAATAGAGGGATGAAGGGGGGTGAGAATAAATGAAACTAAAGACAATTTCTAAATGGTTGGTGGTAATCGGAGCAATAGAGTTGGGCTTAATGAGTGTTTTAAAATTTGATTTGATTGGAAGCCTAATCGGAAGATGGCCTATGGTTGTGATGATCTTTTATGCGTTGGTTGGGATTTCCGGTTTTTGGGGAGCTTTTGCCATGCTTACCAAGAAAAAGAAGAAATAAACTATTTTTTGTTATTTGCCAAGAGTGTTTTGACGACTCTGATTGGGTATTCCAGAAAGAAAGATTCCGGATGTTTTTTGAGTCTTCTTGCTGATATTCCCACGATCAGGGCGGGGTCGTATCCGATCCTGCCTCCGACTTTTGCAATTTTAAGCGATAAATCCATATCTTCATGAACTTTTTTATCATCCATTTCCACAATGTCCTTTACCCGTATCCAGATTTTTTTGGTAATAACCATGTTGGGTCCGATCAAGTATTTTTTGCCGTTTGCTATCAATTTGAACGATTTCCAGGCTAAGTCCGCAGGAATGGTTGAAGTCGATTTAAGTATTTCCGAGTCGTTAAAGAAAACAGGTCCGGTAAGGGCGTCGATGTCTCCTTTTTCAAAATTGCTTTTAATCCTCTTGATCCAATCTTTGGGAACAACTGTATCCGCATCGCATCTGGCAATAATTTCGTATTTAGCTGAATTAAAACCCCTATTCCTGGCCGGAGTCATACCCTGAACCTTTTCATTGACTATTCTTGCCCCAAACTTTCCGGCAACAGTCTCCGTTTTGTCCGTGGAGTTATTATTTATAACAATAATTTCATCTGCCGAAACCACCTGGTTGACGACGCTTATAAGACATTTTTTTATATATTTTTCCTCGTTGTAGGCGGGAATTATTACAGAAACCTTCATATGGGTATATTATGACACCCTCCTTACCTAAAAGGCCAGATTAAGGGGGTTCATGGTTTTATTGAATGCTGATATAATAAAATATAACTGCCATGATGAGTAAGTTCGTCATGTGCTATCTGTAAAACAAAAAGAAGAACATGATTAAAGTAGGTATAAATGGTTTTGGAAGAATTGGAAGGATTGCCTTCAGGATCGGTGTTCTCAAACATCTTGACGAGATTGAATTTGCTGCAATTAATACTTCGGGCAGTATGCCGGTAGGGAGTTGGGCGCACCTGACAAACTACGATACGATGTACCGACAGTTTGAACTGAAAGTTAAGGGCGAAGAGATAAAAGCTCCTAGTGAAGCCACAGATGAGGATCCTTTAATTGGTAATTTGACAATACCGGAAAGGAATGTCAAAGTTCCGGTTCTTGCTCAGAAAGATCCTGCAAAAATTCCCTGGGGGAAATACGGAGTGGATGTTGTTATCGAATCTACGGGTGTTTTTACCAATGAAGAGGGAGCAAAAAAACACGCAATTGGAGGAGCTAAAAAGGTTGTGATTTCGGCTCCCACCAAAGGGGGAAACGTGCCGACTTATATTATTGGTGTTAACGAAACTGATAATCTTCCACAAATACTTTCAAATTCGTCCTGTACCACCAATTCTGTTGCTCCCATTGCTTCAATTATTCACTCAAAATTCGGAATTGAAAAAGCCCTATTAACAACGGTTCACAGTTACACTGACGATCAAAATTTGCAGGACGGTTCCCATAAAGACTTAAGACGTGCCAGAGCGGCAGCGCAAAACATAATTCCTACAAGTACCGGAGCTGCCATTTCTACAACGGAGACGATACCGGAACTTAGAGGTCTTTTTGACGGAGTGAGTTTAAGAGTTCCAACAACAACAGGATCTATAACGGATTTTACGGTACTTCTTAAGAAAGACGTAACAGTAGAGGAGATAAATAATGTATTTAAAGAGGCAGTGGAAAATCCCTTGTATAAGGGAATAATAGCGGTAACTGAGGAACCTTTTGTATCAAGTGATATTATTGGAAGAAGCGAATCTGCAATAGTAGATCTTTCTTTAACACAAGTTGTTGCGGGAAATCTTGTTAAAATTTTTGCATGGTATGACAACGAATGGGGTTATGCCAATAGACTTGTCGAGCAAGTAATTCGTGTGGGCAGAACATTAGAAGGAGGAGTAGCTCCTACCGATCCGATTTCCTTGTCATTCAAATAACAAATGGAGGAATTAAAAAAATATTCCGGGAAAAAATTTATTAAAAATATTGCATTTTTTGGAGATGCAAATATCTCCGAAACAGATGAGGCATATGTGGAGGCTTTTGAAGTTGCCGAGGCTTTGGCCAAGAGGGGTTATGTGATAATTGATGGCGGTGGACCGGGTATAATGGAGGCGGCCACGAGCGGTGCCAGAAAAGGGGGCGGAAAAACGGTTGCCATCACTTTTGATCCGGTCGGGGCGGTTGGATATGAAGGGCGCTACATTAAAAATGTTACCGACACGGAAGTCGTAACCACAAATTATATTGATCGCATGTTTAAACTTCTGGAGTATGGCGATGTTTTTATCATTTTTAAGGGTGGAAGCGGAACGGTTTCCGAATTTGGTACTGCCTGGGTTCTGGCTAAACTTTATTTTGGACACCACAAACCGATTATTCTTTACGGACATTTTTGGGCTGAAATTCTGGACGTTTTCAGGAAAAATATGAATATCGACAGCACCGAGATGAGTGTTTTCGAAATCTGTTCTACAAAAGATGAGGTTTTAAACGCCATTGATAGATTCGAAAACAAAATTTCCCAAAGGGATCATTCGGAAGACGGCGATGGTTCAATGGATAGTGCTTTTAAAGTATAAAGCTCCTGAATTCTTATGGACATTGATATAAACAATTTGGAAAGTATCTCCGGGCGAGTGAGAAGATATATCCTTGAGATGATTTATAAGGCCGGATCGGGGCACCCCGGGGGATCACTTTCCGCAGTTGAAATTCTGGTCGCGCTTTATTTTGGAGTGTTGGAGAGTGATGATCACTTTTTTCTGTCGAATGGACACGTCTGCCCGGCGCTTTACTCTGTTATGGCGGAAAAAGGGCTTATCGATAAAAACTTATTGGCAAGTTATACCGAGCTTGGATCTTCTCTTCAGGGACATCCCGAAAAGACAAAACTGAAAGGTATAGAGAACACCTCCGGACCTCTGGGTTTGGGTCTGGCTCAAGCAGCCGGATTTGCGGCTATAAAGAAAGGTTCATATATTTATTGCATGACCAGCGATGGAGAACACGATGAAGGAAATCATTGGGAAGCGATAAATTTTGCGGCAAAATATAAACTCTCAAACCTGATTCAAATTGTTGATAAAAACGGAATTCAAATTGAGGGAACAGTTGAGGAAATAATGCCTTTAGGCAGCCTAAAGGAAAAGTATTTAGCTTCCGACTGGAATGTTTTTGAAATAGATGGACACAATTTTGATGAGATTTTTGATTCAATTAGTAAAGCCAAGGATAAAAAAGACAAACCAAGTGTAATTCTTGCAAACACGGTCTTTGGCAAAGGCATTTCTTTTATGGAGAGTAATCCCGATTGGCACGCAAAAGCACCAAATGAGGATGAGTTTAGAAAGGCAATGGAGGAACTAAAATGATGAAATCGATGCGTGACGGATTCGGGGAGGCGCTGGTTGAATTGGGCAGGAAAAACCCCGACGTAGTTGTTTTAACAGCTGACCTGGCTGATTCAACAAGGGTAAAAAAGTTTGCGGAAGACTTTCCCGACAGATTTTTCCAGGTTGGGGTAGCCGAACAGGCTCTCGTAACCGTTGCTGCCGGTATGGCTGGAGCCGGCAAAATTCCATTTATCACAAGTTATGCCGTTTTTTCCCCCGGAAGAACATTTGAACAGATAAAAGTAACGGCCGCACTTAGTGATCTGTCTGTCAAAATAGTTGGATCACATGCCGGATTTGGTGCTTCAATGTACGGAGCAACACACCAAAGTTTGGAGGACATTGCTCTCATGCGGGTGATTCCCAATATGGTTGTTGTTTCTCCTTGTGACTATTTGGAAGCCAAGAAAGCCACTATTGCGATTGCCGAAAATGGAAAACCATCTTATTTGAGACTGGCCAGACAGGACTCGCCGGTTATTACGGATGAAAATTCAAAATTTGAAATAGGGAAAGTGAATATTCTAAGGGAGGGTAAGGATCCCCAAGTGGCCATAATCGGCTGTGGCCCTGTTCTTGCAGAAACCCTGGCAGCTGCCGATGAATTAAAAAATATTGGAATAGAAGTAATGGTTATAAATAACCACACAATTAAACCCGTTGATGATATTGCAATTACAAATGCTGCAAGAATTTGCGGAGCTATTGTAACCGTTGAAGAACATCAGGTGATGGGGGGGTTGGGGAGCGCTGTTGCCGAAGTAATTGCTCAAGGTCATATTGTTCCGATGGAGTTTGTAGGAGTTAAAGATGTTTTTGGTGAATCGGCAAAAACATATCAGGAACTCTGGAAAAAGTTTGGGTTAACTAAAGAAAATATCATTGAAGCCGTCAAGAAAGTAATTACAAGAAAGAATTATTAATTTTTTACACAAACCCCGCCCGCGTCCGGATATTTTCCATCAAGCTGACATTTATACCCCGCAGGACAAGAAACTCCTGCGAATCCGCCACAGAATTTTTCCTCAGTGTTTGATTGATCAGTGAATTTAAAAGTGGAGAGGATTTTGTAGAATTTAGAACCATCCCCATTATATTCATCCTCAGGATAAGTAGCAGTAGTTAAAACAGCAATAATCTTGCTTTCTTTGGCTATGTAATAATGAGAAAAACTGCCGCCACCTTCGTCAAACTCCTCGGCCAGATAGGTGTTATAACCACTAATTTTTAGTGAACTCTCATTTTTATTATCTAAATCTTGAATATCTTTATAAAACGGGTTTGCAAAGTCAATTTCGATACTTGGAGTTGTTTCGTTATTAAGAATTGTTATTAAATCTTTATTAAAATTTATTCCATTAACCGTGGCTTTACCGGTATCCTCTGTTAATTCCCAGTTATTAGGATATTGAATTTGAAAATGGTGTTTGCTGTTGTTGTATGTTTCCCAATTTACAGTTGGGTCAGAAGTGGCTGAAGCAGTTGGGGAAGGGGTTGATGTGAAAGTTGGAGTTGGCCAGTAGTTTTTATAGCCGATATACCCAACTGCAACCAGAGCTGCAAAAAACAGAATTATTATTGGTGCAAAACCTCTTTGTTTCATTTATATAGTTGTTTGATTTGAGTTAAGGTGTCTTCACATTTCGGATTATCCGGTGCCATGCCAGTAGAACAAGCTGAAACCCAAATTATGTAGCTTTTGGCGGCGTGGAGAGGATAATAAGCGCCTGCCTCACAGGTCGTGAATTTAGCAATATCTCCCGCGGAAAAGAAGTCAAAACTGCCTGTATAAGCCAGGTGAACGCCATCAATTTCCCTGACAAAGACGTCGGTTTCAGCTACTGCACTTTTTAGATTAACAGAAACGTCCGGTTCGTTTAAGCATTTACTCCAAGATAATCGAGATTGGCTTTTTTCGTATAACTCCAAGTCTTCAACCCGCGACTTTAGATTTGTTGTTTCGGGATCGGTGAACTTAAAAGTGGAGAGAATTTGAAGAATGGTAGACTTTTCTTTTTGATACTCCTCTAATGAGGCATCATCATCAGCGTTTACAGGATAACCACTCCCAAACATAACGGCGTAGGATATTCCACTAACATCGACATACTGGTTCACATAAACTGAGTGATTTTCCACAATAGTCTCTACGGCGGAATATTCTTTTCCAACAAATGAGAATTTTATGGCATTCTTTATCGTCTTAGTGTTACCAGAAAACCCATACGTTGAAGAGAACGGTGTTACCTCAATAGAAACTACGCCGGTGGGGTTATCTATGGTTATTTCTTGACCTTCGAAGTAATCACTGTAATGTTCCCTAACACTCCAGCCGGAAGGGTATTTAAACTGGAACTCTTTACCGCTATGTGTTTCCCAATTTACAGTTGGGTCAGAAGTGGCTGAAACAGTTGGGGATGAGGTTGGTAGCGCGGCAATTTGTTTTTTAAGTTGAGAGTTCTGATAGAACAGGAATACGATAGTTCCCAAAAGCAAAACTATCAGGACAAACATCAAAGTAACTAGTTTTGTGGAGCTCGACTTGACTGGCGTTGTGTTTTCGGGAATGTTATTTATCGGAGGAAAATTGCTGCTTGGTGTGGGTGTCTGGACGGGATTTTGCTCCATACATTAAATGTACACCATTTAGAAATTTATTGGAATCTCAAGAGTTTTTGAGTTTTCCGGAAGCCCGCTGGGATTGTCATTTTCCAAAACTAAAGTTCCGGAGCCCGTGGCGGCTCTGAATGTTAAAGTCGCAGTAAATTCAACAGGCTCTCCTGTCTGCCAGCTTCCCTTAATTATTTCTTTGGCTCCCACCTGAGCAATTATGTTTTGATCCAAATCAACAAGTTTTATAGGAAATGTCCCTTCAAACATCCATCCGGCGGGGACAGTGCCGGTAACCTTTAGAGGACTTTTCACTTTTGAGCCCGCGGAAGGCGATGAAACAATTGGTAAGTCGGCAGAGGGTGTGGGTGATGGGGTGGTAGTTAAAATCGGAGCGGGAGTTACCTGATAACCGGCCAATTTTTCTTTTAGAGTTTGGTTTTGATTATACAAAAAGACAATTGCGCCTAGAGCTAAAAGAACAAAAGCAGCAACGCTTAAAATTGTAACCAGACCACTTGAGGAATTCTGGTTTTTTGGTACGGAATTTTGGGGAATTATCACATGGGACGCTTCATCAACAGGGTTCATATGCAGAAATTGTAGCATAATCTGCTTTACTCATGAAACGATTAGCTCTAAACTGATAGGTACATATAAAATTCTGTCAGCAAATATTAAGCGATTCAAAGAATCTCTAAGGATGAATTTTATATGATGTAAACATCATGAGAGAAACTGTCCAAAAACTACTTGCCGAAGGCCGTGGAATTCTGGCCGCTGATGAAAGCACACACACGATAGACACAAGATTTAAATCTGCAGGGATTGAATCCACTCCGGAAACCCACAGAAAGTATAGAGAAATGCTTTTAACGACCCCCGAGATAGAAAACTTTCTGGGTGGGGTCATCTTTTTTGATGAGACTGTAAGACAAAAGGTGGGGGAGAAAACTTTTCCTGAGTATTTAACCGAACGTGGAATTGTACCCGGAATCAAAGTCGATGAAGGACTGGAACCGTTTAACGGAACGGAAGAAAAGGTAACCCGCGGAATTGAAAGTTTGGACGAACGGCTTAAGGAGTATCGGGGAATGGGTTTGAAGTTTACAAAGTGGAGAGCGGCGATTTCAATTTCTGATATTTTCCCGACGGATGCTTTTTTGGATGAGAATATGGATCGTTTGGCTGAATTTGCCGAAATTTCTCAAAAGAATGATTTTGTTCCGATAGTGGAACCCGAAATTCTTTTAACCGGTAATCACACCACAACGCGCTGTGATGAAATTGAAACAAAAGTCCTGCAAGTTCTTTTTGCCAAGCTCAAGTCAAAAAACATTGATTTGACGAATCTTCTTTTGAAAACCAGCATGGTTCTTCCCGGAAAAGACAGCGGTGTAAAAGCGGAACCTCTGGAAGTTGCCCATGCAACTCTTAGAGCACTGGGTAAATCGGTTCCTCCGGAGGTTGCCGGCGTAGTTTTTCTTTCAGGCGGACAGACGCCGGATGAGGCAACAAACAACTTAAATGAGATAGTAAAATTGAAGGAGGACGCTCCTTGGAAAATTTCTTTTTCTTTCGCAAGAGCTTTGCAGGAAGAAGCCATGTCCGAATGGGGGGGGAAAGATGAAAACAAACTTTCGGCTCAAGAAGTATTTATAAAACGTTTAGAAAAGGTTTCAAATGCCCGAAATGGAAAACTTTGATCTACTCTCCATAGGAGATTCTGCACTTGATGTTTTTATGACTCCTACGGAGAGCGAAACAGTTTGCAGAATCGACACAAAGGAATGTCTGATTGCTTTTTCCTATGGCGACAAGATTCCGGTTAAAAACCTCGAGTTTTCAATCGGGGGAAATGCTGCCAACAACGCAATCGGAGTGCGGAGGCTTGGAGTTTCAACCGGAATTGTTTTGACGCTGGGGGCGGACAATGTCGGGGACATGATTGTTAAAAGACTTAAAGATGAGTTGGTTGACGTTACATATGTAATTCAACAGCCGTCAACTTCATCAAATTATTCAACAATAATAAATTATTCCGGAGAAAGGACAATATTTGTATATCACGCCCCGAGGAGTTATGAATTTCCGGTTCAGCTTCCCGTCGCTCCCTGGGTGTACCTTACGAGCATGGGGGAAAGTTTCAGGCCTTTTTATATCCACCTGGTTGACTGGATAAAGAGAAACCCACAAATCAAGCTTGCTTTTAATCCGGGCAGCTGGCAGATGAGGGCAAATTTTGACGAGATAAAGGATGTAATGAGTCTGACATATGTAATTTTCGTAAACAGAAAAGAGGCGGAAAAGCTTACCGGTTTTGGGGATTCAACAAAGAGAGAAAGAGATCTTTTGATTTCTCTTTCCAAACTCGGACCAAAAATTTGTGTGATTACAGACGGCTCGAAAGGATCCTTCGCTTACGACAGCATTAACGGCAAGTTTTTAAGTGCAGGAGTGCTCCCTGTTGACGCCTACGAAAGAACCGGAGCGGGGGATGCTTTTGGTTCCGGAACACTCTCCGCCTTAGTTCATGGAAAAACTCTTGATGAGGCTCTTCTTTGGGGAACTTGTAATTCAGCATCTGTTATTGGCTACACAGGTTCCCAGAGGGGTCTTTTAAAATTCGAAGAAATGAACGCTTGGCTGGCTCGAGCCAAAAGCAGTGGAGTTTTGGTGCAACCTTTTTAGACTTTAATCATATGGCAAAAATTTTTGTTACCAGAAAAATTCCGGGAAACAGTCTGGAAAAACTTAAAGAAAGCGAGAATGAAGTTGTGATATCGGAATTTGACAGGCCTTTAACCGCAGAGGAACTTTTAGAGAAATCAAAGGGCGTTGATTGCCTTCTTTCACTTCTAACAGACCGGATTGATGCCGATGTAATGGATGCAATTGGACCGCAACTTAAGATAATAAGTAATTATGCCGTAGGCTTTGACAATATTGACGTAAAAGCTGCGGGGGACAGGGGAATAATTGTAACCAACACTCCCAGTGATGAAGTTAACGAGGCCGTTGCGGAGCATACCTGGGCTCTGATTCTTGCTTTAGCCAGAAGAATTGTCGAATCCGACGAGTTTGTCAGGAATCAAGGTTATTTTGCCGCTTCGGGCGGATATAAGGGTTGGGAACCGGACTCGTTCCTTGGTCCTTCCGTAAAAGGTAAAACGTTAGGGATTATTGGACTGGGGAGAATTGGTTCCATGGTAGCCAGACGTGCCAAAGGGTATGAGCTTACAGTTCTTTACAATAAACACAGCAGGGAGTTGGAAATAGAGAAGGAGATGGGGATTAGATTTTGTGAATTGGATGAACTTTTGGCTTCGTCAGACTTTGTAACCCTGCATGTCCCCCTGACTGATGAAACCCGGGGAATGATCAACAAAGAAACTTTGGGCAGGATGAAGCAAGGATCCTATTTGGTTAATACCGCCAGAGGCCCGATTGTAGATGAAAGCGATTTGATAGAGGCACTGGACAGCGGAAAATTGGCAGGGGCGGCACTGGACGTTTTTGAAAGCGAACCTACTATCAGTCCGAAACTAATATCCATGCCAAATGTTATTATGACTCCGCATATTGCGAGTGCCACCTGGGAGGCAAGAAATAAAATGGGGGAGCAAGCAGTTGCCGCAATTATCGATGTTGTAAACGGCATCAAACCTCAAAATATGGTTGACGAGAAAGTCTGGAATGTCCGAAGAAAATAAACTTCTTATATAGAATAAATTTATGGCAATTTTTGGAAAAAAAGAAGACGAATTTGAAGAAGAGGAAGATTTTAAATCCGGTAGAAAAATTACCAGGAAGTTTAAAGATCTAAACCCTGAAAATAAAAAAAGGAGAAAAGAACCTCCGAAACCCTGGGGTAAAAAAGAGAGGCTGATTGTGCTGATTGTTCTTCTTGTTTCGACTTTAACTTCGGTTATACTGCTATTTAGCAACTCTTTTAAAATTAAGTTTGCCGAATTCCGTATTGGAGTACCCGAGTTTAATCTGAATTCGATAAATATCTTTAAAGGTGAGACAATAGTTATCGAGAAAAAATAACATTCAATATGAAAAAACTTACTTCGCCATTCACACTTATTAAAAAATCACTGGAAATATTTACTAAAAAGGAAAATTTTCTTTTTCTAATCAAAATTTATCTGCCGGTTTCGGCTTTATCATTAATTTCATTGGCTTTTATAAACATTCCCTTTTTGTCTAAAACGTTGGACGCTTCTTTGGGGAACGCCGTAGATATAGTAGTCAGCATACTCTTCCTTGTTCTCTCGGTTTTTATGAGCATAGCCGGAATAATGGCTGTTATCAGGATAATCGACGGTAAAAACCTGCGGATAAAAGAGGTTTATAAAGAAGCTTTTTCAAAATTTGGAATTTTCTTCTTGCTGACAATTACCATTTATTTAATAAATCTCCTGGGACTGGTTTTGTTGATCGTTCCGTTTGTTCTCGTAATTGTTTGGTTTGCATTCAGTAAATTTGTAATGGTTGATAAAGGCGTCGGAATCAAAGTATCACTTCTCGAAAGCAGGAGCATGGTGAAAGGAATTTTTTGGCAAGTTCTTGGCAGATTGCTTGCTTTCGGACTCTTTTGGTTTTTCTCGCAGATGGTATTGTCAATTTTACCTTTCGGAATAGGAACTGTTATTTATGGTCTTTGCGGAGGGCTTTTTGTAATTCCGTCGTTTCTTCTCTACAGGGAAATTAACGGGTAAACTCTGTACTGGCTCCCGTGTCGAGGATTTTGTTTTTCCTATTTTTCTTATCGTCATCTAACCGTTTTTGATCAAAATTGCAGTGTTTGGTTGGACGGTTCTCATCTAGAAACCATTCTTGCCTGGTGGGACAATTATCGCAGGGAAGTGTGCCCGATAGAGAACAGATATTTACTTTACTGATGCCGTCCGGAACTTTCCAATCGATAGATGGCTGCCCGTTTAAAACTGCCATCATGATTTTATTCCAGATAGGAGAGGCTCCGGTTATACCTGAGGCAACACGGCTCATGGGAGAGTTGTCATTATTTCCGACCCAGGTTAGCACCAAATAGTTTTGGTTATAGCCCACCGTCCAATTATCCCTGAGGTCATTACTGGTTCCTGTTTTGACTGCTATCTCAGGGTGGTCTTTTACCGCCAGGTAGGAGTTGTATCCGAATTCAGGCGCTCTGGCACCGTTATCTTTAAGAATGTCTGTCAAAAGAAACGCAACTCTCTCGTCAATTACCTGGGTTACCACCGGATCATTTTTTTCTAAGATTTGTCCCTTGTAATTTTTAACTTCTAAAATTGGCATAAAATCGGGTCTTTTACCCGAACCCGCCAGCGTCGCATAGACTTTAGATAAATCAAGGGCTGTAACGGCACCTCCTCCGAGTGTTAAGGAAAGTCCATAATCGGAGGGATTTTTCCAAGTTGTGATTCCCATTTTTCGGCCCTCCTCAATCATTTTTGGAACACCATACGAAGCAAGAATTTTTACTGCTGGAATATTTCTACTTTGGGCAAGTGCGCTTCTCAGGGTAATTTGTCCCCGATATTGCCCATCGTAGTTTACCGGGGCGTAGGGTGTGGTTCCGGGTGTGTAAAAGGTAATTGGGGAGTCATCGATAATCGAGGCGGGTGTAAATCCGTTAGAAAGCGCGTAAGCATAATTTACAACTTTAATTGAGCTTCCGGGTTGTCTTACACTTGTAATAACATTTACATTTCCATCATTTTCGGTATCGAAATAATTTTTCGAGCCTACCATTGCTAAAATTTCTCCGGTTTGGGGATTCATAACAAGCGCTGCACCGTTTCCAACATGAAGCCTGTCCAGTTTGTCTACTTCGGTTTTAACAACTTGTTCTGCGGCTTCTTGTATGAGCAAGTCCAGGCTGGTTGTGACCTCAAGCCCTCCTTTTTCGACAACACTTTCCCCATATTTATCGACAAGAAGCTGCCTGATATACATCACAAAATGAGGAGCTTTGATTTCCGTTTTTCTCGAAACAAAATGCAGTTTCTCGGCGGCGGCTGCGCTTGCCTGACTTTGAGAAATATATTTATTTATCACCATTAAACGCAAGACTTCCCTTTGTCTTTCAAAAGCAAGTTCCGGGTTTGATCCGAATGGTGAGAAAGTTGTCGGGCTTTTAGGAAGGCCTGCCAGAAGCGCAGCTTCCGATAGAGAAATGTCTTCAACGTTTTTTCCAAAATATGACTCGGATGCTTCCTGGATTCCATATGCGGTGCCGCCATAACTCACCTCATTCAAATACATTTCAAATATTTGATCTTTGGTATAAATCGTTTCAATTTCGACGGAAAGAATTAATTCACGGATTTTACGTGTTATTGTTTTTTCGGGGGAGAGGAGGGTATTTTTAACAAGCTGTTGAGTAATAGTCGAACCTCCCTGAACCGAGCCGGTTTTAATATCTTGTACTATTGCTCTAAAAATTCCTCTCAGAGAAAATCCGGGGTGGGAATAAAACTCGGCGTCTTCAGCAGCCAAAGTTGCCAGTTTGACGCTGTCCGGAATTTGAGTTAGGGGAATTATGGTCCTGTTTTTATCCTTATATATTTTGTAGAGGAGATTGCCGTTTCGGTCATAAATTTTAGTTGAAACTTCGGGAACCCTTGACTCAAGTTCTCCGGGGGACGGCATGTCGCGGATGATGAAAAAGTAAAAAGCAGAACTAAGAAATAAAATCAGGATCAATGTTGCAAAAAAAGACCAGGCTTTACGGCGCGGGCGGCGTTTTCGTTTCTTCTTGTCGGATTTGGCAAAAAAGTTTTTAAAACGTGTGGAAATTTTTATGAAAATCAATCCCAGACGGAGTTCCTCAAGTCTCAGGGAAAATTTGGAAAACACAGATCTCTTTGCTTTGCCTTTTCTTTTCTTTTTAACTTTAATTGATCCTATTTTATTTGTGATTACGACCGGCAAAAGAAGTAAACCGGCAAGAAAAAAATATATAGGCTTGCCGACTAGGCTGAGAATCCGTTTAATTGCTTTAATCATTTTCCGCGAATTTTAACCCCACACCAAACTTAATGCAATGGAGAATGATATGGGCACAACATTATTGATGTGGGGTTATACAGTAAAGCCGTAAAAATAAAAGCTAAATCAGCGTAGTGGGTAGTTTATGGTTGCCGATGCCGAAGCAATGACGCAGGTTAGACAGAATAGTGTTCCGTCAGGATCCATATAAGTGGGTTTATTTTCCGTATGAACTTGATCCGGTGGATCAGAGACGGAAGCCATCTGACCGGTGGTGTTATTTATAAGAATATCCTGAAATATAACATTTGATGTTGCCGGAATGGTTCCTGTAAGAAAATACTCAAATCTTGTCGGACATCCGGGATTTCCCGGATCTTGAGATGGAGGAGCACCTCCAGTATCGGCACAAATTGTTGCTCCAACCACGCCGTCCGGTTGTTTTGGCCAAGCGTGTCCTTTCTCATTGGGGTCATAATCTCCGGCCTCAGCTTTAGCAAGCACTGCTTTCATAATTTTGTTCCATATGGGAGAGGCTCCGGATACCCCAGAAACCGCGCCACCCATTGAACTGTTATCGTTGTTTCCTACCCAAGTAACAACAACAGCATCTGCCGTGTAGCCAACAGTCCAGTTATCACGTCTATCGTTTGTTGTACCGGTTTTAACCGAAACTTCTGGATGTCCCGCTACATTCAGGAAAGAACTTGGACCAAACGCTCCCGTTCTGGCGTTGTTATCCAAAAGTATGTGGGATGTTAAAAATGTAACACTGGGTTCTAAAATTCGGTTTCCCGTTAACACATTTTTAGAAGGATCATATTCAGATAGTGTGTTTCCTTTCCAATCGGTAACCTTTGTTATCGCGACAAGAGGCTGCTCAATTCCTTGATTAGCAAAGACTCCGTAGGCAACTGCCATATCATAAGGCCGGACTAAAATTCCGCCTAAAGTTGCGGAAAGTCCGTAATCCTTTGGATCGGTAAGGGTGGTTAAACCCATTTTTTTCCCAAAATCGATGAAATTTTCCAGCCCGTTTATCGCCAGCACCCTTACGGCGGGAATATTGTATGAATTTCCCAGCACGAATCTTGTCTGAACCAAACCATGAAAAGTTCCGTCATAATTTACCGGACAGTAATCGGGTTGACCCCGTACTCTAAAACAGGTCGGAACATCCGCAAAAGCCGTTGCCAAAGTTATTTTTTGATCCCTGATGGCCAGAGCATAATTCAAAGGTTTGATGGAGCTTCCCGGTTGCCTTTGTGAAAGAACTACGTTTACCTTGCCGTCCTCATCCGTGGCAAAATAATCTTTTGAACCTACCATTGCCAAAATCTCACCGGTAGATGGCCTTGTAACAATTGCAGCGCCATTTCCAACCTTCTGTTTTTTAAGCTTGGCAACCTCTGTTGCAACGGCCTGCTGAGCCAGGTTTTGTATGTCCAAGTCCAGCGTTGTGTAAACTCTTAAGCCGCCCTGTTCTACGATTTTTTCGCCGTATTTTTCGGCAAGCTGTTCTTTGATCCAAAGCGCAAAATGGGGCGCTTGTGTGGGATTAATATTTGCGTAATTAAGCCCCTCTTTACTTGCCTGATCAGCCTCTTCTTTTGTGATGTATTTATTCGCAATCATTTGTCTCAAAACTTCTTCCTGCCTATCCTTTGCAAGTTCCGGATGGGCTCCGAATGGCGAATAGGTGGAGGGTCTTTGTGGCAATCCTGCCAAAAGAGCCGACTCGGCGAGACTTAAATCTTTTGTGGATTTATCAAAATACGTCTCGCTGGCGGACTCAATTCCATAAGCAGTCCCGCCGTAGGGGATTGTGTTTAGGTACATTTCCAGAATTTGATCTTTGGAATAGATAGACTCAATAACAATCGTCAAAACCAACTCCTGAGCTTTTCGTCTGACAGTTCTCTCACTGGTTAGAAGCGAATTTTTTACAAGTTGCTGGGTGATGGTTGAGCCTCCTTGAACTTGGTGTTTAAAAATTGTGTTATAAAGTGCGCGGGTAATTCCCGTATACGAGAATCCCTGGTGTTTATAAAAGTCTTTATCTTCAATTGAAACAGTCGCGTTTTTTACATAGATCGGAATTTCTTTAAGTTTAATAGGCGTCCTTTTTCTGTCGGTATAAATTTCGTAAATTAACCTGCTCTCTCTGTCAAATATTTTTGTTGAAACGGGTAATGTTTCGGAAATAAGCTTTGTAGGAAGGGGAATTCCCCAAAAAAGATAAACTCCGATTATCGTTACGAATCCCCAGTAAATCGTAGCCTTAATTCCACGCCTGGTGGTAAGTAGATATCTGGTTTTTTTGCCGATTAATTTAGATAGCCTTTTCATCCGAAAGGAAACCATATTACATTATATTACAGATGGTGTAATCTGTTATTGTGAAGAGCATAAGTTAAACTTTTTGGTACAATATATCTTATTAATGGAAACCCTCAAACAACTTGAATCAAGATCCTGGTGGAAATACCTTGGTGAGGATATTCAGAAACTTCTTTCAACATCGGAATTTCTTTATGATGTTGTTGAAAGTTGGGGAGCGGATCTGCCGGGTGGAAAAGAGAAGTTTCATGATTATTCTTTTGTGCTTTTTCCCGCGGCGAAAGCTTACGAAGGTTTTTTGAAGAAAATGTTTTTGGATATGGGATTTATCACTGAAGAGGATTATTTTGGTAAGCATTTTAGAATCGGTAAGGCACTTAACCCCTCTCTACCCAGAGAACTGAGAAATGAAAGCGTATATGACAAAATTGTCAATTATTGCCGCGGAGAAGCTCTGGCAGATCACCTTTGGGAGACATGGAGGCTCTGCAGGAATTTAATTTTTCACTGGTTTCCGAATGAAAAAAATGCAATTACCTTGCCCGAGGCAAGGCAGAGAATAGAAATGATAATAAATGCAATTGATGAAGCTTTTGAAGGGTGTAAGATATAAGATATACCTTGCATCTCGTGAACTCGATGTAAAATAAAACAGAAGGAAAAATGACTGCCAAGACGACAGTAGTAAAACACGTAACTATTTATTCAATCTATCTTCTTTTGGTTTGGACTGCCTACCGTTTTTTGCGGCTCCAATTTCCGGATCAGGTTGAAGAACTTATTATTAAACCCATTATCTGGCTGCTACCCATATTCTGGTTTACAACTAAAGAAAAATTTCCCTTGTCGTCGCTTGGAATAACTTTCAAAAACCTATTTCCAGCAATTTATCTTTCATTGGGACTTGGGGCGATCTTTGTAATTGAAGCGGTATTAACCAATTTCTTTAAATATGGGCATTTTAATTTCGGGGCAAATATAGGTAACATGCCGATACTTTCTTCGCTCGGTCTTTCTTTCGCGACCGCCTTTTCGGAAGAAACGGCCTTTAGGGGATATATTTTCGGAAGGCTTTGGTTTACTTTGAAAGACGAATGGTCCGCGAATGTCGCCAGTTCGATTATTTGGACGATTGTGCATATTCCGATAGCGTTTTTGGTTTGGAAATTAAATCTCGCCTCAGGAATTCTATACCTGCTCCTTACAGCGGCGTTTGGAATAGGATCTGCCTTTGTCTTTGGGAGAACTAAGAACATTTTCGGTTCGATCCTGCTTCACGTACTTTGGGAATGGCCGATTATTCTTTTCAGGTAACTTGACACAAGGAAAGTGTCCGAAGTAGGATTGTATTTGTCCCGATGAAAAATTTTTTACTCGCCGCCGCTATTTTTGTCTTCGCTTTTGCTGTTCTTTTCATTTCAATTTTTGATTCATCGGCTATAAATTATCCCACTTCCCAGTCTCCGTACCAGCCGCTTGTGGGTCCAAAAGCACCGGAAATTAACTATCCTCTTCCTTATTCCGGAAATGTTTTGCCGGATAGCCCTTTATGGCCCCTTAAGGCATTAAGGGATAAAGTCTGGATTGGGGTGACAACCTCCCATCTTAGAAGAGCCGAACTTGCCCTGCTTTTTTCCGATAAAAGATTGGTTATGACACAGAAACTTTTTGAAAAAGGGGAACCGGATATTGCTATATCCACTTTAACAAAAGGGGAGATGTATTTTCCGATTGCCGTGGAGGAAGAAAAAATTGCTAGATCCCAGGGGGTGGATACCTCTATATTTTTAAGCAAATTGGCCTTATCGGCTTTGAAACACAGAGAGGTTGCAGAGGATTTGATACAGTTAGCACCGGAAGATATAAGGCCACTTATTATCAAGGCGGAAAATTATGCAAAAGACACATATGAACTAGCAAAAGACCTGTTAAATTCAAAAGGATTGCCGGTTCCGAAAGATCCATTTGTTGGGGATTAAATGCCTTAATCGCCTCATTTTTTTATACTATTTTTTGGTTCTCCAAAAGCCCGAAAAAATTATTTCCGCAAAAACTACAGGAATTGTAAAAATATCAGGCTTAGCACACGCCTGAGATGATATATTTTGAACAAAAGCTTACTAGTTGACAGTCTACAGGTAGTGTTTAACAATCAATACTGTCACTATTTGTAGAGCATTTACTTTACATGCGTGAAACGCATGCAAAAGCTTTAGCTTTTTCCAAGAGTGAAACTTATGAAATGTCCTTTTTGCGGTACAGCCGAGACAAGTGTTTTAGAGAGTAGGACTGCTGAGGACGGTTCAATAAGAAGGAGAAGAGAATGTGGTAAGTGCGGAAAGAGATTTACAACGGTAGAACAGGTAAAAAGAAGTTTTCTCTGGGTCATTAAGAAAAACGGTAGACGGGAGGTTTTTGATAAAGAAAAGATAAAAAGGGGAATACTTAGGGCAATTGAAAAGCGTCCCGTTTCGTTGGATCTTGTTGATGACGTTACCGATCAGGTGGAAATGGAAATGCTGAGAAGTGAAAAACAGGAAATTTCCACGGGAGTCATAGGAAGCGCAGTCTTGAAAAAATTGAAAAAAATAGATAAAGTCGCCTGGCTCAGATTTGCAAGCGTTTACCTTGAATTTGAAGATTTAAGCGATTTTGAAAAATTAATCGAAAAATAAAAATGGCATTACAAACAATAAAGACCAAAAAAACACTCAAAGCTAAACAAAAGAAAGTTGTTTACAAAAATGGTGAAACAAAAGTAACTCTTGATGATTTGATCGCACCCTCATATGAAGAAATAATGTCCGAGGTAAAGAAAAAGGTGGGGGAACGGCCCGAAAGAGATTCGGCATTGCCGGCAGGAATCTGGACGAAACAGGCACTAAAAGTATTGGAGGAGAGATATCTGGTAAAAGATGGCAAGCTGGAGCCTATCGAAAGCCCCGAAGATATGGTTTGGAGAGTTTCCTGGGAGATGGCCTCAGCCGAGGCCAGATGGGGAAGTAAAAGAAAAGAAATTGAGGCTCTTGCGAAAGAATTTTACAATCTTTTAATTTCAAGAGAGTTCTTACCAAATTCTCCAACTTTGATGAATGCCGGGACTGGTAACGGTCTCCAATATTCGGCTTGTTTTGTTTTACCGGTTGAGGACTCTATGGAGGGAATCTTTGATGCTCTGAAATATCAGGCCTTAATCCATAAAACAGGAGGGGGAACCGGATTTTCTTTCAGCAGGCTTAGGGAGGGAGGTTCCATTGTCAGGACTTCTTCAGGAATTGCTTCCGGGCCGGTTTCATTCATGAGAATTTTTGATGCGGCAACCAATGAGGTTAAACAGGGCGGAAAAAGAAGGGGTGCGAATATGGGAATTCTGAGGGTCGACCACCCAGATGTTTTAGAATTTATTCACTGCAAAGAGAACGGGGGGATAACCAATTTTAATATTTCTGTTGCCATTACGGATAAGTTTATAGATGCATATTATAAGGATGAAGAATACGAACTGATTAGTCCAAAAACCAAAAGCATGGTTGGAACCCTTTCTGCCAGGCGGGTTTTTGATGAGATTGCGGAATTGGCGTGGAAAACCGGGGATCCGGGACTTATCTTTATCGATAGAGTTAATCAGGGAACTGCCAATCCAATTCCTGCTTTAGGCCCCATTGAATCCACAAATCCGTGCGGAGAACAGCCCCTTTATCCTTTCGATGTCTGCAACCTGGGCAGCATCTTTTTGACCTATTTTATTAAAGAAGAAAACGGCAAAAAAGAAGTCGATTGGGAAAAACTCAAAAGAGTCACACATCAGGCAACCAGATTTTTGGACAATGTTATTGAGGTTAATCCGTTTCCACTTCCCGAAATAAGAAAAGTGGCATTTAATATCAGAAGAATCGGTCTTGGGGTGGGAGGATGGAGTGATATGCTTGTTGGTCTGGGGATTCCTTATGACAGTGAAGAGGCAATGGTGCTGGCCGAAAAAGTGATGAAATTTATTCAGGATGAGGCGGTTTTGGCATCCGAGGAGCTGGCAAAAAAAAGAGGACCTTTCTTCCTTTGGCCGGTTTCAATTTACAGGGAAGGTACTCCAAGAAGACACTCTACCGTTACGACAATTGCCCCAACCGGGACAATTTCAATCCTTGCGGGCGCCAGCAGCGGAATTGAACCGATGTTTGCGATTGCATATCAGCATATCGTTAAAGATAAACACCTCAATAGAAAACTTTCTTTTGTTAACCCTGATTTTGAAAAAATTGCCAAAGAGCGTGGTTTCTGGTCAGAGGATCTGATGGCAAAAGTTGCCGAAAAAGGAGTAGTAAGGGATATAGAGGAAGTTCCGGAAGACGTCAGAAAAATTTTTGGGACGGCTCACGAGATAGATATAGATTGGCATATAAGAACACAAACAGCTTTCCAAAAATACACTGAAAATGCGGTCAGTAAGACAATTAATTTGAGGCATGATGCAACCGTCGACGATGTTAAAAAAGCATATTTGGCAGCCTGGGAGGGCAGCTGTAAAGGAATTACCATCTTTAGAGATGGTAGCAAGAGTGAACAAGTACTTAACCTTGGACTTAACAAAAAAGAGGAGAAAAAGAATGATGCAGCTCCCACACAAGTAATTATGGAAAGACCGGTAAAAGTTGAAGGAGCAACATATAGAATTGTTACACCTCTTGGTAGTGCATTTATTACCGTTAATCAGGACTCTGAAGGAAATCCGTTTGAATTATTTATTACAATCGGAAAGGCGGGAAGTGAAGTGGCGGCTATGGCGGAGGCTCTGGGTCGTATGATTTCTACAACCCTAAGATTTGGAAATCATAAACCGCCGATTGAAAGAGCACGCGAAATAGTTGAACAACTAAAAGGTATCGGTGGGGGAAGGTCAGTGGGTTTTGGACCAAATAAAGTTAGATCCTTGCCCGATGCTGTAGCTAAGGCAATTTCACTTCATTTTGGATTTAATAATGTAAGCCACGATGCTCCTGAGGTGATAGAAGCCGCTTCAGATAAAGAAGAAACCAAAGTTGTTGGCGATATTTGTCCTGCCTGCGGATCTCCCGCCCTTGTTTATCAGGAAGGTTGTTCCAAATGTCATGCATGCGGGCACTCCGAGTGTTAAAATGACGCCGAATGGCTATCTATACAAAAACAGGTGATAAAGGGGAAACGGGTCTTTTTTCCTCCGATAAATCCAAAAAAATCCGAATTAGTAAGGCTTCTTTGAGAGTTGAGGCAATTGGATCAGTAGATGAGGCAAATACTTTTTTGGGATTGGCGGCATCTTTTGTAAAAAACAGGGAAATTAATCTCAAGGTAATTGAAATTCAGAAACATCTTTTTGAAGTTGGGGCCATCTTGGCAGGTGCAAAAATTGATATGGATGAAGATTTACCCCAAGAAATGGAAAAAGAGATTGATGAAATGGATAAAACTCTTCCCAAGTTAATCTACTTTATACTTCCGGGAGGTGGGCACGGGGGAAGCTTTCTTTTTATGGCCAGAACATTTATCAGACGGGCCGAGAGAAGAGTAGTTTCCATTTCCAAGAAAGAAAAAGTTGATACAAATCTAATAATTTATCTTAATAGACTCTCCGATTATGTTTATACACTGGCGAGATATTCAAACTTCAAAGAAGGGATAAAGGAAAAGTCTTGGAGAGGGTAGCTAACTGTTATACAATGATTGATATATGGCTGCCACACCTGAGGTTCTAAAACCAAGTCAACCCGAGGTTCAGGAGATAAGTAAAGAAGCCGAATTTATTGTACCCGAAACATTACGGCAAAGCACGGGTATCCAAGTCGTCCAAAAAAACTTTAAATCGCAAGTTAAAGACGACCATGGACAGCCTCTAGTCCAAACTCCGCCGACTCAGGTAATTGAAGTAAACCCTCCGGCAGACTTGGAAACACTTACCGACTGGTCAAAAGGTTCCGTAGATTCCTCTCAAACATGGTTGGGAATGTTTTGGAAGAGAATTTTTCTGAAAGCCTTGTATTTTGGTTGGAAAATAATTGGAAAGGAAAAAGTAAATGCCGCTTGATTCAATAAACTACGCAAATATGCTTTTTATAGCGGTTTTGGCCGTGTTTTTTATTTTTCTTTTGGTTGCTTTCGGGTATTCTGTTTTTATTTATTTTAAAAACAGGGATCGTGAGAAGAAATCTATAGAGTCGGTGCTTTTACAGGTTGCGGTTCCAAGGCACAACGAAACAAAAATAGACGTAATGGAACAGCTTATTTCCGGCCTTTATTCAATAAAAAAAGGAGGTTGGAAACAAAAATTTTCAGTGCAACCGGCGATTTCTTTTGAAATAGTTGCCAGACAGGAGGATATCCGTTTTTATGTTTGGGTTCCCAAGAAGCTTAAGGATTTGGTTGAAAAACAAATAAATGGAGCATATTCGGATGCCGAGGTGATTGAGGTTGATGAATACAATGTTTTTGACAGTAAAGGTAAAGTTGCCTACAAAACGTTTCAATTGGGGAAAAATAATTTTTATCCCCTTAAAACTTTTAAAGATTTGGCAACGGATCCAATGCTTGGAATTACCTCGGCTCTCGCAAAAATGGGATCAGGGGATGCTGCCGTGATTCAAATTATTATTTCTCCGGCAGAGAGTGATTGGCAAAAAGAGGGGGGTCATTTTGTGAGCGACACTAAAAAACAGGAAAGTGATGCCGAAAAAGCAAAGTTTTCGACTTCAGCTAAAACCCTAGAAGCGGTTGAATCAAAAATCAGCAAACCGGGTTTTGAGACCTCCATAAGAATTATTGCCGTGTCGGAAGATGAAGAAACTGCCAAAGGAACCGTGACGAATATTGCCGGATCTTTTGCCCAGTTTGCGGGAGAGCTGAACAGTCTTAAAGGAAGAAAGATCTACAGAAAATCTTCATTTATGGAGGACTTTTTGTACAGATACCAGCCAATGTTTAATATTTTTGGCAATCATGTTTCTATTCTTAATTCCGAAGAGTTGGCTACAATTTTTCATTTTCCAAATAAACAAATTACAACCCCGCACATTCACTGGCTTAATGCTAAAACGGCCCCTGCTCCTTCCCAGATTCCCACCGAAGGGCTTCATTTGGGAGTTAGTGCTTATAGGGGAATCAAAAGATCGGTTTACATTAGCAATGAAGATAGGATGCGTCACATTTATATAATCGGAAAAACGGGTACTGGAAAGTCTGAACTTCTTAAGGATCTTGTTCTGCAGGATATCAGGGAGGGAAAAGGAGTTTGCTTTATGGATCCGCATGGAGACGCAGTTGAAGATATCCTGAAACTTATTCCGCCGGAGAGGGCTGAGGACGTAATTTATTTTAATCCGAGCGATACGGAACGCCCTCTGGGAATGAACCTCCTTGAAGCAAGAACCGAGGATGAAAAACATTTTGCGGCTACCTCGGTAATTAATCTTATGTATAAGCTTTTTGATCCTTATAAAACCGGAATTGTGGGACCAAGGTTTGAGCATGGTATCAGAAATGCCATGCTTACGGTAATGGCAGAGCCGGGAAATACTTTTGTTGAGCTTATGAGGGCAATGACCGATTCCAGATATGTTCAGGAACTTTTACCAAGGGTTACCGACCCTATCATTAGAAGATATTGGACCGATCAAATTGCCCAGACTTCAGACTTTCATAAATCTGAGGTTTTGGATTACACTGTCTCAAAATTTGGCCGCTTTGTTACAAATAAGCTTATAAGAAACATCATTGGACAATCTCAAAGCTCTTTTGACATGAGGAAAGTTATGGACGAGGGTAAAATTCTCCTAATCAATCTTGCAAAAGGTCCACTGGGGGAGGAAAACAGCAACTTTTTAGGTCTTCTTCTTGTCCCGAGGATTTTGATGGCAGCGATGAGCAGAGCCAATGTTCCGATGGCCCAAAGACGCGATTTTTACTTTTATGTTGATGAATTCCAGAATTTTGCCACGCCGGATTTTGCGGTGATTTTATCCGAAGCCAGAAAATACCGGCTTGGACTTTGTGTTGCCAACCAATTTATCGGACAGGTTGAAGAGGAAGTTAAAAATGCGGTTTTTGGCAATGTTGGAACACTTGTCGCTTTCAGGGTGGGGGTATCCGATGCAAACTATCTCCAGCATGAATTTACACCGACCTTTGGGGAAGACGACCTTCTTAATGTTGAGCGCTACCATGCTTTCTGTAAAACAATTGTCAACAACGAACCTGTTCCTCCTTTTTCAATGGATATGAGTAAGGATATGAATAAACAAAAAGCGGCGGAAAGCCAGCGGGTTGCCGAAATAATAAAAGAAATGAGCAGACTTAAATACGGACGTGACGAAAAATTGGTTGAGGCGGAAATTCAAAGAAGATCCAACCTTTAGGGAACAGATATAAAGTGATTGGTGCCGGTTGTTTTTTCTAAATTTATATCTTAATATCAATTCACTTAATATCTAAAAATATGAATATCGGTATTATCGGCAACGGATATGTGGGCGGTGCTACAGGAGCGGGATTTTCCACTAACCCTGATAATAAAATTTTTTGGTACGATAAATATAAGGAAAGCCCCAACACACTAGACGAAGTGATCGAAAAGTCAGAATTCATTTTTATCTGTGTTCCAACCCCCATCTTTTCCAATTATTCAGGAATGGATATGAGCATAGTCGAAGAAGTTGTAGGGGGGGTTGCAGAAAAAATCAAAAATTCGGAAAAGATTGTCATCATTAAATCAACTTCGCTTCCCGGAACCACCAAGAAAATGGCAAAAAAATACCCTCATGTAAATTTTGTCATGAATCCTGAATTTCTAACCCAGAAAAACGCAAATGCTGATTTTCTTAAACCATTTAGGACTGTGATTGGCTGTGAGGCGTCTGATGTGGGGGATAGAGTTAAGAAACTCTACGAAACAATTTTACCCGGGGATCAAAAATACATAATTACGGACACAACCAGCGCCGAGGTAATTAAATATATGAGTAACCTGATGCTTGCCAGTAAAGTTCTTCTGGCAAATGAATTTTATGAGCTTTCTAAAAAGGTTGGGGCAAACTATTTGGATGTACAAAAAGGAGTTGAGTCGGATCCAAGGATAGGAACCCATTTGGGTGTTCCCGGGCCGGACGGCGATGTTGGATTCGGAGGGGCGTGTTTCCCGAAAGATATGGTGGGAATATTGGGTTTGGCCAAAAAACTTGATGTTGATATGAATGCTCTAAAGACTATTTGGGAGGAAAACCTCAGGATAAGGAAACACAGGGATTGGGAAGAAATGCCTCAGGCCTTCAAGAAAAAATAACCAGCGGGCTCGCATGTCATGACCCTGAGAGTATCAAAGGGGAATTGAATCATGACATCGACTTTATGACAGATTCTTCGAACCTGACATGCCAAAACTTGGTGGAGCCGGATAGAGTCGAACTATCCTCCGTACTTTATAAGAGTACTGTCCTAACCGATGAACGACGGCTCCCCAAGTTTCGTCATAAAAGCGTGTCTTACCATCCGATGGCAAGCCTTGCTTATCATTAAACGACAAGCCCGTTACTATTAAAGTCTAAGCGTATTATATCAGAAGCAAAGCTAAATTATAGTTCGATGAGGGTTTGTTTTTTGCCCGGGTCAGTAATCTGGGCAAGCTCAAGATAGCGCTCGGTTGTCGAAAGGCGCTTGTGTCCCGAAACTTGTGAGAGAAGAACGATATCAACTCCGGCCTTAAGATTTTCAATAATAAATGTGGTCCTCAAGTCATTGACAGAGTAGTTTGGAAGTTCTGCCCTTTGGATATATCTGGCAATTGATGCCCTGATATTTCTAACTGCCAGAGGCTTTCCGTTTTTGCTGATAAATACATACGGCGAATCTGCTTTCGGACGGATTGTCAGATAGGCATTTAATACTTCAGAGGCGGGTTTATTGAGAGGAATAGTTCTTTCGGGTTGAGTTGCATAGGCCTCAATTTTTAAAGAATCCTTCCCGACATTTTCAGTCTTTAAACCGGCGACCTCGGAAATTCTAAGTCCGCTTTGGAGAATTAGCTCAGTGATAGCGGCGATTCTGGTATCATTTCTGACGACATCCCTGAGGGCTCTATACTCAAGAGGGGAAAGAAACTTGGGAAGCGCACTTTCAATTTTTGGATGTGCTACCGAAGCTGAAACATCGGACGTAATAATGTTTTCCGAAATCATCCATCTAAAGAAAGTCTTAACAGCGTTAAGTTTGCGGCTAACCGATTTCGGGGTATATTTATCGGCCAAAAGAGTATCACGAAAAGAGTCGAGATCATCCGGTCTCACCTGTTCGGGTAAGACTTTTTCGCGTCTGACCAAAAAATCCACTAGCTGAGTCAAGTCGCTTCGGTAGGCCAAAATAGTTGCCGGTGAGCGCCTTTTCTCGGTTAACGAATTTATAAATTTCGGGAGCAGGTTTTTAATAGGTTCTTGTGCCATAATATTATTCGTAGATGGGCATCTTTTGTCTATTGCTTTGCAATTATAGTGCAAATTTAAAAATAGTCAATGCATTACAGGATATAATTAATTATGAAAAACAAAAAATTAGGGCTCCTGGAAGTTAAGTTTAAAAGTGTTTTGGGATACACAATATGGTTTTTGATAGTACTTCTTTTGATTTCCACCGTCAGGAATATAGGTAGAGTAATAAACATCAGAAAGCAGGTGGAGGTGGAGAGACAAAAAGTCGAAAAAATGCAGGCAGATAACGTAAAACTTCAAGTTCAAATTGCTGAGGCGCAAGGCCAGGATTTTATTGAAAAGCAAATCCGGAATAAGCTCGGACTTACCAAAGAAGGGGAAGCCATGGTTGTGCTTCCGGACGAATCGATAGTCAGAAGCCTTGCCCCTTCTCTAACTTCCGAGGAAGAAACACTTCCTGATCCAAACTGGAAGAAATGGGAAAAACTCTTTTTCTAATTTCTTTTACAAATTTAGTGGCTGAGGAGAGACTCGGACTCTCGACCTCGGCGTTATGAATGCCGCGCTCTTACCGACTGAGCTACCCAGCCAACAAATTTACGTCATGATTGCCGTGCTCTAACCAAATGAGCTACGTAGCCCTGACCCAAGCGTATTTTATCACGAGGCGGTATTTTTTGCCGAGTGGCGCTTTGTTTATGACCTTAGCAAGCTCTTTGCTTACCATTTTTAGCCTCCTGTGTTATAATTGCCTCGCTAGTCTATATGCGGGGTAGTGTACGGCTGCACGTGAGGCTCATAATCTCACAGGCTGGGTTCAACTCCCAGCCCCGCAACAAGAGTCAGAATGTAAATTTCAGTTAAATAAAGGCTTTGATCCGGAGGGATGGAACCGGTGAGCTGAGGTCTAAATCACCTACAGAGGCGAAACTGTAAAAAGACTGCAACGAGTGTCGGAAACGGAGCTCGTCAAGAATAAGGTTTCCTTATCTTAACGATCTCGCTTTGGCGAGATTTTTGTTGATAAGGCTACAAAGTCAAGGTGGCACAGCCCTTAAAGGCCCTTGTAAGTTAATCACTTTTTTGTGGTTATCTTGCAAGGGCTTTTTTATTTGAAAAAAGCCAGGAAAGGGGGTGAGAAATATGAAAGAAAATAACATAAATCAAAGCATTAATTACGATAGTATTTTAGATAAACTTCCAAATATGGAGAAGGCGGCTGAAATCTTCCAACACATGGAGGGATGCTTGCAAACGGTTCCATTAAGGCAATCAGAAGCCAGGGAAATAACTGAAACGATGCCTGGACCATACGGTATCCGATTTGGGCCAAGATTTGTCAGGGAAGTCAAGAAATATCTGGTATGCGAAGAATGTCATACACAGGAGAGATATTATGATTAACCTAAATATAGTCTAATTTATGCTAAACTAAGCCATGCCAAAGAAACGGGTATTTTCCGGCACAAGGGCCACGGGAAGGTTGCATTTGGGCAACTATCTTGGGGCAGTGAAGGGATATTTGGAATTACAAAATAACCCCGATTATGAAACCATTTATATGGTTATGGATTTGCATGCCATAACGACCCCCTATGATAAGGCAAAATTGTCGGAAAACACCAGAAATGTAATTATGGATTATCTTGCCTGCGGACTTGATCCTGAAAAGTCCATAATTACAGCACAATCTTTAGTTCCGGAACACACGTATCTTGCCCACATTCTTTCGTCCGAAATTACTGTTGCCAGAATGCAGCACCTCCCCACATTTAAAGAAAAAGTTAAACAGCACCCCGATCACGTAACCATGGCGCTTCTTAATTACCCGGTTTTAATGGCTTCCGACATCCTCCTTTATAAAGCAAGTCTGGTTCCTGTTGGTATCGATCAGGAACCGCATTTGGAGATTGCCCGCGAAATTGCCAGAAAAATGAATGAAAAATACGGCACAGATTTCCCCGAGCCAAAACGTTTTGCCACGCAAGGAGAATATGTTCCGTCCCTGACAGGGGAGGGAAAAATGAGCAAAAGCGTGGAGGGAAGCTATATAGGTTTGACGGATAGTTTGGATGAGATTAAAAAGAAACTCTCGGGAGCTCCCACAGATTCAGGGAAAGGCGAGGCTATTCCGGAAAAGGGAGGAGTCGCCAATCTTTTTAAGCTAGTTGAATTATTTGAAGGTTCTGAAAAAAGAAAAGAATACGAAGAAAAATATCTCGGTGGTGGGGTAAGATACGGCGAGTTGAAAGCGGAACTTGCTGAGGCTATTTTTAAAGAAATTGAGCCTATCCAAAAGCAAAGAAAAATCTATGAGAACGATCCGTCTTTGGTTGACAGGATTATCAAGGAAGGAGCCGAAAAAGCAGGGGTAATTGCCGGAAAAACAATAGAAGAGATAAGAGATAAAATTGGGCTAATCAAATAATGGACAACATTTCTTTTGACGATTTTGAAAAGGTCGATATCAGAATTGGTACGGTTACTTCTGCCGAGGTGCCTGAGTGGAGTCATTGGGTAATGAAGCTAAAGGTCAACTTTGGTTCCGAAATTGGAGAAAAGCAGTGTTTTTCGGGAATTATGAAATTCTACAAGCCCGAAGAATTGGTTGGCAAACAGTTTCCGTTTGTTATCAACCTGGAGCCCAGAAAAATGGGGCCGGAAAAAGAGGCCAGTGAAGCAATGATGATAATGGCCGCCCCCGGGGACAATCTTCCGGAAGAAGAAGCAGAAAATGTTGCCCCTGTCATTTTTCAGCTTCAAAACAAAGTTGACGACGGGACAAAAGTACGTTAAAGGTGTATTATTGACACTCATATGGATCCAACTAAGTTTTTTAGTCAAAACTCAACCGGTAAAAAAGCATCAAAAAATGGCCAGAAGCAGGTTAAAGTCAAACTTCGCATCAACCTTTGGACAATTGCGGCAACGATCCTGATTGTATTTTTCATAATTCCTGGATTTATTGCAGCCGTACAAACATTCGGCAATTCCTCAAAAGAAAACATCTCCCAATTGATGACGGATATAAAAGGAGGAAATGTGGACAAGGTGAGTGTTGAAGGATCAAAACTTCTTGTAACTTATAAGGACGAGTCGGTTAAGATTTCAACAAAAGAAGATACGGAAAACTTTTCCGACCTTCTAAAAAATTACGAAATCGATCCTGCAAGCGTGAATTATGAAATCGTCGACCAATCGGCTGCCAAAGTAATCGGGGACATTATCGGAATTGTGCTGCCGCTCATTCTTATGGTTGGATTTTTCTACTATATAATGCGTGCCCAAAACAAGGGAGCTCAGGATATCTTCTCTTTTGGCAGAAGTAAGGCAAAAATTTTTGCCAAGGGTAAACAGAGCATAACTTTTGTTGATGTTGCCGGGGTTGATGAAGCTAAAAAAGAACTTGAAGAGCTTGTGGATTTTCTTAAAAATCCGGCTAAATATAGAAAAATCGGAGCAAGAACCCCCAAAGGGGCGCTTTTGGTCGGGCCATCCGGTGTGGGGAAGACTCTTTTGGCTAAAGCTGTTGCCGGAGAGGCCGGTGTCCCATTTTTCTCAATGGCGGGAAGTGAATTTATGGAAATGCTTGTAGGAGTAGGAGCTTCTAGAGCCCGCGATCTTTTTGCTCAGGCAAAGGCGGCAGCCCCTTCAATCATTTTTATTGATGAAATTGATGCAATAGGGCGTCAAAGAGGCAGGGGAATGATGGGTGGACATGACGAAAGGGAACAGACACTAAACCAAATTTTGGTTGAAATGGATGGTTTCACTCCGAACGATAACGTAATTGTTATAGCGGCTACCAACAGAGGGGATTTACTCGATCCGGCACTTCTCAGGCCGGGGAGGTTTGACAGAAGAATAGTTCTTGATATGCCTGATAAAGAAGGCAGGTTGGCAATCTTACATATTCATGCACAGGGTAAGAAGTTTGCCAAAGGAGTTGACTGGAGTAAAGTCGCTGATAGAACTGTTGGTTTTTCAGGGGCCGATATTGAGAACATGCTAAACGAGGCCGCAATCGGGGCCGCGAGAAACGGCAATAGTGAAATTTCAATGGCTGACCTTGAAGAATCTTCAACTAAGGTTAAACTCGGACCTGCCAAAAAGAGGCTTCAAAGCGATGAAGATAAAAAATTGACTGCCTATCATGAGGCAGGACACGCCATTGTCACGCATTTTTTGAAAAATATGGACCCGGTTCATCGAATTTCCATAGTTGCCCGCGGAATGAGTTTGGGGCACACTTTGATTCCTCCTGTGGGAGATAGAACTCACGAAACAAAATCCCGTTTATTAGAGCAGATTACGGCCATGCTTGGGGGACGGGCCGCGGAAGAAGTCATATTTAATGAAATGACCAGTGGAGCGGCAAACGATATTGCCCAAGCCACAAAAATTTCTAAAGCAATGGTCGTGGAATTTGGAATGAGCGAACTTGGACCCATTAACTTCGGACCCGATATGGGAATGGGGGATTTTGGACAAATGGAATGGTACGAACAGGCCCAGAATTCACCTTCCTTTATGGAAAAAATAGATACCGAAACCAAAAAATTCTTAGATATGGGCTACAAAGCCGCCGTAAAACTTATTAAAGAGAAAAGAAAATTGCTGGATAAAGTAAGCAAAGCTTTGATTGAAAAAGAAACTCTTGATCGGGACGACTTCGAAAAGATTGTTGGTAGGAAGATATCCTGAAAACTTCAGACGGTTTAAGGTAAAATACTGTGTATATGTCTAAATTGGTAATAATTGATGGAAATGCCATTCTTCATAGGGCTTTCCATGCCATGCCACCCCTAACTACGAGAAGCGGTGAGCCCATCAATGCCGTCTATGGGCTTGTTTCAATGTTTTTACGGGTTATCCAGGATCTTAAGCCGGATTCCATTGCTGTGGCCTTTGACGAGAAGGAAAAGACATTCAGACATAAGGAATTTGAAAAATATCAATCTCAGCGCCCTCCTACGGCGGACGAACTCTCGTCACAGTTTGGAAAAGCCAGAGATTTTTTTAAAGCGGTGGGTGTTCCAATTTATTCAAAGCCCGGTTTTGAGGCGGATGATGTAATTGGAACAATTGCTACGCGAAGTTTCGATAAATTAAAAATTAAAAATTTAAAATTAAAAATTGATGAGGTAATAATCATTACGGGAGATAGAGATATTCTCCAACTGGTGGACGACAAAACAAAACTCTATATGCCCATCGTCGGACTTGCTAACGCCAAGCTTTACGACGCCGCCGCGGCGACGGAAAGGATGGGAGTGCCCCCTGAGGAGATTCCAGATTATAAAGCACTGGTTGGAGACGCTTCAGATAACTATCCCGGGGTAGGGGGTATCGGACCAAAGACTGCGGAAAAACTTTTAGAGAAGTATGGAAGTATAGATAATATTTATGCTCATTTACAGGATATTGAGCCGAAAACAAGGCAAAAGTTGACTGATGGTAAAAAGGACGCAAAGTTATTCCACAGGCTTGCTACAATAGTCAAAGATGTTCCCATGGAAATTGATTTCCCGCAAATGGAAAAGTGGAAAATTGACAGTCCCGAGGTGTTTAATCTTTTTGAAAAGTTTGGTTTTAAGACCTTAACGGATAGAATTAAGAAAGTTGGCAAGTCAATTGACGAAAGTAAGCAAAATACTTTATTTTGACACTATATGAAAATTGCAATAGTTCATGATTATTTAAAAGAGTATGGCGGGGCGGAGAGGGTGTTGGAAACTTTTTTGGAAATTTGGCCGGATGCCGATATTTACACAACTGTTTTCCTACCCGAATTTGCCGGGCCACACAAAGGCCGTGTTGAAAAATGGAACGTAAAGACTTCATTTTTACAGTACGTACCATTTAAAGCAAAATTAATAAGCATGTTTAGATTTGTGGCCCCTCTGGTTTTTAGAAGCTTTAATTTATCCGACTATGATGTGGTTATTACTTCTACGGCAGGAACCTATACAAGCCCCAATTTTGTCAGGATAGGCAAAAAAACCACTCTAATTTGTTATTGTCACACACCTCCAAGATACCTTTACGGGTATCCTGTTGCCAACGATTGGAGAAGCAACTGGTTTAGAAGAATACTTTTATTTTTGGGTAAATTGCCGATGTATTTTTTGCGAAAGTTGGATTATGGGTCGGCTCAACTTCCCGATTATATTATTGCCAACTCTAGGGAAGTGGCTGGAAGGATAAGAAGATTCTACCGCCGGGAATCGACTGTAATTTACCCTCCGGTTGAAATTCCAAAACTGGACGGATTGCCACAAAAGGGTGACTATTATTTGATTGGGGGCAGGGTTTCGAGGCACAAAGGGCACGGTATCGCTGTAAAAGCGTTTACTGAATTGGGACTTCCCCTTAAAGTTTTTGGTGGTACTTTTGCCTCGTATGGACTTAATCAGTTTAAAAAATTTGCTGGAAGAAATATTGAATTTCTGGGTGAGGTTAGTGAAAGCGATAAATGGAAACTAATGAAAGGTGCAAAAGCTTTTATTTTTCCATCGGAACAGGAAGATTTTGGAATTATTCCGGTTGAAGCAATGGCGGCGGGAACTCCCGTTATTGCTCTAAACCAGGGTGGGGTAAAAGAAACAGTGATAGATGGTAAAACAGGTTTGTTTTTCAATGAAAGAACACCGGAAGCCCTAGCTGAAGCGGTTAAGAAATTTGAAAAGATGAAATTTAATCCTGAAGATTGTATAAATCAGGCCAAAAAGTTTTCAAAAAAGCGTTTCAAAAAAGAAATAGTGGAGTTTGTAAATAATTATGCCTGAATTACCTGAAGTTGAGACAATGCGGTTGCAGTTAAAAAAGTTCCTCGTGGGCCATAAAATTACATCTGTTGAAGTCAAAAGCCGCAAAACTTTTCAAGGGGATGAGAAAAAAGTCATTGGCGGAAAAATTACCGATGTAAGACGGTTCGGAAAGGTTTCTGTAATCGATTTAGATAATAATTATTCGATTTTGACCCACGTAAAGCTCACCGGTCAGTATATTTACAGAGGACTAAATCTTCCAGACCCAAGAGAATTGTCTAAAAAAGTGACCGGAGGAATTCCGGGTCTCCACACATTGGTCATTTTCAATTTCGATAAAGGAGGAGTGCTTTACTACAACGATGTCAGACGATTTGGTTGGATCAGGATAGAAAAGACAGGAGACGTTAAGAATGAAAAGTTTATTGTTAAGCTTGGACCAGAACCATTTAAAGGCCTAACTCTGCAGGTATTTCAAGAAATTCTTTCAAAAACTTTCAGTATGATTAAAGTTGTCCTAATGGATCAGGAAAAGATTGGTGGAGTGGGGAATATTTATGCGAACGACGCACTTTGGCTTTCTAAAGTTAATCCTAAAACTCCGGCAAAAAGTTTGGATCCCGAATCTGTAAAAAAACTGTATGAAGCAATTGTCACGGTTCTTAAGGCAGGAATAAAATATGGCGGGGCGAGTGAGCTGGCCTTTGTTACCCCCGACGGGGGCGAGGGGAAATATCAAAATCACACTTTGGTTTACGGACATGAGGGAGAACCATGTGAGAGGTGTCACAAATCGGTTATTAAAAAATTCTTTTTAGGAGGGCGGGGAACTTATTTTTGTCCCAAATGTCAAAAGTGACATAATTAATTTATGAATGAAAAACTAAGTGAGGAAACTTATAAGGAAATAAAGGTATATGCGCTTTCCCAAATGGCTAAATTAAAAAAAGCCAGCCACAACGATGAACATGTTATCCGTGTAAAGGATAATGCCTTGAAAATAATAAAACTTCTGGATAAAGAACGCGAAGTTGATAAAAATCTTTTGAAGGCAGTTTGCCTGCTTCATGATTTTACCTATACTGTGAGAAAACCGGGTATATACACCTACATTTTTGAAGGACACATAGAAAGAAGAGTAATCCGTTCGGTTTTGGAAAAGTTTGATTTATCGGAGGGTGCCAAAGAAATAATTGTCGATGCAGTGTTTCATCATGCACACAGTTTTCCCTTCAGGAGATTAAATAAAAGCCACAGCACTTATACAAAGGTTCTTCAAGACGCCGATACGTTGGATTTTTTTGATTGCTTAAGGATAAAAATGTATATAAGTGAACATGATAAGGGTATGTTTAGAAATGTCAGGAGGTTTTGGAGCATTAAATTAATAGAGTACGGGGTAAATAATTTGAGAGAATTTTTAAATTACCCGACACTCGCAAAATCTTTTTTTGCGGATTCCTCTATGAGTTGTCTATAGCCAAAACGGTTTATGTACAAAAAAATAGTAAATAAAAAAAACATTGAGTTCCACTATTACGAATATGGCGCCGTGAATAAAAAGATACTGCTTTTCCTGCCAGGCTACGCGGACAGTGCCTTGATGTATGGGAAACTTGGGAGAAGTTTAGCTAAAGAGTATAGAGTGATTGCGCTTGATTTTCCGATGATACACAGTTCGGAAAAAATCTACGACCTTAAGATGCTTACGGATTTTATCGAAGACTTTGTTAGAGAAATAAATATAAATGATTTTACAATTGCCGGTTTTTCCTCATGCGGACTTGCTGCTATTAATTATGCTCACCATAATCCCGATAAAGTTAAGGAGCTTGTACTTCTAAATTCCGTACCGAGATTTATCTTGTCAAAGAGGAATCGCAGAATTTATAAATTTCTGACACCACTGTTTTTATCAAGGCCAATACTTTTCATTTATTCAAGGCTCAACTCATCAAAAAGACTTAGAAAGACTTTCAAATTACCCCAGATATCCTCCTTTACCATATGCAGGATGAGGAACTATTATTATTCGGTTTTTGGTACGGCAGTAAATTTGTTGGGTGAATCGGTTTTAGTAAGGTTCAAAAATACAAAAGCACCGAAGAAAATAATATTTTTTAAAGATGACACGATAATTCCATGGGCGCGTTATCAATATTTTGTTGAAAAACTTGATTGCGAAGTTGTAGTTTTCTCGGAAGGGCTGCATGCCGACAAAAGAATTTATTGGGAAAAATTAAAAACTTTGTGGCTAAAGACTCCAAAGATAGAATTTCAGGATGTTAGTATTGAAAAAAGCAAATAAATTGTCTTTGTTATGATTAAAAAGATTGAACTTCAGAATTTTAGAAATTTTAAGAAGATAATTTTTGAATTTTCGCCAAAAATAACCGTTATAGTTGGTCCCAACGCGTCTGGGAAAACGAACGTTCTTGAAAGTTTGCACCTTCTTTCTACGGGTAAAAGTTTTAAGGCAAAACTTGAAGAAGAGGTAATTCAGTATGACGCGGACATAGGTAGAGTGGGAGGCGTTGTTGTCGGAGAAGAGGAAACATCCACCACTTTGGAGGCAGTTATAACCAGGGGTAAAATTAATATAGGTGCGGCACGACCCGAGATAGTACCCCGCAAAAAACTCCTCGTAAACGGAGTACCAAGGCGGATGATTGATTTTTCGGGTAACTTTAGAACTGTGCTTTTTGGGCCTTGGGACCTGGATTTGGTTACAGAATCTCCCTCAATCAGGAGAAAATTTTTGGATACGGTTTTGGGACAAGTGGATAGGGAATATCGAAGATCAGCCCTTTCTTACGAAAAAGGCCTAAGGCAAAGAAACCGTGTACTTTGGGATATGAGGGAGGGTAATATCGGACCCGACAGGCTTCTTTTTTGGAACCAGCTGCTTATTAAAAATGGCAACTATATTACGGAAAAAAGAGGGGAGTTTATTGATTTTGTAAATAGTTTGGAATTTGAAATTAATGGTTTGAAGCTTAATATTTCTTATGATAAAAGCGTGATTTCCGAAAGCAGACTTGAACAATATAAAGAAGAGGAAGTTAGTGCCGCAACAACTCTGGTTGGCCCCCATAGAGATGATTTTGCCTTCAATAAAGGGGAAAGAAGCTTGTCCAGCTACGGTTCCAGGGGGGAGCAAAGGATGGGTGTTCTCTGGTTGAAGATGGCGGAGCTTTCTTTTATTGAAGAAAAAAATTCTGCCCGGCCGACGCTCCTCCTAGACGACATTTTTTCAGAACTTGATGAAGAACATAAAAAAGTCGTGATGGACATTGCCCTGAAACAGCAAACAATTATCACGTCGGTTGATGATGAATTCGCAAAAGAACTGAAAAAAGTGGAGAGAATTGAGTTGATGGGTTAAAATATGGATATGGAAAATGGTGAAGGCAAACCTAAGCCTAGATACGAATATAAGAGCGTCTTTATCGGAAAAAATCCCGATACCGGAGTGCCTTATTTTGAAAAAAGAAGGGTGCGCATAGTGGATATCAATGAGCCGCCGGAAGATCCTCCAAATGAGGATTTATCTGCGATAGGAAATACGAGAAATGAATCGATACATTCATCTAAACGGTACGGAAATTACAATGCGGATATTGTTTCAAAAGCGATGGACGATAAAGCGGACGCGGACAAGGATTAATTCTTATTAATAATTCGTGTCAAATTGTAAGTTACGAGTACGGCAAGAACTGTAACAACAAGTGCGTAGATAAGAAGTGAGATAATTCCGGAAGCTCCTCCCACGAGCGGCTTAATATATTGGCTTACGAGCTCCTGAATAAGTGCATTCCAAGCTAAGGCTGCCACAAGTCCGAGGCCGCCCGTTGAAAGAGTCAGCATTTGTTTTAAAACCTCTTTTTTTACTTCAGACGCGTTTTTCCTGAGTCTGTGAATCTTTTTTGGCATATACTTAAGTTATTATACCCCATGGACATGTTCAGCTCAAAAATATTGGAAAGTCTGGTGATGCCGCAGGCTGATTCTTCAAAGGGGCAAAACGGCCAGATTACAGTTATCGGCGGATCAAAGCTTTTCCATGGCGCCCCGCTTTTGGCGCTTACCACCGCCTCAAGACTTGTCGATATGACGTTTTTTGCCTCACCCGAGCCCTCCGTCGGAAGCATTGCCGAAAAGGCAAAATCGGAACTTTTTTCTTTTATTTGGATCCCATGGGAAGAAAAGGAAAATTATATTGAAAAATCAGATGCCATCCTAATCGGCTCCGGAATGATGCGCTATAAAAAAGAGTGGAACGATGGAGGAGGTGATGAAACAAGAGAAATAACCCGCGACCTTCTTTTGAAATTCCCTGACAAGAAATGGGTAATTGATGCCGGAAGCTTGCAAATGATTGAGCCCCAGTGGATTCCAGCCGGTTCAGTTTTAACTCCTAATCAAAAAGAATACCAAAGACTCTTTGGGGATATGGATTCCTCAGTTGCCGCCAAAAAGTTCAATTGCGTTATTGTCTACAAGTTGCCTTTAACTACGGTTTGCTCGCCGGATAGATGCATTGAGATCAGGGGCGGAAATGCAGGTCTTACTAAAGGAGGGACCGGAGATGTGCAGGCAGGGCTTACAGTTGGACTTTTGGCAAAAAACGATCCTTTTCTGGCAGCATCCGCGGCATCATTTATTGTTAAAAAAGCTGCCGATAAGCTTTATAAAAGAGTTGGCACTGTTTATAACGCGGACGATCTTGCGATAGAAATTCCAAAGGTTTTTTCCGGAATATAAATCCTATTGTATTTTCCGCAATTTTTGCGTTAATATAGACATAATATGTACTCTCCCAAATATGTGGTTTCGAATAGAGTTCTTAAAAATATCGGCTCTATTGAAGCAAGCAAGGAAGTTATTGAGAATGCTCCTTTAGTCCCTTCTTTTGCAAAGCAATTTCAATCGGACGCTGTTGTCCGCACCATTCATCACGGTACCCATATAGAGGGGAACGACCTGACCCTTTATCAGACTAAAAAGATTTTGGAGGGGGCCGAGGTTTATGCCAGGGCACGCGACATCCAGGAAGTAATAAATTACAGGAATGTTATGCAGCTTCTGGATGAACTCGCAGTTAAGCGTGGAGGATACGAGACCGACATGCTTAAGGATATTCATAGAGCAACGGTTGATAGGATTATTGTGCCGGAAAAAATCGGAGTTTTCAGGACAACTGAGGTTGTAATAAAAGAAGAAGGAACCGGTAAAGTTATTTTTCAACCACCTCCATCACACGAAGTTCCGTATCTGCTCGATGATTTCTTTGAATGGTTGAATGATCCAACAGCCCGGGATACCCATCCGATAATCAGATCCGGCATCGCGCACTACATTTTGGTTGCAATCCACCCTTTTGTTGAAGGAAACGGCAGAACGGTCAGGGCCTTTTCGAATCTGGTTTTGATGAGGGAGGGGTATAACATCAAAAAGTTTTTCTCCATTGAAGAGCGTTTTGACGCGGACCCCAGAGCCTATTATGAAGCTTTAGGGGAGGTTGATAAAGGGTCTCCCAATCTGGGTACAAGAGATGTAACCGTCTGGTTGGAATATTTTACCGGAGTGGTTGCGGCGGAGCTCGAGAAGGTTAAAGACAAGGTTAGAAAGCTTTCTGTTGATTCACGCCTCAAGGTAAAGTTTGGAGAACAGGTTGCGCTAAGCGAGAGGCAAATGCGTCTTATTGAATATATCTCTGACCAAGGTTCGGGTGGAATGGCTGAACTGAAAAAAGTACTATCGATGGTTTCTGAGGATACGATTTTAAGAGAGCTTAAGGATCTTTTGAGTAAGGGGATAATCAAAAAGCAGGGCAGTACAAAAGCCAGTAAGTATGTGATAGCCAATAAATAATTAATTACCAAAATGCTAGCAAATGATCCGCAAATTTTGTACATGATTTTAGTTGTCCCGTGTCTTTTCGGGCTTACGCTGGTGGGGGAAGGCATCAGTAAGCTTGTGCACGAGGAGTCAAACGGTTTAGTCTCCATTATTTTCGGATTCTTGTTTATCGGACTTGTTATTTTCGCCTACGTTTTCTTCTCAAGTTATCTGGTTTTAGGCAAAGGATAATTACCATTTTTTCCCCAAACGCAATATAATCTGAATTGATATGCAGTTAAACAAATTCGCAGGCTATCTGGAAAAACTGGAAAAAACTTCAAGTAGACTTGAAATTACCTCAATTTTGACGGATTTGTTCAAAAAAACCGATACAGATGAAATTCAAAAAACGGTTTATCTTACTCTCGGAATTTTAGCTCCCAATTATGAAGGAGTTCTTCTTAACTTGGCAGAAAAAATGGTTATTAAAGCAATTGTCTTAGCCTACAGTGCAGAACCTGGAGCAGTCATCAAGTTGTATAAAGAAAAAGGTGATGTAGGAGACACAGCAGAGTTGTTAGCCACGAGTACTAAACAGTCGGAGGGACAAAGATTAACCGTCTCTGATATTTACGAAAAGCTTTTGGCAATAGCTAAAGATTCGGGTGGGGGATCACAAGACAGGAAAATTAAGAAAATGGCCCAAATCCTGACCGAAATAGACCCGCTTTCTGCCCGCTACATTGCCAGAATTCCGGTTGGCAGGCTTAGACTTGGATTTTCGGAAAAAACAATAATTGATGCACTAGCCGGTCACGATAAGAAAATTCAGAAAGATATTGAAAAGGCATATAACATAAGACCCGATATTGGTTATATTGCAAAACTGGTTAAAGAGGGAAATATAAAGGCTGCAAAACCAGCTGTTGGAGTTCCGATTGTACCCATGTTGGCCCAAAGATTGAATTCAACAACCGAAATGATTAAAAAGATGGGGGAAGTTTCGGTTGAGCCCAAATTTGACGGTCTCAGGATTTTTATTCACTACAAAAAACCTGATTTCATTAGGATTTTTACAAGAAATATGAATGTGCTTGATCCCAACATCTTTCCAGAACTGAAAGAAATCAGGAAATATATAAAGGCAGAAAGTGTGGTATTAGATACTGAAGCTGTCGGACTGGACGAAAAAAGGGAGAGGTTTGTTGATTTCCAAAAAACAATACAAAGGAGAAGAAAACACGATATAGTCAAAAGTTCCGAAAACACCCCGCTTCAATTTCAAGTCTTTGACGTACTTATTCTTAATGGAGAAAGCTTTATTAACACTCCTTATACTGAAAGAAGAAAGATTTTGGAAAAAGAAGTGGTTAACGGGAAGCTTTTCAGAGTTGACGAAAATACAATTACAAAAGACCCAGAAGTGATAAAAAACCTACATCAAAAGTATCTCAAGATGGGACTTGAAGGTGTGGTTGTTAAAAAAGCTAATGGTGGATATGTTAGTGGTAGAACAGGTTGGAATTGGGTGAAAATGAAAGAAGTTGAAGGAAAAAGGGGAAAACTTTCCGACACGGTCGACTGTGTAGTCATGGGATACACCACAGGTAAAGGAAAAAGAGCTGGTTTTGGAATGGGCCAGTTTTTGGCGGGAGTAAGAGACGGAGAAACGTTTAAAAGTGTTACAAAAGTCGGAACGGGACTATCTGACGAACAATTTAGGGAATTGAAGGCTCGTTTAACCAAAATTCAGGTGAAGGAAAAACCGAAGGAATATGTCGTAAATAAAGACCTGCATCCCGATTTTTGGGTTACCCCCTCGGTTGTAATTGAGCTTGCGGCGGACGAAATAACGGTAAGTCCCAAACATACGGCCGGCCTTGCTCTCAGATTTCCACGGCTAATTCGATTCCGTGACGATAGAAGCGCCATAGATGTAACAACTGTAAACGAACTTCACGATCTTTTGAAGCTACAGTAACTTACCAGTTGCCTAAAAACTTCATCTGTGAAAAAATGAATTGATAAGAGAAAGGTGGTGAATATTTATGGCGGAAAAAGAAAAAGGTTTCAAAAAAGAAACGGCAGGAGCATTTGCTTATGTTTTGGGTCCGATTACGGGAATATTCTTTTTGGTGACGAGTAAAGACCCCTTTGTCAGATTCCATGCAATGCAGTCAATAGTTGTATTCATCGCCCTTTTTGTAGTGCAATGGATACTCGGAATAACAATCATACTTTTCCCATTGTCGGCACTTATCGGTCTTGTTACTTTTGCCCTTTGGTTAATTTTGATTTATAAAGCCTGGCAGGGAGAAGAGTGGGAAGTACCTGTTCTTGGAAAAGTTGCCAGAGACTTTCTGAAAAAAGTAAAGTAAGACAAAGCCGAGGCGGGGAGGGTTTGGTGTGGATCATGAGGTGATACAATTGCTTCATGGGCAAAATGAAATTAATAATAGGTTTAGGTAATCCCGGCGTCGATTATACTGAAACACGCCACAATGTTGGCTACAAGGTCGTTGATGAACTTCTTAGAAGAATCAAACCCTCAAAGAATATTTTGGCCAGAAAAACCAATGTATTTATGAACCAGTCGGGAAAATTTGTTGAATCTCAGACTTCCGAATATCAAACAAAAGAGGAAAACTTGTACATTGTTCATGATGACCTGGATATCCCACTGGGTGACTATAAAATTCAATTTGGTAAGGGTCCTAAGGATCACAATGGCCTGAAGTCAATCGACGACGCGTTGGGAACTGGTGAGTATTGGCACGTAAGAATCGGAATAGACAATAGACCAGGCGACTCCCGTCCGATGGGAGAAGAGTATGTACTGCAAAACTTTTCCGACGAGGAAAAGGTGATAATTGGAAAAACAATTAAAGAAGTATGCAAAAAATTGGAGACATTGTAGGGAAATATAAATTGGAGGATAGAGATAAGTATGTAAGCCGTGAGTTCCAAAAATATGCTTACGACCTTGCGGTTGAACTCAGGGACTTGCCCCACAAGTCACTTTACATGAAACTTGCCAAGGTAACTCCCAGGATTTTTCTTGAAAAAGCCAGAAGTTTTGTTAAAGATGCAACGAATGCGAAATCAAAAGGAAGGCTCTTCATGTGGAAGCTGAAGCAGCTCAAAGATGAAGCAGAACTCAAGAAGACAAAATAAAGGATTTTTTGAGAGGATTTACGCTGTGGCAAAGGGTATCCCGAGAGGTAAGGTTATGACCTACGGACAGATTGCCGAAATTTTAGGATCAAAAGACGCAAGAAAGGTTGGGTGGGCGCTTCATGCCAATAAAGATGTAAATTGCCCGTGCCATAGGGTTGTAAATAAGGAGGGCAAGGTTTCCCGTTCGTATGCATTTGGGGGCTATATGGAACAGAAAGATAAACTTTTGGGAGAGGGAGTTATCTTTTTGGACGAGTCAAGAGTCGATTTGGGCAAATGCAAATACGCGGATTAATGCTAGAATAATCTGAGGTATTGCCATGAAGCGCGAACTTTTTGTCCATTTTGCATTTTGGTTGTCATTTTTTGTCCTGATCTCTATTTTAAGAAACTATTTATCCTTTGCCTACTGGCCTTTTTGGGTTGGAGGACTAATCGGTACGGCTCTGCCGGATGTAGACCACCTTATTTATGTTTTCTTTCTAAATCCGCAGGAACTGACATCTCAAAGAGTGAACTTTCTTCTTAAAAAGAGGGGAATTCTCAGAATAATAGCGCTTTTATACGAAACCAGGAGGGAAAGAAAAAACTTGGTCTTTCATACATTTTTCTTCCAGATAATTTTCTTAATTCTAACATTTTTTATAGTAAGCTCTTCAGCGTCGCTTCTGGTTCGAGGAATAGTGCTGGCATTCTCCCTTCATCTCTCAACTGACCAGCTTGCGGACATACTTGATCTTAAAAATCTGAACGGTTGGGGATCGCTTTTGTCTTCTGAATTGGACTACCGTAAATCGATTCTTTATTTTTCCGCTTTGTTATTTTTGTTGCTTTTAATGGGGTTTTTGATGTAACCGGATATCATTCCTTACAGCAATCGATGGCTTTCTGGACTATTGACCCGAATCTTGAAAAAACAGATTCTGAAGTTGTTTTGCTACCCCCGTCATCGGTAAATTGGACCTTACTTGTATTTTGGTTTTTAGCGTTTGGGATTTTGCTTAAATTAAGCGCCCAAAACAGGGTATAAAGCTTATAAGATTTCGCAAAGAGTTCATCGGCCTTTTTCTTGTCGCCCTTTTTAAGTTCCTTGGTTCCAACCTCCATCATTCTCATCGATGAGGAGAGCAAGTGCTTGCTGATGCACCAGACCTCACCTTCAGGATCCTTTACAATGTTTTTCATTAGATCTGTTCTCATTAAACGAACTTCATTCAGAAGGTCCAGATATCTTTTGTCACCGGTTTTTTGAGATGTAAAAAATAGATGCTCTTCGATGGAGATCAGGTTCATTATCCCAATCGACAAGTCCTCACCCGAGGAGAGATCAACGTTTTTATCAATCTCAAATTCTTTAACTTTATTTATAAGATCTTTATAAGTTTTTATCATGATGTTGTAGAGTGAAAAGCTTTGCTTACCATATTAATTTTTAGTCAGAAAGAAAAAGGCGACACTTGCTAGTATAAGCGACAAAACCGGAAATACAACCTTCTGATATGAAAAAAGCTGTTTGTTGCGCACTTTCCTGACTTTTTTATCTGCCCAGATGCCTATCAAGAAAAATATCGAACCCACGGCGGTACCCAGTATCACTTTATCTATTTCCCAAAGCCGGTTGCCCGCGATCCCGATTGAATTATTAATTTTCAGGGGGATAAGAACCAGAAGATATAGTAGGGCGATAACGGGTAATCTGTATCTCTGTACTTTTAATCCGGGCCATTTTTTATCGATCCAGCTAATTGTTATGAAAGAGAAAGACAAAATAAATCCGCCGATCCAGAGCGATGTCACAGCATCATCTATCCCCAGGAACCTTGAAATTCCTAGTCCTGCAATCACAGTTACTGTACAAACAGGGCACATATTAGTTATCTAGTACTGTATCCTGATTTTTTATTTGTTTCAATGACTTTTGTGATAATCAATTAGACTATTGACGTAAAGTCTTGTGAAAAGGTATATTGGTTTCTAGTTACAACAAAGATAAATATGGCAAGCATTGATATTGTAGATCAAAATTTTGATGCCCAGGTTTTACAGAATAAACTTCCAGTGTTGGTTGATTTTTGGGCAGAATGGTGCGGACCGTGCAAAATGGCGGGACCGGTTTTGGATGAACTTTCGGAGGTTTATAAGGACAAACTACTGATAGTAAAGCTGAATGTTGACCAAAACCCGGTTAATTCACAGAAATATGGAATAATGTCGATTCCGACCACGATTCTCTTTAAGAATGGTAAAGAAATAGATCGTCAGGTTGGTTTTTCAGGAAAAGAAGCATACGAGACATTAATGAAGAAAGGTCTCTGAGTATAGGGAAGGGGGTGACTAATTTATGGATCCAAATCAAGTAAATCAAAATCCAACACCAGCAGGTGATGTTGGTATGGGAGTGCCTGCTGTTGATCCTAATGTAGGAGTACAGGTACCACCAGTAGAGCCGACGATGCCAACACCTCCTCCGGCAATGCCGGTTGAGCCAGTTGCACCGGTTGCACCGACTGTTGAAGAACAACCGGCAGCTCCGGAAGTACCGGTTGCGCCTCAGGGTGGCGACATGGGTGGAGGACAAATGCCTCCGACGATGCCTCCGGCAGCCGTATAAGATCGAATTTCGAAATGAGTAACCAAATCGGAGTCGATTTGTCTAAATCCGAAACAAAGCTTTTATGTTTTGTCTTTCGGATTTAGCACTTCGAGATTAATTATGGATAAAGATGTTTTTGCACCAAAACCCGAGAGTCCAATGGGTCCCTGGGACGTCGTTGTTATTGGCTCCGGTCCTTCGGGGCTTACTGCCGCTATTTATACAACCCGCGGAGCAGCCTCGACCCTGATTTTCGGGGGAGAAGTTTGGGGAGGCCAGCTGATGCTGACCACAATGGTTGATAATTTTCCGGGATTTCCGGAGGGAATTCTTGGTCCTGAGTTGATGGAAAAGATGAAGAAGCAGGCAGAAAGGTTTGGAGCTGAATTTGTCGGAGCAAATGTAGACTCGATAGATGTCACGAAAAAACCGTTTAAGATCAAATCCGGCGGAAAAACCTATCTGGCCAGATCTGTTATAGTTGCGACCGGTGCGGAAACTGTATGGTTGGACGCGCCTGGGATTAAAAAATTAATTGGAAAGGGTATTTCTTCCTGTGCTCCATGCGACGCCCCGTTTTTTAGAGGCAAAAAAGTGGCGGTTGTTGGTGGGGGCGATAGTGCGATGGAAGAGGCTTCGGTTTTAACAAAATACGCGTCTGAAGTAACCCTGATCCATAGGCGTGATGAGTTTAAGGCTTCTGCTGCAATGCAGGAAAAAGTTAAAAATGACCCTAAAGTAAAAATAATGTGGAATTCTGAAGTTGTAGAGGCTATTGGGGAGACAAAATTGGAAAAATTAGTCATTAAAAACAACAAAACAGGAGAGGCCGCAGAGATTCCTTTTGACGGTCTTTTTATAGCGATAGGCCATAAGCCAACCAGCGACATTTTTGCCGGGCAGATCGAAAGAGACGAAAGAGGGTATATTTTGAAAAAAACATGGCATAGCGGTACCTCCTCTAGAGGGATTTTTGTCGCGGGGGACGTGATGGATAAACATTTCAAGCAAGCTGTAGTTTCAACGGGAATGGGATGTATGGCGGCCATGGAAGCCCTGGAATATTTAGAAGAAGATAAATAATTCCCGCTTGTCGAAAGAATGAATCAAGAAAAGACGGCTCCGGATAAAATTAAAACAAGTTCCAAACTATTTCCCAAAAATCTTTCCATAAAAACCATCATATTTTCAGCAATCGTTTTGTTTTTGTGTATTGTTGTTTTTGGTATTTCACTTATTGTTGCCACAGGTGGCTTCAGAGGACAGGTAGATTCAACAAATTTTGGCAACTCCAATCTCTTTACAGATATCCTTATTGGCTCGATTGGAATAGGTGTCCTATCGTTTACTGTGGCAGTACTGTCAATGGCTGCTGCCCTCCTTTCGTTTTTTAAACTTATAACTTTTCATAAAAGTTTGTTGGAAATAATATTTTTTGTGCCTAAGTTTTTTTTGGTCATGGCGACATTGCCACTGATTTTAATTTGGCGGATATTCAGGCAACCCAAAATAAGATTTGAAAAAAAATTCCTATTGGCGGTGGTTGTGGGAGCAACTCTTTTACCGATGTGGGTTGGGGGTTATGTTGTCATGGGAAACCTTGGAGCGTATCAGTTAGGATATATTCCTGAAGATACAACCATTGTCGGAACAGGTTCGATGTATCCGACGTGGCCAAAAGGCGATGCAGGAAAAACTCCGGCGGAGTTAACAAAACAAATAGTTGGTACTGCCGGTTTTTTGCGGTATCCCAATGGCTTGGTGGTGTTTGAAAAACGAATCTTCGGTCACGATATTGGGAGGGGTGACATCATAACCTTTCGCAACTTAGCTACAGAAGAGCTGACCGAGAAAACTTCCGGCGATCCTGCGGGTTTGTTAAAAAGAGTTATTGCTCTTGCCGGGGACACAATAGAACTCCGTGATGGTCTGGTTTATCTAAATGATACTCCGATTAAGGAACAATACGTTGCAAAACCCCATACAACTTTTGGAGAGGCATTTTTAAAAGAGTGTCAAAAGGTTACAGTTCCCGAAAATAATGTTTTTGCAATGGGAGATAACAGAATGGGGAGTGCAGATTCAAGAGAGATAGGATTTGTGCCAATCTCAGATATTGATTACATATTGCCTTACAGAGACCAAAAGGGAAAATTAGATAAAAATTGGCATGATACAACAAATGACCTGGATGATTCTTCAAAGCCAAAAATTGACAGAAATCAATTTGTAGAACTGCTTAACGCCAAAAGAAAAGAAAATGGTGCCGGTAAAATTGAATATGACACCAAACTTGAAAAATCTGCGGAGTTGAGAGGAAAGGCAATATTGAAATTTGATGATTATACATATGAAGCAACGAAAAGTGGCTACCCAATGGAAAAATCTATGGCGGGTGCAGGATATTGGAATTCTTACTGGTGGGAAGTGATAATCCCCGGATATTACGATGCAGACGGACTAATTGAGGATTATCTGGATCGTGATACAAGCGATGCCAAGAAAAACTGGTTTGACAAAAAGTTTCAGGATATTGGAATCGCGGAAGTGGAAGGAGCGGTAAACGGCTGCCCGACACAGGTAATTGTCGTTCAAGTTACAGGATACATACCGGCTACATACGACCCCGATGTCGTACAGAGTTGGAGGGATGCACTAAACAATTTAAACGACATCATTCCTTCATGGGAGAAAGCTAAAGACTGGGATTATATAAATCAACAGGATCTGGCACACCTTCTAGACCTTCTTTATAGAGAAAGAGTAATTGCATCAAACATTTTGGCAAAAGAAGATGCACGCCAGTGGTTGAGTAAAGCTGACAATGATTCAATTGATGAATATAATAAATTGGCAAACGAGAGTTTTTCCTTGGCAAATAAACTAAACGGGAGATAGTATCATCATCGTTTATGTGTATTGACTTTTTTATTACTGAAGTAGAAAATGGGCACATGTCAGGAAAAACAAAATCCCCAAAAAACATCCAGCAGTTTCTTGTTCCAGCGCTTGCAATTGTGGCGATAGGCTTAGCTTTCCTGTCGGGAACACTTCTCCAAAAGGTAAAAAATTATGAAAAAGACGGAAATGCCGGCACAGCCACAAAAGAAACTACTCAGGTAGAACCCTCAGTATCACTGGATACAATCAAAGGTCTTTTTGATAAGGATTTGGTTAAATTCGGAGATGTCGATCGCAAAGTCCTGTTTGTTGAGATGGCAGACCCTTCTTGCCCTTACTGTGCCGCGGCCGACGGAAAAAATCGCTCGATATATACAAGTGTTGGAGAAACCTTTCGGCTTACTGCGGATGGAGGACAGTATGTCGCACCCGGGACAGAGATTCAAAAATTGGTTAATTCAGGACAGGCATCCTACGTTTACATTTATTATCCCGGACACGGCAATGGGGAAATGGGGATGAAAGCTCTTTATTGTGCCAATGAGAAAGGTAAATTCTGGGAAGCACACGACCTCATTATGAGCGATGCTGGTTATACTTTAGTGAACACCACGGTTAAAAATGATAAAACAAAATCAGGCATAGTTGCTGATTTTCTGAAAAGTGTAATCGACCCAAATTTTACGAAATCGTGTCTGGATAGCGGTAAATATGACGCGAGACTGCAAAGTGATCAGAGTTTAGCAACAAGTCTGGGAATCCAGGGGACTCCTACTTTTTACGTGAACGCAACCAGTTTCCCCGGTGCATATAACTACACCGATATGAAATCCGCAGTTGACTCCGCTTTGAAGTAAGTAAATGAGGAAACAAGGAAGTAAAATCAGCGAAGCTTCGATTTCGCAAATAAAAATTAATGTTCCTGTAAAGGGAAATATCATCTTGGAAAAAATTCTTGACATGGTTAATTCAAACAGGGAATTGAAGACTCTTTGGAGAATAATGAATGTAAACGCGATTGAACGGCTTGGATATACGGATCACGGGCCAATGCATTTTAACTTTGTCGCCAATTATGCTTTACAAATCGCACGGATTTTTGAAAACAAGGGGATCCCGTTTTCAATCGTAAAAGATTTTAGCCTGACGAATAACCATGCCGAAGTGGTAATTTTTTTGGCCTCCCTAATGCATGACCTTGGAATGAGCATCCATAGAGTCAACCATGAAATGTTCAGCCTTTTTATTGCCCGCGATTTTTTGAAAGAAATGCTGGATTTTATGCCAATCGAAGAAAAAACAGTTGTCCTGAGCGAAACACTGCACGCGATTATTAGCCATAGCCATGGAAGTGCCGGCAAGACCTCTACTGTCGAAGGGGGAATTGTCAGAATCGCGGACGCGCTTGATATGAGTAAAGGTAGAAGCAGGATTCCGTACCAAATGGGAAAAATCGATATTCACTCGGTATCCGCCAACGCCATTGAAAGCGTTAAAGTTACCGAGGGCAAAGACAAACCGGTTGAGGTCAGGATTGTTATGACGACCGAAGCGGGAGTTTTTCAGGTAGATGACTTTATTGAGGAAAAACTGGAAGTTTCAGGGCTTACCAAATACATCGATGTAAAGTCTTTCTTAAAAGAAAATGGCACAGAGAGGGTTTATAAGCATTACTCTTCCTGAATTGACTCCAGAACCTTGTAGACGATAACAGCTGCAGATCCCCAAACGTTGAGGGACTTGTTTACACCAAACATAGGAAGCTCAACTATTACGTCTGCCAAGTCCAGTACTTCTTTTGAAATTCCGTCAGTTTCGTTGCCAACAACTATCGCGACAGGAAACCCCACCTTGGTACTTAGTACAGAGTAGGGAGTACTCAGTGGGGACTGTTCTACGGCAATGATCTGTACCCCTTTCTGTTTTAACTCTTTCACCAAATCTATCGTATTTTCCTTTTTTTCCCAAGGAACCCATTCTTCGGTTCCAACAGCCGCTTTATGGATTCGGCTGTTTGGGGGGTACTCGGTATCATCGCAGATGTACATTTTTTCAGCGGCAATTGCATCGGCAAGACGGAATAAAGAACCAATATTGTAGGTATCTATTACTCGATCTAAAACCAAATAAATTGGTTTTCTTTTTATTGTTGAATACGTTTCCGGAGTAGGGCGGGTACGTCTCAAATCTTTTGCACCAAGCTTAAACATAAGTGACCCCATTGGGATTCGGACCCAAGATTTCTGGGATGAAAACCCAGCGTCCTAGACCACTAGACGATGGGGCCATGTTGATATGTGAGCCCTCTGGGACTCGAACCCAGAACCGCTTCCTTAAAAGGGAATTGCTCTACCATTGAGCTAAGGGCCCTCATGGGGCACCTTGGATAAATGGCAAGATATTCTTACCATTGAGCTAAGGGCCCGCGTAAGCTCATATTTTACTCGTTTAGAGGTAATTCCTCAAGCTGGAGGTTAGACTCTTTCTTTTGATAGCCGTGTGGAAGTTTCTAATTCGATCTCAGGAATGGTTTTTTCAGCATTAACTACTATCAATCTGTCCTCGATTGCCAGCCTTTCTATTAGTGGTCTGGTTAACTCATGGAAAGTTCTTAACTTTTTCTCGACCGATTCCGGCCTGTCATCGTCCCTGGGAAGTAGGCCACTGGCTTTGGCAATATCATTTCTCATTTTAGATCTTTCTCTGGTAGTTTCATCGGAAACCGGATAATAAATATAGTGGGGGATTATTTCAAAATCTTTGGACATTTCGATGAACATATCATCCACCAGATTTAACTGAGTAACAGTTCTGGGAAATCCTGTAAACAGGAAAGTGGTAATGCCGTTTTCGGTCTTTTCCAGAAGTACCTCTTTTACTATTTTGACGATTGGCTCATCCGGAATATAGCCTCCGGAATCGACATTGGCAATATAAGGTTCCAAAACGCTGTGATATTTGGCAAAATCTCCGACACAATCTCTTGCCCCTCTATAAATTTCCCCCGTGGAGAGTTTTATGGAGTCTTGCAACTTTTCAAGCAGAAGATTCGCCTGTGTATCTTTGCCAGACCCACCCTTGCCGATAAAAAAGATAAATTTTAGAGGTGCTCTTTCCATAATGGGAATATAGCGGGGAAGTCCAAAATAATCAAGATGAGACAAGCTCGCGGTTTTTGGAAAACTGGTATAAAATACACATGCCAGACAGAACATTGGGGAGTCGTCTAATGGTAAGGAAACCTTGCCATCAGCCTTCCAGTTTTAGTTTTAATATTGGGGAGTCGTCTAATGGTAGGACAGCAGCCTTTGAAGCTGTTTATTCTAGGTTCGAATCCTAGCTCCCCAGCAAAACTTGGAGGCTTACACGCTAGTTAATTTCAAAAAATCATGGCAGTAAATCTTAATAACTATTTTGAAATCAAAGATATTTTAGACAAAGACGGCATAGACTCTATTTTATACGGTTCTCTTGGTGTTTCAGTTTACCTCGGCAATTTCAGAGAATTTGACGATGTCGACCTTCTTGTTAACAAGGATTTTGTAGAAAGTCGATGGCAGGAATTAAAAGAAATAATGACAAGGGAAGGTTTCTCAGTTTTAGATGAGAAGGAGCATGAATTTATTAATTCTAAAGGAGTCAAAATCGCTTTTGCTGGAAATAATGTTTTAGAAAGAGATGAAATATGTACTTTAGATACAGGTGTGATTGAGGTTGAAAAAGACGGTAAGAAAATCAGAACAATAACCAAAGATGCATTTATAAATGCATATCTTTTTAGTTCTACTGATGGCTATAGAAAAGAAAAAAGGGGGAGAAGTGATTTAGATATTGTAGATAGTTTAAAAAAATTACAATAACAAAAAAGTTCTGATATAGTTCCAGATGCTCAGCCATTCAACTTGTCGAATTCACTCATGGTCTTCGGCCATTCGACAAAAACACAATTGCAATATAATTAGTTATGTCTTATTTCGTTTATATTCTCCGTACATCTTCAGATACGCTTTATATTGGTCAAACAAATAATCTAGAGAAAAGGTTAAAAGAACACAAAAATAAATCTACTAAATCCGCCAAGTATATTCGGTATTTTGACTCGGTGGACTTGGTTTATTCAGAAACACACACAACCAGAAAAGAGGCAATGCAAAGAGAATCAAAACTTAAGAAATTGACCAAGGTCAAAAAGGAAGCGCTGATATCCGGAAAAGGGGAGTGTTTATAAGCTTAACTTCACAGTTTTTTGGCTTTGATTGCCATGAATAGGGGAATTTCGTTTCTGCTTCTGTTTTCCATCCGCGCTGCTTTTCCTTCACTTTCTTTGTCAGAGGTCCATTCCTCGATAAGCTCAATTACAAACCCGGCATCTTTTAACATCTTGGAATAAGAAGAGAGGGGAAAGTGATAGCTCATTGTAATTTCACTTCCTCTGTCACTCGGATTCATATTAATTGGAATATCCATAGGGCTCATGTATTTATCAATTCTTCTGTATTGAATTTTTCTGTCCGCATCCAGTCCCCAGGAAGATTGTCTGGGAATTCTAAAGGCAGGGTGGTTTAGAACCACAACTAAATCCCCGTTTTTTGTGAGATGTTGCGATACGTTTTGGAGCGCTTTGACAGGACTTTTGATGTTTTGTAGGGCAAGAATGATTGCAGCGTGAGTAAAATCGTTGGAAGCTTGTAAGGGTTTTGTAACATCGGATACCAGATATTTATGTTTCGGATTCCGATCATTTCGTTTGGCGGAGTTAACGAGGGACAGCGCCATATCAATACCCAGGTATTCGACACTTTGCGGCAGCGACTTTGCCAAAACTCCGTTTCCACAGGCCAAATCCAATAATTTATAATTAATGGCTGATGGTTGAGAACTAATATCCAGAAGGCGGAGAACGCCGGGGATTACTACGTGTTGATGGTAATAATGTCCGCGGCCTTGTTCGGTAACCCGGTTGTACCACGGAGCAACTTTTTGCCAAGAACTCCTTGAAAAGTTTTTGCGCATAAAACAATTATACATAAATAGTGTAAAATGTTTTTCAAGCTCGATGCGTTGCGAAATTCTCTCCCTGGCCAGAAGTTTGAGAAAATATCCCAATTTAACATGCAACGAGGAGTGCGAGATAAAACACGAGTGCGTTTTTTCCACTGACGACTTGATTTTCCCTAAGGTAGACATAAAAGAGGGCCCCCACAACGAAAATATAATTGATGGTACAAACATGAATTTAGAAGATATTCTCAAGAGTCTAGGCAGTGACAACGGCAGGAAAAATTTACCTAAAGATATGCTTCAGCTAATAAATGACGACAGCGGCGAAATATAGGAGTATAATTCGCGGTAGTTAGCACATTTCGGCTTAATAAATTCCATTTTTAGACAAAAAGGAGACCAAAGATGGCTGAACAGATGGAAGCACTGGTTAAGGAACTCGAAAGATCACTCGAGTTCTATTCGTCAGACGATGATACTGTAAAATTGGTTACAGTTGAAATCGAGAAACACCATTATTTTTTTGGGAACCCCCGTGTCAGCAAGCCTCATAATCGAAGAATTTCCATAAATGGGTTCAGAGATTACCGTAGCACAAATAGCTGTGCGGGGTGGATTAAAGAGCAATTGCTCTTGGATGGATGGTCGATAGACCAGAGAAAAGGGGTTGCCCATAACGAGAAGTGGTTTAAAAAACCAAAATAAAAAAGGAAACAATAAGGCCGAAAAAAGGCACAACTTTCAAAATAAGCTGTGCCTTTTTTATTGGTATTCAGAAAAATCCAAACTTAAAAATTGACCGATAGTGGTACAATTGTAGCCAAGATTAGCCAAATGCGGCAAAATCAAAAGTTTTCGGTTCGCAAATTAACATAAACCCAAGAGAGGAGAGATATGTCAATACACAGCATGATTTTTGTTCGTGTAACTGGCAGTACCGTTCAAATCATGACGTCTCATGACGATATCATGACGTGGATCAGTAATTCCATTGAGGCGCATAAGACCAGAAATAGTCTTAAAATTGACAGTTCAAACAAGAATTGGCTGACAATATGCGGCTACAGTGGGCGCGAAAGTGCTATTCTGTATGCATCCTGGCTGGTCAGGTTCCTTAGTAGCAACGGTTGGCGAGAAGTAACCTACAATGAATATATTGATGGGCATTGGTATAGAAAGGAGGCGGAATAGAAAAAGGGTTTAAGAACAAAGACCACTCTAGTAAGTGAATAAACAAGAGTGGTCTTTTCTTTTGGGAAAAAAGTGTGTTTGACATTAAATTTTATAACTGTTATTTTTTCCTTGTATGACTCCTGATAGAAAAATTTTGAAAGTCGATAAGCCTTTCACTGGGTGTAAGGTTTATTTCTCCAATTCCATTTCAGTATTGGCCAACCAAGAGGCCGGTCTGGGGTCTAGGGTTATTGAGTACATGGTTGAAAACGGAGCACACGTGTTGGACCGGCACGTTGGAGGAAAAGATGAGGCAGAAAGAATTATGATATTTAAAAAAGAATTCGGATTTGACTATAACGATAAAGAAAACCCTAAAAGTGCGCTGGAGCAGAAGGATATTGAGTTGGTCGATCGGGCAACCCATGTAATTGCTTTTGTTGACGGACCAAGCCATGGAGTGGGGAATGAAATTCAAAGAGCAATCGATAGATATGAATTTAAAGGGGAAAGTGTCCAAATTCTTTGCTTAATCAGTGAAGAAAATGCCAAAAAACTTTCTTGGATGATAAGTGGAAAGGACAACCCCAAGTACCCGATGTTTCATCTGAGAACGTATAGAAGTGTTGAGGATGCCAAAACTCAGATTTTTGGGTTTTTGATGATGGGGTAACTCCAAAACTTTTTTGCCTCTCCACACAAAAAGGAAATGAATGATGGTTGATGATTTATGATTAAAATTTCAGGAGCGTATTCAATGGGGATTATAAGACTTTAGCCTTAAAAATACCTAGTTGTGCTCAAAGCCCTATAAAACCTTTCGCTTTTTGATAAATTATCAGTAAAGTTTCTCTCTACAAGGCTAACTTGGGGCTTGCGCATTATGTAATATTTTTTGCTATGCTCAAATTAGGGAGTGGTACGAACCTATGCATATGTTAAACAAGGGTGTGTACAATCAGTTAAATATAAACATAGACAAAGTAAGTCTCATCCCGGCTGACATTCCCTTTGGGAGTTTGCTCATTATTTTGGGAATAGCAATATTTTCTTATCTATCTATTGTTGGAATTAAACAAATAAAGGGAGGGGGTGAAAAAAATGTCAGAAGACCAAATTGAGAGGCTTATTAGTGCTCTTGAGGAAATTCAGAAAACTCTGCTAATCGTTGCATCTAAAATAGATGATGTTGCAAAGTATACGGGCTAACTACGTTGCAAAATTTGACGGTTTCATAGTTATTTGATATAAGAAATTTGTGGGGTGCAGCCCCTCAAAATTAACTTCAACGAGGCTAATCAGAGGAAGTATCCCTTCGCGTATGAGAACACCAACGGAGTATGACTTAAACATTATTTCGACAATAAGCATTGTTGCGACAGCCTTTATCGCAAACAGTGCGCTCTCTGCATCGAAAAAAGCAAGCATGTTGGCCCTTCTTCCATTTATATCAGTTTGTTTTGATGGAGAAAGTATTGCAAACAGAAAAATAATACTAGAGAATATTGGGGAAAAACCTGCCTATAATATTAAGATGTTTAGTTTTCCTATTCTGATAAAAAGCTCAAAAACTGTTTATCGATTAAAATTTAAGTTTTCGGGAACCAATGCATTAGCACCCAGGAAGACAAAAAGATTGGAACTAACTGGGACTATAAATGGTAATTCCAAGCGTGTGCCAGCTGATTTCTTAACATTTTTGATAGATCCCGAGGAAAGTCACGAAAGGCCTGAAGCAAACTTTGTTATCACCTACAGAAATGTACTTAATAACCATTTTTTTATTGAGGTACGAACTGGTAAAAAAGGATTGTTTATTGGACCAACCAAAGAACTTAATATTTTGGCACAACTCACCCTCTTTTTTAGAAAAATATTAGGAAATATACAGATAGGAATCTATCAAACATGGTGGAAATTGAAGGAGGCTATGAAAAATGACGAAAGAAAATAGTTTTAAGGAATTGATTGATAAAGTAAATTTGACTATATGTTTTATTGACGAAGTTCTTTTTCCACGCGGGGAGACCAATAAAAGTTTACTTAACGAGTATAAACGTGTTCTTTTTAAGTTTAAAGGAAATAACCAAATTGAATTTTTAAAGGAGTTGAGAAAAATAAGTGCAAGACCATCTTTAGAAGGCGCAAAGTTTGATTTTACTGAAGGAATATCTCTTCCTTTAGGTGGGACGTATATGACTTTGGGTGGGTTAGTTTACGAAATTGAAAAATTGATTTATAAAATAGAAGGGGATGAGAGTTAAATGGTAGATTTTAACAATATAAAAATTGAACCACATCTTAGTTTAAAGCTTGGTAAGTCAGGTAAAAATGGCCAAGGTGGAGACGGTGGTTCAATTCTTATTTTTGCAGAACATATAAAAGGTAACGGAAAAATAACTGCCGACGGGGGGAAAGGAAAACCAGGAGGAAAAGGCGGAAACATAAATATAATTGCTAATAAAAACGATTTTGAAGGAGAAATTTCAGCGAAAGGGGGTGAGTGTTAAAAATGTTAAATAATATTTATTTAATTATTGGAATAATGTTGGGTCTTCTCAATATTTACCAGCTGTTAATTGGCCACAAAGAAAGAGAATCTGTAAAAAGCATTATTAGGGGATGGCAAAATCAAGCCGAGGGAATAAAAAATGCGCTGCTAGGCATTGTATATTCTCAACAAAACTTTTCAACAACCGAGGATATGAAAGGGGCTATCCAGGCAATATCTCAATCGGCTGTTTCCTTAGATAAAGCGATGACAGAGGAAAGATTCTATACAGATAAGGAAGTGAAAAATAAGAAGACAAAATCTGAGGAAGAAATGAAAGAACTGCTTAAGCCTCGTAGCTGAGACTTAGACAAGCTTAATTCTAACTGTTTTATTTATTACATTCCCACTTGGTTTTGCTAAATCTTAGAAATCCTATTCCGATACTTAAGTTCTCCTCTGTCTTTATAAACTACCGGTACCGCAAAGCGTTTAATTACAAGTTGTTCGTTCACCAATTTTCCTTTTTTACACTCCTTGGGGTTATCGATGAGTCCGGTGTTTGATTCATTATTGCTTTTGTGCATATAGTTGGCAGTGATCCCGAATAGTAGCCAGCGGGTCATTGATTGATTTGTATATTATGTTATACTACCTCTTACACTGAAGGAAAAGTTGACTCGTGGAAACCCCATTGATAACTCTCCATAACTAGCACATATAAATTTTAGGAAGTAGACCACAGTTTTAAATAGTAAGGACCCAGATAAGTATATTTTTTAGTTGTCCGTTTGTATTTACGACTGTCGTTTGTTTCTTACAGCGAAGCTGAGCTTTTTTAGCCCGCACCTTAATATCCAAAGATTGACAGATGAATTTTCCTAAGCCTCTGTGCGAAGTTTAGGAAAGAAGAGCTTTATTTTTTGTAAATGGAATTCAATCCTTCTTCGCCCTAAAGGGCTTCGATGGATCTCGAACTATTTATATATTTAATTTGGAGCTCGAAATGTGATTGAAAGCAGGATTCGTCAATTTAGGCTGTAACGCCTATTTTGACACTATTTGAGGGTTTGATCCTGGCCCAGGATTAACGCTGGCGGCATGCCTAATGCATGCAAGTAGAACGAGTTGTAGCAATACAACTAGTTGCGAACGGCTGAGTAATGGAT
>Ga0209416_1000108_pt1 | contig 92303 bp, 117 predicted proteins | sample RifGroF1_FD_184001 | JGI IMG/M metagenome (GOLD analysis project Ga0209416, IMG submission 184001) | Groundwater microbial communities from Rifle, Colorado, USA - Groundwater F1 (SPAdes) (version 2) | ecosystem: Environmental > Aquatic > Deep subsurface > Groundwater | place: Rifle, Colorado... | reverse complement strand
TATACAATATTCCAAGGAATTGTTAAAAATAAATCAGAATTAAAACAAGTACTTAAAATGATAGGAGTAATAGAATAATGAAAGAAACAGTAATTGAGAACAAATACAATTGTTCTAAACCAATATGGAGAAAGTTTAGTAATGAACAGAAATTATTATGGAATATGATAATGGAATGTACATTAGATTATCAGAAGATAATAATACATCCAGCAGGTCCAGTATTAGAACAAGCTCATTGGCATACAATATGCTACAACATAGCCTGTGAAGCTACTTGGGCATTAGAAAGGATTGAGGAATAATTATGGGAAAATATAAATGTTTAAATAAAGAGTGCAAGAAATACAATGAGATTGTAACAGCACCCACACATATAATATATGAACAAGGAAAGGATGACATTGACAAAGGAGCTCCTTGTCCCGAGTGTAACACAATAAGAGAAATGATATTTGAAGGAACTTATGCTAGAACTCTAGCAAGAGGTAATCCTAATATATGCACTAAATAAATAAAGTAATGTTAAAATTAAATGTAAAGACAAATAGTAAGTTGGAATTCTTTATCAAACTGGTTACTATTCTTTCATTAGCTGATCCAATAAAGAAACTACGACCTAAAGAAAGGTTGTTGTTTGCATACGTATTATATTACAATGATAAGTATAAGATGTTGGATATAGAAGAAAGGTCACGTATAGTGTTTGATAAAAAGACTAGAATTGACATCTGTGAAGCGATGGGAATTGATCAACAAACTTTTTATAATAATAAATCTCAATTAAAAATAAAAGGTTTATTAAAAGATGATTATTTAACGAAAAATTTCGTAAGTTTGTACCATAAAGAAAATTATGAGGTTATATTCACATTCGACTAGTTATATGCTAAAGAAATTTGAAGGTAGTGGTATTCTATACACTGAAGCAACATTTGATAACATAGATGATATGTTAGACGCCAAAAGAGATTTTGAGGAAATTCTGGAAGAGAATAAAGATTCTCTTGATGAATTAGTAGTTAACTCAAGACTTAATATAGGTACAGAATATACCTTCATTGTTGAAGCCTATAAAAAATATATGCTAAATTAATTTAAATAAATATATGACTAACAATAAAATTGTTGAAGCAAAAGAATTTTTGGAAAAACATCCTGGATATGTTAAATGGGGATGCCAAAAACTTGCAAATAAATTTGATATAAATAAAGAGGATGTTAAAAGAATAAAAAAGTTATTAGAAAAAATTACAGATTTTATAAATGAAGTAGATAATGTAGCATCTGTAGAAGAATTACCGCATACGATTCAAATGCCTAATATTTTAATATTAGATATAGAAACTGCTCCTATTAAGGCTAGTGTTTGGGGATTATGGAATCAAAATATTTATATAGATCAAATTATATCTGATTGGTTTATGTTAACTTGGAGTGCAAAATGGTTAAACTCTCCTAATGTAATGTCTAATAAACTTACAAGTACAGAAGCTCTTAATGAAGATGACAGTAGAATAGTTAAAAATCTTTGGAATTTATTAAATGATGCAGATATAGTTATTGCTCATAATGGGGAAAAATTTGATATTCCTAAGATAAAGGCTAGATGTTTAATTCATAACTTACCTCCTACAAGTTTTTATCAACAAATAGATACTTTAAAAGTTGCCAGGAAAGAATTTGGATTTAGTTCAAATAAACTAGATCATTTGGCAAAACAATTAGGAGTAGGATGTAAAATTAAAACTACTTTTGAATTATGGACCAAATGCGTTAATGGCGATGAAAATGCACTAAGTGAGATGAGTACATATAATGACGAGGACGTAAGAGTTCTTGAAAGAGTATATATGAAATTAAGACCTTATATTAAGAATCATCCAAATGTTACTTTATTTGATGATGTTGTAACAGCTCATAGATGCCCTACTTGTGGAGGAGTACATCTAGTTGAAGAGGATTATTATTATACCACAGTTGGACAGTTTCAAGTATATAGATGTACTGATTGCAAAGCTTTAAGTAGAGGAAGAAAGGCTTTAAAGAGAGGTATTATTACAGCAAATTTAAGTTTAGGAAAATAATTATGACACAAAAAGAGTTGCTAACATTAGTTACTATTCAGGTTCAACTGACTAAGTTACAAAAGCAGATTTCTAATTCTTCTTTACACCCAAGAGAATATCAACTGATGGATACAACTCTTTCTCCAGTATTACATAAGTTATTGGATATTATAGAATCAAATAAAAATAAACAATATGACTACAAGAAGACGGGCGAATAAATTTCTATCTACTATTAGTAAAGTAGACAGAGCAACTCTATTAGCTAATTTGGCTAATAACAGTTTAGTTATCTCGCTCAAGAAAAAGTTTAAATTAAATAGTAAAATCCAGAGGGTCTAGTAGTGTTTTTATGCATAGCAACGAAATGAGGGATGAGATTAAGCAACTCTCCCTAAAACACAATGTACATCAGGATGCAATCAAGGAACTTGTATACCTGGTATTTAAATTTGTCAGAACTATAATTACTAGTACTGATAAAAATAAAGAATATTACCCAACCATTAGATTAATGGGTCTGGGTATATTCTTTGTAAGTAAACATAGACAGAAACGATTACGTGATAAATTATTACTAGCAAATGACGAAAATAATAGTAAGGGATAATAATCATCCTGTAAGTATATTAAGTACATATGAAACTCAACTTGTACCTATGATGGGAGATTTGATAGATATTCCTAAGATGGGAGCAATGACAGTATGTAAAAGAGTGTTCGATGTAACACTACCAGATGAAATAACAATTTTTGTAAAATATTAATTTATGGCAGAAGCAAGTGTACTAGCTAATTATGAACCTCTAAATAACTTTTGGAAAATATTTCCATCATTTAGAGCACCTAAGATATACAATGATTTATATGAAGAAGATAAGTCTAAGGGTAAGAAACAATCCAGTGATATAATGTGGGCCCTGGCATTCATGTTTGATAAGACCGAATACAATCCTTACAAGACATTACAGATGTCAGATAAGATTGAGGTTATCAACGAAGATATCCTGGACAATGCTAAGTTTGACTGGGAGCCATATAGAAGATTAATAGTCTTTACAGAACTTATATTTATGTCAGAGATTGAGAGAACATATTATGCTTATCTTGAGAAGATGGAACAAAGGCGTAAACTTATTGAGAACTCTCCTTATAATTTAGCAACTGCAGAAGACTTAGATAAAATTATAAAGAGTACTGATAGCATACGTAAAGAGCTAGATAATCTTAAGAAGATTGTTGATCAACAGGAAGCGGACGGTAGAACTAAAGGTGATATAATTGAATCAGCTAGAGAAAGAAAGTTATTTTAATGGAGTTCATAAGAATAAACAATAGGAAGAATTTCCTACTCGAAGAAGTCCCTACAATTAATCCTCACTCACGTAAATATCTGAGTTGGTGGAAGGAACAAACTATGCGTTGTATTGAGGGATTCTGGTCAATAGATGATGAGAATGTGAAAGTAAATGTAATGTTAGAACATCCAGAATATCCAGATAAATCTTTTGCATGGAGATGGTTAACGCCAACAGCATATTTCTATTGTAACTATGGAACAATACTTGCTAATCCAATAGGAGCAACTTCCGGAGCTAAGATTCCTATGAGACCATCACTTGATGATATTGAATGGGAGTTCGGGTATAACTGGATGGAAGCTAGAGGATTTAGTGGATTTGAAGATGATCCAGATTTCTCATGTAATATACATCTTCTTAATAAGGATCTTACAGATAAGGATTTACTAAGAAAATGTGAAAATGAGAATGGAGAAATTATAGACTATCTACAAAAGAATTATTTTAATTCCAGTGGTAAACGTAAACAGTTTGTTCCTTGCCGACAATATGTTAGACAATTATTTTCAAAGAATATGGGTCGACCAGTATATGCTAATCCGCCTGAAAACCTTATGATACTAGCCACCCGCGACGGAGGGAAAGCAATAGCTTGTGATTCAGGTAGTTACGTTTGGACAACTAATGGAAGACTTCAGCTAAAAGATATTAAGGTAAATGATAAAATATATGGAGCTGATGGGGAACTTACAAATGTTACAGGAATTTTTCATCAAGATCCTACTAATCTATTTAGAGTTACTTTTATGGATGGTAGATACTTAGATGTGCATCCAGATCATTTATGGGAAGTTAAAAAATTTGAGAAAAAAGGATTAATTATAGATACAAAAACTATGTATGAAAAATTTATGTATCAAGGAAATGACAAAGGAGGAAATACATATATTTATTCTGTTAAACAAAATAAACCTATAAATTATCCAGAACAAGATTTACCAATTCATCCATATATTCTAGGAGCAATGTTAGGAGATGGTACTATGACAACAAATACTCCTAAAATAGCATGTAATGACCTTGATATATTAGATAAATTTAAAGAATTATTACCAGAATATAAATTTAATTATGATAAACACAGTAATAATAATTATAATATAGTTTGGAAGAAAAGAGCATGTATAAATAATAAAAGTCCTTTTGTTAATGCTTTACGTGATAATAATTTAGTGGTAAAGGGAAATAATAAATATATTCCAGATATTTATAAAACATCTTCTGTTGAACAACGATTGGAATTAATAAAAGGATTGATGGATACAGATGGATCTGCAAATAAAGATGGGGCATGTGAATTTACAAATAAGAGTAAAAAATTAATATATGATTTAGCAGAAGTATTCAGAAGTTTAGGGATTAAATGTCAGATAGGAATTGATAATAGAACAGGATGCGAGGGTAATATAAAAGGACATAAATATATAAGAGGAATATATTATAGATTATATATAAATACAACTATTCCTATTTTTCATTTAAAACGTAAATTAGATAAACAAATTAATAAGAAGTATAGATCAGCGCATGACTATACATCAATTATTAATATAGAGAAGTTAAGGAAAAAAAGGAAAAGTTTATGTATAACTATTGATAATTTAGATCATTGTTTTGTTACGGATGATTATATAGTTACACACAATTCATATTTAACAGCCAATCAAGTAATAGCGCATGAATTAATATTTGATGGTATTCGTAGATATAGTCCTGATAATGTTAATAATCCACCATTAGCTGAAATTGTAGTTGGTGCTAGTATATCAGATAAGTCTAAAGATTTATTGAATAAGGTATCTCTTACAATGAATAATCTTAAAGGCGCGTGGAAGAAAGGTACAAATGAAGAAATTCCTTCACCATTCTTTAAACACATGTCTGGTAGTATAACCCCTAATAAAGATTGGGAGCATAAGTATAAAAAGAAAATTGGATCGGATTGGAAAGATATAGGTACCGGTTCTAAAATTAAGCATAGAATATTTACTACTGAGAATCCTGAGGCTGCAGCCGGAGGTAGACCAGGTACTATTGTAATAGAGGAAGTTGGATTAGTAAGCAATATTCTTACTATTCACCAATCTAATGATGCCGCGCAAAACAACTCCGGAGAAAAATTTGGTAGTTCGGTATACATTGGTACTGCCGGTAATATGGAAAAGATTGTTGAAGCCGAAATGATATTCAATGATCCTAAAGGTTATAACTTCTTGGCATTCGAGAATCAAGAAGAGAATGACAGAGGTACGGAGATATGTTGGTTTATACCAGCTACTCATATGGCTAGGAAGTTTAAAGATGCTAATGGTAATACTATGGTTAAAGAAGCTACTGAACATTTCCTTAAACGTAGAGCTCTTAAAGAGAAGTCAGCATCTAAACGCGGTCTTGAAGGAGAAATGATGAACTATCCTTTGAAACCATCTGAAATGTTTCTTAATAAAACTAATAATGCTTTTCCAGTTGCTGATATCAAAGTAAGAATAAGAGATTTAATGAGTACGCTTAATGATGAACTTAAACTTACTCTTAAAGGTAGAATGAATCTTAGTGAAGATGGTGGAGTTAGCTTTGAGAAATTAAACATAATACCAATTCGCGAATTTCCTCTTAAGAAAGAGGATATTAATATTGAGGGTTGTGTAGAAATATTTGAACTTCCTATGAAAGATGGTGAAGGTAAAGTTCCATCAGGACTATATATTGCAGCACTTGACCCTGTGGATGATGATGGTAATGATGACAATAGTAGATCATTACAATCAACATTTATAATGAATACTCTTACGGATAGAGTGGTTGCCGAATATTCAGGTAGAACTAAGTTTGCTAAAGAATATTATGAACAGGTTAGAAGAATGCTCATATTCTATAATGCTACAATACTTTATGAGAATCAGAAGAAAGGATTCTTTACATACTTCGATAATAAGAATTGTTTATACTTATTGGAAGATACTCCACCAGCTCTTAGAGATGTTGATATACAAAAAGGTACTATTATAGGAAATAAAGGTAAAGGTATATATGCAACGGATACTATCAACTATTGGGGTAGACAACAACTATTACCTAACTATCTTGAATTACCGGCATACGGTAATAATGATATTATGAATCTTCAAACATTCAAATCTCTTGCAGGACTTAAGGAAATGATATATTATAATGGTAAACTTAATACAGATAGAATATCATCATTAGGTTTATTAATGATTCATAGAGAATTAAAACTTAAGTTTAAAACAGATACTAAGAAGAAGATTCATAAGATAACATCTGATCCTTTCTTTAATAGACATCTAACCAAGGGTATGCGAAAATATGAAGAAGTTAGAAAACAATTAATGGAGAATGACCAAACTTAAAGCTATATAGAAATTAAATTTATTAGTTAATAATTAAAATATTACATACTTTTATAAAAATTTTATCATATGATATTATCAATGAATGCAGGAGTACCACAGATATTCCCACCTCAAAAGAAATCTGATGCAGAGAAGACTACTAAGTTTTTAAAGTCTTGCGTAGATTCAGGAGTAGAATTAGTTAATTGGGAACTAAGTTCAGGATTTAGGAAAAGTAAATCTGAAATGGTTCGCTTATATAATATTGTAAATGGAGTGGTAGATGCTGAAGATAAGAAGATGATTACTAATCCTCTTAACCTACAAGGATATGAATTTCCTGGAACAGCACAGACCTATCCACTTATAACACCATTGTTATCAGTACTTACAGGTGAAGAAAGAAATAGAGTACATTTCTTTGATGTAAGTGTTGTAAATCATGATGCTATCTCCGAGAAACAAGCATTTCTTAAACAACAGATTGATGGAATAGTTATGCAGGGAATACAAGATACTTCTGCATCACAAGAGGAACTTGAAGCTAAGATTAAGAAGTTTGGAATGTTTGCTAAATTTGAATATCGCGATATGCGAGAACGTATGGCACATCAGACTCTTACATACTTAAAGAAACATCTTGATTTAGACTTCCAATTCAGTCGCGGATTTGAAGACCAATTAATTGTTGGTGAACAAATATATGTAAGTGATATTGTAGGTGGAGAACCTATATGCAGAAAAGGAAATGGACTAAACTTTACATTTGTAAGATCCAATGATTCAGTATATCCTGAAGATTCAGATATGATTATAGAAGATGGGTATTTATCCCTCGGTAAAATAATAGATGAATATTATGATGTACTTAAAGATAGCGATATAAAGAAACTTGAAAGTGGTAGTGGACTAAATAATAGTTTATCAAATTCAATGTTCTCTCATCAAAATGTACAACCAGATTTTAATCTTGACGACCTAATTGAACAACGTGGTGGACTAGGATTAATACTTGGTGCTCCATCTGGAATGGCAAGTTATGGATTATCAGGATCATTTGATCAATATGGACGAATACGCCGTACACGTGTACTATGGAAATCAATGAGAAAAATTGGATTCTTAACATATGTAGATGAGAATGAAGAAACTCAGAAGATAGTTGTTCCAGAACAGTATGTTCCTAATAAGGAAAGAAATGAAGTTGTAGAATGGAAATGGATCAATGAATGGTGGGAAGGTACTAGAATTGCAAATGACATTTATGTTAAGATGCAACCAAGACCTATTCAATTTAGAGAGATGGTTAATATGGCTAAATGTGGTCCAGGTATTATAGGTATTGTAAATAATATAAATAGTTCTAAAGTAACATCCTTTGTTTCTTCTTTGAAACCAATTCAATATCTATATGATGAATTCGTATACAGATTAGAAAGAAACTTTATGACATCTTATGGTGCAATAGCCAGGTTAGACGTATCACAAATTCCTGATGGTTGGGATATGGACAAATGGTTGTATTATGCAACTACGTTTAAGTGGGCTATACAAGATCCATTTAAAGAAGGTAATGAAGGACAAGCACGTGGTAAACTTGCCGGTACAATGAACCAACCTTCCAACGTATTTAATCTTGACCAGGGTAATATGATTCAGCAGAATATTGAGATGTTGAACTACCTTGAGAATAGGGCTAATGATATTGCGGGTATTACACCTCAACGTAAAGGTTCTACTTCTAGTAGAGAAACTATGGGTGGAATAGAACGTTCAGTTGTACAATCATCCCATCGTACTGAAAAACATTTTAGTCTCCACGATCATGTTAAGATGCGCGTATATAAAGCATTACTTGAAACAGCTAAAGTTGCATGGAGAGAAGAGAAATTTAAACGTTCATTCTTGATGGATGATTTAACTCAAACTGTACTAGATTTTGATGGACAAGTATTTAATGAAGCTGAATATGGTGTAATGGTTAACAATTCTAAAGAAGATACTAAATTAAAGAATCTACTTGAAAGTTCAACTAATATTTTATTACAGAATGGAATAAACTTCTCTACAATTCTTGGTATAATGCGTACTGATAACCTTAGTACAATGCAACGTAAGATTGAACAACTTGAAGAAGAATCTGCACAACGTCAACAAGAACTTGAGCAAGCTACTATTCAACAGAAAGAAGCAGATAGTCAACGAAGATTTGAATCTGAGCAAGCTGATAGAGATTTAAAGGATCGTATGAATATTCGAGATAACACAACTAAGATTCTATTAGATAAAGAACCTGATAATACAGCAAATGATGCTAAGTCAGCTGCTGATATGCAGAAACATATAGATAAGATGGCATTAGATGAAAAGAAATTATCAGAGTCTATTAGGACAAATAAAGCTAATGAACAATTAAAAAAGGAAAGTATTAATAAACCTAGACCAGCTTCAAAGTAATATTAAAGCTATACAGGAATTAAAAACTTACCTAATTTCTTGGAGTTAATATAAAGTAAAATTATTTTTGAACTAAATTAAATTTTTATGGCAGAGCAAGCTAAGAAACAGGAAACAGCAACATTTGATCAAGATCTAGGAATAACATTAGATTTTGGAAACAACGAAGAAATTGAGGATAATCTTATATTTGATAATCCCCCAACGAAAGATACTGATGATTCTGGAGAAGATGATCTATTTAAAACACCAGAAGGTATAACCAAAGGTGACGATGATATAGATCTAAACGCAGAATTTGAAAAATTATTAAACACTTCAGATACCCCTGAGCAGGTAGTAATTAAACGGGCAGAAGATAAGAAGGAGTCAGCAAATACAGAAGCTAATAAACAGAAGGAAACTAAAGATGTTTCTGATTCCTTAACTGTTGCTTTTGCTAAGACGCTACTTGAACTTCAGGGGTTATCTGATTTTAAAGAAGATGAATACAAAGCACTTGTCAAGGAAAAAGGGGAAGCTGCAGCATTCATTGAATTAATGGAAAACGAAGCTACTAAGAAAGTTGAGAATTACAGAAAGAGTATAGATGAATATGCTCAGGAATATACTCAATTAAGAGAAGTAGGTTTCACTAAAGAAGAAGCATCTACTATAGTAGGCAATAAAGAAACTATAAATGCAATATCTGATGAACAACTTAAAGAAGATGAGGAATTGCAAATAGATGTTGTTAGAGAAGTTGGTAAATTAAAAGGTGAATCTGAAGAAGAAATTGAAGAAAATATTCAACTTCTTAAAGAAACTGATAAATTAGCAACTCGTGCAAAAACTAATCTAGTTCAACTTAAGAACTATTATGGTAAAGTAGCTGAACAGGAATTAGTTAGAAAAAAAGATGAGGTTAAAGCTAAGGAACAATCACAAGTTGAATTCTTAAAGAGCTTAAAAACTGATATTGATTCTACAGAAGAGATATTAAAAGATAAGAAGATTAATCAACCTACTAAAGATAAAATTTATTCAATGCTTACAACTCCCATTAAACAGGAAGATGGTACAATATTAAATGAAGTTTGGACTAAAAGAAAGGCTGATGTTAAGGCATTTGATAAGAAATTGGCATATTTTATTCATATAGGATTATTTGATGGAAAGACAGATTCACTAATAAAGGATTCTAAAACTAAAGCTGCTTCGGAATTACAGAAGTTACTTGATGGTGGAAGAGTTCATACAGCCGGTGATCCAATAATACATGATGAAAAGTTAAATGATAGAGTAAGTGCAATGAAAGACTTTTTAGATTAAGAAAATTTTTAAATTATATAAAGAATGAAAATAAGTAAATTACAAATTGTTGATCCAAAGTATTGGTCAAGTTTACAACGCGAGGATCACTTAGGTGCTATTGGAGCACAACAGCCAGAACTTATCTCTAAGACAATTGAGAAAGTTTATAAGGCTACATATGGTGGTGAAGATTTTGTGTCGTTTATCAATAAATTTCCTAAGAGATATATTGATGATGATGTTCCTTATCAATGGATGTTACAAGGTCCAGATGAGAGAAACTTCCCATTAGTAAAAGCAACTAGTGATGCTGCTGGTACTACATCAGTTACATCAGCTGACCGTTTCGGTTTAGGATACGGTAAATTCTACTTGTGGTATGCAGAGAGAGCTTTCTCAGCCACATCAGTTATTGTTGGTGAAAACCCAGATAACTTTGCATTACGTTGTGCTACTGATCCTATTGAACAAGGTGACTTGTATGGATATGAAGTAGAACTAGTAACAGGTAACTCAGCATTATATGTTCCTTATGAGGATCTTGTTGGTGGTACATTATGGTCAGAAGAATATGGTTTGGTTGAACAAACACTTTCTAAAAGAGGTAATGACATTCAAGGAGCATCACATTTCATGATGGAAAATATTCTTTCTCAAATTCGTAAAAACTACGAGGTTCCAGGTAATATGTTAATGAAAGGTCGTAACAAACCTATGGCATTTGCATTCATGGACTCTAGTGGTAATTTACATAAGAGATGGATTGATATGTTAGGTTGGAACTTTATGATCCAGATGCGTAGAGATATAGCTCGTCTATTACTTTATGGGAAATCTAATCGTAAAGATGATGGTACCTTTGCAAATAAAGGTGAATCTAAAAATACCATCAGAGCTGGATTTGGTATGTATGAACAACTAGAAGGTTCAAATGAAGGTTATTATAACACATTTGACTTAGATGCTCTTACAGACTTTGCACTTGATATTTCAGTAGGTAAAGTAACTGAAGATGACAGAACTTTCTTGTTATCAACTGGTGAATACGGAGCTTACGAGTTCCATAAAGCTGCTGAGAATAAAGCTTCAAGAATTACTTATATCCAAGATAGTAATCGTATTAAAGTTGTTGACGGTAAGATGAAACTTATGGGTGGACAATTTGCAGAATACGAAACTGTAAACGGATTGAAATTCAAAGTAATGATTGATCCTATTAAAGACAATCCTGTTCGTAATAAGAAACGCGACAAAAAAGGCAGATTATTAAGTTCATTAGTATATGAATTACTTGACTTTGGAACATCTAACGGTACTTCCAATATTCAACGTGTTTGTATTAAAGGTGACGAGGAAATCTATGGTTACAGACCAGGTATGAGAGATCCTTTCAATCCTTATAATAACTTGACTTCTCCACGTATGATCGTGTCTCCAGTAGACGGATATGAGGTATACGGTATGTTTACAGGCGGAATACAGGTAAACAATCCTTTAAAAACTTTCAAATATATTCCTTCGGAATTATTAGCATAGTTTCAAAAAAGATTAGATAAGGTATTGTATTATACCTTATCTTTTCTTATATTTGTAAAATTAATTAATTAATAAATAATTTATGACAAGAGAGCAAGCACTGGAAAAAGGAATTCTAGAAAACAAAATTGTTAAATTAAAGCCTATTTTAAAGGCGGGTAAGATGATTAAGGACAAAGCACACATTGGATATTTTATGTTTGATGATGCTTTCAAAAATTATCCATTACCAAGAGACCCTAAGACCGGTTCATTTAAACCGATTCTTACGACTGAAGAACTTTCATATTTTAATGAAGCATTACAACAAGATTTATCCTTCACTAAACGTGTAGATAACTTTTGGGATAAGTATTCTGTTAGGATTAGAAAGACTAAAGATTTATTAGTAAATGGTGTAGTATTTGATATGAGTGATCCTTATCAAAATTTAGACTGTAGAATAATGAAATCTTTAAAGATTACAGCTGCTTCATTTGCAGAGAAAGATAATAGTCCAAACTATATGTGGTATCTAGCTGAAGAAAATGAGGAGCATGTACACGAAGCTAAAGAAATTTCTAAAATTAAAGATGTTTGGTTATTTTTTGGAACTATAATGAATTCTAAGAAGAAACTAATGGATATTCTTTCTGTATACAATGCTGAAAAAGCACGTTCAAAAGATATTGATCCAAATGCAACTGTAGAATTCTTTGTGGGAGAAGTAGAGAAGATAGTATCTACAGATCCTGATTTTATTTTGGAATGTAAAAACAGTCCAATGTATGAATTGAAAGCTATGATTCTCGATGGTGTTAGAGCTGGTGCTATTAACAAATCTGGAAGAAATAAATATAATATTGTAAGTGACTCTTCAATATATGATTACATGGGAATGACTAAACTTCTATTGAAGTTAAAAGAAGAATCTGATGATGATTATATAAGAGTTAAAGAACAGATTGACAAATTCCATAAGGATAAAGAAGTTGGTTCTCTATCTACAAAGAAAACGAATGATGAATCTAAATAATACTTAGTACTATGACTGCTGTTGAAATGAAATACGAAGCTGAAATACTTTATGAAAGTATTGCTAGTGCTGATGCTCCTGGTTATACTAACAAGGAATGGTCATATTTATTGACAGCAGGTCAAGAAAAGGTTATTAAAGAAATTATAGACAAAGGTTTGGACAGAGAGGAGAAGTATAAAAAAGCTATCTCCCCTCTATTAACTCCTGAAAATTTAGCAGGAACAATAACAACTAATGTTTCAAATTTGCCAAATTCCGTAAAAGTACCAATAACAAGTACTTTGACATATCCAGTATTAGGCGTCACTATGGAAAGATGTGTTGTGGGAACTGCTGGTAAAATTGTACCTATTAAACCAATTACTCACGATTACTATCTTATCAATATAAGGAATCCTCATAAGAAACCTAATAAGAAATATGTATACTGGAGACTTGATGAATATGTAGGTGGTGCAAAAGTACATGTACTTATAACTGATATAGCAGATGCTGATGTATTATCGGCAACAAGTGGAATTACCAGTTATAAATATGTGGCTATAGCTAAGCCTAGACCAATCATTGTACCAGATGCAACTTATACAACAGGCTCTATAGATGGTGAGAATTTTAGTGCTCATACGGCATCTGCATGGAATTGTATATTAGGTGAAATGGTACACAGATGGATTGTGCAGGAAGCTGTTAATATAGCCTATGCATCAGACAGAGATCAGATTGGATACCAAATATCTAATAATGAGAATATTGAAAATATTAAAGAATAGTATATAAACTTAAAATGAAAAAATTATGAATAGTACAAAACTATTGAGTTACACTGGTAGAAATGCTGTGAAAACTCCTGCAGATGCTTTAGGTGTAAGAGCTGTGCATCACAATGATTTATTAGCTGATGTTGCAGTTATTGATGCTAAAGTTGCCCTTTTAGAACCTACCACTGGTACAACTAGTGTAGATACAATATCTGAAAGAACTTCAGGTGCAGGTGTTACTGTAGATAGTGTATTACTTAAAGATGGTACAATAGATCTAAATGGTGTTGCCGATGCATTAATTTTAGATGCTGATGGTGATACCTCAATTTCTGCTTCAACAGATGATCAAATTGATATTGAAATTAGTAGTGCAGACGACTTCAGAATTACTGCTAATACATTTACTGCTTTATCTGGTAGTGTAATTGCTACGGATAATATTACAGAAACAACTACTGGTTCTGGTATTACTGCAGATGGAGTACTTTTAAAAGATGCTTCTGTATCTGCTGCATCTATTAAACATACTACTATGTTTGGTACAGCAGCTTCAAATGTTACTACAGTAGAATACGGTGATGGGAGACATATAACAACTACTTTATCATTTACTAACCTTGTATTAGGTGCTCCTACTGCCGGCGGAAACAGTGCACATGGAATTCTTCTTCATACCTTAGCTACAACAGCAATAACACATCTAGTTAAATGTGTAATGGTTGAAGTAGGACTTACAATTGGAACTACTACTACAGATACTCCTGACGTAGGTCTTGGAACAGTTATAGCAAGTGGAGCGGTAGCTACTTTAGACGGAACTGCTACATTTGAAGATATTATAACAGGACAAACTTGGGACAAGGCTTTGGATGGAACAACAGACAGATTTGCTAGTATATTCACAGGAGTAGTAACAGAGGCAACTGAATTTCCTCTTATTAATGCTGCAGGATCTGCTACAGCAATTTATCTAAATGCTGCTGATGGATGGGCAGCAGGTGTTACCGGTAATTTAACAGCTACAGGAACTGTAGTGATTGAATATATTGTTGTAACTCCTTAATAATAATAAATAAGTAATAAATAATAAATAAGTCTAATTTAAAATTAAAGACGATGAATCAAAAATTTGTAAAATACCTAATGCTAAGCAAGAGTGATATAACTCTTATGGCTGCTGGTACTGTAATTAACGAACCTAGTGACTTAACTGAAGGTCAATTAGCAATTGTAAATAGCGCTAATACAACTGTTGTAGCGGATCAAACTGGTACAGCTCCCTATTTAGTAAGAGTGGTTCAAAGAGTAGGTGATGAATTAATTTTCTCTCCTTGGATAGATGCAAGTAAATTGCGTAAAGTAAGTGCTGTTACAGGTGTTAAATCAACTGAACAAGTATCATTTGTTGGATACAATGGTACAAGTGGTTCCCTAGGCGGTGCTCCTGCATCAATTGCTGATTATATCTTAAAAGGTATTATCAAGAATACTAAAACTACTTATAACTGTACTCCTTTTATTGCACATTGGTCATATCAAGCTGCTGCTTCAGCAACTGAACAAACCATTGCTGCAGGATTACTTACTAGTTTTAATACTTGGGCAAAAAGATTTCCTGAGAAAGTATTAGCTTGTGAATTAGTAGCTGCTACAACTTCTGTTGCTGCATTTACAGGATCAAGTACCATTATTAAAGTTACTAATGGTAGTAAATCTGTTGCAACTTATATTAAAGCTGCTGCTGGTAATGTTACACTAACTGCTTCTACAGCAAGTGTAGTTACTAGTGCTGTTGTAAACATTCCTTCATGGAATGGTAGAACATTTACTTTTAGTGCTGTTGCCCTTGGTAGTGGTGCTGGTAGACATGTGGTTTATATTGGTGGAACTACGTATAATGTAGCTGATGCTGGTACAGATGCTCAAAATGCAACTGCTATTGCTGCTTCTATTAATGCTGGAACTCAAGCAACTGCTTCAGTTGATACTGCTGCATTAACAATAACTTATAATGAAGGTCAGTACTTTTTACCTCCTATGGTATTATCAAGTGATGATGACTCTACATTTAGTAATGTAGCTGTAACTATCGCTTCTGGTGATGCTATTCCAGTTAAGTATATTAATGGTGCTGCTACTTCAGCTGCTGCTACTTTTACATTGGCTACTGAATGGCAAGGACCAACAGGTTATGTATATGAAGGAACAACTGCTGCTACTAATGCTGGTATTACAACTCTTAATGGAGATGACTTTGGATTAAAATTCACTGGTAAAGCACTTCCTGTAAACTTTGAAAAACGTAATTATGAAAAAGTACGTTTTGAATTAGGATTAGATGGTGACTTCCCCACTGCTGCTTTAGTAACAGATTCTGTTGCTGCTTCAGAAGGTATTGGTGTATATGCTCAGATCGGAACTCTTGAACGTCAAGCTCAAATGAATGAAGGTCAAGCATGGTTAAGCGCTTATCCATCTGTTAACTACAGAAATGAAACAGCTAAAATGGCTGCTGAAGATTTTCCATTGTATCAAACAATTGTAGATTTCTACGATGATGCAATGACTCCTGTTTTAGGTGATACAGTGAAGTCTTACGCTACAGTTATTATAGCTACTCCTAATGCTACTGGACATGGATTAATTGGTGATGTATTTGGTATCTAGTAGATAACCTATATTTACTATATATACGTTCTGAAAGCAGGAGTATTTTCATACAAAATGAAAGTACCCTGCTTTCTTTACTTAACAAAATAATTATACTATGAAACATGTACATAATAAAAGAACTTCATAAAATGGAACAAATATTGAATACCACATGGTTTGCTGCCAATCTTGGTGCCCTTTACGTAGGATTAAAAACTAAACTAATTCTATTACAATTAAATATTATACATTCTGATGTAGAAACTTTACGCTATATAGCCTTGATAATAGGTATTATATCAAGTATTGTATTCTTAGGATATAATATATCAAAGTGGTATCATCAAGTATTAGTAACAAAAAAGTTAAAAGAAGATAATAATATAGAAAATTTGTTTACCTTTGTAAGAAGTAAACGTAGTAATAATATTAAAAATAAGAAATAATGCCAGCTTCAACATTAGCAATAGATATTAACTTGTATATTTCATCTGATGCCACCTCAATAACTATTACGGATGATACCCAAGCTTGGGGAACAGACGGAATAGAAAAGACTAATATTCTTGTAGCAACTTTAGAAATATACGATGATGAGATATATACTACTCTATTACATACTGAGGATGTTGTAGATATTCTTGGAGTAGACAGTAGTATTGAAATAGATATAGCAGATTTTTCAGAATCCTCCCTAGGTACAGAATTACCTAATGGAGTTTATGGATATAAACTTTCTTATACACATGATGTTGTAGGATTTGATAGCCCTGTAGTAAAGACTGATGGCGTATTCTTTTCAACAAGATTACTTGAACAAGGAATTAATGATGATTTATTAGAGTTATTAACTGGAGTTCAAGCTTATAATTATAAAATGGATTTTCCTAAACTAGAGGAATTACGAAGACGAGATAACATTTTATTTGCGATAGAAGCTGCCGAGTTTCTTTCACAAATAGATAATGTTAAGACTTTAATAGATTTCTCAGAAAGATTAGAATAATGACTGCACAAGAACTATCAACATATAAGACACTTGTACTAAGTTCATATGTTAATTATGTACTCGAATTGGATAATAGATCTAAAGTATCAACATTAGACTTAAAATACGAATTTGATAGCAAACTATGGATATTAGGTAAAGCTATAGGAATTATATTAGAATATGATGTTTTAGGCGGAAATTACTATAGTGCTGTTGATATGATGAAATGGCAGGATATTATGAACGACATAATGAAAAGTAAATGGTATATTGATTTTGATATAACTTAATATGAGTACAAAATTAACTGGTATAGACTTCCGAAAGGAATTAGATAAATTATCATTTATTAATGAAAGTGGTGTTCCTGGTGCAGATGGTACAGATGGAACTGACGGTGCAGATGGTAGAAGTATTGTTTCCATTATCAGAACTGTTGGTGATGGAAGTCCTGGTACTACGGATACTTATACAATTACTTATAGCATAGCTCCATTAACATCTACATTTAATGTATATCATGGTGCAGATGGTGAAGCTGGAGTAATTGGTTTAACAGGTGCTACAGGAGAAACGGGTCTTACTGGAGCAACTGGTGCAGCAGGAGCTGACGGTGCTGATGGAGTTGATGGTAAAACATTGTATTATGAAAACTATGATCCTACAGATGAGGGAGTAGACGACGATGGATGGATTAACTTTCTAACATGGGATTTCTTTAAAAAGGAAGCTGGAACTTGGGGAACAATAGGTAATATATTAGGTGCTACAGGTGCTGCAGGTACTGATGGTACTGCTGGGGATCAATGGACTAATAGTGCAACAGATCCAACCAATGATACAGTATTAGATTATAATCTATATTGTATTCAAACAGTAACTGATCATGTGTGGGTTAAATATATAAATACATCAGAGTGGGTAGACTTATTTTCTATATCAGGAGATAAATATTATGGAACATCTGTTACTGCAACTAACTTAAGTGCTTATACTGTAGGAGATGATATCACATTGACTGTAGAAGCAGGATTATCTTATTCTATAGGACAATTTCTAGTTATTGCTAGTTCGACATCTTTATACTTTGTAGGTAAAGTAGTATCTTATTCAAGTACAACTCTTGTAGTTGAAATGACATATAAAGTAGGTAATACAACATCTAGTTCATGGACAGTTAATTTAGCAGGTATTACTGAATCCTTATCTAACCCTAGATTTTATTATATAGAATTACCTAATGCTGCAACTCTTTCTCAAAGATGTGATACAATTGCAGAACAACCTGTAGGATGGACAATAGATAGTGGGGATCAATTAAGTAATCCTTTATCATCCAATTCTATAGATTTAATAGTTTATCATAATTTAGGTAAAGAAGTAGTAGATGTAATGGTTAAATCAATTACTGTAGATAAACAAGTTAAACTCATTGGACCGGTAGCTTATGCTACATTTGAAGATAATGATACTAAAACTTATTTATGTATAAAATCTTTTAGCGAAACAGCTACTTCTTTAGGAATTTTTATTACATTTGAAGATTAATTTAAAACAAAATAATATGAATGATTTATTTAAAAGCTTAATATCATTGTTTGGTAGAAATACTCAAAAAGGATTTGCTGAAGCAGGGTGTCAATTAATTAGTGGTGCTACAACAATAAAAGGAAACTTCTATGGGTTTTCTATTGGTGCAACTAAACCCGATACTTTAAAATTGTAACAGCCAATGTAAAATTAAATGGTGTATTATTTAAGAATCCAATAACTGCTGCAACCAAACTATTATATGCAGCCGAGGGACTAACAACATTAAGTCTTACAAATTGTAGAACAGAAGGAACAAATATGGATTATATTACAGATGTTGTAACTGGTAAAACATTTACAAATTTTACGCATATTGGAAATGATTGTGTGGGATTGGTAGGGGCACACAAAACGCAAACCCCAACAAATACATTAACAAGTGGAAGCGTAGGAATTTAATAACACTTTAAACTAAATGTAATGACAAACGAATATAAAATATGAGTGAATATACATCCTTAGTTTCTTGGGAAACAAAACTTATTGATGTTCAAGTTGTACTTGGGGAACCATTTTATTATACCTGCAAAGTTGCAAGTGTTAATCCAAATGATTTTGCTCCAAATACTCTTGGTATTGATAGATTTTATGTAGTTGATTATACAGGTAAAATTTACCAAATTACGGAGATAGTCGATGTCCCAACTAAGACAATTAAGATATATGACTTAATAGAAGATGCTGATGAAGGTCCGTATATTTCCGAATCAGCATTTGTTTACCAAACAAGAACTGGTATAAATGTTCTCACTCAGGCGCAACGTAAAAGATTACATCCTTCTGCAATGGATCAGATATGGAATATTGAAAACAATATTATTGGAGGTGATTACTTTTGGAACAAAGCATGGGGTGCTGCAAGAATATATGGTGGTATAATATCATCCAATGGTGATGGAACTATAGATATAACCGCAGGAAAAGGATTTATTAAAGCATCTGATGATGTAATTGAAATGATTCCAGATGATGATCTTGATGCTCCTATCTCAAAGAATAGTTATGTTGAATGGGACGTAGTATCTTCATTAGCATTAGTTGATAATGCTTATAATTACATTTATTATGATGGTGTTGATGCTCAGATAAAAGTTACAACAGACTTATATACAATGTCTTTTTACCAAGACTTTTCATTAGGTAGATGTTATAGAACAGGTAACGATGTGGTTGTTAGATTATGTGGTACGAATGTTTGGAATTTTAATCGTAGAGTTCAATTATTTGGAGAAGAAAGGTTTCCAGTTGAACATGCTAAAGGATTAATGATAGGCAATCCTAGTGGTTTATATATCAGTATGACAGAAGGTATTCTATGGGCTGAATTAGTTAATAGATTCACTGTCGATGCGTTTGATTCAAGTGGTACAGATAGATTTACTTATTGGTATAGGGATGGTGCAGGTGATTGGACAAGTGTTGCAACTCAGTCGGTAATAGATAATACTAACTGGGATGATAATACGGGCACACTTAATGAATTAACAGCAAATAGATATGGTGTACATTGGGTATATGTTGTACACAATTCAACAATACATGTTGTTTATGGACAAAGTGATTATACATTGGCTAATGCAACTGAAGCAACACCGCCAAGTTCTATCCCAGGACTATTGGCAGCTTACTCCACTTTAATCGGTAAGATTATAGTACAAAAGGGTGACGTAGTATTTTATTCTGTTGAAAGTCCTTTTGTTGAAAGATTTAGTGTGTCAGGAATAACAGATCATAGTGAACTGTCAGGATTAACAACAGGTGATCCACATACACAATATCCTTTATTATTAGGTAGATCGGGAGATATATTAAAGATCGATGAATTGCAGGAATTTACTTTAGATAATGGTATAACATTAGATTCAGGTTTAATAAAAGATGGCAGATTCTTTAATTCAACAGATGCTGCCCCAACATTAGATACAGAACTAGTCAATTTAAAATATTTAACAGATACCATTAATAGTGCAAGTAACTATCAATATAAAGGCTACATAAATGTAAACACAGATTTTCCCTTAATAGCAGACGTAGTTGATGGGGATTGGTACACAATAGGTACGGATGTAACCGATGATGCAGGCGCAACTTATACCAATACAGGATTAAGTTTTACCATTGACCAGACTATATATTGGGATGGTTCAACATGGCAAGATTATGCCACAATAAATGATTCAAACTATTTATTATTAGGCGGCAGAGCAGGCGGACAAATAGCAGCAGGTGGTACTGCTGTAACTGATAGATTGATATTAAAAGGTACGACAGGCAATGGTACATTAACGAGTCCTGCGATACAATTTAATGTAGGTAATAATGGGGCAACTAACGCATTGACTATTTTAAATAATGGAGTAGTAACGCTTGGTTACACTTCTACTAATAGATTATTACTACCTTTAAGAAATGCCCCTGCTACTCCAACTATTGCCTTTGGAGATGGAGATAGTGGTTTTTATGAAGGTTCAGACGACTTATTATATTGTTCAATAGCAGGAACATCTTCTTTTGTTTTTTCATCCATAGGATTAGCAGCAGGATCGGGTACAACGGGTAATGCATATATGCTAAAACAGGTATCTTCAAATGTATTACCATGTTGGTCATTTGCAGGAGATACAAATACGGGAATAGGTAGAGGAGGAGTAGATATATTATCATTAATTGCAGGAGGTATTGAATCAGTTAGAATAACTACTACTGCTTTATTAACAAATACTATTTCAGAATACACGGCATCCAATGGTGTATGGATAGATGGTTTAGGAATAAAAGATACAGGTATAAACTTCGAGGTTGGTGCAACAACCAGGATATTCAAAGACGGTAGTAATAATTTAAACTTTACCGATGCTGTTTTAGGAACTAAAACTTTAACTGAGTTATTTAACAATATTGCTTCACATACACATGGTAATATATCTAATGATGGTAAGATAGGTTCTACAACAGGGTTGATGATTAAGACCGGTGCTAGTGGTGTATTAGAAGCATTAGCAGCAGGTTCAGCAGGACAATTTTTGAAATATGATGGTACTTGGGATATGCCAGCAGGCGGTATTACATTTCCTTATATAGTAGATGATGCTTCTACTAATACGGCTATAGAAATAGCCGAATTCAGAAGAACTTCTTCAGGAGCTCCTAGTAGTGGTATTGGTGGATATTTAAGTTTAGGTGTTGAAGATGATTCAGGTACAACACGCTATTTACGACTTATGCACATTTTAACCGACGCTGTTGGAGCAGGTTCTCCTAATTCTATGATTAAATTACAAGGATATACAGGAAGTGCAATATCTGACTTTTTAGCTATAAATTCATCTGGAACAGGAGTTGCTGGGTATGGTAATGATTCTATAGCTATAGGATCAGGGGCGTCCGCTACAGCAGCTAAATCTATAATGTTAGGTAGCGGCTCTAACTCATTAGCTAATTCATTTAAAATTATACTTAACGGAAGTACAGTATTTCATGCCGGCACAACATTAGGAACACAAATAACAGTAAATGCTGATCCAGATACAAATTTAATAAATGTCGTCAATGGTGTTATTGCTTACGATAGTACAGATCATGAAATTAGAGCATATAAAAATGGTTCTTGGGGAAGTATTGTTTCTGGAGAAAAGAATGTTATTCATATAGCCAAAGCAGAAGTACTTTACACAAATCAAACTCAAACAACTATTATTACATTACCTGCTAATGCTGTAGTATGGAGTATGGGATTAGAAGTAATAACAGTGTTTAATGATAGTGGAACGGACTTTTTAAATATTGGAACCACAAGTGAGCCTAATAGATACTTAGACTCAGGAGTTTTGTCAAGTCTCTTGTTTACCTTTGCGACGTTAGATATCTATAGTTATTCCCAAAGTGCAGAAAGATTATCTGCTACAACAAATATTACATTTACTTACGACGGTCAAAATAATGATGCAACCCAAGGACAAACATTCGTTTACATACATTATAGTTTACACTAAAGAAAGTTGAATTAACATAACTTATATAAACAATTAAATAGATATTGTTAATTAAAATAAATATTGTATATTTGTAAAATAAAGTAATAATTAAAATTATGACAAAAGAAACATTGGAGATTAGGAAACAGGAATTAATGCAACAACGTGAACAAGCTATTGCACAGTTAAATCAAATTATAGGAGCTATTGCTATAATAGATGAAATGATTCAAAAATGTGATATTGAAGAACCTATTAAGAAAGTTAAGGAGTAATTATGTATAACTTTGGTAAAGTATCTAAAGATAGATTAAATACTTGTCATGTAGATTTGAAACTTATTATGACTACTGCTATTGCAATTTCCAATATAGATTTTGGTATTGCAGAAGGATATAGGTCCATCGAAGATCAGTATAAGTATTTTAAGGAAGGTAAAAGCAAAATAGATGGTATTGCAAAGATGGGTAAACATAATTATAAGCCGTCTTTAGCTGTTGACATTTATATATTTGTAAATGGAAAAGCTGTTTGGGATAATGAACACCTTAGTTATATTGCAGGAGTAATCCATGCAGTTACAGAATTACTTTTTGAACAAGGTAAAATAACTCATAGAGTTAGATGGGGTGGAAACTTTGATATGGATGGTGAATTATTAGAAGAAACCTTTGATGATAGACCTCATTTTGAATTAATAAATTAAATATAAATTATATGAAAAGTAGATTAAAAAGTTGGATGACAAGTCTTATTGGATTTGTAATAATAATCTTTGCAGGTGTTATGTTCTATATGGATAAAATTGATCTTACAGCATTTGGAACAATGATAGCATTAGGATTTACGTATTTTGTAGCCAAAGACACTCTATTAAATGGAGTAACTCTTGGAGCAACTAATATTAAAGAGTAATGAAAAAAATACTTAATTGGTTAGTAGTTATAGTTATTATAATAGGATGTTTATTTATTCAACGTAAATTTTTTCCTACTGTAATAACTACAACTACTTCCGATACTGTTTGGCAAGATAGTATATATGTATTTAATTATATTCCTAAGCCTTATCCTGTATATATTGACACAACAACTGTTGATTCAGTTATATTACCTATAGATAGTGCTGCAATAGTAGCTGCATATTTAAAAGTAAATAAACTTTATTATTCAACATATACTTATAAAGACACTTTAAAAAATGATAGTATAGCATATATTGAGTTAACACAAAGAATTACACAAAATAAACCTATTGAATATAATCTCACTTACTTAAATAAAATACCTTCAGTAATTAATAATACAACTAATATTTATAGTCAAAATGAACTTTATCTTGGTGCAGGAATAGGATTACATAGTTTTACTCCTGGATTGAAATTTAAGCATAAAAAGGGCTATATAATTGAAGGCAATTATGATGTACTAAATAGTAGTATTACAGTAGGTGCTTATGTTAATATTAATAAATTAAAATTATGGTAACACGTAACCAGATGACGTATGATATATTGGAAACTTTACGTTCTGAGCTTAAGGATGATGAAGCAATTGATTTACGTCAAATAGAAGAATATGTAAAGGATTACAGAGCAGATTTTGCCAAACAACATTTTGAAAAGGATCCATTTGCAATTGATTATTCTTTTATACAACCTATTACACAATTGTTTGTATCTAAGGTAGATATATCATCTGTAACAGGAGTAACATTAGGCAAATATCTTATACGTACTGCAGTTACTATTCCTAATACAATAACTCGTCATGGATATGTAGGGACATTACTATCAGTTAGTCCCGCAAATATAATGGGACAATCATTTGAAGTGGTAGATCATTCTAAGGCTATTGCATCAGGATTTGGAAGATTTAATAGTAGACAAATATATGCCTTTCCTTATAATGGATATATCTATTTAATATCCAATAGTGATGATTTCAAGATGCTACGCTATGTTAATATAACAGGTGTATTTGATAATCCTGAAGAAGCTTATATAGCTAATAAGGTTGCTAGTGGAATACCTACATATGATTATACAGGGGATGAAGATTACTATACTCCACAATATCTAAAGAGATATATTATAGCAAGTATATTGAAGGATAAGTATGGAATTATATTAAACCCGCCTAGTGACAAGAAAGATAATGGAGTTCACGAATTAGAAAAGTAATGGTTTATATAGGAAGAGGTATTAATAAAATACCAGTTGATTATGGAATAAAAGATTTTTATAGGTATTATAAGGAGAATGCCAAGCATCCACTGGAATTTAAACAATTTAAAGAGATATGGTTGGATGTAGCAAAAGTAATAATTAGACTTATAGTATATAGAAACTTAGACTTCATGATTCCTGCAAGAATGGGAACATTATGTGTAAGAAAGATTTTAACAAAACCTATAGTTCGCGAAGATGGAACTGTAGATAAAAGTAAATTGAGTATTAATTATAAAGCATCTTGGGAGAAATGGTTCAGAGAATATCCTGAATTAACTAAAGAAGAGATTGCTAAGTTAGAACATAAGAAACCTATATATTATTTGAATGAACATTCAGATGGATATAAGGTAAAATATAAGTGGGATAAATATACATGTACTGTAAAGAATCAATCTATATATAATTTACAGATTACAAGGGATAACAAGAAGGAATTATCAGAAGCATTTAGAAATTTTAAAACTGATTACTATGAGTACACGAGAAAATAGCCTGTTTGCAGGTGATAAAAAAAAGAAGCAATCTTGGTCTAAAGAGATAGAGAAGAATGGAATAAGAAAGAGTATTAGAGTTAGAGAAGCGGATAATGGTGGATATATCATTAGACTAGAAGCAAGTGGTGAGATACCTAAGAAAGATGGAGATGGAACAGAATATAAGTATATTGAAAAAGAAATTGTTTCTAAAACTAATCCACTTGCAAGTACTAAGGAAATTGATCCAATGGATGAATTTTTATCAGACGATATAGAACTTAATGAAATATAACTATGGCATTTACAGGTAAATACGTAAGTATAGATTTAGTAAGAGAGAAGGCTCTTGACACATCAGGATTTGATGATGTTATCAGTAAATTTCAAATTGCTGAGATGGCTTGGAATCTTATTGCAAGACTAGGTGATCCATCTATTCTCATAACAAGAGTTACAGATGGAATCAATGGTCCTAAACCAATTGAAATAATAAATTATAGAGGATTACTCCCTGCTGATTTATTTGAAATTATTAATGGTACAGTAAGAAATTATGAAACTAAGGCTAAATTATCGCCTACAAGTAATCCATATTTCCTTGCAGACAGATTGGAGACAATACCTGTAGATGAAAGTTTAGATGACGAATTTACTTTTACAGCAAGAAAGACCGGTAGTACTTTAGTTACTCGCGATGAATATTTATTGCAAGATAATGAGATACTAACTACAATGGATGAAGGCTATCTTGAGATGTCTTATAAAGCATTCCCATTAGATGACAATGGATTTCCTAAAGTACCTGATCATGAGAAAGTTATTATGATGTTGGTGTATGCTGTAATAGAACGTACTGCAATTAAATTATGGTACAAAGGAAAGATTACAGAAGCAATATATAAGGATTTGGAACAGAAGTATTTATATTTTAAAGCATCTGCAAGTAGTAGTTTGAAACTTAGAACTATAGATACTACAGAAGTATTTAAGAATAGACACCTTAGACTTAATCCTGATTTCAATCAATATAGCAATGACTTTAGAGATTTCGGATATCCTGAAAATTATAATAAACACGGATTTTAATTATGGCAAATCAACCTAATACCTTTAAACATATCAATGGATATAACAAGGCGATGAATAAAGATTTATCTCCTCGTCTATATGATAATCAACATTATCCAGATGCTGAATGGATGTCTCCTGTAAGCAATGAAGAAGGTAAGGTTGGACCAATGACTAATCCTAAAGGTAATATCTCTAAAATTACTTTTCCTTATTCAGGTATTACACAAACAAAATATACTATTCTAGCAAGTGTAAAATTAAGGGATAAATTAATTATATGTACTCATAAAATAAAAACTAAATTTATTCCTCCTAGTACTTCGGCTACTTATACCGTATGTTCAATATTTGAATTTGTTGATGATGGTACTCTTAATCCTCAAATACCAGATATAACTGTTATGGGAGATGTAAGTATGGGAGATTTTAGACTATTATGGTGTGATGATCCTGATGTTAATACTAGTATTACAGACAGTAGCACTCAAGGATTAGGATGGACTGCTACTACGGAATTGGAATTAGTTTCTAGATATGAATCTGAAGATATTCAAAAAATATATATTACCGATGGAGTACATCCATTAAGGTCTCTTAATACTGTATATAATGCTAATACAAATGACTATATTCATTATACTCAAAAAGATTTTAACATAGTTCCAGATGTAGATTTGTCAAAGCCAACATTTAGTTCTTATACTACAGGTAATTTAAGTGCCGGAGTAGTATTCTATGCTTATCAACTTTATAGAGTTAATGGTGTTGAGACAGCATTCAGTGAAACGAGTGAACCTATAGTATTATCAACAACTGTCAATAAAGCTACTACACTTGAATTAAATGGTTCTGATTTAGAAACCAATACTGGTATAGGGGTTAATTTATCTATAAGTAGTATAGATTCTACTTATGATAGAATACGTTGTATAGCAATAGAGTATTCTGAATATGATGCAATACCAACAATACGTATATTTTTTGAAGGAACAGTAGTTTCTTCTATATCATTAACTGATACAGGTGTATCTATAGGTACGTATGATCTTGCGGAGTTTAGAACATTAAATCAATATTATATAATTCCTAATTATCTTACTACTAAAAATAATATATTATTTGCAGGAGGCATAATTGAAAAATATTTTGACTTAGATGAATATCTTATTGATTCTGGACAAGCATCTATAATGACAACAGATGCTGGTGGAACAGGTAAACAGTTTTGGGATAGTAGAAGTTATAGATTTAATAGTACAAATTGTACATTATATGATGGTACAAATAATAGTATGGTGTTATCAAAAACGACTCCAGATTATGCTTCTGTTCCACATGATTATGATTGTCTTAATGCTTATAACATAACTACTCAAAACGATTACTGGTATAATAATCCAACTATAGCAAATAAATATACTACAGATGGAGTTATAGGATCCTCTGGTGCTAATATAGGTATTAAATTTAATAGTCCTACACTTCATAAAATAGATGAAGGAACTGAATATCAAACCTTTCAAGCCCCTTTAACTCAAGAGTTATTGGGTAGAAGGAAGACTTATCAAGAGGATGAAATATATAGATTATCAATTCAATTTAGAGATAATAAAGGTAGAGAATCTTTTCCTAAATGGATAATAGATATGAGAATGCCTGATTATTTAGACAGAAGTGGTTCTTACATATATATATCCGGAATAGCAACATATACATCAAATTTACATCCTACATTAAAAGTAAATAATTTACCGGTTAATGATGATGGTACAAATATGGATTGGAGAATACTTAGAGTTAAACGTGATGGTAAAGATAAAACTGTTCTTGGTGAAGCTGTAATATCTCCCACACTTAATGGAAGTATATCAGGAACTGGAACAGGAAATCATGAAACAGATATTTATGGCGCCGGTAAAATAATGAATGCATCCGAATATGCAGGTGGTACTTATTTAAGATATGATAATGTGCCGGATGTAGGAGTAAATCATGGTTTTATACAAATATATACTCCTGAAGCATTCTTTTCAGATTTAAATCTGGATGGTTGTTATTTAAATCATCAAGGATTTCTACGAAATACAGTCGGTGCTGGTACAGGACTATATGCGGGTAGAGGAAAATATAGAGATATTTCTCATACTTCTTGGACAAATGTTCCTACTAGTACAACAGCAACTTCTGTTAATCAGGTATTAAAAAAGTATTCAGCTTTCTATCCAGCTACATCTCCATACTACACTGGTACTGGAGCTAATCGTCCATCTGCAAGATTGATCGATGTTAAAAATTGGAAACGAATTAAAGCGCAACCTTTGGAAAACTATGATTCTAAGTTATCACACCATATCATAGGGTCTAAGACATATAGAAATATAAATTTCTTTGACAATGGTGATGGAACACAAGGAGAGAATGGTACATGTTTTATAGTTGAAACTGATGTTAGAAGTGACTCTTATAAATTTAATTTTGTTAGTAATGCTTCTGTAGATCCAATGCAAATAATTTATGTCTTAATTAAAAAGGATGGCTATCCTTATGGTGGAAGTAGTTTTGAATCAAGATTTAATAATATATATGTTCCTGCATCAGATTATAGTAGTTTAGAAAATACAAGTGTCACAGCACATTATGGTGATTGTATTACAGCATATTTTGATTACTTAAGAACAATATATGATATTCATGGGGATGTATCAGAAGGAGATGAGACACAAGAAATATTATATCTTCCTGTGAAAAGTCAAGCTAATCTTAATTTAAGATTAGATACTGGATTTAATAAAATTGCAAATACAGATTTTACAACTAGTAGAAAACTTACTGAAGAGGGACTTGCTGATATAGAGGCTGGAATAGAAATTGCAGCATTGTATAGATATAATACCGTTTATAGTGTAGATAATAATACAAGAGAATACTCAGCAATACCATTTGACTCAGTAACTACAGAAGAATATGATACAAGGATAAGACGTTCAGAAGTTAAATCTAATGGAGAGTATTCAGATTCCTGGTTACAATTTAAAATAAATAATTATTTAGATGTTGACTCACAATATGGAAAGTTAACTAAACTTGCAGTATTCAAGGACAAGTTATTATTTTGGCAACCTAATGCCTTTGGTACAGTTCCAGTTGGAGAGAAGGAATTAATTCCATCAAGTACATCTGCTACTCTTGCTTTAGGTTCAAGCGGTATATTAGATAGATATGATTATCTTGATACATTTGCTGGAGCTTCAGATAAACATTCTGTTTTAATTACACCTAATAATATATTGATGTATAGTAGTGTAAAGAATACGATGTACAGATTTACTGGTGGATTGGAGCCTATATCTGATGTACAAGGAATGAACAGTTGGTTTGATCAATATGTAACTACAAGTAATAGAGTACGTTCAGGATATAATCCTTTAATGTATGAAGCTTGGTGGACATTTGGTAACTACACACTTGTATACAGTGAACTTAATAATGGATTTATTTATAGGCTACCTACTAATGGAAATATTGTTATACCTGTTGACTACATAACATTTAATAATAATTTTTACAGTACAACTGATGGTAATCTTATATACAAACATAACTTGGGTAACTATGGGCAATTGTACGGACAATATTTAACATCCTCTGTTACAATTCTTGTTAATCCAAGAGGTACTATAATGAATGTATATGATGCAATTGAAATGTTAACCGAGAAGTATGATAGTAGTGGTAATGAAATACAGGAAACATTTGACTCAATAAGAATATATAATGATTATCAAGATACTGATACATTAACTCTTACTCCTGACGATAATATTAAGAGAAGACTTCGTACATGGAGATTTAATAAGATACGTGATATAGATACAAATGATCCTAAGATACGTGGAAGTTATGTTAAAATTGAACTTAAATTTCTTAACAATGCTAATAAGGAATTAATACTTCATAATCTAACAACTAATTATAAACTATCTAAGATGATGGGTTAATAAGATGTATAAAATATATTTGGAACTAATAAAATAAAGATTTAACTTTACACCTAATAATATCTAATATTATTAGGTTTAATAATTTATAAGAGAATGGCTAAAAAATGTAAAAGTAAGAAATTAAACTTACGTAAATATAAGAGTGGTAGTCAATTACCTAAACTAAGTCCAGGTGGTGTAGTATCTTACAATCAAGAAAATGCTGGAATGTTTACTCCACAACAGGAACAGACATTACAAAGTAATTTAGGTACAGCATCTACAGTAGCTAATGTTGCAGGAGAATTAATAGATGGCTCTAATAAAGCTCCTAATAATGTTCAATATGCAAATAATACATCTAGTCTTGCTAGTACAGTATATAATGCAACTCCTGTAGGCGGTGCAGTAAATGCAGTATTAGGTACTGTTGGAGAAGCTGTTAAGACAAATAAAAATTATGTTAACTACGATGAATTTGGACATAACGAAGTTGCCGCTGGCAAAGGAATTGGATATGAAGTAGGTAGTGAGTCGTTAGATCCTTTAACAGCATCTAGTGAGTATCTTGATGAAGGTCAATACGGAAAGTCTGCATTGGCTGCAGCTGGATTTGGTTGGATGACTGGAATGGATGATTATAGGGATAATGAAGCTGATGCTGATAAAGCTGAAGCTAAAGCTCGTGCACAAGAGATGAATGTTATCAACAAAAACACTTTGAACAATTTAAATAATAATAATTTAAATTATACAAAGTTTGCTAAATTTGGTGGACAATTAAGAAAGTATCAAAATGGTGGTATTGTAGACGATCCACTTTCTCCATTAGTTCCTAGAAATATATCAGTTTCTGCACCAAAGAATAAGGTTATTATGGAACCTACAATAGTAAGTCCTTATAAAACTTTTACACAAACACCTAATCAACTTCAGAATATAGCAAGAGAATTAAATTATGATTTGAATGATCCTACTTTGACAACCAAAATTATACAATCTAATCCTGAATTATATGAACGTGTACAACCTAGTAACGGATCATCTGATTTAGGTGTAAGAGATAGCAATATTTTATCTAAAATACCTGCACATGGTTCTGTTAGAAACAGATTTGTTCCAGAGAATACTCCAGTAGATGTAAATATTAATGATTTAAATTTACAAGCTAAACAATATGGTGGAGAATTAAATAATAATAAACGATTAGTTAAGAAACCTATAGTTAGGAAATATGGTGGCCAGACACATGAAGGCCCAGATGAAGGAATTCCTGTTGACCAAAACGGTAATCCTTCTGCAATGACTGGTAGAAAACCTATTGCCCTGACTGAAAAAGGCGAAGTTGTGTATAATTCTTATGTGTTTAGTGACAGTATAAAATATAAAAATAAGTAATATGAAAGATAGCTATAGCGCTCAGGCATCACGCATAATGAGCAAATATAAAATTAGATTAGGTAAGGACTTCGATAAAGATGACACATTAGCTCGACAAGGACTAGAACTTGAAATGAATGCTCTTAAGGAGAAACAAGAGGCTACTAAAATTACTATGGTCAGTAGGAAAAAGAAATATGGTGGTAGTATATTACCTAAGTATGATGACACACAGCCTTATTCTAGTCAATTAGATGAAATAGATGCAAATTATATTGATCCTGAAGCTGAGGCATTAATGAATACTTATAGGACTAATGAAGATATTGACCAGCAACAAGATGAATTATATAAACCAACATTAAGTGCAATTCCTTTAGCCACAAGTCTATTAGGTAATGCATTATTACTTGGTGATAATAAAGCTGAGAATATTAAATATGATAGAGTTAATATTAAACCTGAACTAATTAGTTTGGCTAGAGAAAGGGAAGCTGCCCGTAGAACAGCTGAACTTAATAGAAACAGCGCTAGTCGTACTGCTCGTAACTTAGGTCTTAGTGGCGGTGCTGCTGCTACTATAGCTAATGCTGCTAATGTTGATATTAGTAGAGGATTAGGTGAACAGGTTGGTAAGAGTTACTTGAATGAAGAATTAAGTAATAAGGAAGCAATCAATAGGGCAAGTATGATGAATAGTCAAATGAATGCTGAAATTGGTATGCGTGAGAAGGATGCTAATCTTCGTGAAAAGGATTCTGTTAAGAATACTAAGACTGCTGCTATTCAAGGTATAATTGGTAATATAGGTGACTACTTTGCAGATACAAGTAAAGCTAGACAATATAATGATTTAACTCAGATGATATCTGATGACTACAAATATTATGAAGATCCAGAACAGAGTCTTTGGAATAAAGTTACTCTTGGTAGCCGAAAGAAACAGAAATATACGGGCACTTATAAACAACCTTAATTATGGCACAATATAGACAACTAGCACAACCAGTAAAATACACTTCTCAATTTGATCCTGGTATGGAACAAATGAGTCAACAAATATTATTGCGTTCTCAAAATAAATATGATACTGCATTTGGTGGTACAGCAGACGAACAAGCTAAACTTAATAGTATATTCTCTTTAGATGAAGAGGCTAAGCAACAAGTTATGAATAGGTTTGAACAGAATAAACAAGATATTCTTAAACGTTATAATGGTGATTATGGAGCTGCTTCAAAGGATTTAGCTAATCTTATTGTTAAGGAAAGAAATAACCCTTTCTATGGATTAAATGCTCTTCAACAAAAGAAGGTAGCTGAATATCAAGATCAAGTGAATCGTATTGGTGCTGAGAATGTACTTGAATTAAAAGCTCCTTCAATGAGTTTATCAAAAGATGGTAAGTTGGCTAGTCCAGAAGATTTTGAATATAAATTATATGACAAGTCTAAAATACAGGCTAAAGGTAGAAATTGGTTAGATCCTCAAGTTCAAGGTAAACAAAGTGAATGGAAAGTAGATGGGAAGAATCCTTGGCTATTAAGAAGCACTATAGGTTTTTCACAAGCTGAAGCTGATAGAGTATTGTCAGATGAAAATGTTGCTAAGTTTTTAGAAACTGCTCCTGAGATGGCAGAGATAGCTAAATCACAAGGAAAGGATCCACTTAAATATGCTAAGGATTATTTATATGGAGAGATAGCTGGTAAGGTAGGTACTTGGAAAGTAGATGTTATGGGTAATCCAAATTACAAACCTAGTACAGATACTCCAGATAAATCTAATTATTGGGAAACTACAAGTATTCCTAGATCACTTCAAAAGAATACACAGACAGATAAACTTCCTACAGATCCTGATAAGTATGATGAAACTCAAGGAGCTTTTGGAGTAAAAGAAGGTTGGGGAGGAATTGATGCCTTAGTTCCTAGAAATGCTAAAGCTTTGGAAAATAAAAAGAAGGTTGCAACATTTGCAAATAAACATCCTGAATTAAACTTATCTAATACTCCAGTGGAAAAAGTTGCAGAAATATATAATACAATGCAAGATTATTATAGTGGAGAATATGGAAGTTTAACTCAACCATCTTTTAAATATAAACTTCAACAAGGAGATGAATTATTCTTTAAAGGTACTAAAGAAACTGGTAAACATGGAGATATTGTTTTACGTAAGTTTAATGTATATGATACTGATAATAATAAGCATCCTATGATTGGTAAGGATAATATTAAAGACTTCACAAAATTATCAGGTTATGATAATTCTAAGGATGCTTTAATTAATACATCTTATCAAGGAATTACATTCACTGGTGATATGCCGGGTGCAATTCTAGCAACAACATTACGTCCTGATGGAAGTACTTTGGAATTACAGGTGTCTCCGGGAACTGAAGTTGAAGGAATTAGTTCTTCTGTATGGGCAGTTGCCGAAGCAATTAGAACTGATAATAATAGTAGCAAACTTGATAAACTAGGAAGTAAATATGGAATTGTTAAAGAGAATGGTGATAGTTATAAAATTCAGAATAGTATTCCAACTCTAGCTGATCACGGTATAGATTATTTCAAAGTTAGAAATGAAATACAATTTAATGGTGAAGGATATCAATTTGTTCCAATTATAGAAGCTTATACTAAAGACAATAGAAAGTTTTCTAATTTAAATTTGACAGTAGATGATTTGGCTGATTATACATTAGGTATATTGGAAGATACTAACTTTTTACAACCAGAAAAATAATATTATGGAACTTGATATCAACATAACTAAAGATAACTTAATTGATCCAAGGAGTAAGAGTACTAATCCTAAAACAACTGATATAAATCTTAATTTAAGTAAAGAAGATTTATATTCTTTAGTACCTTCCTCTTATAGTGGAGAACAACAAGGTTTTATGGGTAATATTGGAGCTGGTCAATCAAAGTATGATGCACGTACTTTACCTTCCGATATAGAGGAATATGGGCTAGATTATATAAGAGCATCACAACAACCTTGGACTGAACAAGCAGGTAGAGCTATAGGTGGTGGTTTATATAAAGGAGTACTTACAGCTTTAGAAGATACAAGTTATTTATTAGACTTTGAATCTCATATTAACAGTTTCACTGGAGTTGATGATATGGAAGGAAATGCTATATCTAATTTTGCTAAGAGTGTTAAGGATAGTTTTGACAAGAATCATCCTATTTTTAGATATAATCCTGAAGACCCTATAGATATGAGTGATCCTGGTTTTTACTGGACTGCACTACAAGGAATAGTGGATAGTGCTGTAGGCTTTGGAATAGTTGGAGCCGGAGTTGGAGCTACTGTAGGTAGAGGAGCTAAATTCCTAACATCATTAGGTAAGTTTGGTGCCCCCATAGAAAATGCTATTGCCACAGGAACTACCGCACTAGTTACTAATTATGCAGAGGGTAAGATGATGGCTGTTGAATCATTCGGTAAAATTGTAAACGATAGAATGTCTCAAGTAGACGATCAATTATACAAGACAGCCTTTGAACAAGTTAAATCTATTAATCCAACATTAGATAATAGAACTGTATCTGAAAAGGCTCTTGAATTAGTAAACAGTGATGAATTCCTTGCTCAACGCGATAAAGCTGAAAAAGAGATTAGAAGTTATGCTGGAGAGGAAATGAGTAAGTTTATTGATCGTAATAGAATATTCATGATATCCGATGCGCTAGCAATTAATGGAATGTTTAGGGGACAAGGATTTACAAGGAACTTATTGAAAGAAAAGTCTATTAAGAATACAGCAATGATGATTGCTAAACAAGCTCCTACAGAATACGCGGAGGAAGTTGGTCAAGGATTATTTCAAAAGGAAGGTGAGTATCAGGCAATGAAGAATGCTGGTATGGACGTTAGTGATATATCTAGTGATCCTATTAAACGAACATGGGATTTCTTTACAGATCCTTCTACTCAATTGGAAGGTTTCATGGGTTTATTCGGTGGACCAGTACAACATGTATTAGTACAAGCTCCTGTGGATTTAGCTAATAGAAATGATGATAAGGAATATAGAAATAGACAGACTCAGCAGGTTAAAGAAAATGAACAACTATTAAATGGATTAATAGCCCAACGTACAAAGAATGAGCAGCTTAAAAACGATGCTTTCAAAAGAGGAAATACAGCTGTTTATAATTTGATCAAAGATGATGAATTTTCTCAATTAGCTTATAGGAATTTTACATCTGGTACTACAGAAAATTTAGAAACTGACCTTAAAGAGGTGTCTGAAATGACTCCTGAAGAAGCTACTGCTAAAGGATATGAACCTACTTATAAACAAGATGCCGATGATAGACTTTCTCAATTATTAGAATTGGAGAAAGATTATACCAAGATAGCAAGAAAGTTTAGCGGCGAAAAAGAAAACTTGTTGCACAACAAATTATATACTATTAATGCTAGGCGTAATGCTATAACCAATGAGATTGGTAAACTTAAACAGGAACAATCTGACTTGGTTAATAAACTTAAGAATGAAATACAAACATTGGACAATACAACAGTTTCCAGTGATCAAATGCGTCTCAAGAATATTGAATCTAGTATTCAGTTATTAGGTAAAACTAAAGCTAAGGTTACAGCGGCTAGAAATGAAGCATTATTAAAACCTAATGCTAGACTTAAGAAAGCTGAATTGACATATTATAATGAATTAGCTATTCTAAATAATATGAAGGCTAGTAAGGATAAGTTTACTCAAGATGAATTATTGACTAAGAATAATGAGGTTGTAGCCTTACGCGATAATTATAATAGATTATCTAATTTTGCAGGTGAAGAAACTAAGAATCAGGATACTGTAGATAGAGTTAACAAATTACATGATGGTAGAATAAAAGGTATTGGCGACCAAATTGAACAACTGCAGAAAGAGAAGGATGAAGTTAAAAATAAGTTAAAGGATAATAAGGAAAAGATTAGCGCCTTTAATGAAAAGGACTATTCCAAATGGGAAGATATTAAGGAACTAGAAGAGTTCATAACTGACTTATCTGAAGTTAAAAAGGCTTATGACACTGAATACTCTAACATAGTTTCTAAGAAAGCTCAATACATTAGTGAAATTACAAAAGCTCAAGCTGAAGCAGAGGCTAAAGCTGTACAGGAAGATGTTAATAAAGCTAAGACTACACAGGATAAAAAGGATATAATAGATGGACAATCTAATCCGGAAGTGAAAGATAATTTACATAAGGATAACGATAAAAAGATTCAGGATGATGAACGGGCCAATAGGGAAGAAGCTGGTAAGAGAGCTGTAGTAACTAATCCTAAAGTTGTAGAAGAAACTAAAGCTACCCAGGAAACTCATGAGAAAATTTCTGAACCTCCTCTTGATGGAGAAGTAATTAGGGATATTGAAAAAGATGTTAAAAATACTGAGGACTTTGTACGAGATTTAAATAGGGAACCTTCAGGAAGCGATCAAGGTGAAATAACTTATGAATATAAACGTTCTAAAAAAGGATGGGATATATTAGCCTATCTTTCAAGAATGTATGAAAAGTTTATGATAGGTAAAGCAGTATATATAAAAGATATTGATGATGCTTTAAATGAAGAAAGTTTTATAAAAATACTTAATCCTAATAAGTATGGTGCTGGAACTAAAGTTATATTGAAAGAAGTGAATAATTTAACAACTGTTATTAACTTTACAACTAAAGAAACCTGGGGAGAATTTGTTGAAAAGATTAAGACTAGTGATGATATTGAAAATTTATATAGAGACAATGTACCAATCGGATTGTATGATGAAAATGACAACTTAATAGGATATTTACATACTGACGAATGGATTAGTGAGGAACATATTTATGGAGATGTTGAGAAAGCTAAAAATAATCTACGTACAATTAGGGAATATATCACAAAAAATACTAAATTTGCTACTACAATTAAATCTAAAGCAACTGGTTATTTATTTAGAAGTATAGAAGGAGCACAAAAATTGTCTAAAATTAATAATGATCCTAATGTTATTTATGCTGTTGGTGGTAGAGATGACTTCTTTACAACTGAAGGTATAGAACATTTGAATATTAAAAATAGAGATAAGGTAATTAGTGGTAGACCTTATATGATAGTACAAACAGGAATAGATGAAAAAGGTAAAGTTTATATTGCATTTCCTGTAGTTAATGATATGCTTATTAATAGTAAAAATGTTGAGAAAATAACTGAAAGTATTCTTAATGCTATTAGAATATATTATAAACGTGCTAGGAATGAGGATCTTACTACTGATGAAAAGAATGTTGAGAAAGCTATAGGCGATCTAGGTACATATACTGGATTAACAGAATATATAAATCAGTTTGTTCAAGTATATTTTAATGCAGGTAACTTACTTAAAGATGAAGTTAGAAAATTTAAAAATGCAAGTACTAAGACTTTATTTTCTATTGATAGACAGCAAATACGATTTATAACTGAAGGTGCTGAAAGTTTTCTAAATCCTTTAAATACAACTCCTCAACAATTGGAGAAGTTATTAGACAAACTTGCTACAAAAATATTACCTGTAATGTATTCTAACATTTCAAAAAATACTTTGATTAATCCTAATAAACCAGTTAAAGCAATTATTAAGACGGATGAAGGGTATGCTACAGAAGATATATATAATAATTATGTAGATTATATGAAAGAGAATACAAAGACTGATATACTATCTAAGGAAATTGACAATGTTGATGGTAAGCCTGTATTTAGTTATACAATACAACCAAGAATAGTAATTGACTTTGATGAAATAGTTCCACCTGAGATAGATAAACCTTCTACTAAGGAAGATACTACAGTAACTGAAAATGTAACGACATCTGAACAGGTTGATGACGGATATGTAGATATGAATTTCACAGATACATTCGGTAATCCTGATATAGATGGATTTACATTTGGAACAGATGAATCTCCTTTCTTACCAGAAGAAGTATTAGAAAAAGTTAAAACAATTACAGATGACGAAGTAACAGATAGAATTAATAAATGTAAATAAGAATAATATGATAGCTTGTCCAAACAAAAGTAGCGCAGAATATAAATATTTAGTAGATCAAGTAGGTGAAAAAGAAGCCTATAGATTATTTATTGCAAATGATAATAGCCTTCCAAATATGGATACTATTGTTAAGTATGCAAATAATTTTAAGAATTCATCAGATTTACCATCTTTAGAACCATCTCTTATAGATGACTTTAAGAAGTTATCTGAAAAGATTATTATTAAGAATTTAGATGTTTCTAAACAACAAGCTATCGTAGATGTACTATACAAGGATGCACTGTTAGCATTGATTGGGAAAAAGAGTATTAAGACTATATATGATAATACTTTTAAAGAGATTGAAGATAACTTAGTTAGTAGACAATCTCTTATAGAGAATATTAATACCAATATTAAAATAGCTACTAAGAAAAAGGATGTTAATTCTTTAGCAAAACTTAATGACTTACTTGCATACAATGAGAGGATTATAGATTTATACAAGACATATTTATTGAATAAGGATACTATTATTGAATTAGTTAAAAATAAACTTAAGGCTGATAGTATTATTGATAAAATGAATCTTAATGAAGATGGTCATATAAGTGAAGATGAAACTGCTGAGAACGAGAAGACTAATGATAAATCTAGCTATGAAACTGATAGAATAGATAAGGCTTCTCGAAAAATTAAACGTTTCCTTGCTGACATTAGAGTATACAATCAGAATGGTACAGTGAAGAAGAATATACTTAATCGTGATGAACTTATGGGTTATGACGATGTATATAAGCAACTTCAAGTACTTACAAAAAATATAGTTCCGGATTATAATGTTATACTTGCCAAACTAGAATCTTATCAAGAAACTTTTCCATTTCTAAAAGATGTAGTAGGTAAACTTAAGGATAATAATACCCCTAATATTGATATCATCAGAAACCAATTAACTACATTATTAACTAATCACTATAGTAATAGTGTATTAGTAATGTGGAGAGATAATGGTACTAATAAACAATTAACTGTAATGGAATCTAACTCAAATTCTATTGAATCAGCAATTCGTGAAGGATGGACAAATAAATTCTATGAGTCAGATTTAGTGCAGGTTAATGAAGATGGTACTGAAATAGTTAGTTTAGAGACAGCTAAAAAACTTATTAGTCAATATGATAAATGGAGAGCCAATCCACCCAAGGAAGTTACTACTGAAATAAAAGCTTGGTTAATGCATTTTGGAATTGAACTAGATGCTAAGACATGGAATGAATTACATAAAGGATACTTCAAATATAATGGTAAGAAATACTCCTGGGCAAATCAATTTAAAGGTGGTATATTCAATATATTAGCTACTCAATATTTAAAGACACAGCAAGGTAGAAGTATATATGAGGCTTTACCTGCTGAAGAAGGAATAGTTTCTACTCTTGCATACAAAGAAGGACAATTTACAACTAACTTTTTATCTCACTCACATAGAGAGGGTAATAAAACTGTATTCTCTTATGGAGCAAATAAGGACTTAACTGATATAACTCGCGATTTACATATATTAAATAGAGTTGAGGAAGACGGAGTTGAAGTATTTACGAATACTCTTGTTACCGATATATTGTCAGACCGATTTGCAACCAATTCAAGTTGGTTAAGGGATATGATTCAAAAGGATGATAATGGCGAATTAATGAAAGCTTCAAATGGTGAATATATAGTTGACCAGGAAAGTGCCACATTTTCAAATTTAGAATTCTTTACTACATCATTAGAACCATTGAAGAAACAAGGTTCTGCTACAAGAGATGGAAAAGACTTTAATAAGTTATCATCTGGGGAACAAGAACTTGTAAAGATAGGGTTATTGCAAGCACGTCAGAAAGATAAATCTGGTAATAAGAATAGAATAATTAAGTTATTATTTCCTACAATATTTGGTAAAACCACTGTGATGGGATTAGCTGCTAAAGCAGTTGACATTCAGTATGATTATGAAACTGGTAGGATAACTGAAGATACCATTGACATGTTATATGAAAGTTTAGTAGTTCCTGAGATTAATAGAATGGAATTAGTAAATGGCCTTATAACACGCGGAGAATCTATTAATTTAAATAAGGAATATTTAGAAGGATCTAAAAAATTCTTATTCCTATCAGAATTGAATGATCCCAAATATGGATTATTTAATATTGACGGGACTCTTAATTCTAATGTCAGAACAGAATTTAGAGAAGTTATCAACACTGTAATTAGAGAATACATTAACCAACTTACAAATGAGAAACTGGAAGTTTGGCAACGTGAAGGTATTATTAAGGATATTAAAACAAATCAATATATAGATGCTAACTTTTATAATGAATTTAAAAAAGTTAATAATGATGCTAAACTTACAGCTATTGCTACAGATATGGTTATTCAATATCTTGTAGGAAATGCTAATATATATCAAATCTATATAGGTGATCCAGCATTATATTATAAAAAGAATACAAAGGAAACTTTCTTAAATGTTGGTAAACGTCTTGCTTCTTCTATTGCTCCAAGAGAACAATTTAATGAGAGTACTACAAATAGTTATAAACAAGGATTTATACGAGATAGAAAGATAGTTAGTTCTGCGTATGAACAATTGGAAAAGTTATTAGATGATGAGGCAAAGTTAAAAAAGTATAAGGAAATTAATTCAACAGATGCCCAGGAGTATGTTACTTTATTAGAAGACTTGTATATTAAAGACAAGAAGGGTAGAATTGAAATAAAAGGATTATATAATAAAGTTTATAAGATTGTAACAAACGAATTATCTGAATCAAATTACGATTATATATCTGTATTAGAGAAGAGTTTAAGTAAAGAGGAATACGATTATTTAAAAAATATTGTATTACAACCTGAGAAACCTATTTATGTAAAAAATATATTTGATAAGAAATTAGGTATACGTAGACGGGTTTATATTAAATCGGCATCATTTGCATTAAGTCCTTTTTTAACCAGGAACACTGAATTAGATAACATAAGAATATCCATGGAAAAACATGGTATATCTAGAATTGCATATGATAGCGCCGTGAAGTTAGGTAATGTAACTAATCCATTAGAAATTTGGAATGAGGATGGTACAATCAAAAGTGAAATTATATTTGATGAAAGTAATAGTATATTACTTCCACGTTCAGGATTTGGAATACAACAAGAAGTACCTTATGATCCATTAAAGGATTCCATTACTAAAGTTAGTCAAGCATCTAAAAACTTATTTATTAATATGTTAGGTATTGATGGCTTTAAAGTTCCATGGTACAAAAATGGTAAATCGGTTAAAGGTAGAGAATTACAAAAACAATATTTAGGCTTTTATAATCAATTGTTTAGAATTCAACATGATGAATTAGTAAAGGAATTAAATTACAATGAGAAAACTGGACAATTAGATGTCGAGAAATTAAAAGAACTTTTAAAGGAAGAAGCTGTTAAACGTAATTATCCTTTATCTGATTTGCAGTCACTTGATTTAGACACAGAATTACAATTTCTAATGTTTAGTCCATCCGCTGATAAATTTGAGGCTCTACTTAATTCTATTGTAACAAATAGAGTTTTAAAAGTAAAGTTTCCAGGCAAATCTTATGTATTAGGTTCGGAAGCAGGCTTTAGAAATGTTAGGGAATTAAGCGAAACTGATTTCAAAGACAGTAATATTGTATTTACTAAAAATTGGAATAGTAAAGAATTACAAGCTGCTGATGGTTCTGGTAGACCAGATCAAATAATATTGCCTTGGGATTTTGCAGAGGATATAAATAAATACATTGATTCGGAAACTAATTTAATTGATACTAATAAAATTCCTGATGAATTATTACAACGTTTTGGTATGCGTATTCCTAATCAAGGACCAAACTCTCAAGCTAAAATTGAAGTGGTTGGATTCTTCAGATCAAGTGTCGGAGATTTGCTTATAGCACCTAAAGAGTTTATAGTACGTATGGGATCTGACTTTGACGTAGATAAATTATATATTTATAAACATACTTACCTGCATACTGAAACAGGATTGAAGAAATTAGAGATGTCAGATTATGACAATACTAATATTCAACAAGATATTAATGTAGCTAAAGAAAATTTAAAGGCTTTAATTGAATCTAAAAAAGGATTGAAAGATATTATAAAGGATAAACAATCTTGGGTAGATATTGTTGAAGAAATGTTAGGTAAAAAAGAATGGGGAGATATTGCTGAATTACAATTATTAAGAGAAGATTTAAGTGCAACATATGACGATATCTTTTATTATGTAAAAAGACTAGATAACTTCAAGAAACTTAATAATGCTAAATATGGTTTACTTAATAATATTCTTGATATACATCTAGCAATTCATTTTAATCCTAGTTCTGCTGTACAAAAACAAATACATCAACCACTTGGATTTTGGGAGCTTGAAAATGTTGCTAAAGACATTATAGAATTAAGAAATAGACGTGATATTAAAGAAGGTAAATATTTTACGGGATTATCAGATGAATACAATAAACAGAAGGCTCTGGAGTCTGCTGTAGGTAAGGAACTAGTTGGTATATTCAGTACTGATTCAATGTTTAATGCTACAGTACAAGGTTTAGATGTTAGAATGGTTGGTAACAAAAACAATCCTTTTAATGTAACATTTGGTTCGCGTACATCAATAGGAGATTTATCAAGTCCTTATACTTTACGTACCCAGAAGTTGTTAAGAAAAGCTATTATTGAGCAAACAACAATGACTGAAAAGGATGTAGATGTAAAGAAATATGTTGACATAGATAATATTAATCCTTATAAATTTTTGGATGCAAAAGATGTCACATTCAAATCTGAAGTTATTTCCGGATATCAATCAGCAGCTGTTGACCATGATAAGGAACAACTTGTTGATAAGTTTAACATTAGTTCCGAAACATCGGCCATTGTAAAAATACTTAACCAATTAGGATTTGAGAAAGAAGTGCCTTACTTCTTAGCACAAGATATTATAATAGATTACGTAAACGAAATGAAACGATTACGTGGTATAGGGGACTTTGTATCAAATATTGACATGGTAGCTTATGAAAATTTGATAACTAGTGATAAGTATAAAGCTGAATATGATTCTACTCAACATAGTAAATATGGTGATGAATTACTTACTATAGATAAAATGCGTGATATGATTGAAGGAGTTCCTGTAGATAATTACAAACTTACTCAGATTGCCATATTGGACAAATATATTGCTCTTAAACCTAAGGGTAGAACTATAGGTAAAGTACAGAGTTTATTAAATCTGGATAGTCAAGGATTAGGTAAATCCTTTATATCTACATTATTACGTGAGAATGACTTAGATGAATTAAAAGTTAATATAGCAAATATTGATTCTTTAATTTCTGAAAAGACTATTCAAGGATTGGTAATTAAATCAGGATTAAAACTTAATAATTCATTATGGAGTAAATTCTTTAAATATGATAGAGTTACTTTAGAAGAGAACTTCAGATTATTGGAATCTATTTTTAATAAAGTAGATGCCAATAGAGAAACTAAGGCTGACTTTAGAAAAAAGATGTGGAATAAAATGAAGGAATACAGATTTACTGATCCTAATTTATTCTCAAAAGAACCTATAACTGATCCTAATTATCTTGATAATGAACGTAAACGATTATTAATTAGTACTAAGGAAAATAAATCATTAGCCAAAGTATTACAGGAGATTAAAAGGAACTTCCCTAATAATAGATTCTTAAACAATCTAGATATTGTAATTAAGAAGAATAACTTGCCAAGTATTATTAAGTTTAGAGCTTCTGTTAAAGAGAATACAAATGAAACTAAACTATATGAGGCAATAGTTGACCTATTAGTTAATGAAAAGAATTTAGGTCCTAATGGAGAAGTATATTCAGTTTATGGTAAAGATAATTATACATCTAGAGATTTATTTCAAGATTTAGTATGGTCTGCATATCTTAATGGTGGTGTACAACAGGCTTCACAATACATTAAATATATTCCTGCTGCATATTTACATCTATTACCATTTGTGAAAAACATTACAAATTGGATAAATGATATACATGAAGATAATAGATTTTCAATAAATGAAACAGATGCTGGTTACATTGTATCGGATGCTGTATTACAGATTGTGCAAAATGATCCTGATAGTTTGCCTAAAGTAAGTGAAAATTCATTCATTAAAAATAATGACGAATTTCTATATAAAGGTACAGATGTTCCATTATTTTTCAGTCAATATATACAGGATAAAGCTATTATTCAGGTTGGATTAAAAAGATTTAAACTTTATCAATATGCTGGAAGAGACGGAGAATATAAAGGTAAATATTATCCTGTATATGTAGAAATTCCTACAGTTGGAACATCCGGTAGAGATAAAGTTTCTGAATATAATTATTTGAGAAAAGGATTAACTACAAGTATATTTGGTAACAAGAATCAAATTGCTGATGATAGAACTAAATCTAATACAAGTGTTAAACCTGTTGCAGATGTTGCAACTAAACCTAAAGAAGTAGTTAATAATGAAAAATCCTCACAGTCTAGTTTTGAAGTATTAAATATACAAGATAGTTATAAACCAGAATTAACAGGTAAAAGTGTAAGTATTAATGTACTTAATAAAATATTTAATAATTCTACTGATCCTTTCAATAAAATAGTATCTAAACTTATTCTTGATAAAATTGAATCTTTAAATTTGGATAAGTTTGATATAAAACCGGTATCTAAATTACTTACTAATTGGGGAATAGAGGCTGCTGGAAAATCAACTACATTTCCAAGCGGTAAACGTCTTATTGAACTGAATACAAATATTACAAGTCACAAACAAGTAGATAAATTAGAACATACTTTTTTACATGAATTTATACATTTAATTACTCAGGATGCTATTAAACATCCTAAGAATGATGAACAGAGGAAAATTGTTAAAAATTTAGGATCATTGCGAGATGAAATAACTAAATATATTAACAGTAATCCAAAGTTAAAAGATAAGTATGATGTATTTAAAGTGGATAGGAAATTAACATCTGATAAAGATACCTATGTATTTTATGCGTTACAAGATAATGTAGAATTTACAGCATTAATGTTGAGCAATCAATACGTACAGGAATTTGCTAGTAATATTACAGTACAAGATAAAAATATATTTGAGAAATTTATTGAAAATATTATAGATATATTGAACTCATTAGGATTTGATGTAAAGAAAGATAGTGTTGCTGAATCGGCATTAGATTCTATTATTAAACTAATAGATACCAATATTATTGCTAAATCTATTGTATTACCTAATCAATCTGCGGCTAAACAAACTACTGTTAATCCTATTGATAATAATAATTCAGATGATGTTGATGACTTTAATGATATGGAAGATGCTGATATAGATCAAGCTCCAATGGATGATGATCCAGCACCATTCTTACCAGATTTTATTCCATCAGTTAATGATATATTAAAGGAATTTAAAGAATTGGATAATAATGGCAATTCTAAGAAACTTATACGAACTCAAGATAACTATGAGATTATGCGTAAGAGAGCTGCAGCAATTAATCAAGGTCAACGTTATTATAAAGCTACTGTAGGATTAACTAATGGTGAGAATGTTTCAAGTAAGAGTACTGAATTCTGGAAGATACAATTGACTCCAAAAGAAGATTTATCCAGTATATCCTATTTAGTTGATATAGTACCAAATGATCTTTTAGAAAATGTTATGAAACAATGTAAATAATAAGTACCTTTGTGTTAAATTAAAATATATTCAATATGCAATGTCCTAATAAAAGTAGCAACGAGTGGAAAGAATTGGTAGTATTTGCAGGATCAGAATCCAGAGCTTATGCTTATTACATAGTTAATAATTTTGATATACCTTCAGTATCACAACTTACTGATAAGGGTATTAAACCTGAAACTAACATGAAGAAATTTAATAGATTTCTTCCTATTGTAGAAAATAATTTACGTGAAATTGAAAGATTAAATAAATTATTATCTGATAAGAATTCTGAATTATCTTCTTCTAAGAATAAACCTGAATTACGTACTCAAATTCAAACTTTGCGTGGTAAGATAGAGAAATTACAACAAGATAATATAGATTTAAGTAAGAAAACTGCTCTTGAAGAAATTGAACAATATGCTAATGAAGATTTAATTAATGCAGAGGTTCTAATGACTCGTTATTATGAAGATGGTCTTAGCGCAAATGATTTAAATGCCTTAGTAAAGACTATTAAGTTATGGCAACAAGCCGGAGATTTCTCTCGAACAGACCATCTATTTTTTACATCAAGTGAAATGGAGCAGTTGGATAATCCAGATAATGAGATTATAGGAGAAATACGTACTAAGTTTTCAGCTTGGAGAGATAGAGCTGACAGATTACAAAGTAGATATATACGTATTGCTGAAGATGTTCTCAATCGTGAAGCTAAACAAATGTTTGGGGATGATGCGGAAGTTGAGTTACAAAAAGCAATGAAAGATGTAAATATGCTATTTAAAAATACTATAGATATTTCAGAGGTCGATAGTACATTATTTCAGTTAATGTCTCAATGGAATCGTAAGGCTAATTTTGATGCTCATGAAGATGTTAAAGAAGATTTTGAAACAGTTGAAAAATTGATAGAAGGATTACGTAGCAAGAATAAATTACAAGACTTCATACGTTTTTTAAAGCAACGACAATCTAATACAGATTTGCGTGAAACAGGAGATATTACATGGAGATTTAGTCAGAAATGGTTTGAAGATGAAAAATACATTTATGGTAGATGGAAACGCAAAATAGCAAGTGCTGATAAAGAAGATGATATTGTTAAGCAAAAGAAAATGCAACAAGATGCCTATAAGGAACTTAAGGATGCTTTAAAGAATACTACCTTGACTTTAGATACAAGAAAATTATTTTATGATCATCCATTATTTGCAGAATATGCAAAAATTGTTGGTGACGAAATAGAAGAAATGGATGTCAACTTTACGGAGTCTGATAAACAGGAACATATTAAGTATTTAAAAACTCATTTAGGTGAAGAAGGTTATCAATATTATTATGATCAATTACAGGATAAATTAGTAAGATTCCAGGAAGATGCTACAGCACAACGAGATTCCCTTAGTGCATTAAATGAGGGAGATGATGCAACAGTAGAAAGGGAAATGATTGCATGGAATTTAAAATTTAATCCTTTCTGGAATGCCCATTATGCTCATGAAGGTTATCCTAAGAAGAAAATACTCAATTCTTGGGCAGCAAGTTCAAAACAATATACAACTACAGTTGCAAGAAAATATGACAAGGATGGAAAGAATTTGGGGTATTATGATGATAATTTTGCACAGATTTCACAAGATAAAGATATGTTTGAAGTGTATACTTATATTGTTGAAAGTATAAATGAATATGTTAAATTTTTACCGGAACATGAAACTGATTTCTTTCAAGTAAATACACTTCCTAATATACGAAAATCAATATTAGAATCTTTTATGAAAGACGGTATGATAGAAGGATTAAATTCTACATGGAGTCAGATAAAGGAATCTACAAGAGAGGATGTATTTACAGCAGTAACTCCATTAGATGTTAATGAAAAACAATTACAAGCGAATTTCATAACTAATAATAGTGCAGCTATTTCTGATTATATTGATAGGAAGTCTATTCAGTATAAATTAGAGCATCCTAAATATGATATTGAAGAATTGTATAAAATGAAAGAGGAATGGCGTAAGGATATTCAGCATGACCTAGCTCAGAATAAGTCATGGGATTTGGAAAGAACACTTAAAGCTTTTATGTTGCATACTTCTACTTACAAACATAAGGCTAAGATTGAGGATTCTATAAAGATTTGTCGTAATATGATTGACGAATTAATAGAACAACAACTTAGTGCTGCTGAGGAACCTACTTATAGCAAGATGAGTAACCGATTACGTTGGAAAACAGATGATCTAAAGAATGTTAGAGATATGGCAGATCATTTTATGGATAACTTCTTCGGGTACAGAGTGAAGAAAATTGAGGGTAAAAGTAAGACAAAAAAGGTATTAACTGCTAAGGAAAAAGAGACTAAAACTGAACTTTTATCTGCTATAGAAAAGAATGCTGAGAAATTATCTAAGAGTGAAATTAGTGTAGATGAATTTACAAAAAATGATAATAGATTACAAGGGCAATTAGAGAAATTAGGTGGAATGCGTACATGGAGTAATGTGTTTGACATGTTACTTAAATATGTGCAATTAAAAGGATTAGGTTGGAATATATTTTCAGGAATATCCAATAGAGCTTTTGGAATGATGGGTAATTGGATTGAATCTGCAGGTGGACAACGCTTTAACCAGGATGAGTTGAGAAAAGCTACAACTGTAATGATGCAAAGTACGTTACACACTAACCCCGAAGTTAGTCAAAAAGTTAGAGCTTTAATGACAAGATTGGATGTTCTTAAGGAAGCCAAGAATGAAATTTTTCAACAGAAGATTAATAAAATAGGTAAACGTTTTAAATGGATGGCTCCATATGCAGCTCAGTCTGCTGGAGAGTATATGAACCAGGGAGAGATAATGATAGCGATGCTATTACATAATAAGGTTACATTAGATGGTAAGGAAGTTAGTCTATGGGAAGCATTTAATTCAGATGGTAGTATAAAAGAAGAAGCTAATTTACCTGCTGAATCTGAATTTAGTGACATGAACTCTTACATATTTAGTATTAAGAGTAAAATTGATGAAGCTGTAAGAACTGTTCATGGCAATTATGATTTTGAAAATGCACCACTAATGATTAAAAAAACAATGATTGGTAGAGGGTTAGCTCAATTTAGAACCTGGGCATTTATGGGATTTTATGATAGATTCGGAAGTACTAAAGATTCTAAAATAGCAGGATTTGAAAAGAAAGGTAGATACACAAGTTATGCAACATTGTTTAGAGAGTTTGGTCCATTTCAAGCAACTATAGAAATAACTAAAAATTTAGCACGTAAATTAGCATTTCAAAATACTAAATTTGATGACTTTGTAGGCTATGGAAAATTTACTGAAACTGATGCTGCTAATTTACGAAAGAACCTACAGGAATTATTATTATATATGACTACTACAGCAATAGGATTATTATTAAGAGCTTCTATTGTGGATGACGATGAAGAGCAAGATCCGCGTTATAAATATTTAACTGTATTCTGGATTAATCAAATGGGTAGGTTACAAACTGATATAATGTTTTATACTAATCCAATGGAGTTTGAGAAGCTTCAAAGACAGGCATTACCTATATTCAATTTAGTACAAGATGTGTCAAGATTAACAACTCATGGATTTAAATTAGCTACAGGTCAAACAACTGATATCTATGAAACAGGAATATATGCACATCAACGTAAATCTACAAGATATGTTAGAAACGTATTCCCATTTATTAATCAGATAAATAGACTGGAAAGTTTAGGCAATCAGGTAATTTATTAACGTAGGATAAATTTTTTAAAAGCGGATATTACTCCGCTTTTAAAATTATTCATAATATCTATATAAACTATGTACATTATGTTCCTTTTCCTGACTACCATCATAAATTACAAAAGTAAGAACTATTTGAGAAAATGAATCAATTCTATCAATTTCGTTATCAATTGTATTTCTGGTATTTCCAGAGTAAAAAGAGTCATCTAAGAATATAAAGTCTTTGTTTCCAAAGTCAGTATTATAAAATTCCGGAATATTTCCCTTTCTAACACCTCCAGTTACTATAAATACATTATTAAAAGTATTGTATAATTCTTTCCCGTAGTTTTGTATTAAGGCCATTCCAAAATTTCCACTTAGTACTAAGTTATACTTTTTAAAGTCCATATTACTTGCATAAACAAATTTCATAAATTCTCCTAATATATTTCTATCTCCTCGTATAATATAATCTAGTGCATTAAAGAAAGCTTCTCCTTCCTTATGCGTTTTAAGTATCTCACTTATCTTTTCATTTAGTCTTTCCATAAAATATGCAATCGTTTAAATTCTTCATTATCTGGTAATGGACAATTCTCTATCCATTCAATATTATCCTTAACTTTCCAAAGAGAATCCGTATTCTTATAGGATATACCTTTGAACACATTTAATCTTAAAGATTTATCAGGCATATTTGACAAAAATTTAACTTTCCTTGCAAACTCATTAAATCTTGTAAAAAGTTCAGAATCATTTTTATCGTGTAAAGTTACTGTGATGCCGTCAGTAATTGATATAAGATGTGCTACGTTCGTAAAACTACTCATATTAGCAGTATATACATAGATTTTAGCATCTGTAACAAGTCTTAATCCCTTAATTAGTTCAAATAGTTTACCAGGAAATTTAAGAGGTTCTCCACCTGTTATAATAATTTCTTTATAATCAAATCTTTTTGTTATTGGTAGATTTGGTAAATCATAATCTTTATTACAACATCCTTCACAACTACGTGGGCATTCATCAGTAACTAATAATCTTAAAGTTTTCTTCATTATTTTCTCATACTTATTAATTTATCATTTTCATTTCGAGGAAAGAATTTAAACTCACATATATTATATTGATTAAATATCTTTCTATACCAATTGCCTTTAGAAAAGCTAAACATAGATTTAACTCTCTGTCTAACCTTTCTATTGGCTAATTGTTTACTTCCTCTGTTGTAATCCGTGAATATAGGATATTTATAACTTCTACTCATATTTAAGTAAAAAATCTGGATTAATCACCTTAAATGAAAGTAACTTCTTACCATTCTCAATGCATCTAACCACAATACCTTCTCTGGGAATATCTGCTAATACAGATTTATATTTACTAAACTCAACTAGTTCTTGTACAGACGAACCTAATTTTAATAACTTATCAGTGCCTAAGAAGGGAACACTTTCTAAATCGTATTTAATACAAAATTTAGCTATTTCTTCAAAGTTATAGTGGTAATTCTTTTCATGATCTATAATGTTGAATACCCAAAATGAGGGTTCCTTAACACCATATTTATTACCTTGTACACTTGTATCACCTTGTTCACCTTGAATAGTTAATGTAGGATTTTCACGTAGAATTTGTTCAATGTTATACTTCTTAGCAATCTTCCAATATAGACTATTCTTGTCATTATTAACGAGGTTCCTACTGCATACTACAAACTTAAACTTCTTAGGTAAGAATTTGCCAATTATAGGAGTGGTATTAGGTATCATTTTACCAGTAAATGTTACACTTTGATAATCAATTTTCTCAGTAATATAAACTTCCTTATCTGCAAATTGTTGTAATACTTGAGGAATATTTTGAATTCTTTCTTCATCGGTTTTACTTACCCAAAATGGAAATCCTTCTTTTTGCTTTCTACTAAGGAACAATCTTCTATACCAAGAATATCTTTTCATAAACTTAGTAAGTTTATTCTGATTAATTTCAATTTTACTAATTTCTTCTCTTTCAGAAGGAGATAAATATTTAATAATCCCTAGCATTTCTGTAACATCTAATCCAACTTCTAATTTTATAGGTTGTGTTAAATATTTATTAATAGGTATTACTAAACCCTGACTAACTTGTCCTTTAAGTTTAATAGTTCTAATTCTAAATTTTCTATCTCTAAGAAATTCATATTCTGGTTTCTCTGGCATAATAGAATCTACTTCGCAATAAATAACCTTATCACCTATTTTAAAATTATCTTTTTTAGCGATTACACATTCCCACCCAAGAATTCCACAAACTTCTATTTTATCTGCGCCTTCTATAGGTTTAATCCAATCTATAATTTCTATATGTGCTAATTTTCTTGTTTCGTCCATATTATTGTATTATGTTTATAATTTCTGTTCATCTTCTCTTACATTTGGGGCACAATCTAAATATATCCATACCCAGCCACGATCTACCATCTTTTTACCAAGTTTGGTAATCTTTCTAACATGTTCCTTAGCCCATTCTTGCCATTCATCATGTTGCTTCTGAGTTACTGAATACTTTTGATAGAAATCTCTAGCATGATTACTTGGATTATCCTTCCATTCTGGATTGTGTTCCAAAACTTTTGTTAAATTAGTATTGTGATATTTATCTAACCACCAATTTACTAAATCATCTGGATTAACCTTTTTCATCTCTTAATAATTGTTTAGTAATTATTACCTTAATTTGCTCATAAGATATAGGTTTAAAATCATTAGCATCTACGCCTATATCGTATCTCATAGGTTTAAATGATAGAATTTCACTTGCTGTAGATAATGGACCAGAGTGAATATGTCCAAATAAATGAACTGCTCTTCTAGTCCAATATTCACATGGATAATGTGTAATATGAAATCGCATTCTACCATCTTCAAGTTCATCATCAGCAACTTCAAAATCAAGTGCATCTGAAGTATGATATAGAGCATGTTGAACTATTAGTCTATCTAACCTATTTTGATAATCATGGTTACCGTATACCAACCACATTCTACCATTCAATCTGGATATTAGATTATTAATCACTTCCAAATTACCAGAATGAATAAAATCTCCTGCAATTATTATATCATCATCTTCTTGTAATAACTTATTCCAGTTTTTAATTAATTGTTCATTCATTTCTTGAACATCTTTAAAAGGGCGATTACAGTATTTGATGATATTGTCATGGCAAAAATGAAAATCTGCTCCGAACCATAATTTATCTTTATTAAACTTATATTTAATTTTCATAAATTATCTATTATCACCATTACCATGAATAACATTTCTAGCATGTCTAGATTCAAGTTTCTCAATATTTATAGAAGCTATTTGCTTTAAGTCATATCCTAAATCTCTAGCTGCTGCTGTGATATACCATAGTACATCCCCTAACTCTTTAGCTGTTTCAAATTTAGAATCATCATCAAATACTCCATTCTTATCTCTAAGAACCTTTTTAACTTTTTCCGCTACTTCTCCGGCTTCACCATTTAATCCTAATACAGGATATATTATAGCATTTCCTTTACCATATACTGCTAGTGCTAATGCACGATCTTGATATTCTTTAAAATCCATAATTTGTATTTATTAAATTTATATTTAATTTTCATATTCAAATACCTCTATTATTTCAACATTACTTTTAGTATAAAAAGCTGCATTTTTAGCTTCTTTATGTCCTGAATATTTGGTAGCATATTTATAATCTCTAAACAATAATATTTCTTCATCAAAATATTTTAATGTTTCTAAATTTCTTATTACATACATATTATCTTCCTTTCTTATTATACCACTTGATAAATTCGATTACTGCTTCCCATGTAGCCTGTATTTTAGTCTCTATTGTACAATATTTTTCATAATCCTTATGTAAACCTATGTAACAGGACTCGTCTGAAATTTCAACCAATACATCTCCATCATATAAATTCTCAATCTTCTCAACTACTGGCATTAACCAATCCCAAGAAAAATTATATCTAAGATTAGTTATAACTCCATTTACATCATACATAGGTTCTCCAACAAACATTCCTTTTTCTAATCTCTCTTTATCAATTTCTTTAAAAGATTTGTTTTCTAGAATACCCATAAACTCAGCAATTAGTTTATCATTTTCTTTAATTTCTGTATCTGTCATTATCTTCCTTTCTCTTCAGGGTACAAAGTTTGTACTAAATTTGATTGGAAGTATTCCTTTGTATCTACGTTCATTAATGTTAATTTTCCTTCATAACCTGCACCTGTATCCATTGCTATTAGATTGGATGCAAATATAGGTTTATCAGTATTCTCATATTTATTATTAAAGTATTTTGCTGCTCCAGTAGTTGTATGTCCAACATAGATTTCATCGTAGTCAGGAAATCTTTCTAATGTTGATTCGGGAGTAAATTTTGTCTTAATACTTTCATTAAATCTTTGCCATTGTAAAGCTGTTTGAAACATATGTCTATCCCAAATCATATTATCCTCATTCTCTTCTTCAATTGGTTTATGCCAATTATATCCACCATGAATAAATAATTTGTTATTTTCAATATAGTAGTAGTTGGATTTGGAAAATAGTAATTCAGCTATATCATCGCTTACATTATCAGGATGATAATTAAAACTTTTAAGTGTTTTAATACCACCCTGTTTTGTCCATATTTCAGGCATCCTTCTTCCGCCACTTTCCAACCAATCCATAAAAAACTTGTCATGATTTCCAATGATATATATAAGATTATTAATCTTAAGCAATGTTTCAAATGTTTCCTTTACTTCTGAAAAGCCATCACATACATCTCCTAGACATATTAGTTTATCCTTTTTATAGTCAAATTTAGCACGTTCCAATACTTGTACTAGTGCTTTATTTGCTCCGTGAGGATCTGCTGTTGTAAATGTTTTCATATTTATTAATCATTTATCTAAGCGAAAGCCTACACACACAGGAAATCTTGCTAATCCGTCATCAGTGTACTCGAAAAAGCGTATCTCAGCTGTCTGACCTATATAATTAGCCTTATTTGTCAGTATCTCTTTCCTTTCAGCATGAGAAAATTTAAGACTAGCTTTACAAGTTCTATCGCCTGGCCACTCAATTACTAATACCCCTTGTTCAGGCCTTTTCTCAGAAGAAATAACATCAACTATTCTAGCAGTCACATCTATAAAATCTTTCTTCTTTAATAAATGTTTACTTCTCTTGTTAATTTCATAACCTTCATTTCCCCAACGTATGATAGTGCCTTCATAACCTTCAGATAAAAATTGGGTATGACAATTATTTATATCATTTTCAGAACTTACTCTGATAGTTTCTACTAATTTTAAATTTTTTTTCATATGTAATATTTTAATTCTGCTTGTTTTCTAGCATTAATTGCATCATTGATATCTTTGTATTTTCCAACATAGATTCTCTTTTTATTCAAAAATATCCAAACTTCCCATTTATTATCATAAAGATAAACTCCTTTATATCCAGATGTATTATTTTTAGACACTCTTTTATTAACAGCTTGTTGAGAATCCGTGGCCCATCTACAATTAGAGCTTTCATAGTTACCATTGTTGTTTATTCTATCTAAAGAATACTTACCTTTTGGTTTATTACCCATTTCTTTATAGAAAATCTTAAAGTCTTTCCATTCATCACATACAGTAATTCCTCTACCACCATGTGATTTATATCTATTACATTTAGGATTATTACATCTTTCTAACATATGAGCCCAAGCTCTATATTCTGGAGTTCCAAACATATTATGCCACAAATTTGATTTAAATAAAGGATCCCCAGTTCTTTTAAAATTGCTATAATGGGTAGAACAGTATCCTTTTGCCAAATGTTTTTTGTTGCAATTTAAGATACTACACGTTCTCATTAAAAATAGTTTTTAAAATTTGAAAGCGTTCTCTGAAAGGCTTATCTAAAATAATATCATATATGTTATAATCAACTTTTTCAGTTAATCCTTTAGTATATTTCTTAATACTTTTCATTTGTTCTTGGAAAGAGCCTACTTCCAAATTAAAGGCTTCTCCGTCATAAATATTATCTGGTATATCTAATTCTTCCAGTTGTTCAACTATATGTTGTAAAGTAACTATTTCTCTACCACTTCTGGATAAAAGTTTAACTTTTCCGTTCTTTTTTATGGCAAGAACTCTTTGACCGTCATATTTCCTTTGAACATAACAATTAGTCCAATCTATATCACCATTCAATTTCTTAATATCTAATGCTAACATTGGTAAAATTACATCACCACCTTGAGCCTCTTCTAATGTTTCAAAATATCCTTCCTTAAGTCTCTCTGTAATTTTGCTTTCAGCTTCTAATATAGCTTGTTGTTCAGGAGTTGTTTCATTACTTCTACCTATATTCTTGCCTACACATTCACTATAATTAGTAGTTTTTGCACCATCCAATAATCCAGAAACTTGTACAATTTTAGAACCTTCTGTAATTATTTGTAAGATTCTGCATTTTCCTTTAGTATCTAACTTATATAATGTTTTCATAAATTTGTTGTATTAGGAATTACTTTTATTGTTTCTAAACTTGAATACCAGCAACGTGCTTCTCTTTTACCAACTTTTCCATCTTGATTAAATAATCGTACAATTGGATAAGATACAGTTACTCCTGAATACTTAAAATGATCAATTACTCCAATAACAAGTTTATTTCTCTCTTTAAAGCTAATAGTGTCTCCTATTCTTATTCCATATTTTTGACAAAATAAAATAGTATTGTACCCCTCCTGTAAACTTCTGTTTTGTGAAAGTTTATCTAATAAGTCTTTTTCTTCCTTAATCAATTCTTCAATCTCATACATAAATTTAATTATTACACAGTAATTCTAAAGAAACTAATCTATCATAGACTTCTTTAGTTGGCTTAAGTTGATACAGTATTTCTAACTTCTGTTTAATCTGGTTAGACTTAAATTTAATCTCGGCAGTTAACCATTTAATTTGATTAGCTAGTTCTACTGGATCAACTTCTACCACTTCTTTTAACTCTCTTTTTTGTACATTTGGTAACCAACTTGCACAAGCTCTTTCATCTAATTCTAATCCCATTCTTATAATGTGGTTTTAATAGATTCATTTACTTTATTTTCATATAACATTGTAAATAATATTGAAAATCCGGATTTAAAATATGTTAGTTTAGCAACACATCTACCATCTTTCATATAATATTCCCAAGTTGTTTCATTAAGCTTTATAAAGTTATCATTTAAATCTTTAACATCTGCTGTTAAATATCTGTAGTCGTCTATTACTGCATATATATAACATACTTTAGATTTATCAAAATAATAAAGCTCATATTTAGTTTCATTTGCTTTATAAGCAATATAATATACTTCCTCAGTTATATCAACTTTAAAATCAGGACTACCTTTAACCAAGATAATAGATTCTTTATCCTGGTTAATGTAGTTCTGACTAAAGCCAATTATGCTAAGAAGCATTATGCTAATTAGTATAATTATTCTTTTCATATTTTTTAATTCTATTACTAATATTTTTATTCATACTCCATTTATTTGGATTTGCAAAAAACCAATAGTATTCAAGTATAATATTATTACATTTTAACTAGTCGCATCCATATCTATGTTTGTACATTTTCTTTAGTAACTTCTTTTTCTTTCTTGGGATACGTTTGTATATTATAATTCTTTAATTAATTTATCTGCTACTGAGAGAATTGAAGATTTCACTACCATATATTCAGATTCTTCTAATTCTGGATAATCCTCATCCGGCGGGTGTATCATATCACAATAAGCATTTTCAGCACACTCTTTAACAGTTTTTCTAATGGCATCTTTCTGAGCAAATTTAATAACTTCAATAACACTATCTTCAGTTAATGGTTCACCAGATAGTTCTTCATCAAATATTTGTTTTGCTGTTTTGATTGTCTTCATCAATAATTCGTTTTAATTCTTGTTCAACTTCAACTACAGCATCATCTGACAGTTCGTCACAATAAAAGCAATAATAGTGAAATTTTGATTTTATTTGCTGGAACTTAAATCCAGGAACTTTGATAAATTCCTGAAATTTACTGTCTAAATAAGCAATAGCCTTTTCATTTGTAATAGCACATCCATAATGTCTACCATCTAAGTAATCCTTATACTTAGTATTAAATTGGTCTGCTGTCTTTACTACCATACCACAATTTCCTTATTTCTAATTTGTAATTCAAAGTTACACTTACTAAAACATTTGCAACCCTTGAAAGGATTAGCAGTGTTGAGAGGACTCGGGTGCCCGACAGCAATAATAGCATGAGAAGGATTGGTTATTAACTTCTTATAATTAGCTGCTTTATTGCCCCATAACATCCATACAATATCATTCTTCTTGTTAATAGCTTCAACTACTGCTTTAGTGAAGGGTTGCCATATATGAAGATGTGATTCAGGTTGATTCCATCTTACAGATAATGCAGTATTAAGAAGTAAAACTCCTTGTTCCGCCCATCCAAATAGACTAATATTAGCAACTCTTTCCAATGCAAATCCATCATATATATCATCTTCCACTTCTTCAAGTATATTGGATAAAGATGGTTGAGCTTTATGTAATGTTGAGTTACTGAATGCTAATCCATCATAAGCATTTACAGGATTAGAGTATGGGTCCTGAGCTAACACTATGACCTTCAATGAGTTATAGTCTGTAACCTGAAATACTTTAAAGAACAGTTCTGAACCTTCTGGAGGAATAACCATATATTCATTTCTCTCCTGCATGAGTTGTTTTGAAATCTCATACATTTGTTGAGAATTTAGGAATTCCTTCAGGGGTTCGTACCAACTTCCGAATGTTTGCTGCAAATTCATTTATTTAACGTTTCAGAGTTTATATTAAATTTTGATTCTAATTCCATCATATCACAATTAATTTTCAAATCCATTCGCAATTCTTCTTCATACTCTTTAGTTTTATAAAGAATATTAAAAGTTTTACCGGTTCTGTCTAAATTATGAAATGATAGAATCTTTTGTTTAGACTTACTAGATATAATAGAATAATCTCCGTCTATTATTAACTGAGTATCTTCAAGAAATATATCAGGAATTTTAAACACATATAAATATTCAAAATTATTGAAATATCTATCTAATTCTACAAAGTTAGTACTTTCCCTCAAATTTGTAAAGAAGGGAGCGTAATCCTTTAAATATCTATATCTCACAAACACGTACCCATTGTTGTTGTACATAGACAGTTCTGGAATATTAGTCCTAATATAGGAATTAATCATAACGGTATCATACCCGAAATAACCTTCATTCTTTCCTATAAAAGGTAATATCCAATGAGATGTTTTATTGATTCTGTCACACGAAATACTAAAAATTAACTCTTTCTTTGATTCCGAAACTAGATTAATAGTTTTAATTCTGAATACTGTTTTCGTGTCACATTCTGATATTAAAGGAAATACGTCCCCTTGCTTTATAAAGAAATTTGTTGTAAATTCTAATTCTGTAATTATGTCTAAAATCTTGCTAATCTTTACTTGAGATGGTTCAGTTGTTAAAAGAAATACTCTTCCATTATGTATTGATAAATCTATTATTTTGTCTTCTTTTAATTCAACTATCATATATTAAAATTTGTTAGGAACCTCAACAATAGTTATTCCTCGTTCCCTTTCAATTTCTTTAATTGCTGGAAATTCTGGTAACTTACCAATTTCTCTTATAAAATCTTGATCGCAATTTAACAAACGAAGTAATCTATAATTCTTTTGGAATTCAAATATACCTTGAGATTGACCGTATTTTAAACAATATTCATTTAAAATAATAGTCCTAAATACATCTTTTTTGTCTAAAGAATCATATAATTTGTCTGCAAATGAAATTCCTCTTCCTTCAATACCTTTGATTCCATCAGTTGCATCCCCACAAATCATTGATTTCCAGAAAGTTACATAAGAGTTTTCACTATTATTTTCAACCCACCAACCTTTAATTACACTTTCAGGATTAGTCTTATCTTCTAATTTATAAGTATAATTAAAATGCCTGCCTGGAATAGATTGTAATAAATCTTTATCTGGACTACATAATATTTTTTCTATAATAACTTTTGTAATACTACTAGATAATCCTAATTTAAAAGCTTCTTGAAATCTTTCTTGATCTGTTAATTCAATAATTTTACTTATTGTTTCTTCAGATGAATCAATTGGTAAATCAAAATCTAGATTTTTACTTATCCAATACGCACATAAATCATCGGCTTCTACATTTTTCATAGACTGAGCACCATATTCTTCGATTAAGTACGATTTTAAGCTCTTTAACCACTTTAAAGGTTGAGGATACTTATTTCTACCAATCTTATAATTGGGGTCAATAGAGTGTCTAAAATAGGGTGTAAATGAGATGAAAATTACATAGTGTGTTGCTTGAGTTTGGTCAAAGATATTCTGAATTTTTGCATCCAGAATATCTATTGATTCCATGAGAGATTCCTTTGATGATTGATATATTAACCCATCACCATCTATTATTGCTAATTTATTCATGAATTTTTTTACCTTTCTTAATTTTACTACAAAATAATTCTTCTAACCATTTATTTAATTCTGGAGAAGAACGTTTTACTTGATCCAGAACATCTATGATATTCATATTGTTTCTAGGATGCCACTTTACATATCCTCCATTAGTCCATTCCTTAGCATTATACCTTTTATTTCCAGTTCTCAAATCTATACCCAGGTTACTAGCTTTATTTATCAGGAACTTATCTCCAGTATAATAAAACCAGTAATGTCTGCCATTATGTTTTGTAGGATAATTAAAAGTAGAATCTAATTCATCTTTTAAATGTTCTGGTATATTTAGAAATCCATCTTTTTTACCATGTCTATCAACATCAACTATTATATAAGGACGATGGGGATTAACGGCTAGATCATAACCTTCTGGTATTTTCCCATGGTACATAGTTCCATCCGTTAAAAGTCCCCATTTAATAATAGGCTCGTTATTCTTTAATAAAAAGCTTCTCATAATTAGAAAACGTATTGTTTACTTGCATCATCTGTTGTCCAAAACTCTTTATAATTATTATAAAATGCGTAGTAAAATACATTCTTAAGTTCTTTACTAGCATTTGCGGAAAGATCTAATGCACTTGTAATTTTATAGCCTTCATCAACATATTCCATATCATTCTCTGTAAGAATATAACACATAAATCCTGCTAATATAGCACAATTACTGTTTAATTCACTACCCACTCCTTCAAATTTTAGATCATTATCTTTTATGAATCTTTTTACTTTATTTATTATTGCTTTTGTCATAATATATTGATTTACAGATTATTATAAGGATTTTCCGAGATCCATTCTGCTAAGAATTGATCTAATTCACTTCTTTCTAGTCCAAGTTCTGCAAAGTCGTTTTTACTTCCTATTCTAGCCCAAGTATCTTTACTATTCTCTAATGAAGCGGATTTCTCTGGATTTTGCAGTGCCTGCAAAAGTTGATCTATTGTTAATGTCATATTATATTTCTTTAATTTTTTCATTTAATAATTCCAATTGTGCCTCTGATATCTCATGTGTTTTCAACCAGATTTGACAGATGTCTTTAACAATTTTAGTGTTACTTTTCCTAATCTTCAGTTTCTCACTAAAATTGTCAGAGTTAAAAATATTCTGAAACTTTTGTACTTCATCTATTAACTCTATATATTTAACACACACTGCATCAGTATTATAGCCTCTTTTGTAATACTTAATTACTCTTTGTAATTGTTTTAAAATTCTACTGATTTGCCATAATTCTGGATCATAGAAATTAGTATTCCATTTGTTCCAGGTAGCGTGTTTGTCAGGAAGGTTCTCCGACAAATCCAAATACTGTCTAGTTTGTATATCATATCCTCTACATATTATATCTAAGTCAAAAGATGATAATACTGAAAATATATTACTACAACCTTTTTTGAAGGTTATATTAACTGGAATACATGTATTATAAACAAATTTAAGAGTTGTAATTCCAAAAGAAGTTTTATTACCATACTCCTTATTTAAGAATTGATCTAATTTCCATTGTTCTAAAGGATCCAAAATGAGGAAATCCTTATTATAATGTAAATTGAATAGTATTTTATTAAGTGATTTTTCGTCATAGACAAATAAGTCTACATCTTGACCTTCAAAGTATCCTAAGAGGCAACTTCCAGTAATACATCCTTTAATAGGTTGCTTTTTTAAATATTCTATTATATATTTTACGTGTTCTTCCATAATTTAAGTAAAAAAAGAGCAGATATTTTCTATCTGCCCTTTATATTAAAATTAATAATAATTATTCTTCAATTATTTCATAGGAAATTTTGTCTTCTGTAATTTCTAAGTCTTCTCTTGAAGAACACTCTTCATATCCAGACCAATTATCAACTCCCCATGATTCTAATTCTGCTAATTCCCTACTATCTGTTTCTAAATCAATATAAACAGATAGTGGTACTTTTACAAATTTACTCACGATTTATTCTATAATATCAACTACTAATGTAACAGCATCTACAATTTCTTTAATTGTATAGATATTACTAAGTTTGCAAATATCTTCTTCAAAATATAATCCAAAATCTTCAAATTCTTGAATAACATTGAATTGTTGTAAGAATGCATTAATCTTCTCAGTCTTTGAAACTTCATCATCATGTTTGATAAAAGCTAATGCTTCAGCTTGTAATTTATCATGTAATTCAAGTTTTACTGCTTTAGGCATTTTCACATACTGAGTATCCGATTTTGATAAAATATCTTCAACTTCATTTCTAACATCTTCAATAGAATCTGGCATTTTACCATTGAAGTCCTTACCTTTAGCTTTTGCAGCGAAAGTTACTACCCACTGAGCAGCTTTTTGTGCTAAAAAGAAGTCTTCATTAAATACTGGAGTTTCCTCTTTTCCTGTCGTTAAATAACCGCCATTAACTAATACTAATTGTCCTTTTTTTACAAATGTTTTTTTCATAATTTTAATTTAATTTAATTATTAATTTGTTTGCTTTTTAATATATTCTAACGCTTCATCTCTTGATTCAGCTTTGAAGGGGTAAACTACTTATTCTACAAAAGGACTTTGCTCGGCTTCATCTGTATCTTGTTTGTCAAAATACCTTTTTGCTTGATAAGTCCCAGAAACATGTTTATATCCCCACCATAATAATTCATTCATTGTTAATGATTTAAGTATTTTACCCAATCTTTAATGTGTTCTACATTTCTTTTCTCAACATCAAACCAACGGGCATAACCAGCTATTATTTCATTAGATTTTGTATGAAAAGATATTACTTTATCTATCTTCCATTTACACATCTTTTTACCATCTGCATCACTAATATTTCTAGTGCCTTTATTGTAAAGATTATTCCATTTACTTCCTGGATGATGATTATCTCCAAATACTATAGCTGTTTTATAACTCTTTATGTCACTGGTTAATAACTTCATAAAGTAAACTTGGTCATTATCCATTTCATTTTCTGAGTAAATAGTATCTACATTTAATTTTTGCAAATTTTCATAAGCATATAATGTAGATTTACTTCCTGTTATCAGTAAATCAGCATAAAAAGTTTCTGCTAAACTTTTACTTAATGCTAAGCAAGTGGAAGATACAGCTTTAGGTATACTTCCAGAGATATCAATAATTATAAGATTTCTATCTGGTGCAACTAATTCTAATGCACCATACATACCTTCTAACTTCTTGTTGTACATATTTACATTGTATACAGCAAAATTATGAATGTTTGTACGTATAGCATCTTCAATCTTGTCTAACCATAACGGGAAGATATTAAGATTCTTAATCTTTCTAATATCTACATAAACTGCAGAGTCTCTTATAAATTGTCTAAATAAAGATTTGTCTTTTCCAATAACTTTATCTTGTGTGAAATATGAACTTTCACTACCTTCTTCAGTAGCATAGTCAATATACACAGTATGATTCCACCAAAAGTCTTGTAAATCTCTATATCCAGCATCAAATAAGATTCTCTTAAAATTAAAAGGTAGACCACTTGAGCGTGCCTTTTCATATAAAATCTCAAATTCCAATATTTGTATTATTTGAGGTTCTAGATGTTCATCCCCATATATAAAAGGTACCCCAATAGGTAACTTCTTAATATCTTCTCTATCTGTAATAAAATAGAGAGTAGGGAGTTTAAACTTTTTACTTGTTAGTAACTTCATCGTTTTTCATTTTTATTCTAATTAATTGTAGCCAAGACATTTGTTCATTAGGAGCCATTTTGCTATCCCCTTCTAATTTAACTTCATTCTTACTCTTATTCTCAACCAATGTTTCTAAAATAGGTTTAACTACTGGCTCATAAGGAGTAGGAACATCATTAATTATCATGTTCACAGCTTTATCTATACTTCTTGGAGTACAAAAATTGTTTGTAGTAAAGTCCTCTGCCTTTATAAGAGTCATTAATTTACGCGTTATAGGTAGTACTAATGAGTATTTTTTAAACATATATTTAACCCACATCGCGTCATTAAATGTTACATTATACCACACAAACCTCTCCTTAATTTGAGGTGTTAATGGAGCCATTCCTTGAGGATTAGCTGCAGCAACAATCATTATGTTAGGTAAAGGTTTACCAGAAATAAATCTTCTCTGTTCAAGTATTGTTAAACATGCATTTAACACTACAGGGTTTCCATTTAATAGTTCATCAAAAAATAATATGTCTCCATCCTCTAAATTCTCCAATTTATCAAAATTAAAGTATGTCATCTTTTTACTATCTTTGTCAGGCATAGCAATACCTGATATTTCAAATGGAGACATTTGAGAAGTTATTAATTCTACTATTTTAACTCCTTTATCCTCAGCGAATTGCTCTATTACTACAGTTTTACCTACTCCTGGATTACCTATAAATAAAGGAACAATAGTTTTTCGTAATGAATCATTAGTATATACTTTCTCTAATATTTTATATATATTATGCATTTTTACCTTATTTATTAAACTGTTTTAATTTTAAATTCTAATAACCTATCGTCTATATGATTAATAGGATAAAATGTAATAGGCCCATGTGACTTAACGAAGTCAACACTATCATTTGGCAAGACACCACTTAATTGTAAAGCATCTTCAAAGGTTTTTAACCATAGCTCACCAAGATTACCTATATCCCAGGTAGCCTTATAGTTTTCATCCGGTTCCTTCCAACAAATAGTCCATCCCTTATCTTTTAGATTCCTTCTTGCTACATCCCCATAGTTAATGGGAACATATATGTCAAGAGAAATTTGGTAAGGTGGATCATCAAATTTACAAATTATATGTTTATTGATATTGTCAATTAGATATTCATGTAAATTATTAACAACTACGTTACGAGCAAACCTATTAAGATTTGAATTGTAAATTAGTTGATTATTAATTTTAATGAATTTGTTGGGAGCTTTCTTATTATCTGTCTTTGCAATGTGTGTGATGAATTGTGGAATGATTACGCTATAAGTACTAGTGAGTTTCCTCATATACTTCCGTTTTGAATTCACCTTCAAATCTAGGATTATATACCCTATTACAATATATAATTCCTTCCTTTTCACTAACTCTATGTATAAAAGAGTTAGGAATACTAAATTTAGTACTAAGTTTAGCAGTAGCTATAGTTTCATCTGTAGCAGTCAAAATAATTGGTGGCTGTATTTTAAATTCTCCATCAACATTCTTTTTGTAACATAGTATAAACCTTTTAAGAGAACTTTTAATAGATTCCGACATTATGTAATTGTTGTTTAATTACTAATTTTAATTCTTTTTTACCAAATGTTTTAGCAAAATCACTTGGATCCTTTTCTGTATTATCTGGAAGCATTATATGAGGGATATTATGTAACTGAGAATATTTCTCAGCAAACATCTTTCCCCAATTTTGTTCCTTTGTAAAATCATTATCATAAAATAATACAATATTCTTAAATCTATTTTTTACATCTTCAAAGATATGCGGTTGTACAAAAGTATTTTCATTTGAGGGAGCAATAGCATAAAATCCATTATGCTTTAATATTACTATATCTTTCATAGAAGATGTTATAAACAACAACTCTCCTTTATCAGGAAGTTGTTCATATCCTTGTGTAATAAGTTTATTTGAATTTGTATAAAATTCACTACCGGTCTTCTTAGGAAGATAAATCTTTCTTAAGAATATTCCTAGATGCCAATGATAATCGTAATCAAATGCAATATCATTCACGACATACATTTTATTAGCTTTCTCATTGTTTATCCAGAAATGACTGATAGGAAATATTTTAAATAAATTTAAACTGTCTACAACATCTTTATTTGGTATATCATACTGACTCCAAAATTGTACATGTCGTTTAGTCAAGTCTATCTTTCTTACTTTAATTTCAGTTAATACAGAATCCTTATTTTCATATGTAACATCCGACTTTAATACAACATCATTTACAACTGGTGCAATTTGTGTTGTGGACTTAAATCCAAGTCCCAGATTAAAATCTGAATTTATTTTATTTAAGCATTGGTCAAATTTGAGACTATATTTTTGCATTATAAACTGATAAATGTTATATGGTTTACTTTGCATAGGATTACCAAAATCGTTATACCATAATCTACCATTGTGGCGTGTAATTATTGCAGATGGATTGTTATCCTTTCTTAAGTCTGCCTTAAATTTTACATCTTCTTTATCAAAATTATCACAATAGTATTTGAATAATGTATAGTCATCCTTACGTTTCTCTATTTCTTCCGCTGTTAGATTAGGTCGTACAAAAAACATATGATTTGGATTTAAAAACAGGTAGGTATTAACTGGTAATACCTACCAATTAATACTAAAACTTTAGTTTCTCTGGTGCTGAAGTGTCAACATCTGATGATGGTAATACAGCTTTCCACTCTTTAAACTCTAAAGAATATGAATCTTTTAATGGGTAACCTGAATTTGCCTGATCATTAACATGTTTTGTCCAATATGTAAATGATGTGTTGGTAGCTCTGTCAAAATATCTATTGTAAATATTCTGATAGTTTTTACCATCATCCATATGCTTAACTGTTAACATCACGCGAACCTTATTATTAACAAATGCTTTGAATACATCTTTTAATTCTGTAAAGTTTCCTTTAACTAAAGCACCAGAATTATTTAATCTAGCTTCATCACCTGGTTTAATATTTAACCATGCAATTAAGAAATTAGTTAAATCTTCTTCACCTTTTAAACAAGGTCTTGCAGTTTCACTTTTAAACCAATCTTTGTAGTCAGGATTAGAAGGATCTATATAGGTAGTTTTACCAGTAATATCAATCATTTGATGTTTGCCACTAGTTTTACCTATCATTGCACCTTCTTCTAAAAAGAAAGCTATCTTTTGTAATCTGTCGATTTGATCAACTTTTACATAGAAATCTATTCTTACTTTATTTATTCCTGCCTCATCTATTGATACATATACCGGTTCCTTTTCAGTTTTCAAACCTAACTTATTAAGTTCTTCCATTGTAGGACAGATTGCTTTAACTTGTGCTAAAACTAATCCTGTATACTGTTTAACATCTGTTACTACCGCTGTACTACTGTTGTTACCTTTAATTGCCATAAATTGTTTGTTTTAAATTGTAAATTTATTAATTATTATTTATTTTTTCAAGAATATTCATCAATTAAATTTCATTAGCTGTATCGGTTATATCACCACTACCGCTATTACAGCCATCATTTCCTACTACACCATTCAACACAAATCTTTTCAAAGTTGCAACTGGAAAATCTTGTATATTTTCATCAGTGCGGTCAAATTCCAAACCAAATAACACATCCTCGCTATTGTCTAATTCAAGAGTTTTAGCAATAAATAAGTAAGTATTTCTATTAGAGAATACTCCTTGCATACTTACACCGTATGCACTTTTGGGATCGATAGATCCTATAATACTGGTGGTATTAGCTAGTAATATTCCACCTTCTTTAGGAAACGAGAATGATACACATTTAAGATCATCTCCATTTTCCTTAGCAACATCCAACAACTCACAAGCTCTTTTTGTTAATTTAAACTTGTAAGTTCCACCTTTAGTTTCAGGTGCCTTTTGCATGATCAATAATGCTAAATCAGCATATGGATCAACTTTTTCAACTTTTCCTTTTTTAGGAATTCCAAACTCAATACTTCTTCCTGTTAACATTTTATTCAATTTAAGTTAAATATTTATTTATTATTTCTAGTCCAACGCCAAAGTTGTCTATAAACAAATCAGATTTTTTATAACCATTATCTCTTAACCATTTTATTAACGATTCAAATATATCAAATGATGGACAGTCTTTTAAATTATTAACTGACCAACCATGATCAAACATTATAAATAATGGTACTTTAAGATTCTTAGATTCCATAATATTTACGGATTGTGTCATCTACCAATTTCAGTGAATTCGGTATTAGAAAACTATCAAACATTCCTATTGGACTCTTACCAGAACTTCTATTCTTTTGAGTCTCAAATTTGAATGTATTATCACCACCTTGTCCTAATTCTACTTCTGTATGTAGAACAATCGGTACTTTAGTTTCTAAATGTATCTTCTCCAATTTCTTACCATTAGTAACTAGATGACGTAATTCATTACCATCTTGTTGAGTAGTTAATACAGTATGTCCAAACATATAGATAACTAAGTCTGACCTCATAGAGTTTGCTTTAACCACTAACCTGTAATAATCTTTAGCTAAATCACTCCATTTGTCAAACGTCATTTTCTTTGTCTCAAGCATCTCCTTATCATTCATTGAACCATTAATTGTATCAATTATGACACATTTAATTTTAGTTCCTTTATTAATAGCCTCCAAATAGATTTCTATTAATTCAGCAGTCAATGGTTTATCATAAGTTGATGTGAACAAGTTTTCTCCTTCTATCCAACCAAGTTTAGTATAAGGAAATGGTAAATCCTTTCCGTCTGTATTAAATATTACTGTACTATTAGGATCTAATCCTAGATAATTATCAAAGTCCACTTTTCCATTTGGATTAACCACTAATGAAGTTGATTTACCATCTCCCGATGGTCCTAATAACATACATACTTTTGCCATATTTTATTTTGATAAATATTTGGTATTGTTTATAATTACGTATTCAACAGTTCTAGGATCAACAGCTTTAGGTACAGATATTGTAGTATCTTCCATGTCAATAAAATTAATTCTACCTCTTTCATCCTGTGTTCCACTATGATAACCTTTAATAAGTCTCATTTCACCTGGAATTATATTAAGAATAGGATTATCAATTAAATTAGACAATAAAGCTTCTACTTCAGATACTTTAGCGTTTTTAATTTGCTCAATCTTTTTAGCCTTTTCTTCATTATAGGCTTTCTTAGTCTTTTCCTTATCCTGTTTCTTGAAATAAATACTACAAGCAGTTCTAGGATGAGCTATAATAATATTAATAATATCTGTCTGACTCAATTTTTCTTCTTTACCATACGTATCTGCAGATTGCAAACATTTATCTATATAATCTTGTCCAACAACTATATTTTCTTTATTAGCATTTATTAATTGTACTTTATCACCAGCAGTTTTCACTACTGTATAAAATTGTACTTCACTAAAAATTTGTCCAGTTCTTACTTTTGCACTCATATTATAATGTTTTTAATTGTTTATAAACTCCTATTAATTCAGCATCTCCAGATTTTTCTACTCTTTCCATAGATTTAGCAAACATTGCTGTTGAACCCGATCTTGTATAAACATATCCGTCTAATAAATCTTGTGTTTTACTAGCAGATTGAAATCTTAAATGAACTCCATTGGTTATTTCAGATAATTCCTTATACCAACGTGATTCGCCACATGCTAATGTATCTACTTTTATTCCAAAAGAGCCATTTAATATAGCCTCTTCTTTCCAATCAATAGTATTATTTTGTATTCTATTAGCATATGAATATCCTGTTGGATGTGGTGTCGCATCCGCTATAAGTAATATAGATTTATTGCTTCCGTCTCTCCAAGATGTTTCTAATCTAATCTTTCTTAAAACTAATTCATAGAACTCATCTCCGTCTCCACCATTAGTAGTTTTAGCATTAGCTACAAAAGCAATTAATTTACTAGGATTATCAGTTAAATTAATTACTTGATACGCTTTACCAAACTCTGTATTAGTTTCCATATCACAATAGTCTCCAAACGCAACTATACTAATTTTTAAATTTTTAGTATTTTTAAACAATTCAGGAATTAATTCTTTAACGTGTTTTCTAACAGCGCTTATGTAACCACTCATACTACCTGTAGTATCAAAAGCTATAACAATATCTGTTAAAACTTCTTTTTCTTCTACTCTTTCAGAAGTAAAAGGATGTGTTGATGCAATATCTTCAAGATATTCTAAATACTCTTTTGGAGTTTTAAATCCATATCTTTTTGCAAGAGTTATTTTTCTTGCTTTATTAGACCTTTTAAAGTCTTCTAAAAGTTTTTTCTTTACTTTATCCATTTAATTAAAATTTAAAATTTGAAAATTCTTTTAAATAATCTGTAAGTTTTGTTCCATACTTATCTTTTGTAATATGTTTACCTTTACTTACAAGAAACTTCTTAACGTTCATATAACCTGCTAAATGAGCTGCAGCAATAATACCACTTTTAGTTATATATATTCCGTTAATAGTAGAGTGTTCATACATAGCTATATAATAATCTAATAATTTAGTATTATAATTAATTAGTACTCTTATAGCTATTTCTTGTTCATTTTCTGTAAATATTAAAGGATTCTTTTTAAATCGCTTAGATGTTATATCTATATAACCTAAAGTAATTAAAGTACTCCTACCAAATTGGTATTTTCCGATATAACCTATGCTATTGGTAATATTCCATCTATGACTAGATTCCCTTAATGAAAGTTGAAATAAAAATTTTGATAGTTCCTGTTCTTTTTGTAACTGTTGTTGCTGTATCAAATATTGATAGTTACGTCTAATAAAGTAGTCTTCCTGATGTACAGGAGCTTTAGTACTGTAAGGTAGTAGTCCTAACATCAATACCGATATAACAATAAGTAACAATTTCTTCATATCATTTATTTTGGTTTATACTAAGTTGATTCGTTACGTCGTCTCTCCATAAGTAATGCCTCAAGTAATACCATATAGTTACGGACGTCCCCAAGTTTTTCGCGTACATATTCAGGAGAAGGTGTTTTTTTGCCCTTTTCAATATCATTAAGCATATCTAACATACTAATCCAATGTTTCATTACAAATCCAAGTAATGCTTTTTCTGGAGTAGTGTTAAGATGTAATCCTGCTATTTTAAAGTTATGCATTCTGTCAGCAGTAGCATATTCATCTGCTTTACGATCAAGAGTAGCTTTCATATCAATTGTAATATCATCCAATAATCTATTGAATAATTCTACAGTAATGACATTCTCAGGTAAATTTAAATCTAATTTTAATTGATTACTCATACTTTTTTATTTTGTTTATCAATAATTTTTTGCGATAATTCTTTATTGTAATTTTTATTATTAGGATCTGCTATTTCATAAATAGCTAATCGGCACATTAAAGCATTTAATTTAGGATCATTTAATTCGGAAGCCCTTTCACCAACTTCAAGTAATATAGATGCAAAAATAACTAATGGTTTATACAATACTGCTACTCCATTGTTACTCATAATCTCATTTAATAATCCAGGTGTATTTACTTTCCAAGTAAGTTTATTCATACTGTATAGTTTGTAGTTTCGTAATTTGATTGTACTTTTCATCCGTTAACTTTTCGGGTATTGGTAGTTCTAAGTAATAACTACACGCCCCATGAAAGAATAATGGAAGTTTTACATTTGATTGAGAGAAATTACTTTTAAGAATTATTAATGCTCTAAAGGCATCGCCTAATCTTTCAATATTATATCCTTCATATCTTTTAATGCCAAATCTACTTGGTGAATATAATGCAAATATTAGGTGAAAATCCCTGCTAACAACTTTATTGTCTCCCAAAGCATTTAGCGTAGGTTCAGTCTTTTCAATAATCTGTTCTCCTCTAAATGCAGTAAACTCCTTCTTATCATATTCAAGAGCTGTTTGCATAATATTCCATACTGTCCAATTCCAATGTTTACATATCTGTAATCGAGCATAATCTCTTGCCCACTTACCCATAGCATCACGTACTGTTAAACTACGTTGTAAAGTTTTATCATATTCTTCAGCAAGATTATTTAAATTGTCTACAATTACTATATTATGCAATTCTGGGTCATTTGGGACATAATGAGAGTATATAGGTTTAACTTCATAAAATTTACTTCCATCTGGATTCTTATATTCAAATTTATGATCCTTCATATGATGTTCACCAAGTTTAGTTGATTCAGTCTTAAGCCACATATATAATCCTGTTGCAGTATAAATACTGGTTACTATCGTACAATAGCTTAACACATCTTCTACTATTTCATCTACCTCTTTAAAATATTTTTCTATACTATCAGTAGGAAGAGCCTCTCGCATTGAATTTAGATACATTGGATCAATAGATATTCCATGTTTATCATAAAGTATATGACAGAATAACCTATCTTCAAATAATTCAAGTGGATCCTCCAATAAAGCAATATAAAAGTGTGCTTTATATCCTTTAGTTTTAATAATATTATAAATAGGCATAATTGTAATTCCTATTACACTTTGACTTTTTCCCAGTCCATTGCCTGCTACAGTGGTTATCTGCTTTCCACGTGGGATAGTAGGCACAATTTTACCTAATCTTGGAAATCTATAAAATATTGGAGCACCATTAAATTTACCAGCTAACCTATTATCTTTAGCTAATTTGTATCGTTCTAATCTTCCACTCATATAAGAGTTAATTTATTAATTTTATATTTAATTGTTACTCGCTTTACTCGCCGAGCGTTAGGGCTCATTGCCCTTCGGGTCGTTTACCTTCATTTTAAAACCTAGAGCATTCATTAATATTTTATGCCTTATTTCTTCGATTCTGTTCTCTATTTGCTTATCTTTTTCATTGCAATGTTTGATATAAGCATTTAATTGTTTTCTTTGTTTTCGATTTACTATAAACATATTGTAAGGTTTTAAAATTCTCGTTAAACTCAATGAGCCCTAACGCTCGGCGATAATGCGCCTTAAATTCTGTATTTCAATTAACTTTCTCAAGTCCACAGGGCAACGTAGTCCTAACATCGAGTAAAAGCTAATATGGCGCATTAAAAGCTATCGTATGGCTTCTAATTGAGTTTAATGTAAAAAATTATTTACCTATTTTCATAATTATTAAATTGATTTCTATATGATCGTAAAATGTCAATAATAATTCTCTTGTTATTGCATGTTTTTTATCATATAAATAATTTAATCTTTCATAACATTCTTTTACAGTCATATTATTGACACTTTCCTTTAACTTTTCAATAACTTCTTCCATAATAATTTTTTTATTAGTTTTTCAATTAATATTATCTGTTATATTTAATTGCGCCATACTCGCTTTACTCGCCGAGCGTTAGCGACAACCCCCTAATAGACATCACCAGGCAAATCACCCATTGTGCATTTACCTTCTGATTCCAGTTTGGTTAATGCTTTGAATATGTCAATCTTTGAATCATTACTTATTTTCTTTGAAGTGCAAAGCCCATCAACAATATTCCAAACTAATGTATAATCAGGTATGTTGCTAACACACGGTAAAACTTTATATTCATTAGGCTTATAATTAATTGATTTTAAGTATCTATCAACTGTAATATCTATATTATTCATACTTAAAAATGGTTGTCTTGTTGCCCAATTTTGAAAATCAATTAATTCTTGTCTTAAGTCTTTCATATTATATCATTCTATTTAAACTTATCAGATCTTGAATAACATCTCCGGACTTAATTCTTTCACAATACATAGTTAATCTACTTGTTGGTATCTTATCCATTCCTGATTTGTAAATAAAGTAATCAGCTTGTTGTATGTAAGTTGGATCAGTCTCAGATATATACAGGTCTACTGCCTTAAATATATCATCTTTAGAGTATTGTGGATTATCTGTTAGAAACATTTTCATTTTCTTAAGACAAGCCTTAGGATCACCCATAGCATTATGTCTTAAACTTTTAAACTTGCCTCTATAATCGTTAATCCACCCATCTACTTCATTTAATTTATTTGATAATTCATTAGATTTGAATAGCTTAGTAGCTTTCTCAAGCAATATAAAATCACTAACTTCTATAGTGTTTATATTGCTTAATAGATAATCCTGAAAATGTTCAAGATCTATAGTATCTTGTCCTGCATATTTTATATAGGACAATTTACAAAGATACAAAATATTTTCGGTTCCAAATATATTATCCTTATATTTTTCAAATAATTCTTCATGTTTTTCATAAATTATTTGAAGCATTACAAAGCTTCCCAAGTCTAACTCACTATCTAATAAAGATTTAGTATTAATTTCTAATTTTTGTCTCATTGACATTGTAGTGTATAAAATTGTTTACGCGATTCATCCTCAAGACATTCTGTTATTATATCATCAAATCCATAATAGCTATCAATATCTTGCTTAGAAATATTTAATTTGAATTTTGTCTTAAGTAAATAAGCAATAAGAGAATGATCCTTTAAATCTGCGTAGTCTTGTCTAAGATTAAATATAAAAAAGGCAATTTGTAATGAACTCACTCTCTTCTGCTTAACAGAATTCTTTTTCTTTAATAACATAATAATTGGTTTTAAGTTAATAATAAGAATTCTTATTTTATTGGTGTATCCCAATAATGAGATATAGCTATAATTAATAGTATTATTATTACAAGTATTCCTAATATATTAGTAACACCTGTTATAAATGTCCATAATCCATGTCGCAATGGAGAACTAGTATATAATAATTCATTATAAGTTACTTTATATATTATTCCGTTTACAATTATTCCTATACATACAAGAATAGCTATTAATTTTCCATATGTTAGTTTCATAATTTCAAATCATTAATATTGTCTATAATTAAAGCATTAGTCAGGTCTATACCCTTAATGGCCTTATTAAACCATTCTTCTGCTTGAGTTTGCAATGGTACAATAGCAATTATAGTAGAAATATCATCAACTTCTAATCTATCTAATCTTCCCATCTTTTGTATAATTCCTGTATTACTACTGTTATAACTTTCCATTATACCATATTTTGCTCCAACAAGATTTAATCCTAATGTTAAACTTCTTACAGATGATAATTCCTTAATTTCTCCGGAATCAAACATTTTAATTAGTTTCTTATTAGTATCATCATCTTGTTTAGAATGAACTGAATAGGCTGATAGTTTATTAGCTTGAGATGTTAATTCTGAGAACAATAATACCTTATTACTTGAACTGTTTTCAAATATCTTATGCTTAATTTGCAATGCAATATCAGCACTACTGCTTAATTTCCATAGAAATTCCTTTCTATATTTGATTGCATTAAGATATATCATAGCAGCATTCTTTTGTACAGAATCCCCTAATCCTTTCCAGAACCAATCTCCAGCATCTCTAAACCAATCTTCACTTCCTGTTTGAGCCATAAGTTTTTGTCCCTTACGAATCTGTTCAGTTAAATAATCATATTGAGTAGCCTCTCCAACAGTAAATTGGCTTTTCTTAGTACCTGCTATTACTGAATAATCATCAGTTAAATTGTATTTGTAAATAATATATTTACGTTTATTAACTAATCCATCTTCAGCACTATCGTAATATTCATATATGATTGGACACACAAAGTTATAAAAATCTTCTTTATTTTTCCAATCAGCAAGATAATCATTAGATACATGATCAAATTTACCGTCTTTGTCTGGAGTAGCTGTTAATCCTAGTCTATGAATATTTAAACAGGTAGCATTATATATTAATCTACCATATTCAGGAGTAACTATAGTATGAATTTCATCAAATATGATTAAATCAAATTGTTTAATTGTTTCTATACTCCATTTATAAACAGTTTGAATGTTTTCGATAGTTATAATTGGACCATTAGACATGAATTCAGAAACTTGTCCAAAACACTCGTATCCTTTTTCAACTCTAATTCTAAAAGTTTTTAACCATTTTAATAATTCTTTCTTCCAATTCTCTTTCAGATTAGTTCTAGGACTAGTAATAAGAATATTCTTATAATTACCATGTTTAATTATATCAATAGCTACCTTACTTTTACCACTTCCAGTTGACAATACTACACATCCTATACATCCATTATTATTCCATGCCTCTTCTGCTTCTGATTGAATTTGTTGTCTAGTTTTTATCATATAGTATTAAATATTAAAGATAGCTACCCAATAGGATAGCTATCTAAAAAGTAATTACTTTGTAATCATATCAATATCAAGATTCTTGTTAGCAATTTGCTTATCAATTCTCTCAATTTTCTCTTCAAAATCTTTAGTTGTATTAACTAATTGTTTCTCTAATTGGTCAATTGCATTACGTTTTGCATAAATATTTTGCCAGTAATTATCCCTAAAGTAATCAATAGCTGCATTATTCTTAACATCTTCTACAGTAATTAATAATTTAGCATCTTCAAGATTTTGTTTAGCATCTTCTAATGAATCATTAAGTGCTTCAATCTTTCTGTCGCGATCCATAATAACTACTGTTTTATTACCTTCAAGAGTTTTAATATCGGTTTTTAACCGTTTAACTTCTTTCTCAAAGAATTTACTAATTTGACCTGCATCATCCATTTTTAATAGATTCATAATCACTTTTACAATAGGAAAACTAAATATTCCTTCTGATTGTGTTGTTGTTTTTGTTGCCATAAAATTTAAATTTTAAATTGTTTAATTAATTAATTGTTTTTATTTAATACTATAATCTTTAATTTCTTTTATTATTCCTTTAACTGGTTCAATCTTAGATATTAATACTGAAGTATTTACACAAATTGAATTTATACCTCCTCTATAACTACCAGGTATCCTATTCTCATCTTTTTTATTTATAATACCCAAATTTTTTAAAGATATTTCTTTATTGGATTGACTGTCAAAATAATTTAGTCTTGTACCTGTAGAATACGATAATGTCTTATCTTCATCAAGGTATAATCCCGTACTATCTGTATATTTTACAATATCATCCTCCTCTCTCCATTTATATCCTAATTCAAATATTCTCTTTTGAACTTGTTCATTTAATTTAGGATTGTCACCTATCCATATTTTACAGTTGTCAAAGTTAGTTTGCATTGGAGTAGATTTCAATACATATTTTTTAAATTGCTCAAAGGTTATTTCTGTATGAAAATCTGGAATTGAATCATATCCAACGCCTAAATTACTATAACATACATAATATCCATTCTTTTTAAAATGTTTACTTATAATTTGACCAGGATCTTCTTTAACATACCATTTTTCAGGTAATACAAATTCATCAGATTTAAAGTTTTCTCTAGGAATAAATTTATCATCTTTAATACAAGCTTCTAACCAATCTTTCTCTTGTTGAGTTGCAATTCTAACTTTAGAATTATCGTTATTGTATGAATTATCTTTATAATAATCATATTTTTGATCGTGTATTCTAATATTATAGTCAGATTTATTTCCACCTGTAGATTTAAGAATATAATTAGAGTTACAACATGTATATTCTAAATAATATATTTCTCCAGCAACTAAGTTATTTAATGTTAATTCACTACTAGTTTTAATAGAAGCATCATGAGTTATCTTACACCATCCATCTTTCTCAGTATATATTGTTGGGTTAGAACATATATATTTATTATCAATACTTTTTCTATACATTCCACCATGACAATATACTGTTTTAATTCCTTCTCTTATAACAATTTGCCAATTAAATGGTTCATTACGATTATCGTAATATGAGCACTCTCTTTCATTCCCTACATCACTTATATGTGATATAAATTTAGTACCTAATACAAAATGAGTATTTGCATATTCTAATAAAAATTCATTTGTCATTTTATTTATTATCTTATTAAGATGCTCGTCTGGTAAATATTGTTGTATTTCAGATAAATCTGTTAATAATGTAATTTTTATATTATCATGAGTTAGTACAATATGATGACAGTCGTTTGATATACCTTTATCACTATTTATATACCAATCATCTATACAATAAAATTCATCTCCTTTACTTCCTTTACATTTACCATAAATAGTATGATTTTTTTTACAATAATCATAATTAAACTTATACCATTTACCAACTTCAAACTTAGGTTTATCTATAAATTCTTTAATAAATGCTTTATCTGTATGAGTTGAATTATTTCTACTCCAACTTTGACAATCTGTAAAGTTTTTAGTGACTTTTAAACCTGAATTTTCACAATTATCTATTAAAGAACTATATTCTGATAGTCTTTTTGTATACTTTCCTGCATTAGTTGTGGTTTTATAAGTATTATACAACCAATCAAGAATAAGTATCAATCTTTCTTTATTACTAATTTTTATTATATAATGTTCCATAAATTATTAAGTTTTAAATTTCCAAATAAATCCACCTGCTGAGTGTCGTTTTTCACTACAAGTTAATGATATTCCTTCTTTTGGAGCACCTGTTTGTCTTGAAGCATCAGCAATACTTTCAAATGAATTAATTTTCTTACCAAATTTATCTAACTGAATTACACATCTTTTCTTGGAATTATTTGTGGTTCTATATTTAAATTTAGATGAACCAATATCTATAGCTTTGTTTAGTTGAGATTCAATTATTGCATAATCAAATACTTCAGCTGTTAAACTATTTTTTAATAAAAGAATTGTTTCTTCAGTTAATTTCTTTAATACTACTGTTCGTGTCATTAATACAATTGTTTTTAAAGTTGTGAATTAAGTCTAGGAAATCATTATATTTATCTATTGGAATGTCCATTGCAACATTTACTACATCAAACATATAAGCACCTAATTCATCAAATGCCATATTAGTATCTTCAGATACTTTTTGAGTAGAAACATTTAATTCCTTCCATAGAGTATTTCCAGTATTTCTAAATCGTTTAAACCACAATTTAGCACGTTGTTTATAATATTTATCATCTATATCAGATGTAAATATTGTAAGTACATTAAACATTATAAATGTTTTATTCAATTTTGTTAATTCCATAAGTTATTTCATATTAGGTCTAAAGCTTCTTTTTATATTGAATCCTTTACTAACAATCTTCTCGTTATCACTTCTATTATTAGATTTAGATTCATTTTGATTCCTTATATCTGATAAATAATTTATCAATAATTGATAAATAACTGGTGCGGGTAAGATTTGTTGTAAACTATATTTAGAGAGTTGAGGATATTTAATAAAGTGATCTGATAAGTATCCTTGTAATAATATAGGACAATCATATATTTTATTATAATTTTTATCATTTGATAAATTTATAAGTTTTGTTGCTACATATGTGTCAATTTCTTTTATGTAGACCATGTCTTTGAATCTATCTTTATTATAATATACTAAGTATCTTTTCTCAGGTTCTCCAAATTTCCTTAGATTATCTCCATAATAAAATTTCTTACCATCAAAATATCCCTCTATTTGCATTCCACATATATAAAATATTAATTTTTGTTTATTATATAATGTGAAATTATCATGATTACGCCTATCTAATACAAGTAATAGATCTATTCCATATGTACCAGTTAAATAGTCATAATAATCTTTTCTATTGTCTAATATTTTCATACTTTATATAATAATTGAATAATAAAATAAATTCAATAATATTAGATGTTCCTGATATAATCATTTCATTATAAGTTATTGGGTATGTATTAGTAGATGCTATTAGAGCTATTATAAAACATGGTATTGATAGTATTAATAATATATTTTTCTTCATATTTGAAACATTGTTAATTGTTGTTTATTTTCTACTGAATATATCCAATCTTTAGTTTTACTAATATAATATGAATAATCAATATTATAATTTTCAAACTTTTCAGGATAGAATGTTTTATTAAAATATGTAACTTTCCAATCTTTCTTAAATTTACCTATTGCTTTAGGAGCTTCTACATGTTCTTGTGAACCATTCTCATAACATTTTATTAGATATTTTCCTTTATTAGAAATATAATATCTAACAGTTTTAGATAGCTTATCTTTTGATAAATTACCATCTTTAATATAATGTAATTCATAATGAGATTGTCCACTTTGAGCAGAACGTTTAGATTTTACTCCTGCACAAAAGTCAAATATATTATTATGACTCTTTATAAAATCATCAACTAGAATATTGTTTTTGAAATAATTATAAAATGTTAATGGTATGATATTATGAGATTGATTCTTATGTAAAGGAACATTCTCAAATTCACATTTACCTTTAGCTTTATACTTACCATTTGTATAAAATGCTAAATAATTATTTACATCAAATATTATCATTTTAGAGTATTCAGCATATTCTAATTGTAAGTTAGTTAATTTTTGCCAATCATTACATATTCTATAATAATTACTTAATTCAGTTTTTGGAAGTCTTACAGTTATACCATCAGTATTTACTTGTATTATTTGAAGATTATTAATTTTAAATAATTGTTCAGATAACATTGTTAATAATAATTGACCATTTACTGTAATAGATAATGTATATTGTGGATCATATAACCAGGAAAATTTATCATTAGATTTACCATAAGCACTATTAGCAGCTTCTTTAAATCCATTAATAATTGCTTTATTTCCCATTGGTCCTCTAGCCTTTTCAGCTAATCTTACATCAACAATATCATGTTTATATACTTCATAGAATGCTGGTCCAAGATGTTTAGGATATAATTTATTAACTACACCTATACTTGGATATAGAGATGATACATCACAATCAATTATAACATATTCATCATCTGATATAATTACTTTATTTTTAACAGATCCATGAATTCCACCACTACCATAATCAAATTGAAATCCTTTATATTTAATAGAAAATTCTAATTCACCTTTAGTAGATGAAACATTTGAATCTTTAAAAGTTTTTAATAATGTATTAAACTCTGTAGATTCAAATCTGATATATGGAAATATTATTTTACCTATATCAATATGTTTTCTATAAGTTCTTAAACTTCTTATATCAGATTTCAATTTACCAGTCTTTTTACAATATAAATCCAATAATATTTCAGATCCTATTTTTGAATTAGAAGCATTTTGTAAATTTAATTTGTACATTGATGTCAAAGTATTTCTTAAATCTATTAATTCTCTACTAACTACATACAATTTATTAGTTGCAACACAATCATTATAATTATATGATAATACTTGTTCAACCCAATTATTTCCTGTTCCTTGTAATGGCATATCTTCAATATTATCCATTCTCATCATAAATTCACACCATTTTAAACCTGTACGTTTATTTTTATTATCAAAATGATGTATTTTATATAAATCAAGATGTGGTATTCGTAATTTCCATTCAGGTACATCAAGAAATTCTTTTTCAGAAGATATTAATAAATTAACATAATTTTTTAATTCAATTAATGTAAAATTAGGATTTCTATACATATATTCAAGTACTTGACTATCAAAATTAATACAATTAAATCCTATTAGTCCTCCAACTTCATTATTAAGAAATTCAAATAATTCTTTACGTTGATCAATATCTTTTGTAATTATAAATTGAAATTTATTTAAAGTTTCTCTTTCAAGAAAAGTTGCAGTAAATATATCTAGTATTTCTAAATCATATATATATATTTGTTTCATAATTTAATTTAATTTAAAATATAGAGAGTACATTTCTGCACCCTCTATATAAGTTATATTTACTAGCTTCTTTTTGCTTCAGCTTGAAGTTTGCTAGTTTCTTTTACAGTTTCTTTAGCTGTATCAAAACTAAACATATCAATTGTTGCTCTGTTATCAACATATGGAAGATGTGATAAACGAATATAAGCTCTACCATCTGGGCCTGGAGATGCAACAGCTAAATAGCTTTGTCCTACTTCCATTCCTTTACTGTAGTTACCTTCGTAAATCAATGCTGTACTTTTCTGTACTTTTCCAGCTCTGTCGATAAACTTTACATTAGCAATCTTAAAAGATTTGCCATTTGTGTTCTCAAAAGTATTTTCACTAAGTGGAGCTATAAGTTCTGCACTAAATACTACTTCATTCTGTTTTGTTTTTTCGTTAAAAATTGTTCTCATGATAATTTTTTGTTTTAAAAATGTTAAATTTTGATTAATTTTGGTTAAATATATAGAAATAACTTAGTTAATTTATTTCAAGCGCATACTTCTGGAAGTTATTTACTTACCGTTTTCTCGCGTTGTTTTAATGAATTTACTAAATTAGTGTCTATCACATAGATAATTTTGGACTTAACCATCTGTCTGGTATAGTTATTCCAATATTCAGTAGGAAATGATATATGATAGTTAGTGCCAACTATTGTCACTTTCTCCGCTATAGCCATATTCTTTACAATATTCTGTATTCTAATAATATTTGATTTGCCTAATATATGTTCCATAGCTATAATGTTTTACCTAATTTTAATACTAATTCCATTACTTTAACAAATGTTAAAGAATGCTGTTTGTGCTTAATAGTTTTAAGTACAACTTTATAATTAATTACTTTCTTCTTTTTAGCTAAAAAAGCATTTAATTTTACTTGTACATCATAAGGTAATATATTATGACTCAATGGACATTTCGATGTAGAAAATGATAATATTTTATTATTTTTATCATCTACTATATTATAAATATATTGATAATGAATATCTCTACCACGGGTAGTTTTTCTATTATTACCAACAGTACTTACAATTTGAGTGGCCATTCTTCTGATACGTCTGTTTTGACCAGAAAATGTAGGAAGTTTTAAAGATTCTAATTTAGCATTTTCTCTAGCTTCACGTCTTAATATTTGTCTTGACTTTTGCATACTTAGTTTCCTTTCATGCTAAATTTTACATTATTAATCATATCATCCGAATGAAATACATCTTTTATTGATGATATTTCAGATTCTTTACATTTGTAATTGTAAGTAGTTTTAAATGTATTAAGTTTCTTCTCATTTACAATATGTAATACTAGTCTACCTTTAGGAGAACAGCTACATATATGTACAGTCTTACCACTAGATAATCTTTGTGTACGTCTGTACTTTTTAACTAATTCTTTTTCGCTATCAGTCTTCTTAAACTGATTAAAATCAATTCGTAATTTAGGTGGATGAATACCAATTCGTATCATTTCTTCTGTATCAGAACAGTTTATACTTGGTGCTAATGGGCCACCACAAATGTTAACTTTCTTTTTAGTTTGCATAATAAATAAGCATTATATTCAATTAAATCACTTACAAGTCTGATTCATAATAGACTTTTATATTGTTGAGATCAAGAGCAAGATTCGAACTTGCATTCAACTTTTGGACTGTCAGTTGATTATTATATACTTCCTACCACCTTCCTGTCCTGGCTAGATGTACATATATAATAGCGTCTACCAATTCCGCCATCTGATCATTATTATAAAACAACTAATACAATTACTTCTACTACCATTACTATACTCTGGTAACTCGAAAGTATATCTATAACTAGTATATATTTCATAGATATTATAGGTCTCTTTCTGTGTATATAGTAGCTACTGATCAACACTCCAAGAGAAATGGCAAATTGTAATTAGTTGTTTATATTGTTTATAAATTAATAAGTGAAATTGGTAGCTTTGGCATCTCAATCCACTGTAAGGAAGTAAAGACTACCAAAATCACTTATATTATCAAAATAGTTTGTAATAGTTTATAAAAGAAACATCTTACTTATTGAAGACTTTTAAATCTATACCACTTCTGGTTGCACTATACTCCTATTCCAACTGTGCTTCAATGGATTTTTAATGTTGGATTTGCATTGCTGCATTACAAACTTCCAAATATATAATAATCTGACTTGTATATAATACTACTATTTCTACTCTACTTTACACCAGATAGTATCCTTTAGTTTGGTTTAGATAGTATTATAACTGGTTTGATAATATTTTAATATTTTAAAAAGATAGTTTTTAAATTATCCCCAGAACTATCAAACTGTGCTAACATACGATTTAGGCATTCAGTGGCAATACATAGGTATTGACTTTTGCATCTTCGATTCCTTGCGGGACTTATGTCCAAGTTCCAAATACATTTCAGATTTTGGATTAGAATAGGCAACCAGAATCGAACTGGTACGAATGTTATTTTTAACATCCACAGGAAACCGTCCCTGTTATACCTATTAGTGGTTATTTATATTTAATCTAATAATTGAACAAGTAATATAAATCCAAATACTATTATTGCGAATATTAAGATTATTAATATTCCATTATGTACTATTACATAATTACCTTTATCAATATTTGTTACCTTGTATTCAACTGTGTTATCTTCATTGAAAACATATAATTTGTCTTCATCAATAGAGATAGCTACAGTATCTTTTGGTAACTGTTGTAAATATACAGTAGTTTTCTTTTCAGGATCCTTTATCTCTTCAATGTTGTTTGTACAACTTGCAAATATTACAAGTGTAATCAAAAATAAGAATAATTTTTTCATTGTTATTTGATTTAGATTAGATTAATAATAAAATAAAGGCTCTAATGATTCCTTTTTTGTTTACTCATATACTATGTAGTATAATATGTTTTAGTGTCTGGATGTTCTCATCACTATGTTATTACTTTAAGAGCCTTTATTACGTAATTATGGCACTTCTGCTTTTACTTATTACGTACATTTAAACGTATATATTTACCTATACTGTAAGTTTCGTGTTTAAGTATAATTACGATTAGTATTTTAATTCAATTCAGTTCAACTATTACTACTTTCTTTTTCATAATAATTTTAGAGTTTGCTTTATTACAAGCATCAACAAAGTATTTTTCTACCATGTCAAGAGTGTCATTAACTATACTTTTCCTATAGTCAAACTTAATAGTTTTATCATGGTCTTTTATTATCACATCTTTGGTTATTATACACATATTTTTACAATTAATCGGATTAGTATGTATATTAATCCTAAATCAATAGTGATTAATAATGAGGATTCCATTAAATAATACCACGTGAATGTATAACCGTGTTTTATATATTTAATGATTAATGATGTAAAGATTACAATAACCATCAATAAAAAGAACGCAATAAAATGTAACATAATTTAATTATTAGGGTTATTACTAAGAAACTCTGGATTCTTAATACACTTAGTTAAACTGCAACCAGAACAGTTATTAATATCTTTACAAAAGGATAAAACTATTCTATCCAATTGATGCTTTAAAAATTTTCTCATTAATTATTAATTTGTTATATGTAGTGCTTAAAAATAATTGTCAAATTGATTGATTATGTTATTTTTTTTACGTAACTTTGCGTATACTTAAGTTACTACGTAGCCACTGTCATACATAGAGGAGGTTGTTTTTCTTTTGGTTACTTTTCTTAAACTAAATTATTCATCAAAACTATATTCTCTTATAATTACAATTTTAGATTCCGTTTTTGTATCTATTTCATAACAATTATTTGTATCCCAAACATAACTACATGTTTTGGCTAATTTGATAGCTTTGTCTTTAGTTTCAGCATATACTATTGCTGCCCCTAAATCATAATTTGTGCTATATGCAAATATAAATGCTCTCATATATTTATTTATTAAGTTTAAATTAATTGTAAAGGACTCAGTTGAATAGATTCTTTATCATCTGAGTCCTTTTAGCATCTTTATTTGGTAGGTGCTTTACCTTTTTCAATCATCTTATCTAATCCTTTATTGATTAAATCTTCAGGAGATTCATCAAGTTTTGGATCAATATCTTCATCACTACCTTTTTCAAGTTCATTGCTTTTTTCTGATATCTTTTGCATAGCAGTAGTCATAGAATTTATTGCAATGGTTCTAATTTCATCCAATGTAAAAGATTCTTTACCTGTCTTTTTTAAATCTATCATTAATTGACTAATCAATGCAAGATTTGCTAAAGAAAACATTATTTCCATCATAATTTTAAGAGTTAATTGTTAATTAATATAGTTCAATTCTTCATTGGTTTGAACTGTGACCATTTTTAATAATTCAGTATATTTTAGATGATTATCTAATTGAAGGTTTGCTTCAACATAATCAAATAATTGTATTTGTTTAAGTGATCTACAGATTCTAATAAATGTTTTCATGTTGGTATAGTTTAGTTAATATCTCTCAACGTATTAATAGTTGAGTCGCACAATTAGTTTAATAATAAGATACGAACACTCCTATCAGGTGCATCAGCTTCATTATTAAACTATACGATAGCATATTTCTATACTAAAGGCTAACATATCTAATACAATTATCTCTAGTTAGATCAAGTGTTAGCTGCCAATACAATCATCTCAATGCTTTGATATGCATGTACAAGACATTGTATTATATTATCACTATATCAATCAGCGCATCTCTGATTAATTGATTTAAGTGTAATTATTAATAGTCCAATCTACTCTATTGAGATATATTTCGACTGGACTATGTTATAGTATCATTATACTCCTATAATGATAATTATATTGTATTAATGCTATATTATTACAAATTTAAAGGGATTAGAGTACTCTTAAAAACATGAAATTACTAATATTAATTAACCCTAATTAACTAAAAACCTATTTTATCCCTAATCCCTTTTGAATGTCTAGTTGGGCTCGAACCAACGACCTAATTCCGAACTTAGGATTTAGTATGTACATACTTATTCCGTCAAAAAATTTGCTCTACCTCTGAGCTATAGACATTACCATAAAATAACCTGACACTATTTCAACTTCACTAACTAACAATGGTGTGTTTAATTAAAAATGAGTAACTTCGAGATGTATTCAACACTAGTGTCAGGTATTATTTTATTGTATCTCCAATTTGTCTTGAAGCTCCTATATTATTAGCAAATGTACTCATATTACCATATGTAGCAATTATATTATTACTATCTTTTATAGTAATATTATAAAGTCCCATATTTTTTTCCTTCCCTATCAATATAACAGGTGAAGTTAATGAATTAATATGAGCTACAGTATAATGTGTATAATCACTGTAATATACACCATTAACTGTTCTACGATTAATGTCTTCTTGAGATGGATCACAAGATATGGCTGTTATTAATATTATTAGCGTTAATAATTTTTTCATAAGTTTATATTTTAATTTACTATATAAATGTAATGGTAGTGGCTAAGCTCTTAACCGACTTTCACGGATACCATTAGGTTAAACATCAACAGTATCAAATTACAGACACTCCAATCGTGTTATCTGTAACAATTATTGAATACCAGGGTGATACTGTTGATGTAATGTTTAATATTATTTCTTAATTTTTAATTGATCTACAGAGATATTGAATTTATCTGCTATTTCTTCAAGGGTTAGTTCAATTGAAGATTGAGGTTCTTGAGCGTATTTAAAAAAACCCCCAGACCCCGCCCCCGGAATATTTTCAATATCTTTTGATGTTTTGATATTTGAAGAATAAGTAAAGTAAGGGTAGTAGAATTTAGGATTATGCGCCCAAACAACTCTTAATTGTCCAGGATTAGTTTTAGTAATAGGGTAATCAGATACCATCATTACTTTTGGAAATGTTAATGTTGACATAATATTAGTTATTAAAGGTTTGATTCATTATTTAACATATATTTAAATCCTATATATAACGCTATTATTATTAAAAAGAAATATATAGTTGGAAATAATAGTATTGCTACATAAGGATGATTAAACCATTTATTCTTATTCATATGAATGAGTGGTTTATAAGAAATTATCATTAATAATATGTAAATGACAATTAATAAAAATACAATTAGTGGTGTCATATAATTATGTTTTAGTTATAATATAAATTCGGGGTAAATTCAATAATGTTTATGAGCAAGGTTATTGTGTGGTGTTGGGTAATGTCACCAACTATCACACTCTAAAACTACTATATCTATTGATACTTAGCCAACTTCAATGTAGATTGATAACATTCTAACCCTAAACTTCGTAATATCCTCTTAACTACTGCTAAGATTGTTTCTGTATAGAGTTAGGATGTTTAATATGGTGAATTGTGTGCCATAATTATTGACTCAAAAAAGAGAGACTATGCTCTCTTTGCTACTAGATACTTCAAAGTACCAGTAACTTCTTCACCTGATTCTTTATCAGTCCAGGTACGCACACGAGCTACTATCTCAAATTGTTCTAGGTCTAGCTTACCTTGCTTGTTCAGCTTTTTGGTAGCATCGCCTTTAACAAATCTGAAGTAACTAACAGCATTCTCTGAAGTACCCCAATCATCCTTAACAGATGCTGAATCTTGGAACTTAAGTAGAGTATTAGTATCGCCGTTATTATCTGTGCATAACGTAGCTTTAACGCAAGAAACTGTAATTTCTGACATAGTAGTATAGATTATATGGGTACCGCTATTAAATCGGGTACGGTACATCCCCTTTTGGATTTAGTACGGGTGGGTGAAAGGTAGGTACCCCACAAAATTATACGCATACAAAACTTTTTCAAAATATAAAAAATTTTATACGGTACTATATAATAAATAAAAGTAGTTTTCCTAAAAATAATTGTTAAAATATTTGGAAATCAATTTTAACTACATTATATTTGTAGAGAATTAAAATAAGGATATATGAAACGAAATGGATTAAATGAGCAAATGAAAGCAGTGGAATCAGGTACAATTACTTACACTCCACTCACACTGGAGATGTTGGAGGAATTTATAAAAGAACTTTCTGAGACAGCAATACCACCTGCACAACCTATGCAAATTCATGCAACTAAGACATTCCTAGAATCACACGATGATGAATTATTCTTAAGTTTATGTAATAACTATAAAATTATAGGTGGTTCAGAAGCCATTGATTATGCAATAGAAAGATATAATAAATTAACAAATAAATAAAAACTAAAAGTATGGCAAAGCAAGAAGCAATTAAAGGACCAGTTACTAATAAGTTATCTGAGAAGATACGAGACATTAGTAAGATTATTATTCCAAGAGGATCAGTTCTCTTAGAGATTGTAGAAAAGAATGATACCGGATTGTATCTACCAGAAGGATTTGATAAGACTGGATATGTATTTTTTAAAGTAGTTAAAACAGGTAATGCAGATTTTGCAATAACTCATAAAGAGTTTAAGGATGAAGGAATAACTAAGGAAGGTAATATAGTATTGTACTTAAGACCTAATCAATCTCCTATTCTTGTCAATAAAGGCAAAGAATATATTATTGTATCAGAGAGTCTAATAGAATCTCAGGTAACATCAGATAATTTCAGTTTAAGCTAAGGAATCAGAAAGAGGATACTATAATAGGTGTCCTCTTTTAAAAATTAAAAGATTATGAAAAAGAATAAAATAATAGCATATGATATAGTATCAGCTCCTAGTGGAATGGATCTAGAACATATGGTTAAGATTAAGAATGGTACAGGATTTATATTATGGGATAGAGATAAAGGTGGAATGGAGCCTAAGAGTATTGATGGTAGTAAATTAGAATTTGCACTCGATGTTTCAATACCTAAAAATAAGGAATTGTTAGATAAACTAATGAAAGAATTAGATGGCGAAGATAACAATACCACTCAGTCAACTGAGTAAGAGAGAGTTTGATGAAGCATATGGAGAAGTATATGGAGTACGCAAACATTTAGGTAAGTCTGTATTAAGTAAAGATATAATAATTTATATAGCTTTACAATTGGGACAAATAACACAAGAGAAAGCAATAGAATTTCAAACAACTATACAAGATGGAGATAACAATACCACAACCAAAGTTTAATATAAATGATGATATTTATCATATAACTCCAGGTTCAAATAAAGGAATAATACTTGATATATCATATTCATTCAGATTGAAGATGTACAGATATAGAGTAGTATTTGGAATAGGAGATGATAATTGGTATGATGAAGAAGAAATTAATAAAGATAAAAGGAGATAAATAAATGAAAATACAAATAACAATAAACGATACCTATAAAGGTATAAGAATATTAGAAAGTGCAACATTCGAGAAAGTTATAGAAGCATTAGATAAGATGTTTCCTAACAATTCTTGGAAAGAGTTTACATTAGAAATAACTAATGATATTATATATTGGCAAGACCCTTTAGTTTATTCGGTATATCCTTCATATCCAACTTATCCCTGGTATGCCGGTTATACAACTGCAATTAACGTAGTTGATAATATTGAAGTTACAAGTAATACTACACATACATATTATAATAATGGTACATATAATGTACAGACAGGAGAATAATATGGAAACAATCACTAATATTATAAAAACTTTAAATAATATTTATAAGAAGCAAAATCCTAAAGGAACTGGAGAATTTCAAGTAGAATGTTTTTCAAACACTTACGTACTAGAACATGTAGAGTATAAAGAAATACGACTAGAATTTACTTTTATAAAAAGACATGAAGACCCTTATATTATTTTACAATTTATGTATAAGATTAGATTATCTGAATGGAATGAAGATATTATAATGAATAATATTTATAGTCAATTCTTAGAAGAACTTATAAGATTCATGCTATTTGCTAAAGATACTGACAACTTAAGGGATTCAGAAAATAATCCATTATGTATTAAATTTATTCAAACTTTAATACGAAAAGAAAATGGAAAATAAATATTACATTCCTACAATTGAAGAATTGTTAAAACATATAATAGATGAGAAGTTCATATATACTCATTTAAACCCATCTAGTAATGATGGGAATATGGTAGAGATAAGATTTGAATCAGATACTGTTAATTCAATTCATTTCTTTATAGAAGTGAATGATGTTGATGGAAATATTTATAGTATAAACACTGAGTTATATAGAATTAAATACTTAGATCAAGAAGATATTGAGAGTTTAGAATTAAAATACACTGGTAAAGCAACACATATATGGTTTGAAAAAGAAGGTTCCTTTAATATGGGAAGTTGGACATCTTATAAAATAAGATTACATTATGGATTGCGTGATCAGAGAATGTTTATAGTTGCCTTGGATAGTGGAGATGAATATACAATATTCCAAGGAATTGTTAAAAATAAATCAGAATTAAAACAAGTACTTAAAATGATAGGAGTAATAGAATAATGAAAGAAACAGTAATTGAGAACAAATACAATTGTTCTAAACCAATATG
>Ga0209416_1000105_pt1 | contig 94917 bp, 200 predicted proteins | sample RifGroF1_FD_184001 | JGI IMG/M metagenome (GOLD analysis project Ga0209416, IMG submission 184001) | Groundwater microbial communities from Rifle, Colorado, USA - Groundwater F1 (SPAdes) (version 2) | ecosystem: Environmental > Aquatic > Deep subsurface > Groundwater | place: Rifle, Colorado... | reverse complement strand
CATCATGCAAAATAAATCTTTTAAAATTCTTTGAACCTTGGCACGTTGAAAAAATCAGTAGATTTCTTATTAAACCTACTGAAAAAATGTTAACCATGAATTTTTCAGAATTGTATAGTCTTATACACTGGAATAGTCACAAACAAAATTTCGATGAACTATTTATAAGTTCTATATAACCCTTCTTGTGTCGCTTGTAGGCGGTTAACGCTATAACAAAAGTGTTACCTGCCTAGTGTCGATTTAAGAAAGGAAGTGCTTTTAAAATGTCTAAATCTCTTCAAACTTTAAAAACCAACATTGCTAAAGGTTCGCAAAGACTTTCCAAAGCTACCATTAAAAACATTGTCAATGCAGGAGAATTCGAGAAAATCGAATTAGCGTATTCTTACGATGGCAGAGAAGTTCACAAAGGGACTTTGATCGAAAACCCTATTGAATGGTTTAATAAGGAATATGACTCTATTGACGTTCGACTCTACAAAGTAGAAAAAGGCTTAGTTCTAATTCATTTACATTTTCACTCTAACCTATGGTATGGATTACATATTGACTTAAACAAAAATTATGAAACAACCAACGCACCAGGAGCAAAAGCAGAAAATAAAGTTCAAGACGTTCAAACAATCGAAACCAAAAACTATCTTGATACCATGCAATCAAAATTCAAAACAGGCGAAGGAACAGCAGAAGAGTTAAGATTCTATTATACATATCTAATCGAAAATGTTGAATCAGTAAAAATTGTAATTCTTGATATGCTGAACAATTCAGAGAAACACAAACGTAAACGTGCAAATACTAAAGCGGAATTGACTGAAGATTGCTATAATAACATGGTTGAAGCTCTTGTGTATCATGTTCAAGATGCATTATCATACGAAATTGACTTTACTGACATCAAAGGAGCAAGACAAAGAGCAATCAAAAATATTCTTGACAATGCCACGGACGAAATTATTCAAGCGCAGTATGCTAAAAATAACGCAGATAAAGAAGCAAGAACAGCTGATAGAGCAGAATTAATTGAATCAATTCGAAATCCTCAAACTTTGAAAGACTTTCAAAATGTCAAATATTATAGGAAGGATAAAACATTAACTATTGAAGAACAGAAGCGTTATGATTTAGTTTATTCTCTCGACCAAAAAGAAAAACGAGAGAAAGAAAATCGGGAGCGAAAAGAAAAAGCAATTGCAACGGTTACTGCTTCAAATGGTCAATATACTATTATTGATGACATTGACACCAGAGACGGTTCTCAAATTTGGGTTGCCAAACTAAATAACAGAGTTGAAAAGGATGAATTCAATTATATTCGTTTTCAAATCATGAAACCTATTGACGGTTATTATTCGCGTTTTAAAGGTGGGTTTATTTTCAAATATGACCCAACTTCTAAATTATTAGGTGAACAAACTGAAGAAATCCAAGCAGAACAGCAGGAAACACAAACCTATTCTAGCAATAACAGCGACAAACTTCGTAAGGTAGCAGACAACATGCAAAGCACCATAGACAACAAAAGAGCAGACAGAAAAACCAATACAGCCAAACGAGCGAGAGAAGCAGCAGGGCAAGAACAGCAAGCAGACACATTAGAACAAATGCAAGGAGTTTTGCGAAATATTGCAAATGCCATTGAATCCGGCGAATTAACCTTTATTGGTGGAATTGATTCTAGGGCGCAAGTTGATACACTGGAAAGTATTCTTAATCGTGCAAATTGGAAATACAAGTCAGTCGAAAACATTGATTACAATGTCTGGCACTCAACTCCAATAACAGCCGACATTATCAGGTTCGCCGAGATTCCTTCAAGCACCATTTATTTACGTCAACTGCAATCTATTATCAATGACATTCACAATACTGACGGATTCAAACTTATTGCAAACAGATTGCAAAAACTTATTGACAATGTAAAGTTAAAGCAAATAGATCCACACCATGACCCTTTGATTGATATTTCAGATTATGACTCAGAACTTGACAAGATTTATAAAAATACTGATGTTTTGAAGAATCAATACTTTGAAACTGCAATTGAGGAACGCAGAAGATTGTCAAGAATGGGCATAGAATCAGTCGAAGAACTCAGAACATATCTAAGGGAATACTTCAATTACAGGACGGTTAAAAGTTCAATAGATCCCACTGAACAAAAAATCAAGGAACTAGAACGTAAATATAAATTCGATCAAAAAGGAGATATCAATTTTACTTCTTCAGACATTGCCCTTCAAATGATTGAATTAGCCGATATATCCAATAACAGCAGAGTTCTAGAGCCTTCAGCCGGAATCGGGAATATCGCAGACCAAATCAAAAAATTCACTCCTAATGTAGATGTTTGTGAAAAAATGTATTCTTATTCTGAATTGTTGACTCTTAAAGGTTTTAATGTTGTAGGAAGTGATTTCCTTCAATATAACAATATTAATTATTATGACTGTATTATTGCTAATCCACCATTCTCTGCAGAGCAGGAGCACATTAAACATGCTTATGACCTTCTAAAAGTTGGTGGAAAACTTATTGCCATTACTTCACCCCATTGGACTTTTGCTAATGATAAATCATCAAAAGAATTCCGGCAATGGTTCGAGAATTTGAATGGTGAAATTGTGAAAGAATTAGAGTCAGGAACTTTTGAGATGACACAAGTTAAATCAAATATAATTGTCATTAATAAAGACGCTGAAACCATGCAAAAGGCTGTATAAGCTATACACATTATAAGGGTTCGAGGGTATCCCTAGAAAATACCCTTACTATTTTTAAGGTGGTAACAATATGTATATTGATTATGACTACGAAGGATCTATTGCTTACAATTCAGTTATGGAAGCAAGAAGAAAAGAGTTATTATACAGAATGTCATATACTAAAGGTGCTATTGACTTTCATACTAAAGAAGGAAATCAAGGTCAAATAAAATTCTTTACTGATGAATTAAATTTAATTCAAAAAAGATTAAAACTCAAAAGCACAATATAATTTATTTTGATAATGCCTAAGACCCTGCAAACTATATAACAGCCATAACAATAGGTTGCAGGTGTTTGGAGTTTATCAAAATTGTGATAGACTAGAAGGAGCGTGATTGTCTCATGAAGTTTATTAAATCTGTTAACCAATCAATTAAGCAAAAGCGAACTGACGGAGCAAATGCTTTCTGGGGTATATATGGTGATATTGTTCAGGATGAAAATGGAGTGTTGTTCTATACTGAATTTTCGAATGATGAACCTCGAATCATTCCAGTTGATGAATTGCCGGATGAGCTTAAAAGATATGTTTTGTCAGAATTAAAGGAGGGTTAACCCTATGCATATTAATTTAGTTTTAAATGATGAGCAAACGGAGTCCGTTAAACAATCCTTATTTTCAGAATTAACCACTAAAGATTTAACTGAAGGGTTGTTTGTTAAAATGGCAATATTTAAAAAAGATATGCCTGAAGTAATGACACTTAAAAATGCTCTTGTGAATTTCCTAAAAGCTTATTAACTTTCCCTCGAAACTTACATTTCCTTTGCTCAAATTAAAATGGTATAATCTGTATAACACGAACCTAAATTTAGTTCAGCACTTTTAAAAAAATTATGAAAGAAGGTTATTTTATGAAAAAATATTACCGCATATCTGTTGGGGAAGTTGTTAATCAAGTCTATGAAGTTATCGCAAAAGACTGGGACGATGCCAAAAAAGTAGCATTTGAGAATATGGAAGTAGGAGATATTCTTGTGGAGTGCTTACCTGAAGCAATAGTTATAAATGGTAATTATCCTGATTATCGTGACATAGAAGAAAAGATGTGCTCAGAATATGCGAGATTAGGAAAAGGGATATGGGCGCAACGGCAACCAAGTGGCGAAGAGTATTGGGAAGAAAGAGTATATACTTTTAGTGATGCTCCAGACGATTGTCTTAACGGTCAAGGGAAGGAATTTGACGATTGGGAGCAGGATGAGTAAGGAGAGGAATGTATTAAAATGTACGATCATTATGACGAAGAAAAAGTCATGGGAGCACAAATCCAAAAGGTTAAAAATGCAATCAATAAAATCTTAGCAGAATGCACAACGACTTTACCAGAAGTTCAATTTGGTTGGAGTGGCATGAGTATTGATGTTTATTTATCTGGTGGAAATTATCAAATTAGAAATATGATCGAAAGTCATTTTGCAAATAGTAGAAAATATAAAGGAGTTGAAAGTCAAAATAACGATACTAAAAAACGCATTAGTTTTTATTTAGTTTAAAATTATTAAGGAACTGTAGTAATGTGCAAAGGCAAGTTCCAAGTCTTGCCTAACCTGTTAGCTCTAAGGGAGCAGGGTTAAAGGAGTAATAAAAATGAGAACATTAACAAAAACTGAATGGGAAAGTATTAAAATTGGTAAACTTGATAACCCTTTATCTATTGAAGAATTCAAAGGATTTTATGGAATTTCTGACGAAGAATATTTTAAAGCAGAAAGGCAAGGATCTTGTTTAAATGAATATGGAAATTTAGAGATTACTTTTAATGATGACGAAGACGATATGCTTACAGTAGAAATTTATCGCGAACAGATTACCCATATTTATACTAATTAATTGAATTGACAATAGTATTGGCTGAAGGTTACACACCAATAATTCTATAACAAATTGGCGTGTGACATTGAACCAAAATATTGTTGAAAGAGGGAATTACTTATGAAAATCAACGTTTTACACAGTCAACAAGATCCATTTAGCCAAACTATTCTTTATGCTCCTGAACTCGAATTATCTGAAGCAAATCATATTGCAGAAAAATGTTTCCCTGCGGTCAGATTCTCAGAATTACATCCTCAAGAATATTTCCTCATCCTTGAAAGTGAAGTCGGGGCATATGAAGAATATTCAAGATATTCCAAAAAGCCTTCTATGTATTCATATTTTGGAGGAAAAGAAGGTTTAGAAGAAAAATTCCAAGAAATGTATAACAATCAAATAGAGGAGGTTAAAAATTATGTTTAAAGAAAAAGGGAAACTCTATTTAGTGGATCAAAACGATAATTCCCCTTGTTTTGGATTAGATGAAGAAATTGAAATCGAAGCAAATGATATCAATGAATACGGTAAAAAGGTTATGGATGCCATAGAAGATTATGCTCATTTTTTAGTAGCGAATGAAGATTTCGGATGGTCTGATATAGTTGGTTATCATGTCTGTAAAAATGGAATTGACTACGAAATTAAGTGCGATTAATTTTATCTGGAAAATAGGCAATAACAGAGAATCACTATAATTGCAGGGTTATTGCTTATAATTTTACCAAACGAACCAATAATTTTAAGCCTTAAAAAGGCAGAAAGAAGGTTAAAAAATGTTTGATATTAATGATAGGGTAGTAACCCAAAATATGGACGGAAAATATAACAATGTATCAGGAACAATAATTATGATTCATCCTAATATGGATATTGAAATGATTTATACTGTTGAATATGATATTCCCTTTGGAAGTTGTACCAAAGGAATGTTTAAAGAATCTGATTTAAATAGTCTATAAAAGCACCATTATAAGTTATCATAAAGAGCTTATGCTCTTTGCTCAATTCTTGTATAACAAAATGCATATAGGAGTTGACCAAAGGATATAAACCCTATAAATATCCTAAAATAAAATCAAAGGAGGTCATACCATGAGCAAACTAAAATTACTCCAAGAATTCAAAAACATTTGCGATGCTCACTCAATTCCATTTACTTTCAAGTCATTCAACATGTTTCTTACTCATATTTCTAAATAATCCTACATATTCTATCTTATGCCAAACCAATAACAAAAAATAAAATTGAAAGAAGGTTAATCAAATGGCAAAAATCAAAGGTAGTAAAAAATTATCCACTCTCCCTGTATCGAAACTAAATTCCCTATACTTAGGCAAGGAAATGGTCTATAGATTCTATCCAGGCAACATTATCCATATTGCGTATTTAGGCGGTTTAGATCCTGTGCCATACTGTGAAGTGTGTTTGAGAATATGGAATAACAAAACAGTAACTAAGATCATGAAATTATCTGATGTTGTTTTAGTTTCTTCAGGGAAAGTGAAAGTAGCATAATTTGTATCACTTAGGGATACATGGTATAATGCAAATATAATTATTACAAAATGTATTATACCATGTAAAAATTAAGGGATACAAATTGGTAAGTAAATATATCATTTTTGCTATAACAATGAAGATTAGGAGGTTGTTGAGTTACTATGTCAAATGTAAATATTATAAAATCTAATCATGATATTATCTTGCGAGAGGCAAATCAGAAAGGATTTAATTATACTGGAGATAATCTATTATCATACGCTCAATGGATTAAACGTGGATATGTGATCATAAGAGGCCAGAAGGCGTTCATTATGGTTTATCTCTGGAATCAAGGTGAGAACAGAAGAAAAGTATTAACTGGACTCTTTACATCAGATCAAGTGCAGAAAATTCGATGCCGTCAGTTAAGTGTGGTATAATCTTGTAAATGTCATAACAGTCATAACACGGACGTTCAAGAGGTTCAAGAGATTTCTTAAATTAAATTATTAGGAGGAATTATTATGCAAAGTGGTTTACAGTCTAAAAACGAGTATATTCTTTGCCGTTCAATGTATAGTTTAAAACTTCATAATGCAATAATTGTTAAAGATATTCAAGCAATTGAAGAAATATTAGATAATCTTACAAAACTTCATTTACAGAATTATACCTTTAGTTTATATGACTCAAATACTTTTATTGACATTGATTATGTGTATAAAGAGCATATGAGAGAAATAGAGGAGTTAGAGGATGAGTAACAACTAATTATAGCAAAACGATTGTATAATGTGTGAAAGGTTGTGTAATTATGAACCAAAAACAATTAAAAGAAATTCAAGGAATGTTTGGAAGAAAAGAATTTAAACCTATAGATATTAAAGTGAAAGATTTAAGAGATAATTCTTTGTTTATTCTTAGTGTGATCCCAGAAGATAAGCAAATAACATTTAAAATTGTTGACGGAGACGAGGAATCATATTGGAATACTTGGTTATCTCCTGATGATGTGGAACACTGGTTTCGATATAATTCATTAATTTAAATTCAATTTTAAATAATTAATATAAGTCATTTAGCATTGATACACCTATTCCATTTTAGCTATAACAGCACGCTCAAAATGGTTGTAGAGGTATTTATGCTAAAGTCCTTGTAATGGACTTAAATTAAGATGAGAGAAGGAATTACAATGTCAATTAGCAAAGTAAAATTTATAGAACAGTGCGTAGAATCTAACGAATGCACACTTGAAGAATTTCATGATTATTTTGAAATATTTCCTTGTGATTGTGAATATGAGAATTGTGAAGGATGGCAATTGATAACGAAAGAAAATGTATTTGAAAAGTTGCGAGATAAGGTATTAAACAAGAATTTAAAAATCAAGTTAAAGAAATTAGGATTTAAATCAGTTTTAATCGAAGAAGATAATTTAAATAATATCTATGCAAAAGTGTGGTTTAATTTTGAAATGGATGGTAAAATATATTCAGATGGAAGACAGGAGTTTTGTGATATTGGGAATTCAGAAGAAACTTTAAATTATATTATTAAGTGGATTGATGATAAAGAAAAAGGATTTAAGGTAATTTTGTAAAGTTTGTATTTAGGATAAATCTATTAATTCCTTGGAATTAAAAGGAGGTTATATAAACATGAAAAATCTATTAAACAATTATCTCAAATATCTTAATGGAACTTACTATCGAGACGACATTAAAGCTGAAATACTTGAATTTAAAAGTAACGGAGGAAACGCTGAAGAATTTGAGAAAATGGTTATAACAGCAACAAAAGGAATTTACAAAAAGAATACTGCACTCGAAGATTTTAGAAAATATTATTCTGAATATATTCCTAGTTCTCAAGGAAGAATTGCTTATGGTACTGGGCATATGAAAGACTTTAGGAAAAAGTTCTAATTGGTATCAAAGCAAAATTTAAATAATTAGAAAGGAACGAAAGTTAAATGAAAAAATATCCTATCTATGTAAAAATGCTATGTGAAATGAATGGAATGAATCATAAAATTGGAGATATAATTGGTATGTCAAATGTAGAACTTGCCAACAAATGGCTTGAAAAAGGTTATGCTGAATTAGCATAAAAAGCAAGCTTTATCGTATTTCAAATTAATAAAAGGAGTGTTAAGAATGAAATTAAAAACATTTGAAAAATCAATTGTATTCGTAGGTGAAACAGGTTTAGAAATGCCAGTTAGAGAAGGGGTAACATGGCTAAAAATATTCACTAACATTAGACCAGATGCTTACATTGGAAAGGTGACAGCATTGTGTGACTATGATTTAACATTAACAAATGGAGAAAATACAAAAATTATTTCATATAGCGAAATTAAAGAAGTGTTTTACTCTGATATTTTAGAATAATACTAGTTTGAGCCAGTCAAAAAAGACCTTAAGCTCAGAGCGTTAGCAAGGTTTGTAACAATCCTGCTAGGTGGTATAACAATACAGGGAGGATGATTATTATGGCTAAACTCTTAACGATTGAGGAATTGCAACATGAAATTAAATCAATTCAGGGGACTATAGAACGCAATCAAGAGAGAATATATGAATATAAAGGTAAAATTATCTCAAATCCAGGCATGAAATCCACGTATAAAAGAAATGTTAACAAACTTTATGCAGAAATTACAAAGTATAATGATCAAATTAAACAGCTTGAATATCAAATATTTGTTGGTGGTAGAAAATTAAAAACATCTATAGCGGTCACAAAAGATTTAATCTCTGCCGGATTTAAAAAAGGTGAATATACCGCTAGTAGTATGGTTAGAGGATGGGGAGATTGGAGAGGTGATTTTACTGTCAAAAATCAACCAAAGTCTCTGTTTATTAATTGGTTGCCGAAAGTCAATGAAAGGTTTGATAAATTCTATGAATATTTAGTAGATAAGTATGGTGAAGATGTTTCAAAAGATGAGTTTAATAACATTACTATAATGAAATGATTAGCATAAAAAGTAAAATTTAATTGATGGAAAGGAATGATCTTAATGTCAAATCATGATAAATTTTATAATTGGCTAAAGGCGAATCAAAACAAACCAGTAGAAATTGCAGTACATGCCTATGAATTTGGATATTATGCAACATGGGAAAATGGATTTTCTGTTCAAGTTGGTGACGCTATTCGAGATAATATATCAGGGAATGTAATTAACTTATTACTTGATTCAGAAGATTATGATTTAACTTTCGATCCTGATAAAATGAATGTTGTTCCTGAAGGGGATTGTGAAGCAGGTACAGAACATTTTTCAATAGGTTTTAAGTTTATATAAATAATCTGTGCTAGTGATTTAAGCCCATATTCGCTATAACAGCAGAGCATATAACAGCATGGTATATAGTGTTGGTGGGTTTATATCATAGTATTGGTTGCTAAATTAAATCTAAAGGAGAGTGAACAAATGAACGGATGGTTATCTCCAGAAGGTAAATTTTACAGCACTTTCAATTTGCTTTCTCATTATAAAAAGGCTGAAGAAATTGCAGATTGGAATGAGATTAGTTTTAATATCATTGATCCTTTAACCAATACTCATCCTTGGTGTGCAGAAAGATTATTGGAGGTCTTAGGTTGGTTTAAAATTGGAAGTGATGAAAGGATTATAGATTTAGATATTGATGATTTGACGGATAAGCAAATTAGGTTTTTATTGAAGCATAAATTAGTGTGATTATGTATTTACCAATATTTGTATAACACAACTCAGAATTTATTGCATGAACTTTTTAATAAAATTATTAGGAGGAATTTATTATGAAAATACCTAAAGATAATCAATTTACTTATAAAACAAGTGATGGAATGATTAAAGGATATTTCAATATTTATCAAGGGAAAGATGGTAGAATATATTTACTTATGGGAGAATCGGTAACTCCTTTATCCATGAAACAAATTAAAGAATTACGCATAGATTGTTATTCTCTTATTGATTTTGATCATGAATTATATATGAAAGCATATTTATTAATATAAATTTAGGAGGATGAATAAATATGACAGAAGAAGATATTCTATATGAGAATGGTGATTATTGGGTATGTAAAGAAAAAAGCTGGTATGAAGTTTATAAAAATGGTATCACTCATGCTACTAGATGTGCAATTATTGGATATACAGGCGAGGTTGGGTTAACAAAAGCAATCCACGAATGCAATAAACGAGCAGAAAACGTAAATAATTTATCATAAAATGTTATTTTTATTTGGTAGTATTTATTTAAAATTTCGATCATGAGATTCCATAAATATGTTGACAATATTATTTATTTAGTTTATACTAAAGACACAAATAAAATTTAATGAGGTGAGGATTTGAAAAAGGTAAGTGTGTCAATGATTGTGAAAAAGTTAGTATCAAACATAAACAAAGGAGATATACTATTTAATCATCCAATTCAAAGAAAGTCTGATCAATGGTCTGATGAGCAAAAAAGTTTATTAATACATAGTTTATTATGTGACTATCCAGTTCCCCCACTATATGCTGTTCAAGATCCTGACGAAAGTAACAGATACTCCATTTTAGACGGAAAACAACGTCTTACTATTTTAAGTAGTTATATGAAAAATGAATGGAAATTAATTAAAACATTACCTGAAGTAATTATTGATAAAGAAATTTATGATGTTGGAGGAATGAAGTTTTCAGAACTACCAGAAGAAGCAAGAGAAGAATTTGAATCTGCTAGTTTATTAATGTATATTTTTGATGATTGTTCAGAAGATGAAATTGAGGAAATTTTTTATCGGTTAAACAATGGGACAGCCCTAACCAAAGATCAAAAAACCAGAACAAAACTAGGTGATAGATTAGCAAGATTTATTGATGAAGTTTTAGAATTAGACTTCTTTAAAAACAAAGCTTATTTTACTCCTAATCAATTAAAAAGAGGGGAAGATCAAACCTGTATTCTACAAACGCTCATATTGTTAACTGGATACAAATATAAAACTTTTAACAATGATGATGTAGTTGATTTTGCAGAACATTACAGAGTTAATCACAAAGAAGACGATTTAAAAAAATGTATTGATCTGTTTACTGTGTTAAATAATTTATTTCATGAAAAACATCGACAGATTAAAAAAATTAATATTCCTATATTTGCAATGACTTTAAAAACTGCAATAGAATTGGATGTTCCATTAGAAAAATTCGGAAATTGGGTTAACTCTTTTATAAGAGAATATAGTCCAGAATGTGAATATGCTAAGTATTGCGGTCAAGGTAGTACGAATAAGGATAAAATATCTCATAGAATTGAGTTAGCTCATAACAGTTTGTTGAAGTTTACCGAAGAGAGAAAGGGAGCTTAAAGTTGTGAATATTGATATTGATAGGTTGATTCCTCATTCTTTAAATAAAGGTATCTACGGTAATGAAGATATTCAAGAATTAGCAGATTCAATTAAGAAAAGTAATTTCATTAAACCACTGATTATTAATCAAAGTAACGTGATCATAAGTGGGCATAGAAGATATTATGCTTGTTTATTTCTAAAAATAAATGAATTACCTTGTGAGATATTGACTTTCAAAGATGAAAATGAAGAACTAGAGAGACTACTTTTAGAAAATCAAAATAGGGAGAAAACAAACCATCAAAGAATGAAAGAAATTGAGGCGTGGGAAAATATTGAAAAAGAAAAAGCAAGAAAAAGACAAGCGACAAGTACAGGAGGAAATACTCCCCAACTTAGGGACAGCGGTCCACAAGCTGAGGAAGGAAAATCAAGAGATATATTAGCTGAAAGAGTTGGCCTTGGTTCTGGTAGAACTTATGAACGTGCAAAACCAGCAGTAAAAAAGATTGATGAGTTAAAAGACCAAGGTAATACAAAAGATGCTGAATTTCTAACTATGGTTCTAAATAATAATGTTAGAGGAGCAAAAGATTTATCTGAATTAGAATCTTTAGATATGATATCAAATGAATTAAAAGATAAAGTTATAAATAAGGAGGTGTCAGTTCAAAAAGCAATTCAAGCGATTAGAAAAGACTTAGGTATCGTAAATGATGGCATGAGAGGAAGTGAGAAAGAAAAGAAAGAAGAAGAAAAAGAAAAAATATGTAGCAAATGTGGAAAAAGTAAAATATTATTAGAGTTCTATAATGGTAGGGCAGAATGTAGAGATTGTCACAACAATCCAGTTGAAAAGAAAGTAGATATATTTAAAGGAGTTGATATGTATGCTTTAGAAGCTGATATAAAGAATCCAAACAAGAGTGTAGATGATTATGACTATGAAACTATAGTTATGGAAATTGAAGCAGCCATTAATTCATTTATTTGCTCTGTAAGTAGATACACAAATAGTATTGAAACTTACGAAGACATAGATTTAATCAATAAAACCAGTTTATTAAAATCAATTGATAATATTGAAATCACAACCAATAAATTAAAAAATAAACTATATTAAGGGAGATTGATGTAAAATGGCAAATGTATTAACTATGAACAATGTGGAGATTAATCAAATGCCCCAATTGCAATTCATTTCATCAAAAAGTTTAACCTCTGGGGTAGCTTATCAAAGAGTTATTAATCATAAAAGAGTCCAAGATATCGTAAAGAAGTTTAATGTTCATAAACTTGGAACTATTAAGGTAAGTTTCAGAGATGGAAAATATCATGTCTATGACGGTCAGCATCGATTAATGATATTGAAGATTATTAACAATAGTAAAGAATGTATGGTTCCTTGTGAAGTTCATTATGGTCTTACATATGAGGATGAGGCAAGATTATTCGCTGAACAATATGAAGGAGCAACTAGAGTTGATATTATTTATCAGATGGGAGCATTAGTAGAAGCGAAAGATGAAAAAATTACTGACATTAAACATGCTGTTGAAAAGGTTGGTTTGGAATTATCTTTTTCTAAATCAAAAGGAGACAATAAAATCATTGCAGTAAGTAAAATCAAAAAGATATACGATGAATTACATGAAGATGGATTAACTAAAATTCTAACATTAATTAAAGGATCTTGGGAAGGTATATCATCTTCTCTTGACAAACATATTCTTGGAGGAATGCACCTATTTGTTAAAGTATACAAAGATGAAATCAATGATAGAATATTTATTAAGAATCTGAGTAAAATTCAACCATTAATGATTAAAAGAATTGGCGACAGTGATATAAGTGCAAAAGGAGATTTAAAATATGCAAAAACAATATTAGATTATTATAATAAAGGACAAACAATTAAGACCAAACTAGAGTATAAATTCAAAGGTTAAATTATAAAAATAAATATTTTAATCGGCTGTATTCTTATTGCAATACAGCCGTTTTTATTGTATAATAAGATATAAATAATTTTAAGGAGTGATACATAAATGTTAGAAGATTCAAAAGTGGAAGTTAGGCTATACGAGAATGAGAAAGGATTTTATTATGAAGAAATTGAAATTAACACAATTACTGAATTCGGCATTGTAAATAAAGTATCTTGGAATAACAATGGTACTTTCAAGAAATGGGTGAAAAGAGGGTATGTACGGACAAACAAAGAATTCTATCTAATTTGGAATGAAGGAGTTATTAAAGAGTTAAAGGAGACATTAAAAGGGAAATACAAATCTTCTAAATCTTCTTGTGTTGAGTACAAGAATGATGCAGAAAGGAAAGCTACAGATTGGTCTTATAGGGTTTTTCTATAATTTAAATTTAAGGAGTGATAATTTATGCAAAAAATATGGAGAGACAAATTGACAAATAAACTCATGATCAATAGACACTCAAGATATAATACTATTATTGAAAAGGTGTATGTTTATGAAGTAGATGGCACTACATACGATATCACAAATGAATTTTATGATATTCAGAAAGATATAAGACTGTCAGTATTCTTACTTCATTTTCCTAGATTTAATGAAGGTAAAAATTTTGTTGTTCAAAACAAAAGGCAGAAATCAAAAGAGAGGCCAAACTGTAATTTGTATATTTCTAAGGGTGAAAGAATGAAGATTTGTGCTTGATAAACTAGAAAGGATTGAGCATTATTATTAAATTAGAAGACGTTTTTACCAAAGAAGATTTGATTAAGAAGATATTAAAAAGTGATTGGTTTAAACAACGAAAATTTAATATTGATTTAATATCTTGTTGTGAGAATATTGATATCCCTTCTCATAGAATTTCCGGTAAAATATTAGGGGTTACTAGAAGGAATAGATTAAAAGATATGTTATATGATTATGTCAATATTAACCATATTGATGTTTTTAAGATTACTTTATAAAGGAGTTAATCTTAAGGTAATTAGGACGATTGAAAGGATGTGATGAAAATTGCTTGTGACGTATTTATTGTAATATCTAATAATAAAATAATATAGAAGGAGTAGATAAATATAAACGATTTAACAGGTCAAGAGTTCGGAAAATTAAAAGTAATAGAGAGGGACTATAATAAAAAAGCAAAAAGAAAAGATGTTGAATATTATAAGTGTGAGTGTAGATGTGGGAATAACAATTACATAACTACAGCGAAAGAATTATTATCAGGTAAAAGGTCTTGTGGTTGTATAAGAAAATACAAAGGATTCAATCAATATAAGATTAATGGTGATACCACAACAATATACTTTACAAACAGAATGGACGAAATAATCATGGAAGGTTACATAGATACAGAGGACTTACCCAGACTTATAGAACAAAATTTGAGTTGGAGTGCTGGTTGGGATGATAGTATTAAAGATTATTATGCTAAAGCTATCGAATATTATAAGGATGAGAATGGTAAAACAAGAACAAAAACTCATTGTTTAAATAGAGAAATAACAAATGCTCCAAAAGGTACATATGTAGATCATATAGGACACGAAGAACATAGCTCATTAGATAATAGAAAAATAAATCTTAGAGTGACGGATAATCCTAAAAACAGTAGAAATAGAAATGGTAAGAATGTTAATAATACTACTGGCTATAGGAATGTGATTCTTGATAAAGATACCAATAAGTACATAATTATGCTTTGTGTAGATAATATAAGGTTTAGAGTTGGTAAATTATATACCGATGTTCATGAGGCAGGGAGGGATGCTGAGATGTATAGAAAACAATATTATAAGGAATTCGCAGGAATAAGTTAGGCGTATAAATAAATTTGTTGTATACTAATTATTAATACTATATAATATAATTAGTATACAACAATTAAAATATAACATTGATTGGAGTGAAAATTATGACTTGCGCCGAATGTAAGAACAATTCAATAACAGATCCTAACCTTAAGTTCAAGGTATGTTATAATTGTTGTATAGGCAAAACTTGCTTTGAATGTGATGAGTGCAGAACATGTAGTGGTTATATAATTAAATTTGAGGAGAAAGAAGGATGGTAAAAATGGATATTAAAGAATTAAGCGAAGAATATCGTAGAGCATGTAAGCAGAAAATGATGAACGACTTGGTAAAAGAATTTAATCTATTGTTATTTAATGAAAATGTTTCTGGAGATAAGATCAACCTTACTTTTCAAATATTGATGAATACCATTAAAGTTTCTCAAATGGCTTAAAAACAGTCTTTCATTCACTAAATATTTAAGGAGGAATTTAAATGAAAACTCAAGAAATTAAAAGTCCTTGGTTGGTTCAACGAGCAAAATTCAAAGATGTTAAGATTGAAAATATTGTTGGTATTGACTCGTTGTTAAGTATGGATTATATGGGTTCGGCAGAATTTGAATTTGGTGGATTGCCTCAGTCCTTGCGTAGAATGGTTGCAAATTTTAATCAATATGAAGTATTTACAGTTAATAAAGTAAAAGATTCTGAGGATAATTCAATGCGGATATATTGCAATAAAAATGTATTTGAGCCAGTAAGAGAAAATGCCATTCATTTGTCAGAAAATTCTTATGGCTATAAAGAAGTTTGCGATATGCAAAAATATATAAAAGGTAATAAAGACAAGAATAATTTTTGGTGGGATATTGACCAAGATTACTTTATTTTCTTTGGTAAAGATAAGGCAAGAAAAGTTGAAATTGCCATGCAAAAACTAAAAAATAAATGGTCATAATAGACCACCTTAAAATCACTCATTTATTATATCAATTCTAAATTAGAAAGGAAGAAAATTAAATGTTAAAAACAATTAAAGAAGTTATTGAGGCAAATAATGATATTGAATTTGTAGTACATTGTAAAACGGAAAATGAAACCAAGAAACTTATAAACGTATTAACTGATATGGAATATGAATATGCGATTCCCTTAAATACTCTTTCAAATATGGCAAAAAATTTTGCAGAAACTGATGGATGGGATGGTTGTTGGCGTATAAGTTCAACTAGAGGAATTGCATATAATCAATCATTAAATCATTGGGAAGAATTGGGATATCAACATGTTGATATGGAAAATTATTTGAATTGATACCATTAAAATCAGTATTTATAAAATATTCTCCTCACTAAATCCATTAAATAAATGGATATTATTAAGGAGAATATTTATTTTTATATTGTATTACATACAGCACTATGATATAATCATATCAATCAAACAAAAGGAGTTGTTACATATGAATGAAAATCCATATCAAGCAAATGGTTATGAAAGCCGTAAACACTATCTTCAATGCATGTCTGATGATTACGCAGTCCCTTTAGAAGTTGTTTATTCTCTTTCTGATATGCTTGGGCCTAACGAGGATTTCGATGGCTTAGTCAATGCCTTAGAAGATGCTGAAGGTGAATTTGAAGAGTAAACAAAACTAAATATAAGGGAGTCTAATAAACTCCCTTAATCTTAAAATAAAATTAAGGAGTGGAAAAAATGAAAAAAATTAATTTTAAAGAATTTTTCACAAATGACATATCATATAGCAACAAAGCAATACATAATAGCGAATACGCTAGTAACACTCATTTCCTTATTAAAAAGACTGAACTTAAAAGTAACCAATTAGAATTTGTCAATAGTTTTCCTGAAGCAGATATAAACTATAACAATCAATTTTCCCAAATAGTTTCCAGTCAATCAAAGATTGATATCGACATGGAATTTAAGCCAGAAAGAATCCATATAGGACATGATCATAATATCGTTATTATGGGAGAAGTAGGAATCAAGGAAGGTTATTTGAATTTTCTTAAATCATTAAAATGCAAATTATTTATTATGAAAAGTGATAAGAAATGGAATCCTTTGTCAGTCTATAACAGCGACAATGAACTTGTTGGTGTAGTATTGCCGATTAAATTAGATATGACAAAAACAAGTGAATCTATTGCTTACAGTGAATATATCAATAATCTAAAATTAGAACATGAAGCAAAAGAACTATCCAAACAAAACCTTAAGAAATGTCTTTACATCAAAGATAATAAAGCAGTTGTCAGAAACAAAGAATTAATTTGCATTGCTGAATTAATCAATGATGACACTTATAAAAACCTTTACATCGAGAAAACTACTAAGCAAGATGCAGGAGTTTACATTGATCTTGGTATCATTTATGTTTATATCAGATCAATTACAGGTGATGCTTCTCATGAAGATATTAAATATTATCTGAACAATGCTACAAATTATACATTAGAAATGGCACTAGAAAACATTTATAACCGCAAAACCAATAATCAATTTGTCAATGTTGCTGATATTAAACTCGTTGAACTATCTGGAGCCACTGAACAAGAAGTGCAAGGATTAATTGCTTATCGCCAAGAATGGTATGACAGGAAAGCAAAAGAAGATCAAGAAAAGAAAATAAAACAAGAACAGGAGGATAAGGATTACACAGATTCTAAAAACAAAATTGTCGAAGATTTAGTATCTCAAGCAGAACAGGCAATCTTAAATAATCAGAAAGTTAATAACAAAGAAATTACTGTTTACAAATCAAGATATGAATCCAATGATACCAGTTTGATTCTTCATATGATGAAATTGTATGAGATTAAAATTCCAATAAAAACTCAAGGATGGATTAATCAAGCATTAGCAAATATATTTTATGATGAAAATGATGGTAAAGTAAGTTATTCTTATTATAAATCTTCTGCTAATAGTAATGTGTTTAGGAAATATTTGAATGAGTTTGTTGGTAAAGTTCAGGTTAAGTATGGTGTTTATGTAGAGAGTGTAGCAAAGTAAAATTGAGGAGTGGATAATATGAATTCTATCGCAGAAATAGAAAATAAAGATCATATTGAACAAGCAATCTATCATATCGGAATGGTAATGGGCCAAATATCAAATCAAACAACAACTTGGAATTATTTGAATGAAGCTATTGTTGATTTAAAAACTGTTTTAGAAGTTGTATATAGATAATTCTAAGTATCCTATAAGGATTTAAACCCATTCTGACAGGTTTAAATCCTTATATGGTGTAATTGTAAGTAAAATAAAATTAAGGAGGTAATACACAATGATTCCACATAAATACATCATAACCCTAACGAATGGAACTACCCAACAGCAGTATAAAATATCTGCAACGAGTCAGGAACAAGCAATTATCTTGGCTCAAGCTGAAGCAATTAAACTAGCTAGGGGATATGAATTTATATCTATTATTGAAGAAGATATTTCTAAAAGTTTTTATTGTCACGCTAAAAATATAGCAATGAGATATAAATAACATCAAATTAACAAAAAGGTAAAAATATCCGATCCTGTAACCCTTACTACAAGCCATTTTTAAAATCGTAAAAAGGCATAAAACTAGTGTTTTAAGTGATAGAAAGGATGATAAAAATGGAAGAAAAATATTATATTGCTTATCAAAATGCAGAGGATCAATCAAGTGGAATTGTTTGTCTTACAGACGAAGAACATAAAGCTGTAAAAAAGTTTTTATCACAAGTTTATAATTTTTCAGGTGGATATTGTGGAACGTGCGGAATAGAAGATAAATCATTCCCGACCTTAGAAGAAGCACAAAATTCTTTATACGAAGAAGAAAATGACGAAGTTGATTATATGATAGCCGAAATGATAGAGCATAACTTTACATGCAAGTAACCAAACGAAACATGCATTTCTAACCAAATTTAGAAAAGAGGAAAATAACAATGAGAATTATGTCAGACACGGAAGACGGTAACGCACGTATTGAGTTTAAGAATGGTGCAATTGTTATTAGTTCAAATGAGCAAATTACCATTATTCACAAAGGAAAACTTCTAAAAACTATTTCATTTAATGAACTCACAAATGCAATTAGGTCATTTTATTTAATTGATCCAGACAATTTGATATTGACAAAGGAGGCAAATTGTTATGACTAAACAAGAAGCATATATTGCAATGGGAGAGGGGCATAAGGTAACTCATAGATACTTTTCAAATGACGAATATATTTACATTGATAATCGAGGGTATATTATGACTGAGGATAAATGTAATTTTACTGAAGAATTTGAAGAACGGAGAACTGAGGATGCTTGGTTAGATGATTGGGAAATTAAATGACTAATTTCTAGGAACATAAGGAGGATAAAATTATGCAAGCAGAAGATAAGATAATATGCACAAATGAAAAATCAAATTATTATAATCAAGAATTTGTTGTATGCGGATACTTTTATAAAGATGGTAAAACATATGTCGATTTACATAATGTTCTTAAACCTTGGGAGGGACTTGATATAGAAACGACAATCCTTGAGAATAATTTCAAATTAATTAAGGAGGACAAATAAATGATATCTCAAAAAGAATTCAACAATCTAGAATTAGAACATGGTTGTGGTTACTGGAATTTATGCTATGAACATGCTTGCCCCTGTGCTATTACAGTTGAGCATAAAGGGTTAAGACAAAATATTTGGGATGGTATGGTTAAAGAGAATAGGGAAGTTGCAGAAGAATATGAGAAAGAGTGCGAAAGGAATAGTGATAATTATTATTACGAAAAAGAAGATGATCCTTATGATGATTTTGATTGGGAATATGATTTAGATAATGACATAGAATAATACATTTAAAGGAGTGAAAGGAGACTTATATATGTTAAGACATTTAGAAGTTGTAGTGATAACTGTAAACGCATATTCTTTAGGTATTCATGTAACTAATGATAATAGCACTGGTATTGTTGCTAGTTTAATGGGAATAGGTTGTTTTACAATACTTTATATATATGATTGTATTAAGAATAAAAACAAAGGAGGAATTTATTAATGGAAAAGAAAATTAAAAGCATATCAAAAGTCTGTACATCTTCTACATGTGCAAGTAAACAATTTTCTTATTGTGCCGAATGGTGTTTATCGGCAGTATTAAAAGTAGAATACGAAGGAGATGAAAATAATGTGTAAAGCAACATCTTACACTCAACAACTTTTAGAAATCTATAGTAATATCAATTCAGATGTTAAGCGTCTTACAGAAGAAGTTAGAACAGCAAATCTCTTTAATCTAGATATGTTACACGAAATTATGAATACAAATTTTAATGCTTGTGAAGGTTATAAATTAGCCAAACAAATTAAAGACAATCAATTATTTCGCCAACAATCTAAATGTGAATTAACAACTCTTATTCAACTTAGAAAATTCATAAATGCCAATATCAATTCTTTGAATCAAATTCATTTAGAAATAATTGATAATGATACTAGATATAAATATAATATTGAAAATAAAGTTTATAATCCAAAGGTAAAGGGAGTTAAATCTCCTGAACCTAAAGTAATTGATAGAGAACTTATAGACCATGTTGCGTTAAATAGTGAAAGACGTAAATTCGTTCCTATTCCAATACCGTCTGTTCCAACTAAATCTAAACAAAAAGAACTACCTATTATATTAGGAGATGCCATACATAAGAAAACAAATGCAAAATTAAAAGTTATAAGCAAGATTGATGATGGTCATTATCTTGTTAAGTCTAAAAATGGATATCAAGTTTTATGCAGTAAACATATTGTGAGTTTAGAAGGTTTACAATCTGCTAAGTAGATAAATAATATTTTAAGGATGTGATGATATACATGATTGTGAGATATTAAGGTTAATAAATTTTTGAAAACATAATAAAATAAATAAAAATAAGAAGGATGGTAATGTATAAGTATGAGCAATGAATTAACAATTTTTGAAGGCCAAGAATTAGAAATCTTAACAAAAGAGGATGTAAATTTTGAGTTTGAGGGAACTGTATTGCTTAATGGTAAACAAGTTTCTAAGATTTTAGGATATGCGGTTAATTGTACTACTAAGGAAAGTGAGAGGGTTAATTTATCTAAAGCTATTACAAATAATGTAGATGAGGAAAGTAGATTTCTCGTTACGAAAGAAAGTTTTCGTAACTTGGGAGGTTACGAAAATTATACTATAGGAACTAGAGGAGAAATATTTATAAATGAAGATGGTGCATTTGATCTAATTTATAATTCATTACTTCCTCAAGCTAAACAATTCAAGAAAAAAGTAAAAGCAATTATATCTCAGATTCAAAGAACTGGTAAATTCGACTCAACAGAAAATAATATAATGCTCATCGAAGATGAAACAGAAAGAAATCTCACTCTTACAATATATAATCTCAAACAAACATTAACTAATAATCCTAATGATATGCTTATGCAATTTGCTTATAATTCTAAGGTGACTGACTTAACAGCATATAAACAATCAAAAATGTTAGCATTAATGCAAAGTCAGGTAGATGAAATAAAGGCCGATACAGAGTTAATTAAGGGGCAACAACTATACATATGTGATAGAACAAACTTCAGTGAAAAGATGGTTATCCTTGCTAATAAATATTTTGGAAGGGATAAATCAAAAGCGTATAACGCACTATTTGCAAAAATGAAAACACTAGGTAGTTTTGATGTATATGCTAGACGCAAAAATGAATGGGAAAGAATTAATGAAGAGAGGGTAGCAGAAGGTAAAGAACCTTATAAGCCAAGCACACTAAAAGGTAAAGTTAATTATTTAGATGTTATTGATAAACATGATAAGTGGGAGTTATGTTCTGAAGCATATAAAACAATTGAAACTGAGGAATATACAGGAGCGTTACATATTGTTTAAATAAAATAATTACATAAAAAGCAGGACTTAAAACCTCCTGCTTCTCTCATTCTATTATCCAAATAAAACCGTAATTTGATGTTATTATTTTCTTAGCATTGTATCCATTCTTCTTAATTTTGAAGAATATCTTCTTGACACAATGACAAAAATAATATATAATGTAAATAGATCAAGTAGAAAGGAGTTAATTATGGACATCGGAAGTTATATCAAAAATATACTAAAAGAGCAAGGCAGAAGTCAGGCATGGCTTGCTGATAAATTAGAACTTAATGAAAAAACATTCTCAGGTAAACTAAAACGAAACAATATCACTGGTGAAGAATTATTGAGGGTAGCAAAACTATTAGGAATTAATTTAGAGGAATTGAAAGGGGAAATGTAGAATGAAAACTGTAAATGAAATGTACCGTCCAGAGGTGGTATTATTAGTACATTCTTATCAAAGTCTTGTTAGTAAAACCGATTTAAGTTTAAGTGATATTATGAATATGTCTGACGGTGATTTGTATAAAGTTGCATACAAAGTTGAAGAAGCATTACTAAATCTAACATCATTGCGAATAACAGAAAGTGACGAAGAAAAAATACAGAAACTAATGGAACATATAAAGACTCAAAGACAACCAATTAAAAGTCCAAGTCGATTTACGGATTCATATATTCCTAAAATTGAGATTGATTATGATAAAGTGAAAGAGATTGCGGATCAAATTAAACAAGAAATGGCTGAGGACGAAGAATATTGTGTTGAATGTGGAAGCGAAGATTTAACATGGACTTTTAGAAATCAATATCATGACTTTTGGATATGTAAAAACTGTGGTCACGAATTTAGAACAGAAAAAATTGATGATGAAGAGTAAATGCCATCAATGTCTAAATTTATATTATTGTAGGAGGTATTCAACTATGGTAGACTTCAATGGAACAAATGATTTAAGAGATGTTGTAACGGATTTTATATATTGGAAAATGACTGGCAGAACCAATTCCGAAGAAGAACGTGAATTGATGTCGGAGCAAATTTATTCATTGTCTGAGGAAACTATTAAAAGACTCAAAGATGAAATCGAAAGCAATATTAGGATTTTTACGACTATATAATTGACTTGACGCAGGGCAAGCAATTAAAAGTAGTAGAATCATTATGATAATAGATAAAATGGTTTCGCTATTTTCTGATGAGAAACTGAGAGAAGCATTTGAAGAGTTTCAAGAGCATGAAGAAACTCAAGTTCTCAAAGATGGAATTTTAAGAGATATGGTTAATTTAATTGAAAAACAAACTCCAAATCCAACAACTATGCTGATAATGATTAGTGTTAAACATGCGTTGTTAAGAGAGATGGCTACCAGATATTATAAACTCGCCAAATCTAAAGGAGTTTGTTCTGAAAAAGTGTTAAATTTGCCAGATAAATTCAAGTTTAGAGGTACAGTAAAAGGAATGCAAGAAGTAATATATACAGCAATCAAAGCTGAAAATAGTTATGTTATTACATGGAATTTTCTAGGAGAACATAATGATATGGTGATGAGTGTTGAAACTATGAGTTTTCATTTTAATCAAAATGAGTATGAATTTGTTTATGCGTAAGAAAAAACAATAGGAGGTAAATCAATGAAAAAGCTAATATGGAAGAACATGAGCAATGAATCAACGTCAATACTTGAATGGCTTGAGAGTCCTTTAACTGATAAGAAATTAACTCTCACAGTTGAAAAGAATAAAGTATGGACTAGAAACTTTACTAATATTAATATTATGGTGACTGAGGATGTATTTGATGAAATCAGGCAATATGTCAATCAAGAAGATGATATTATTATGGTTGAGGATAGTGGTGATAAATTAATTTTTAAATTGAATTAGGAGGAGGAGTATTGCTATGTTTCATACACATAAATGGAAATTACTTTCAACTCATAAGTTTGAAAGTCAGTTAGGAGATTTTAATGAAATGAGAGCACTTCCTAGTACGGTAAGGGAATTGTCTAAACGAGGTGTAATTACTGTATCACAGTGTGAAAAATGCGGTAAAATAGAACATTTAAAAACTATTTTATAATTCAAAATATCAATTCAAAGGATGGATTTAACGTATGAAAAATTACTCTGTAGGGATTAAATTCGAAAAAGAAAAACATTGTTTAAGATGCCCGTTGAGAGATAACAATTCAGATTGTTGCAGTATTCAAGTAGAACAAGAACAATATATTACTTTTGAAAATTTGGAAGAACAAATGGAAAATTGTCTTTTGACTGAAATTAAGAAAGAGGGTTGAAATTATGTTTAACAAAGTATTTTATGTAACTAAGGATAAAGAATTGATTGAAGAATTTAATTATGAAGTAGGAACGGTATTGCCTTTATCTAATGAATTTGTATGCATCAATGAAACACATTATTTAGTGACACATCGAGAATTTGATTACAGCAAGAAAGCGATAGTCATTATTTTGACACGATAAAAATACTATTTCGTGGGATATAAAGGAGGAAAAAGTATGTCAATTCATGATAAAAAACCAATTGATCCGCCAGAATATTTTAAACTTAGAGAAGTAATAAATCAAATTAATCCTATAGGCTTAATTATAAATGAAACTCGTATTGACCAATATTGTTATATAACTAGAAACATATTGGAGATACTTCCCATAATGGAATCTTTAGACCAATTAGCAATGTCTATACAAACTATTTTTATAAGTTGGTTTAGAGAAGATATATCCAAACAAGATAATGCACACTTAAAAATTGCCGAAATTATTTGGGATACAAAAAATGAATACAATGAGATGCATTGAAAGCACGAATTCATCGTATCATAGACTGACTCAACGCAGGGTGAGAAGTTAAAAAGGAGAGGAATATAATGGGAATAAGTACATGCGGAGCATTAAAAAGAGAAGTAACTGCTAAAGAAGTTTTTGAATTCGTTGCAACTAATTTTGATCAAAATGCGGAACTTATACAATATGCATCTAATTCTAATTATGTTGATTTTAATTATTTAGGAGAAAATAGGTCTCTTCATATTTATTATGGACATGACTACAAAGAAGAAACAAGTGGATATAGTCAAGATAATGAAATAACTGAGATTAGTGTTAGTGCATGGGGATTTGCAGAACAAATTATTGAACCAATTGTAAAGTATTTTGGTGGTTGGTATATAGCTGATGATTGTATTAGTAATCGCGAAGAACATGTTGTTTTCTATGAATTTAATTTAGATCCAGATATTATTGTAAATACGCCAATTGAAAGATATGTTTTTGATAAATTAATTGAAGAAAAAGATTGGAAATTAAAAATTAAATTAGCACAGTTTATTAAAGATAATTTGGACGAAATTAAAACATTTCAAAGATAGATATTATCGGAATTTGAAAGGATGATTAAAATGTTTGTAGTAATTATTAGATGGTTTGCTAATAATGTTTCAGATACAGTTTGTGTAGTCACTGAAACAGAAGAGAAGGCACAAGAATGGATAGACAAAGAAATGAAAGATAAAGAATACAGTGGTATGGGAGTCCATAAAATCATTCCTGTTAATTTGTATCAATAAAACACTTTGTTAATATAGAAAAGGATACAGAAAATATGAAGTTAAAATTAGATACCAATAAATTCTCCTTAAGATTACGAGAATTAATGAAAGAAAAAGGTTTAACTACTTATTCTTTAGGTGATATAATATATTTAACTCCCAGTGCTATATCCAGATATATTAATGCTAAAATGTCACCTAAAAGAACAACGATTGAGGTATTAGCAAAACATTTTAATGTTGATACACTTTGGCTTATGGGGATCAGTGATGAGCGAGATGCTTATTTATCAAATGAAAACTTAAAAAATAGTCAGGAACAAGAGAAACGTCTAATACTATCAGATGACCAGATATTGTTGTTACTTAACTGTATAAAAATCCAACAAGTGCAAAGTAAATTACTAACAGGTAAAGAAAATTTTCAGCTAAGTGAGATTGAGATGATTCTTGGAGATTATAGGGAAAATAACTTTGTTTGAATTTGAAAGGAGATGTATTATTTATGAAAAAGACTAAAGGATTTTTATATTATGATCTAAGTTCAGAGCGTATGGATATTTTATACGAAGATGGTACAAGAGAAGGTGGATTACATTGTGGTGAAACTTTTGAGGTAAAAATAGGTAGAGAATGGATACCAACAAGAATTGAAATGTCTTGGAACACTGACGAATGGTATTTAGTTGGAGTCAAAAATGTTAGCAATCTTGAAGGATTACGAGTAAGATTATAATACCCCAAGAAACATGGATTTTATATTGAATGGAGGAATTTTATAAAATGCTGAACGCTAAAGAAGTTTTAAGAAAGGCATTAGATAATAAATTAATTACCATTCCAGAATGGAATGAAGGAATATTTATATTTATTGTTTATCGAATTGTATGGGAAACAAAATCTCATTATATTGTCCATGCTTTAGATGATGAAGAATCAGTAAAAAAGTTTGTGGAATCTAGAGGCATCAATGAATATTTTTATGAAAAAGTTAAAGTAAACTGAGAAACATATCAAAGACTCATTTTAATTGAAGTTGACATTTTGTTACATTCGTGATATGATAAATCTATAAATAAATATCTAGGAGGTACATAAAAAATGGCTTCAACCGCAAGAGAATTACACATTGCTTCTATTAATGCACTTTTAGTAAAACATGGTGCAAATCTAGACAGGTATGGAATGTATCACATTGGTAATTATAAATTCGATACTAGAGCAGTAAATCTAAAAATCTTTTCTGGTAAAACTAAAATCAAATCAACTCCAATGATGAAAGTTACACTAGAGGCATTGGAAAGATCATTGAAAATTTATGCGAAGGAGGAAATATTATAAAATGTATAGTAAAAGTTTAAAAGATTGGTATAATCCAGTAAGAATTTTCGAGTTAACGTGAAAAGACGGAAGAACTGAAATAATTAAAGGATATTCTATTGCAGATGCTTTCGATTGTGTTGGATATAACATTAAAGACATGAGAAAATTAGGTTTATTTTCTTGGAAGCAGATAAAATAGAATTACCATTTGAACCTATAGAAAGGAGGTGATTCATAAAATGAGGATGAGAGGATACACTTTAAAAGAAATGTCACAAATCCTAACACAACATGGGTGGAAACCGTCTCATAGGAAAAGTTCCCATATAACTTTCCAAAACTCAGAGACAATTAATCACATTACATTACCGGATCATGGCAAATCAAAAGAAATATGTAGGCCATTGGCAAAGAAGATACTCAAGCAAGCAGGATTATTAGAATTTGCTTATGGTTGTGAATGTTAATGTTAATACATAATAATCAATAAATAAAATATGTTAACCATGCATTATTTATTCAAAACTTAATATATTTAATCATAATCTTAATTAAGTAAAGGAGTGATATAATAATGAAAAACATGAAAAATAAACTCATAATTGCTCTTCTAATCCTCTTATCTGTCGCGGTGTATATTAGTGTCAATGATGATAGTAAAGAAGCTTACAGGTCAAATTCTGGGCTTACAGTTAAGATTTAAGGAGGTTATTGTTTTGGAAATTGTGCAACCTATACGTGATAAAGCAAAAATTGAACAAATGAAAAAATATCTGAAATCTAAAAGTCTTAGAGACTGGGCCTTGTTTGTACTAGGAATTAATTCAGGATTGAGAATTAGTGACTTATTAAAATTCAATATTTCAGATGTGGTTGATGCAAATAGCAAAGTAAAAGACAGATTAATCGTAAAAGAAAAGAAGACATCTAAAACAAAAAGTTTTCCCTTGTCTACAAATGCGCTGGAAGCATTAACGGAATATATTAGAGTCAATAAACCAGAAACAGTTTTATTTCACTCTAGAAAAGGAAACGAACCAATTACTAGACAACACGCATATCGCATCATTAATAAAGCAGCACGATCTTGTGGTGTAAAGGAAAATATTGGGAGTCACAGCCTTAGAAAAAGCATGGGTTATCATGCTTATATGGCAGGAGTTGATATTACGAGAATCCAATCAATTTTAAACCATTCTAGTCCAAAAGAAACATTACGATATATTGGAATTACTCAGGATGAATTGGATGATGTTTATATGGAGTTGAACTTATAATCCATCGAATTGTTGATTTTCTATGATTTGAGAACTATTGAAAAGAGAGTGATATAAATTGAGTGTTGATTATAGGTTTTATCCAAGGAAATTTATTGGTAAAGTTATAGAAAGATATTCTAAATTATCATCAGAAATACCATGCGTATCATTTGAAGGATATCAATTTAGAATGTTGGATTATTTAGTTAAAATTTTTAACCTACCAGAAATACCTTATTATTATTGCATGGATGATAGAATATATAATCCACTAAATATTGATTTCGAATTTGCTTCATTTGATTTGCCGAATCGAGATAAGTATTTTATACTTCTTGAAGCATCATGTATATGGACGGATAAAGAAAAAGAAAGATATCAAGCTTATTTGGATTGGTTAAAGTGGGGTTTAAATAAATTTAATAAAATAACTGCTCAAGATATACTATTATGCGATAAAATACCTAAAGATTATAGAAATTCCTGTATTGAAGAATTAGAAACAATGAAATCAAATATTAAAAAATTTCTTGAATTATATAAGGAACATTGGTATAAATTTTCTTCAGTCTAAAAGAAAAACGCAATTTTTTGAAATATGCCCATCAAACTTAGCTTTCGCGGGAATGGAAGGAGAAATGACAAATTGAGTCAAATGGATAAAATTGCAGCAATAATAACTATGCTCATTGATAATCAAGAAACATCAAAGAAAACAATTGAAAAACTTATTGCACTTGTTGATTCACTAACATTAGAAGTAATTGAAATTAAAAAAAAGATGATAGAATAATAAAGAAAGGATTCATATAATGCAAACACAACTAAAACAACAAACTCAAAATATAAAACTAATTCAACCTAAAGTATTTAATTTCCGTAAACATTGGTCTAAGAAAGTAAAACCATATTTATTCCATAAAGATGTTCAAAATGCTCTAAACATTGGCATGGAAGAATTAATTTATAGTTGGAGACATGAAGCAAAAATCACAGATGAGAAATTCAAAGAATTAGATGAATACAGAAAAGAATGGTATACATGGACTCCAGGAAGTCCTCCATATTTAAAAACATCCTCTGATTATTGGTGTTATCATCGAAAACCACTTAAACATTCAGTAGGTTGGTATCAGTGTAGGCATTGTTGTCATTGGATTTGTTACTTTTGTATTGAATTAGGTAAGAAAATATATCCTCAATTGGACTGGTATATTGTTTCTGGCAGAAGACATTCTGTGGCGGTTGGATTTAAATATGGGCAACCTTATATGATATTTGATATATTAAATTTTGAAGATATGTCAGCAGAAAATATATTAGATTTTGCTGATAGGAAAATGACAAAGAAGGTTTATGAGAGGAAATGGAAGAATAAAAGGTAGAAAGAAGGAATGATTAAATTATGCGTGAACTAGATAATCTTATCAATTTAATCACTGAAATTAATAGTGATCTGTATTTATCTTATCAAGAGAGAAAAGACAAATTAAAAGAACTTAATTTAACATATGAAGAAATGGAATCTGTATTAATGTCTGCATGTGAAGTATGGACTAGTATAAAGGAGTTGGAATCATAGTGATTGAACAAAAACAATATGATGTATTGTGGAAAGCATTTGAATTATCTTGTGACATGCTTTCTAATGCCAACATGGAAATTACAGATGATAATAAAGACATAATCGAGTTTAAAATATTTGGAAGTTTAAAGGGCTATTTTCTAATGAAAGCAGAAGCAGAATTAAAGAAATAAAACTGCGATTTCATTATAATTAGAAAGGAGTATCCATTGTGTTTAATTTTATAATTGCGTATTGTATAATATCATTGTTGATTTCCTTGTTCTTCTTTAGAGAAATTGCATGGTCTGTAGGAGGAATCCTATTAGATCAAGAATCTATATTGGTGAAAGATATATTATATCTAATATTTTTCCCTGCTTCTTATGCTACATGTTTAATACTATTAATCACTTTTTGTTGTATAGAAATAATAACTGGAAAGATTAGTACACCAAAGATTTTAAGTAAGATAATAGTAAAACGCGAATAATCCCATAGAACAGCAATTTGGTTGTATTAGAAAGGAGATGATTAAATATAATGCAATTAATATCTAAAACCGAAGACAATGAGAAAACAATTAAATTCACTGTAGATGAATATGAACATTTATTAAAAATATTAGACCTCTGTACTCCACCAGAACATCGTAATTATTTGTTTAAAGTTATGGCAGAAATGTTTAATGATTTATATGATATGGATTTAGATTAAAAATTTATTTTGGTCGAAAGGATTAATAGAATGAACATAATCTTTCTAGATATTGATGGAGTGTTAAATACTCATAACTATTTAGTAAAACAAGTAGAACAGGATGGTATAGGTTCATATCAAGCTCAATTTAATTTCTGTCCAGAGTCACTTAAAAATCTAAAACAAATTATAGAAGAAACTGATTCAAAAATAGTCATATCTTCAACATGGAGAATATCCTTTAAATGTGCTTATGATGATCCTCATAGAAAATTTTGGAAAGCGATAATGGCAAATCTACATGCAATAGGTGTTTATAAAAGAGTCATAGGAATTACCCCATCTTGTGAAAGTAGAATTAGAGGAGATGAAATTGCAGAATGGTTAAAACTTAATCCAACAGATAATTTTGTAATTATTGATGATGATTCTGATATGGGTGAGTTAATAAACCATTTAGCACAATGTAACGGAGCAAATGGAATTACTGAAGATGTAAGAGATAAGGCAATTGGAATATTGAAAGAGGAGATTAAATAAAAATGAAAATCACAACAACCCTTGAAGTTTCTAAACAAGAGAAAAATATCATCTATAACGCATTAGAAGCATACATTAAATATCTCACAGAATTGCTACCAAACAGTCCAGAAGGTGGTTGTAAGACTTCAATTAGCGAAACTTTAACACAGACCAATAGATTATTATCAGAGATGGAATTAAGCATGTAAGGAAGGAAATGATTGTATGGAAGATTTAGAAATAAAAGTACAAAAAAGAATTGATAATATAGATTTTGATTTATTTTGTGATGTAATTGACAAATTACAAGTCCATGGTGTTAATTTGTATAATGGTGAAGGTGAATGGGATTTTAATCAGTTTAGGAACAATTGTAAAAAGACTTTTAAATTGTTATCCAAAAATGATGAACCACATCCAGAAACAGGTATCAAATATCAATTATGCGATTTTATGAGTGCAGTTCAGGCAATTGTAGGCATAAGAAATATTACAGAATTTATGTACAGATAAGACATTATTTATAGGAGGAAAATACCTTATGGATAAATGTCAAAATTGTGGGAAAGAAATGATTCCAGATAGTTCTTATTATACATCTGATGGAGATACTAATTATTGGTACACGGATCAATTTGATAGTATACTTGTATGTGAGGAATGTTATTGTGATTTAATGGCAGGAGACTATTCGAATATGTAATTAATGTATTTAAGAAAGAAGGTTTAATATATGGAAGATAAAATTAGAAGAATTGTTGAAAATGCATTGGTCAAATCAATTGATATTCACAACATTGAAAATGAATCATTTATTTGTAGTATTAAAACAACTGTTGATGTCAAAGAAAATATGATTCTTAATTTTAAAGTAAAAAGTAATAGAGAATATAATTTCAAATATAGAAATTACAAAACAATTGTAAAAAGAATAGAATTAAATGCAATTGTTGATTCTGATTATGATAATGAAACCTTAGAATGTTATGTGGAAGTTATTTCTATAGATTGAAATTCGACTTTTATTTGGTAATGGAAAAGGAGATAAATAAAATGATTTATGTAATAATTGGATTAATAATTTTATTCATAATAGCACAAATTGCAGTTGCTATTGCTCCAACAAAATATGTAAATGCAGATGCAGGAGTGTTTGATAGTATTACTAATAAAATTACTATATATGATGATTTAGAAACTGCCAAAAGTAAGTCTCATTTTAAAACTTCTATATACGAAGTGCCAGAATATTTATTAGACGATATGAGTAAAATTTTAAATTCTCAAAAACGTCAAGGAATGAAACTTAATGATGCTTGGTGTGCTGAGAAATATTTATTGGATGAAGGATGTAAAGTAGTTTATATTAATAGAAATTATTTCTAAAGAAAGGATTGATAATAAAATGATGACACGACAAGAGTGGGAAGAAGTTGAGCAAGAGGTTATTAAATTTTTAGATTCAATAAATTTAATTTCTGAAATGATACATGGCAGAGAAGATTTAAAAGATTTTATGGATAGATTAGAAGAAAAATATCCATTCAAATTTCATAATATGGTATCGTTATTTGATGGTTTTGGTACAGAAGATTTTGAAGATTATCTATACAAAAGATATAAAAATATTGATTGTTATACTCAGGAATATACCCGTGTAGATATAATCAAGAGATAAGAAGGAAAGTGGAGCGTGATTTAATGAAACCAAGTAAAACAATCAGAGAAATGGATTCTTCTAAATTACTCAAAGCATTTGAAAGTGAAGTAAATGAATGTGGTGGTAAGAGGTTTGATTATTTAGGGAATATTATGCCAAGGTACAATCAGAATAAAATTAAAATGATGAGAACTGAGTTGTTTAGGAGATTGGGATTGGTTAAGGAAGATGAAAATATGGGAGGAATAAATAATGTATTGTTTAATTTGCGAACCATTGGTGAAATTGATTAAAACAGATTTTACGGCAGAATATAATGAAAAAGATGATTTATATACACAAGAATATTATTGCCCTAATTGTAATACCTTGCATGAATGTATATCTCAATCTGGTGACATGATTCAAGAAAATCTAAATATAATAGAATCCTAGAAAATCGTTCATTTATCGTATATTAAAATAATTAAAATTGAAAGAAGGAAATTATTATGAGTAATTCAGAAATTATTAAATGTGACCTGTGTGATTATCAATTCAAAGTATTTGCAAGACAAGAGGAAGAACTCCATGATAGAGAATATTATCCAGTAACAAACTACTATCCTTTACCTGAAGAAAATGCTCATCTTGTTAGAAATTACATATGTGATACTTGCTATAATGATATTGGAAATGTTGTGAAACAAAGTCTTATTCAAGCAGGAGAAGAATATTTAAGTGATGTAGAAAATAGAAAAACTAAGAAATTGAACGAATATCTAAAATATCTTCAAGAGATAGACAAAGAATATCAAGAAGTTAAAACTTATTGTGATAAACTTAAATCTATTAATAGTATTCTTGAATTAAATAAGCAGACCATTAAAGATTTAGCATCTATGTTTTCTAATAAATATCCACATTCTACGGGAACTTATTATTTAGAACATGCACTGGATATTGAAAAAATAACTAAACATAATATGAAAGAAATTGGTGATTGGGAGAAGGAGTATAATATTGAAATTGAAGAATATCCAAAAGGGTACGGGTCTTGGGATGTTGTTAGTAAAGAAGAATTTAAGAATGTATTATTAGATAGTGAGATTAAAAACATGAATACACGAATAATTGTTCAAATTGTTAGTAGTATTTAAGGGAAGGAGGGAGTAAACAAATGAAATATAACCTGTAGATTTGAATATCAAAGTGATAATGGAACTAATTATCCTTGTGATAAATGTGATGGAATTAATCAATATGGTGAAAAAGATACGAAACCATGTCATCATTGTGGTCAATTGATATGGTTAGATTAATATAAACCTTGGAAATCTTTATTTGAATTGAGGAAGGAGAATTTGTATGACAAAGCTAGAAAAATATTAGAGTTAGGTAAGTTTGATGCTGATGAATTGATTACTTTTGGATGTCCTATGGATTTTGGAATGAAAACTGATACGTCTTTATGTCCCACTGGTTGTAAAAGATGTTGGAATGAAGAATGTGAAGAGTCCTAGAAAAGCATTGTTTGATAGGGGTTAAAAAGAAAGGAGTGAAAATATTTAATGACTAAAGAAGATAGATCCCATAATTTTGTTGAAGAATTAACAAAATTAAGTTATAAATATGATATCGTTATTGAAACTATTGGAAGAGTTGCTATTTTAGACGAAGATCATATGACTCATATTCATTATGGGAAAGATTACACTAATGGAAATTTAACTCCTTATTATTGGAGTGATGAAAATAAATAATATAAATTTGTAATTTTCTAGAAAATATATTTCTTGTGAATATATAAATAATTTTGTTGACATATACTTATGGAAATGTTATAATATTATGTGGAGATATTTTATGAGAGGAGGGATAAACTATGATAAATATGTGTTTCAATTGTGGCGAACAAATTGACGATGAATTAGATATATATGCAGTTTTGGTAGGGATGGGCGGTAATATTAATTTCTGTGAATGTTGTGGTAAGACCTTTAATATTCCAAATTGGTATAATAAGAAAGTTGCAATATTTCAACATTCTGGTAAAATTAGAGTTGACCTAATGGATTATGATCGTAATTATGATGAATAAGAAAGAGCAATATAAAAATTTGAATGAACTAAGAGGAATATTAATTACATATAAAAATGAAATTGCAAAAGTAAAATTTGATCGAGATCATAAAGATTTCTTTAAACATATCCGAAAACATACTGGTTGAGAAATGTTTGACATTGGTGATGTCGCTCCAGAATTGAATAAAGCATATGGCAGATTATGTTTTGCTGTAGATGATAATGGTATGAGGAATCTAGGACTTAGTGCATTTAACAAAGCAGGAAATCTAATTTATGCTCACAAAGGACATATTGTAGGTAATATTATTGTATTTAGGGAAGACTTTTCTGAAGACGGAGACTTAGATTTTGTTGATATGTCCGAAGAAGAGCAAGACAGATTGTATCATGATTTTAGAGTTATATTTAAAATGAAGGAGATAAAGGTAAAATAAGAGAATCCCAACGACTTGGGATTTGAGAGGAGTGAGAAACATCAATTATTATGTGTTTGGTTTTACTTAGTTAGGAAATAAAATTCTAACAATTATGAAAGGATGATTTATTACAAATGAATCAATCAATTGAGAAAAAAGATTATTGTATAATGTCATTACAATTAGCCAGAATATTAATGAATAAAGGTTATGAATTACATAATACAGCACCAAATAAAAGATTTCCTAATTTAAATGTATATTATTTCTATCATAATGAATATATTGAACAAGAAGTTAAAAATTATGAACAAAATAACAAAAGAAATAAATTTAAAAAATAATTGTTTTTTTCGGTAGGAGAACATTATTAACTCTTATTAAGAATTAGTTACTCTTATTACACCTTATTAGGCGTACTGAATTTGATACGGGTAAACTTAGGTATACCTTATAAAGAGCGTACTAGATTTAGTACGGGTAAACTTTTACCTTATTCATGATTAAATTTATAGAAGGATAGTGAATTAACATTAAACAAATAAACAAAGAAGTAAATAGAGAATTTTCTAAAATCCCAAATAAACTTTTCTACACTAAAGAAGAAGGAGAAAATAGTATTTTAGAAAAAGCAGATTTCAATGAGAAAGTATTGTGTGTTTTAGATTACTTGTATATGGGAACAGATAGAAGAGGAATTGTTAGATTTACAATAGACAATATGATAAAACAATGTAAATTTAAAATAAGGACTGGAGAAAAAGAATCAGTATCTCAGTTTAAAAAGATATTACATATGTTACAAAGAGAATCTTTTATACAAACATTATTCGATGAAGAGGATATTGCAGGTAGTCCGTTAATAGAGAGTTATAAACTCAAAGATTTGATTATATGTTCGCTGACAATAGATTTTGCTAATAAATTTGTCATATTAGAAAAAGAAGAAAAAGACAGAATATATGGTTATAATGAGGAAAAGTTAAGTCATTTGAAACTTCTTTTATATTATTGCTATTTGAAATGCAGAATGTATAAACGTCCAATTGGTGATCAAATGGTTGTATCTGGTGGTAGGGCTGAAATAGCATATCCAACATTTGAAATAATAAATAAAGATTTAGGTCTTACTGATGATACAATTGACAAATATAATAAAATATTAGTTGATTTGAATATGATAAGATATAAATCAGCAGGTAATTGGTATTATAAAGATGATCCTAATAAGATAGTAAGAGAAAGTTGTAATATTTATACTTTATTTACAGATGAAGAAACAGCAAACCTAAATCTCAAAGAGGGTATTAAATATTATAAGAAACTTGATAGAAATAGCAATAAGATATTCACTGGAAGTAAGGCTTACAAAAATAATAATAAAGTGTTAAATGGTGAATTAGGGTCTATTATCAAGAAAGAGAAAAAGGGTACAGCGACAGAAAAAGATATGATTAGGAAGAATGAATTATTATATTGGATTAATGCTAATGATGAACAACATGGCATTCGAGCTTTATTGGATTCTAATCCTGATACATTGCTTTCTGATATTTATTATGGATTTAATAGTGATGAAAAAGCAGAAAAGTATTATAACTTAGAACACTCATTAGGACTTCTTGATACTGGTAAGGAATTTGGAATTGATTTTACATATTATAAATGGATAATGATGAATTACGATAAAGATGAGCATAATAAATTTGTACATTGTGTTGACAATAAAAAGAGAGCTGGATTAAAGATTGAGGATGTAATATATTTTGCGGATCAAACACCAAAACATAAAGGATTTGGTTTACAAAATAAGAAAAAAGTTATAGAGAGAAAACCAGTTATATTCGAGGATATGTTTGAAAATGATGAACCATATGAAGAAGAAGAATATATAATGACTGAAGATGATATTCAGGCAATGCATGAGATTGAGGAATTAAATCGTGTAATGATACCTGATGAGGTGTTGAGAATAATTGAGCAACAAGAGAATGAAGAAGACTATGATTATGAAGACGATGAAGATTTATTTAGTTAGAAATTAGTGAATATAGGGGCGGTTATTCCGTCCCTATAAAAAAGAGGTGATATTATATGAATATGGATGAAGTATATAATAAATTAGGTTATAAGAATCGTATGGATTATATTGTGAGTATGAGTAAGATAATGAATTCGTGCTTAGAAAAAGATATTAAAAGATGTGATAATGATAAATTTGATAAGTTTATGCTTTTTCTATCAACTAATGAAGAATTTGAAATTATTCCATTAAGTGAAATATTAAAATAAGGAGTGATAAACAATAATGAGTAATCAATTTTTAATAAGTACAATTATAATTTCATTTGTATTAGGAAGTATTTTATTTTTCACGAAACTTGGATTAAAATATGACAAACAGATGATTAAGGAGGACAAAACAAATGATAGGAATTAAAAGAAAATATATAAACATCAAATGGGATAAAATGCAAATTAATAACAATAAAATAAATGCTAATCATGTACATTGTATGAAAGAAAAATGGAATATATTTAGGGACGACTGGGCACAAGGTTTTGATTCAGATTGTTTCGGACATTGTAGTGAATATGATAAATGTAAAGAGGCTTTTTATGATAAACAATATCATGGAGAAAATCATTGTAAATTAATTGTTGTGCCAATGCCATTTGATAAAATTGATTGGCATGATAATAAAATTGAGATTGTGGAGGATAAAAGTTAATGAATGATGCAGATAAAGCTAATTTAACCGATAGTTTGAACTTATTATTGGATTTAGTAATACATTTAAAATATAATAATATTGAACATGCAAATAGGAGAGTAAAGGAATTTGGTTATATAGCATATCCTGAACGAATAATGAAATTATTAGAATTTGTTGCTAAACAATAAAATACTAGGAAATGTATGATTCGAGGGATAAATAATTAAAATAAAGAGGAGTGTTTAATCAATGGATTATAATAAAGAATTACAACGAATAAAACAAAAAGAACAAGAATTGATCAACGATGCTAAAGTTATGGGATATAGTCGTATTAATGGTCAATTTATTAAGGATAAAATTATTCCAGTAATAGAGATTTATGCATATGGAGAAACAACTTATGAATCATATGGTACATTTATGGTCTTCAAAAAGACCATATCTTTAACCAAAGAACAACTTACAGAAATACAAAGCATACAACAAACTAAGGAAGATATTATTAATGATTTTATCTATGATGATGGAATATTAACAAAAATAGATGGATTAGATAATTTTTATGATATGTTAGAATGGCATGGGATATTAGATCCAGAAAATATTGAAAGAATAGTTGAAGATTTAGAAGATGAATATCCAAGTTTACAAGATGGATGTAGTTTATATTTAGAGTTTTTCTTTGAATTAGGAGAAGGGCTAAGAGGATATATTAGTGTTTATGATATGCCATCAGATGAATTAGAAAAACAAGATAATATAGATTTGACTTTAAATAAATATCTTACTAGTAATTAAAGGAGGATAACTATGGTTTTAATTGGTGAAGGTTCAGGAAGAAAAGTTTATGATTTGGGAAATGGTTATGTCTTAAAAGAACCATATAGTGAAACTGGATTACAGCAAAATAAAACTGAATTACATGTTTACGAAAATGCAATTTCCGTTAGAGAATATTTATGCCCAACGTTTAAAAATAAAGGCAATTGTAACAAGATGCAAAAAGTAGATTTAATAACTGTGGAAGAATTCAACATAATGAAAACTAATCCAGCAATTATTGAAGTTATTAAATATTTATATGAAAACTTTGATTTAAATGATGATATCGATCATTTTAGGTCTTGGGGAAAGATTAACGGGAAATATGTTTTGTTGGATTATGGATATACGAACGAATTATTCAATGAAATAATGTGGAAATATACTAATGATATTCAATATTTACGATAGCTTAAAAGTTCTGTTTTAAGGCATGTTTAAGGAGGTAATTAATTTGGATAAATATAAGGTTTATTATTCTTTCCTATGGGATAATAAATCAGAGTGGGTAGATACATATCAATATATTAATGCGTTAGATGAAAATGATGCTATGAATAAAACAAAAATACATTGGGTAATCAAGGATTATATATGTTGATAGTTATAAGAGCTAATAAAACAATGAGATAAAAGTCAATTTTCGAAGCTAATATTAAGAATAGAAAAGAGGGTTTATTTATGGACAAGAATCAAGAAATACAAGTTATCCAAACTAATCATCAAATTAAATTTCATATGTATGACATTAATAAAGTTGTTGCTTTTAATAGGTATATGTGTTCAGCTTATTTTCTTCCTGCTTGTTTAGAGCGAGACACATACAAAGGTGAATGTGCAGACAAACCAAAGGAAGATTGTAAGTATTGTAAAAATAAAAGTAAATTAGAAGAATTATTAGTTGATGGATTTTATGTTGATGATGGTGATTATATTGCATATTTGCAAATTGGTATCAGAGTACCCGTAAAAAGAGAAGTATATGATAATTGGAGAATTAGTATTGAAAGAGAATACGAAGATTTAAGTTAATAATAGTTCAGTTTTATTTGGTGAAAGGAGTAAATATGATTAGAAAATTAAAAGAAAAACTTAATAAGGCATCAATAATTTTTGGTTATATGATAATAGCTTTAGTTGATTGGATATTAAAGAAACTAAGAATTATAAAATAGAAAGAAGGATTTATTAATGAGAGATATTAGATTTAGAGCATGGGCAGAGCATACAATAGACAATAGGTGGAATTATGCATGGGATAAATCTGAAGAAGAATTTTCTAAGTTAGAGCCATATAAACATTCCGAGGAATGGGAAATGTGGTATCAAAATAAAGAAGACTATAGAGATCAATTATTAGTAGAATTTGATAAGCAATCTATAGTTGACAGATACACAAACGAAAAAGTTATGATTACAGATTTTAAAATTAATGGAAAAATACAAAGACCATATGGGTATGAGATTATTGATGTTATGCAATATACAGGTTTAAAAGATAAAGGAAATAAAGGAAAGGAAATATTTGAAGGTGATGTAGTTATCGCCACGACTGAAGAAGGTGAAGGTATCCAAGGTTATATAGAATATATAGATTGTGCATGGATGGTAAATACAGATGGTATTACTGTATATGAGTTTTATAACTTGCGTTATCCATCAATAGTTGTAATTGGAAATATTTATGAGAATCCAGAGTTGTTAGAAAAATAGTTTCAATTCAAAGACAAATTTGCTAGGATATTAAAATAAAACAATAGAAAGAGGAAAATAATAAATGAATACAGATGTAATGTTTAGTAGTGAAACTGATATGTGGGCAACTCCTCAAGATTTCTTTAATAAGATGAGTGAAGAATTTGATTTTGAATTAGATGTTTGTGCGGTCAAAGAAAATGCAAAATGTGATAAATATTTTACTCCTGAAGATGATGGATTAAAACAAGAGTGGTTAGGTGTATGTTGGATGAATCCACCTTACGGGAGGGAAATAGGAAAATGGATTAAGAAAGCATATGAAACTTGCCACACACACACACACACTAATAGGAAGAATGTAGTAGTTTGTTTATTACCTGCAAGGACAGATACTAAATACTTTCATGAATACATATATGGCAAAGCTGAAATTAGATTTATCAAAGGTAGATTAAAGTTTGGAAATGCTAAAAATTCAGCTCCGTTTCCTAGTATGGTAGTTATTTTTAGGTCGAGTGATAAATAATACATAAATAATATTAAAATACGATCAAATCCAGATTTCCAAGTATAATAAAAAATAAAGAAAGTGGGAAAATAATATTAATATTTTAAGTTTGTTCGACGGGATTTCATGTGGTCATGTAGCACTAGAAAGAGCAGGGATAAAAGTAGATAAATATTACGCTTCAGAAATTGATAAATATGCAATTCAAATAGCACAAAAGAATTATCCAGATACATTACATATAGGTGACGTAAACGATATAGATTTTAATGAATACATAGAAAAAATTGACATGTTAATTGGTGGCAGCCCCTGCACGTTTTGGTCAATTTCCAAACAAAATAGGGAAGTAGATAAAGAAGGAATCGGATGGAAATTGTTTAGTAGATATATTGATGCATTGAAGACAGTAAAACCTAAATACTTTTTATATGAAAATGTTGCTAGTATGCCACAATCTATAAAATCATTTATATCAGAGGAATTTAGTTGTGAGCCAATTTTAATAAATTCCGCTTTAGTTTCAGCACAGAAAAGGAAAAGATTGTATTGGACTAATATACCAAATGTTCAACAACCAGAAGATAAAAATATACTATTACAAGACATATTAGAAGATGGTTATGTAGATAGAGATAAATCATTTTGTTTAGATGCTTGTTATTATAAAGGTGGAAATCTTAAGCAATATTTTGATAAAAGTAGAAGACAAATAGTTTTTAGAAGTTTAAAAGATTATAAATTTTGTAAAACAAATTATAAAAATATAAACATAAAAAGTGGTGAGGAATGGAGACATTTAACTCCTATAGAATGTGAGCGATTACAGGGTTTGGAAGATAATTATACTGATGGAGTTAGTAATACTCAGCGTTATAAAATGATAGGTAATGGGTGGAATGTAGATACCATTGTACATATTCTCAAAAACATTACATAATCAATAAATAATTTTTTATATATACTACTTGATATTATCTATTGAGTAGTATATAATTGGTTTAGAAAGTAAATCAAAAGGGAAGTGAGTATCCCATATGAAATTTCTAGATAGCATAGACACCGAAATTGAATATCATAATGCAAAACCATTTTGTGTTGATATGTGGTATAATCGCTCTGAAAGATCGTGGGTTATACAAGTCAAAGATGAAGACAATTATCAGATTGGTGATTCAGTTTATGTAAGAACTAAACTTGAAGCATTAAATCAAGTTAAATATTGGTGTGAGAAATATGGAGTTCCATTAATTTAGACTTAAAATTATATTTTTAAGCTATTTTTAGAAGGAGGTTGCATACATGGAAGAAGTAACTCTAACAAAAGAACAGTTATTAATGAAATCAGAAGGAGTTAAAGATTGTGTAAAGTGGTTAGAAAAGAAACTAAAAGGCGAAAAGAACGAGCTTGAAAATGACAATAAGAATTATGACACTTGGGGAATGTTTGATGATTGTGGACCATCGTATCATAATGCTGTCGTTGAAAGAGAGGCTAGGATGGAATCATTGGTAGAAGCAAAAGTTGGTTTAGAAAAATATATGAGAAAGTTAAGACATATGGCTAATGAAGTATAGAGGAGATAGAAAGAAAGGTGTATATAATGGAAACAATTAGACAAACAATTCTAATTAATAAACCTAAAATTCTTGACAATAAAGAACATTCATTTTATGATTGGGGAAATTATATCAAAGAATATGTTGAAGTATTAGATAAACAACTTTGCGAACTATTTTCTAATGCTTTTAAATATTTCTGTGATAAAGAGAATAAATTAGTTGGAATAGATAGCTGGTTAGAGAATCATATTAGACCAAACAAACAATTGTATATTTATGATTTCTGGGAAATGGAAAATATCGAAGAATTTAGTTTTGGATTTCATTCAACTAGAGGTAAGGATATCGGTAGATTAGTTGTAGATATTAAATGGATGTAAATATTTTGAATATTAAGGAGGTTGATATTATGCATGGAATTTGTAAAGAGTGTGGATTTGAGGGAGATTGTATCAGTGCGGAAAATGATTTATGCGCCGAATGTGATGAAGATATTAGACAATGTGAAATTTGTAAATTCCCATGTCGCACACTTCAAAGGATTCCATTATTTTAATCCAGAGGATTTTAGTTCGTATGAAGAATCTAAGTATCTAGTAGCATATTTAATTCAGCAAAACAAAATATTTATTGTTGGTGTTGTAAAATATTCTGTTTATGGTTCTGAATACCAATACCAAGGATAGATATTCAAGAATCATATAAAGGGCAAGGTGTATCTAGATTATTGATCTCAGAGTTCAATAAATATCTTGATGTTAGTATGATTCTAAAACTTTCATCACTATCTAAAGAAGGAAAACAATGTAATTTAGATCAATTATTCAAAAGGTTAATTTATAAAGTTAAAGTTTATAATAGTGATGAATCTATAGTAAAATCATAATATAGAAAAGGTAATCAAATGAAAGAGTTAGATAATTTATGCATGTTCTGCGGTCAATCTATGGTTACAGATGAGGGCAACCTTTACTGTGTGGAGCATAATAAAATTGTAATGGAAGATGAAACTTGCGAAGAATTTAATTAGGAAGAGAGTGAGTACATAATGAAAATTAGCGAAGCATATTTCATAAACCAATGTTTAGAAAGCAATGAATGCACACTTGAAGAATTTCATGATTATTTTGAAATATTTCCTTGTGATTGTGAATATGAGAATTGTGAAGGATGGCAAACAATCTTAAAGAAAGATGCGGTTAAAAGATTTTACGAAAGAAGTATTGGGAAATTATAGCTCGAAATGATGTTTTTATTTGCTTATTATAAAAAAATTAAAGGAGTGAGTTTATTTTATGAAATTGATAGCTTTTGATTTTGAATATGTTTTAGATGGAGCAGAAAAATATGACACAAAAACAATGTCAGATGAAGTTAAAGAAAAACTTAAACCATATGTCTTGTATTTTAGGGAAGATGACAGCATAGGAATTTGTTATAAAGATCAAAAGGAAAACATAGTTAAAGTATTAAAGGAATATGGAGAAGTTAAATCGGTTGGAGAATTTCTTGATTTATATACATTTTTTAATATTGAGGACTATGGTTGGGACAATGTAATTTTAGGTAACTATGAACTTGATGCAGATGAAATTTGGAACGAATTTGCTAAATTACTTAAAAAGAATGAGAAATTATTAATTGAAGCAGGAGACAACTTTGAAAATGAGTGGCATAAACTTGAAAAGTAGCAATAAGAAATGTTTTTGATAAGATAATTGCAGATGTTAAGAAAGAGATAGAAGATGCGGAAAAAGATTTAGAAAGTAGTGTTGGGATGTATAGGATTACTAAGGAAATATTATTAAATATTTTGATGAAATAATATCCGATAAATCAAAAGACTTATCGGAAATTGAGGAGGATTAATACAATATGAAAGTTTCAGAATTAATAGCATATTTAAGTAAATGCAATAAAAATTTAGATGTTGTTGTTTTAACTAATAATAATGATATGACATTTGGTAGAAGTCCACATACTAATGTTATATCTGCAAGTACAGGCATAGATTGGGATCAAGGGTTATTATTACTAACAACTGAAGTTGAAATTATTGAAGAAATAACTGAATATACTGAGAAAAAGAAATATGTTATCAAAATAGAGAATGAAGATAAGTTTTTAATGAAAGGATGGACTCAAGAAGAAGCATATTGTTCTTTATTTGAAGATGCATTATTAATGACACTATCGGAAGCAAAAGAAGTGTTAGATTTTGAAGAAACAATTTTTGAAGCGATATATGAAAATGGTGAGATTAAATTGGTGAAAGTGATGGTGGATTGATATTTCAAGCGTACACGAATCACTTATACCAAAGGGTTCTAAAAACTCAGATTAGCATGAAGTAGATATTTCTTGGGAATTGAAAGGAGATAAAAATAAATGAATTTATATATAATTGAATTTAAACATTATGCTCCAAATGATAGTGTAAAAGGCATTAAGGGTTATATAGTAGCTAGAAATGATGAAGAGGTTTATGAATTTATAAAATCAGAACCAGAAATGCTTGGAGAAACAATGTATAATTCTTACGCAGATAAAGAAAATGATGGTGAAGAAACTGATATCTATGATGACGATGATAATGTAATTGGAACTAAGACGTTTAAAGATAGAATTATTGAATGCCATGGTGATATGTATGATGAATATTCAGAAGTTAGCGACTTATATTATGGTGCTACTCAATATGGATGGACTTGTGTAATTAAGGATATTACAAGTCACGATACAGAAGGATTAAGATATTTAGGAATTTTACAAAATTAATATAACCACTTCAATCAACCAATTTAATCATAAAGGAGACAAACAAAATGAAAATTAATCCACATATCAAAGAAGATCCAGACACATTCATTGCAAACAACATGGATTTAGCTCACAAAATTGCATGGAGATTTATTCCCAAATTATATAATCAAGGACTTGAAAAAGATGATGTCATAAGTATTGCAACCATAGGATTAATAAAAGCATATGAAAAATTTAATCCTGCTAAATTTAAAGGTGAAAATGGAAGTGATATTAAATTCAGTACATACGCTGTTCCATTGATTACTAGTGAAATTCATAATAATATCCGTGATCATTATGATTTAATATCCATTCCTAGACCAATGAAAGAAACTAGTGCAAAAATAAGAAAAGCAGGATATAATAGAGAATATAATCCGGTAGAGATTTCTGAGAAATTAAATATTCCTTTAAAATTAGTTAAATCAGGAATGGAAATATTAGATTCAGGGTGGCTCGATAGTTTAGACAGAAGTGTTAGTTTTAAAGAGTCAAAAGGAAGTGCTTTAGGAACACTAATTGTAGGTACTACTAGTAATGACTTAGATAATGAAATAATTATCAATGATTTTTTAAGTTTATTAGATAATAAAATGTTGGAAGTTTACAAGTATAGGTTTTTACATGGTATGAGTCAGAGGGAGGCTGGTGAAGTAATTGGAATTGGTCAAGTTAGCGTAAGTAGAATTGAGAAGAAGATATTTCAATTAGCTGAGATGTATTGTGGAGATATAGCGTGTTAAGTTGAATTTAGTTGTAGAAAAATGGAATAAATGGTAGTATAATATTAGCATGAGAGGTGTAAAATCATGCAAGATATTATCAATGCTATTAAAATTTCAACTAATCCCAATGAAGTAAAGCAAATTCTAAAATCATTAAAAATTAAAGACGTTATTAAGGTTGCAAAATGTTTAGGTATTTTTATTAGAGGCAATGAGAACAAAACTGAGATAATTAATAATATTATTTTAGGGATTATGAAATAGAAGGGAGAGTGAATTTAATGTTATTTTCTGTTTTTGCAAAAGATTTTATCCATGGTACTGTAGTGCAACATAATATGACTGCAGAAGAAGTTATCCAATTATTCTTAGACTGGAATGATGGGAAGGATATTGTAGTTAAGAATACAGTCATAAAGAATATTAGCATTGAAACAATTAGTGTTAAAGAAACTGGAAGGAATGATTAAAATGGGTGTTCAATGCAAAGGATGTTGTATGTTAATAAGTTCAAAATGTACTAGAATTAATGGTTGTTGGATGCAGAAAGGGGAAGGTGAATATTGAGCCAGATATATGTAAAAGTTATTCTCACAAATGAATCTGGTCAATGGTTATGGGTAGTACAAGATATTGAGACAAAAGAATCATTTAAAGAATTTTATACTTATCTAGAAGTAGAAAAATATTGTAATGACAATGGATATGAGATTAAACTTTTTGGTAAAAATACTAAGAATGGTAAATGTAAAAATAAAATTTATTAAAGTGGTTGACTTATTGATTGATGATATGGTAGAATAGGGTAAGAGAAATTTTGAGAGGTGGAATAAATTATGGAAAAGAGAAAAGTTAAATTTACTATGGTGGTCACTAGGGAGTATGAGATTGATTTAGCCGATTATCAAAATATGGGCAGTGAAAAACATCCAATGCCTCCTTGTCAAACGATTGAAGAAGCATCTAAATTTGATTGTGAATGTATTGCGGAAGATCCATTTGCTTTTATTGATGATAAAAATACTGAAATTAAGGTTACGTTTGAGGTATTACCGGAATAGAGAGGTGGAATTATTAATGGATGCTAATGAAAAATACTATGAATTTCTTTATAATCTTAGAGAAAGTGGAGTAACCAATATGTTTGGAGCAACACCTTATTTAATAGAAGCATTTTCTGATTTATCACAGGTTGAAGCAAGGGAAATATTGAGAAGTTGGATGAAAACATTTTCAGATAGGTATCCAGTGTGATTCCTTTGAAGATAGATTTTTGTTAGTTTAGAAATTTAAGCATAAGTGATCATATCGAAGTATTAAGGAGGAAGAAATATGAAAGATAAATTATTAAACACCTTTTCAACTGAAAGTAATGGCGAAATTATTAGAGTTAATATTTTACAGACTGATAAAGGTATTGTCTTTGATATTGTCGGGAAAACAATGGATGTATTTATTAACGGAGAAGAATTTTACAGTAAATATGATAAAGAAGAGTATAAATATATTCCATCTCATTTAAGAAGTTTTGTAGAAGAAAATATTTGTTCTTGTGGAGATGGACTAGTAAAAGAAGGATCAGAAATTAAATGTGATTTAGAATTGGAAGGGAGAGAATACTTTTTAACAATTCCAACTAAAAGAGCAAAGAAAAACAATCTCACATTAAATGATTGGCTTATTGATTATGAGATGTTAGTAGATGATGGAAAGATAACAGACAAAGAAAAAGAAAAGTTAAAATATGATGAATTCTTAAACAATGTAAAAACTTATGGTTATGAAATGCGTTTAGGTAGTGGTGGAAACGATTATGATAATTGGTTTCTCTTGTCTATACCTATCAATGATTTTGATTTAGAAAAAGTTAAGATATGTTTGAAGTTGTGGCAAGGTTATAACCAGTATTTAATTGATACTTATTTGGATGGCAAGTATTAAATCCTTTAAATATTAAGTTTTAATTATTTTAGAAAGAAGGTTTTAAAAATGGCAAAAGTAACAAAACCAAAAGTCCCAAAACAAACTCTTGAAGAACAAGCAAAGCAACAAAAGGAGTTTGAACTAAAACAACTTGTAGAAAGACTTCATTTGATACCAAAACCTACATACAAATTCAATGTAGGAGATAGGGTTGAAATAGGCAATCTGAAAGATGTTTATGTGTTTGATGTTATTAATGATGGGAAAATATACGAAATTGACTATACATCTATTGAGAACAATTACGGAAACCCCATTGCCCATTTGAATCAAAAAAGATATATATTTTGGTTTAACATTAGAAAATTTAAAGAACACCAAGATGACTCAATAGTTAAAAATACAGATATTAAACTAAATTATTTTCAAAGTAATATGAGTGATATATTTAGTAAAGCATATCATTTTGGAATTAATTTTGAACCAGAATATCAACGTGAATTTGTTTGGGATTTAGAGGATAAGGTTTCTCTAATTGATTCAATTTTCAGCAATGTAGATATAGGAAAGTTTACATTCTTACATTATGATGATCAAAAATGGGCAGAAACATGTTTCGGTTATGAGATTGTAGATGGAAAACAAAGACTAAGAGCAATTCTAGATTTCTTTGAAGATAGGTTTGCTTATAAAGGAAAACTATTTAGCGAACTATCACATAGGGATAGAAATCATTTTAAAAATTATCCTGTCATGGAAGCTGAACTTCACAATTTAACCAAAGAGCAAATTCTTAGATATTTCATTATGCTTAATACTGGTGGACGCATTATGGCAAAAGAACAAATTGATAAGGTTAGAAGTATGTTGGATGATATTTAGAAATATTAAATAAATTGAAAAGTCAAGACACTACATGTAGTAGCAAAACTTAAAATATATACTATATGTAGTATTATAAACCCAATATTTTCCTATCAAATAAAAGTGTGGATTTATTTGGAGGAGGAGGAAATAGATATGTTGAAATTTAAAGTTGGAGATGAAATTACTGTTGGTAAAATTGATCCTAAATTTGATGAATCTGAAAATGAGATCGTACTAATTGGACATATTGGAGAAATCATTGAAGCAGTAGAAGGAGTATACCCTTATCAAGTGAGATTTTATAATGAGTATGCTCAAAAGATTAATGAAGAAATGGGAAGTAGATTATTTGAAGAATCTGAATTAAATTTTCTGTAATTGGACATGAAATATTGTTTTTTATTTGAGATAAAAAGGAGTGATAAAATTGTTATTGATTGACAAAGTATTATTAGACAAAAATATGAATGGTGAAAATGATCGGCATAATTTATTAACTTTTGGATGTGTTGCTGATTATGGATATAAACCACTAGAATTATGTAGTATCAAAATTGTTGACGACGATGATTGTTTAAAATGTTGGTGTAGAGATGCTTAAGAAATTCAATTATAACTTAAACCATAGTCTAGTAGGAACAATATGGGGAATATCGTTGTCTATAATGTTGGCTTGTTTATTTGAATTATCTATAAATTTAGAAGGTATTATACCTAAAAGTGAATTGGTTGTAGTTTTATTAAGTGTTGCAATAATATCTAATTTTAGCATAGCAACTTATATTTTAATTAAAGGAGAAATTGTACCAGTTAATGTAACTTATGTGTGTCCTACTGCTAGAAAGTATTTGAGTGAGCAAGAAATAAGTGAGATAGAAGGTGAAAAGTAATATTAAAATTGATTTTACTCTTATTATTTTCCATATTACTATTTTATTCATTTTCAAATAGTAATGGGTTTGACTTAAGACCAAATAAAATTAAATTATTCACGACGATTATTGTGGCAATATCACTAATCACGATAATGCTTGGTTTGTGGATAAGTGTATAAAATGTGGGTTTCTAAGGAAATTAAAATATGATTCTGGTGCAAAAACCCCCTAAATTTTAGTCAAAAAGAAGGATTTCACCCCAAAAATATTGAATTATACATTATAGGGAAGATATTTGAAGATATACAGATGTAATTTACCTATAAACAGTAATTTGAGGTGATTTTGCTTTGTTTAGAGAAAATACGTTGCATAGGCAAGCGAATTTGTTTGATAATTTGAGCGGAATGGACCATCGCTATAAAAAGAAACTAGAAAATAGTTGGGCTGGACAGTTTTATAAGCAAGTTTTTTGTAAAATCAACGAAAGTTTATTCGAACCCCTCTATTGCAGCGATAATGGACGTCCGAATTTTCCAATCAATATCTTGGTGGCTCTGGAAATCATCAAGCATTTAAAGAATTATACAGATGAAGTACTTTTTGACGCCTTTGCCTACGACTTTCAAATTTCCTATGCTGTTGGCCTCCGTAATATCGGCGAACGGTATTTCGCACGCAGAACCTTCTATGAATTTCGCGCCAGGCTTTATCAATACACCTTAGATCATCCCAAAGAAGGGGACCTGATCTTTCAACAGTTTGAAACACTCGTCCAACATTTCATCAAAGTCGCTCAACTGGATACCGACGAACAGAGGATGGATTCAACTCAGGTCATGTCGAACATCAAACGAGCTGGACGGCTCGCCTTAGCTTATGATGTATTACTTCAAGCAATCAAGGCCTGTCCTCCAGAGATTCTTAGCTCGGACCTTTTAGAAGTCTTAGATTCTCATTACAAAACAATCCTCCTCTACAAATTGAAAGATACCGAAGTCTCCTCACGCCTAGAAAAACTCTTAAATTTAGGAGGTGAACTGAACCGACTTATGGAGGATAACGAGGAGCTTCAACTGCGTCCAGAACTTCAGATACTCGCTCGCTTTATGAAGGAACAAACAATTTACGATGACCAACGCAAAGTGTGGCTGGCCAAAGAAAACAAAGAGATCGCCGCGAGTTCCCTTCAGTCGGCTTTTGATTCAGAAGCAACGTTTCGAAAAAAGGCGGGTAAAAATCATGTAGGCTTTGCGGTCAATCTCACAGAGACCTGCGCGGAGGCTAATCCTGTTCAAATTGTGACGGATTACCAGGTGGAACCGAATAGCATGAGTGATGTCAAAATGGCAGATCATAGTCTTGAAAGACTTCAAAAAACCACGCCTGCGAAAGATCTTTACGTGGATGGTGGATATTATAGTAGCGATCTCATTAAAAAAGCAGAAAGTCTTGGAACGGAACTCCATTATACGGATATGACCGGACGAAAGGCTATCTCAAACAAGCTGCCTTACAATGCTTTTAATATAATAAACTTTGAAACGATCTTGAATTGTCCAAACTCGCAAAAACCAACGCGAAGTGATTTTAACTCGCAGAGTGGCATCCTAAGTGCTCATTTTGACCGAAACATCTGCACTCAATGTCCCTTAAAGGATCAATGTCCCGTCAAGTTCCAAAAGAAGGATACAGTCTTGCGGTTCAACCAAAAAAGTCTTATCGCTGAAACTACTCGTTTAATCCTAATGGACAAGAAAGATCGAAACGAAAACGGTAGTAAACGTGCCGCGATTGAAGGAACTAATTCCGCCTTAAAACGGGCTCGTGGAGCAGGAAAACTGAGAGTACGCGGTTTAGTACGTTGTACCCTGACCATGGGATTAAAAACTATTGCTCATAATTTCCATCAGATCGTTCGATTCTTACAAGGAGATACTCGTCAGAACAACAGAAACAAAAAAAATTCAGCAACACTCCAAGGGATTCTTGCGCCAATTTAGAGGGAATAACGGGTCAGAATGAAGGAAAACCACTCGATAAGACATCCAATTAGACAATTACTTGGGATATTACTGAGTGTTGAGAATTGGAACATCCATAAAATGGTAAAATGAAGCGCGGATTGCACTTTGGGAGAAGATTAGGCTGAGGTTATCAGACTTTCAGCACCAGAATCAAATATATTTAAGAGGAGATATTTATGGAAAAGAATTATCATTGTAACCGCTATAAATGTCAAGATGAAAGATTAATACCAAGAGTTCAAATATCAAAATATATGCGTAATATGTCATTAGAATATCCCAATGATGAGCAATTATTAAATGATTGGAAAGAATACTATAAGGCAATGTGTAATGATATTAGAAGGTCTTGGAACATTGAAGGAATTATTGCAACTGCATATTCTAAAGAAGAAAATGCAGTTTATGTTTATGAATTTCCTGTGAAAGCAGACGATACTATATTTTCATCTAAAATACAATGGGATGATGAAATCAAAAGATATTATATCGAAATGTAGGTTTATTTTAATATATCCATAAATTGGAAACCCTATAACCCTACTGTAGCAACACTTTCAGAATCAATAATTTCCATTTTGTCCCATAAAAATCAAATTTTAAAGGTATGAGAAAGGAATAAATATGAATTATTATTTTACAGCAGATACTCATTTTGGAAGTGAAAGAGTTTTAAAATTTGGTCGCAGACCCTTTAATTCGGTTGAAGAAATGGATAAAATGATGATTAATAATTGGAATAGTGTTGTTACCTCCGAAGATACTGTATATCATCTAGGAGACTTCGGAGATTATGAAACTTCTAAATTATTAAACGGTAAAATAATTTTACTTTGTGGCAACTATGAAATGGATGACTTAGGGATATCTATTGATGATTTTATAAAATCTTTTCCTTATGCAACATTCAGTCAAGATAATATTGATCTAATTAATGCAGGATGTAGAAAACTAGAACAAGATTTTAATTTTCATAGAGTTTTCTATAATTGCGGAGAAACAATGCCATTCTTAGGTTATAATTGTACTCATAGGCCAGAGGATTGTGACAATAATAAATTCAATCTATTTGGTCATGTTCATGGACTATGTAAAATTAAGAAGTACGGATTAAATGTTGGAACGGATTGCCATAATTTTAAACCTGTAGGGTTAGCTGATATTGAGTTTTTCAGAGATGCGATTAATAATGTGTATGATAAAAACGTTTTTGAATAAAATACTTGACTTATCTTACTAAATCGTGTATTATAAACTAATAAATAAATATTACATATCGAAGAGGGAGTAAACAAATGAAAAGTATGATGTAGGATTACTAGTAGGTCGTTTCAATGTATTTCACATAGGTCACAAATCATTATCAGATTTAGCATTGACTATGTGTGATAGATTGTTAATTCTTGTAGGATCTGCTCAAGAAAGCGGAACATTGAGGAATCCATTTAGCGTAGAAACAAGAATCAAAATGATTAAAGAAATTTATCCTGATGATAATGTTATTGTTCGTGGTTTACCTGATTTAACTAATGAGAATGATATTTCGGCAGAATGGGGTAGATATTTACTTGATAAAGTTCATGATATCATTGGTAAGAATCCAAATATAATGATTTATGGTAATGATGAATCTAGGTCGGGGTGGTTTGCTCCAGAAGATATTAAAGATATTATGGAAATTGTTGTACCAAGATCAGGGATTCCTATATCTGCAACACAATTAAGACAATTGATGTTATATGGGAATAAAAATGATTGGTGTAAATATCATAGTTTTGAATTATGGAAACATTTTTATGATTTGCGTAATGAACTGATAAATTGTCCTGATTATAAGGAGAATATAAATGTATGAGTTAGATAAAATTGTTAAGGAAATGCTCGAACAGCATACAGGAGGAGAAATATTCTTTGACCATTTAGACAAAGCAATTCAAACAACACCAATAATCGAACAACTATATAATATGGTTGAAAAATATAATTATGATGTAAACATTATTGTTTCAGGTAAATTTGGGACTTTCTTTGGTAATTGGTATACAGTGAATACAAATTGGGCAGATCAAATGATTATTAATGTAAATGGAGGACTAAGAACAGGATTTTCAATTGATAATTTAGATTATCTTAGTGAATACATAAGAAATAATAAATTTGTATTTTTAGATGATAGTTATTATTCAGGAAAGACACAGAGAGCAGTAAGAAATGAGATTGACCGTCTTGGTGGAAGATTGGTAAATACATTTGTCATTTATGATGGTAGTTTAAATAAAAGCGAAGATGTGAAAAGTTTGTACAGGTATTATCAATAAAAATTAAAGGAGAGAAATTAAATGAATGCAAGAGTTATAGTGACAATGGATTGTAATAGACATTGTGAAAATTGTTGTAATAAAGAAGAAGTATTTGAACAACATAATGTATTAAACAATATTGATGATTTGCTTACCTATGATGAAATATTAATTACTGGTGGAGAACCTATGTTAATTCCAATGAAGGTACGTAATTTTATAAAATTGTTAAGAGAAGGAAAAGATTATAAAGGAAAAATATATTTATACACTGCATTATATGAAAAGCATTTAAACAAATATTATGAAGAAATTTTAGATATGATTAATGGTTTGCATTTTACAGTACATAATGAAGCTACGGATAAAGAAATAATGCAACTCAAACAATTATCAGAGAGCTATTTGCCTCTAGATGATAAATCATGTAGATTAGCTATTGATAGTAGATTGTATGATAAATATGATTTTTCAAATATTGATTTTTCTCCTTGGTCTGTAGTAAGAAAGTTAAAGTGGTTGGTAAATTGTCCTTTGCCTGAAAAAGAAAAACTATTTTTATATAAATTGTAGGATCAAAGAGTTATTTCAAAGAAGGAGATAATTGAATGAAGGAATATTGGAATCGTATTAAAATTAATGATATTAAAAATGTTTCATCAGGTGTTGGAGGTAGTTATTCATATACGGGTGGTGACAATGAAGAATATTTTGATGTAATAATGAAAGATGAATCTAAACATACTTTTCATTACATAACCAAAGATAAAATAAGATACGGAAGAATAGCAAGAAAAGAATTAAAACAAATATTAAATGAACGAGACAATGTTTCAGAAATGTATTATTTATATACTAGTGTATACGCTAGAATTAATGGGGAATCAATTAAGATTGGATATGAAGTTGAAAATATCTTAGATGAGTATGAAAATTTCAGCTTATTAGAAATTGACAAATTAAGAAAAGAGTTTAAAATTGGTGATAAAGGTTTTAGAAGTCTAGTGTATATACAGGTATTTGAGATACAGAATAATAAAATTATGCGTCCAATTGAACAAAGGTGGATCGATCAATTAAGTAGTATGGGGTATGATATCTCAAAATTAGAATATATGCTCAAAGAAAGTTAAATGAATTCAAATGTTTTAGGAAAGGAGAGTAAGACTATAATGATAAATGGACAAATCGGAACAGTTATTTTGCAAGCAGAAAATGGAATAGTAAGATTATGTCACGATACGGTTACTTGTAGTTATACTATTGGAATTAGAACAGATAAAGACTTTCAATGGAAAGATATAAGCAAAGAATTATATGGTCTACTTGTTAAAGAGTTATCCAATCAGGATGGAAGTAGGTGGTAGAATTAAATGGATGAGGCATTTAAAATTCATGCTCATTGGGAAGAAAATGGACTATATTATATTGATACTGATTATGGGCAATTGAGTACAGATAATAAAAAGCAGTATGAAAGAGCTGTAAAAGATGGTTTTATTATCATTAAGGTTGAAGATTAATTGTCGTATTAGTAGAAAGGAAGTTTAATTATGGAAGATGAATTGGTTGAATACTTTATTGTCAATTCAGAATTAAATATGAGTTGCGGTAAGGTTTGTGCTCAAATTGGACATGTAGCTACCATAATTGCAGTAGAATGTTTCAATCCTCATGATCCTATATGTGATTTTTCTCAATGGTTTGAAAATGATCAAAAGAAAATAATCCTAAGAGGGAAGCAAAAGGATTTAGATAGACTTATTCAAGCAGGATTTTATTACATTAGAGATAATGGGTACAATGAGGTTAAGTTCGGAAGCTTAACTGTTGTGGGGTTGCCTCCAATGCTTAAAAGTGAAGCACAGAAATATGTAAAGAGACTGCAATTGTATTAGTTCCCAGAAAAGAATAGTTTTAATGTATTAAAAAGGAGAGATATAAAATGTACATATGTCATTCTTGCGGAGAAGAACTTCCAATAGAAGATGCTTGTAAAATGAGAATTGAGGAAGATGGTAATATTTCTAGTTATCATCTTAATTGTCCACAACCTAAAATATGCCCTGATTGTGGTTATCATAGAAATGTTTGCGAAGAGTGTGCTGAATGAAGTAAAAACAATAGAGGAGTATTTAATTATGTGTGAGAATAATAAAGAAATAAACATATCACAATCAACATTTTACCTCAAAGTCCTGTTGCTTGGTTTTTCATAATGTGGATTGGTATATTCTTTGCTTGTGCATGGGGAGGAAAATAATAATGGATCTAGCAGATGTAATTAATAATATCAAAGAAGGAGAAGTATATAAAGCTACTTTTGCTATTGATGAACATTGGTATATTACTAAAAGAGCAGGATTTATTTGGTATTGTGATGAGAATGGAAAAGCATTTGAAGATATGCCATCAGTACCTTTAACTTATAGTAATTTAAGGGCAGATTATGAGTTGGTTTAAAACAAGTCTTTTATAGTGGGTTAAAACAGTTTTCATTATGGCATACTATATGTATATGGAAACCAAAGGAGAAGTAGAAATGAGTAAGAATACTTATGGTGGTAGTGCCGTACCAAATGGAGTAATGTTTTCTGACATTGATAATTATGCTATCGCGGTTAGAGGAGAAGATGGCACAATAAAAGCAATCGTAGAAAGAGAAAAATCTTATATCCCAAGAATATTGTTTAAAATACCTATTATTAGAGGATTTGCAATGTTTTTAGATATTAGTGTTTTTAATAAACTATTTAAAGCTATGGAATTACTAACATTATCAGAAAAACCTAAATCAAAATTTATTAAAGTATTTTACAATATATTAGGATTAGTTTTTAGTTCTTCTTTACTATATATACTTTTTTACTTTTTACCTAAGTATATATCATTGTTTTTAGTAAGAACAATTCCATTTCTAAATATAAACGCAGTTACATCTGTTGTTTTTATGGCAATATTTATTGGTTATATAATGACTGTTTTCTCACACTTCCCAATGGCAAAAGAATTAAAGTATTTTCATGGGGCAGAGCATAAGGTTATTAACTGTTATGAAAATGGAGAAGATGTAAAAATTGAAAATGTAATAAAACATTCTACTTTACATCCAAGATGCGGAACGTCTTTTATTGGTCTATTGGTATTAAAAAAATTACTGATCTTTAATGTGATATTCTTTTTTATAGTAGCTCCTGTATGGGTAAAGACCTTTGCGATAATTTTCTTATTTAGTTTGACATATGAAGTATTTCGTTTAATGAATAGGAAAGATATTAAAATTTTAAGTCCAATTAAAAGATTTGGATTATGGATGCAATCTTTTACTACAGCAGAACCAACAGATGAACAACTTGAGGTTGCTATAGTTTCATTTAATTTATTATTAAATAATAGAAAAGGAGGTTTTAATGTTTAAAATTAAAAATTATTGGATTGCCAAGAAATATTGAAAGTTTGTACTGGTGGATGGGTATTACATTTGTAGATATTGTTATTGCCCCATCCTGTATTTTATGAAGAGGAGGAAAAATAAAATGAGATAAATCTACCAATGTGATTTCTGCTCAATGTTACTCCCAAAAGAAGAAATGGAAATTCATGAAAAAGTATGTGATTATAATATAAAAAAATAAAACTTGTTTGACTTGTAAAAATGCTAGAATGAGAGATGGCAGGTTACAATATTGTAGGGTTGGAGAGCAAATGAATGTGCAACATGGGTTTATTATTAGGACTTATCCGGTAGTTGGTTGTGACAAGTGGGAATTTGGGATTCCGAATGATATGAGAGGTGTTTGAGGTGGTTTGGTTGATTTGATGTTTAATTGATGGAAGGGGGTGATTAGAATGTAGAAATAAATATAATTAGTTAGGTATAGGACAAAATGAAATTGTCTATACTAATCACAAGGGAATAAACAATTAAGGAGTGATTAGTATATGCAAGTAGTAAATAAAGTTCAACAGCAACAACAATTAATTAGAGGTGGAATTTATCTTGCTAGTATACCAGGAGGCGTTGGATCAGAGCAAACTATGATTAATCGTCCAGTTGTAATATTGCAAAATAATATGGGAAATAAATTTTCTCCAACAGTTACAATATGTCCTTTGACTTCACAACAAGGGAAAAGGTGGTTACCGACCCACGTAAAACTTTTTAAAACAAAATGCCTTGCTACTCTTAGTATTGCTCTTGCAGAACAAATAACCACGATTTCAAAGGAAAGATTAACACGATTTATCGGAGTAGTTGAAAAATCTGAAATGTTTGCTATCGAGGATGCTTTACTTATACAAATGGGGATTACGCCAAGAAATAATTATGTTTATGCAAATTAAAAGGAGAGATAATTATTGACAAAAAAATAAATATGACAACAGATCAATATAAATTGGAATTAGACGAGATTAATTTAATTAATAATACTAATATAATACTAAAGGAAGGAATAGAATATATAAACAGAAAAACAAAACTATTGCACATATGTTCTTGCGGAAAGGACTGGTTAGTTAATCCTCGTTCAGTATTATCTGGTTCAAGAAAATGTGGATTATGTTATACTTTTGCAGAATGCGGTATTGATAATTTTGGTGAGGAGTTTCTTGAAGAATATTGGGACTATAAAACAAATGACGAACTAGGAATTGATCCTTGGAAAATTAGTTATAAGTCAGATAAAAAAGTTTATATATTTTGTAAAAAAGTAGATTATCATGGTAGTTATCCAATTTCATGTATTAATTTCACGAGTGGTCACAGGTGTATTTATTGTGGCAACAGGAAAGTTCATTCAAAAGATAGTTTTGGGCAATTCTTGATAGATTCATTTGATTTAACCACTTTAGAAACATATTGGGATTATAACAATAATATAGTTGACCCTTTTAAAATTGCAACGCACTCTGAAAAGAAAGTATTTATAAAATGTCAAATAAAAGATTATCATAGTAGTTACCCAGTTATGTGTTCACATTTTGTGGTGGGAAATAAATGTCCGTACTGTAATGGTAAAAAGTACATATTTTAGACAGTTTAGGAACGCTACATCCTGAAACATTAAAAACGTGGTCAAACATAAATAAGAAATCACCATACGAATATACTCCAAATAGTAACAAAGAGGTTTGGTGGAGATGCGAAAAAGGTAAACATGATGATTATCCTCGTTGTATAGGAACTTCTAAGAAATATGGATTTCGATGTCCTGAATGTTCAAAAGAAAGTTTAGAATCCATAATGTCTACAACACTAAAACAAACTTTAAAACATGAATATCCAGATACTTTATGGGAATTTGATGCAGGTTTTAAAACAGAGAACAATTATACTAGTAGATATGATATATATGTTATATTTTTAAATTTATTAATTGAATGCCAGAGTGTGTATCACGATGATGATATAATGAAAGCAAGGGATAAACTAAAGAAGCAATTTGCAATTGATAATAATTATAATTATATGGAATTAGATAGTAGAGATTATACTCCATTAGAAGCAATACAAATATTTTTCCCACACATAACGGAAATTCCAGATTACATAGAATTTGATAAAAACACATTAAAAGACTGGAATACTAAAGATGCACAAAGATTACTAGATGAAGGGTTTACATATATAGAAGTAGCTAACGCAATAGGAGCAACATATAATGCAATTTGTCATGCTATTTCAAGAAGAATATTAATAAAACCTGAGACCTACATTAGACAAGGAATTCCCATTGTTTGTCTAACAAAAGATAATAATTTTATAAAAATATATGATACAAGTAATGTTGCAGCTAAAGAATTAGGTAAAAGCAATGGATCAAGTATTAGTTCTTGTTTAACTAAAACTCCTGATAAAAAAGGAAAAGTTAAAGAAACAGCCTTTGGGTTCAAATGGATGTATTTAGTAGATTATGAGAATATGATTAAAGATCAAAATAATAAACCTCCGTAGAATACATAATTATTAATAAATACATAGACTAAAAATAAATTATAATAATAAAGGAGAGATAAAATAATAAATGGATATAATTACATCACTATCAAAAGGAACAATAAATTTTATCAATAAACATGATTTAATAGATAAAACCTTTACTCAAGAAGATTATATATACATAGCGAATTTAATTAAAAAATATAGACCCAAAAAAGAACCAATTAAAATAACATCAGATCATGTTAAACAATTAGCTGAAAATGGAGCAATGATATTCTATGGTGAATTGTTTAAATACTTAATTGTATTATCTATTGCTTGGTGTTTAAATATCTTGATTCCTACTTTCTTCATAATAAATACTTTTTCAGCACTCAGAGGACTGGCCGGAGGAGTACATATGAGCACATTTAATAAGTGCTTTGCAGTGATGATTGGGTGTTTCTTATCATTAGGTTATATAGTTAGTTCAATACATAATACACTATTTATTACAGGAATTTTTACTATAGGGGCAATATGGAGTATATACATAGCACTTAAATATGCACCTCAAGAGCGTCCAGATAAAACTGACAAGGATTGTGATAATGGAAATAAAATGAAGTATAGAACAGTTATGTTTATTATTGTGAGTTTTATAATTAGCATGATATTAATATTGTTTACTCAAAAATACATAATTGGCATTAGTATATTTGCGGGCGTTTTACTTGAGATGATTACAATCACTCCTTGGGGAACAAAATTCTTTCAATTGATTGACGGTAAGAAGGTGTCTAAATGACGGAGACAGTAATTGCAACGTTCTTATTTGCATGGTTATTCAAAGGATATAAATGGTCTGAGATATTTAAGTTGTTTAAACATTGGAGTATATACCCGATAGTATTGACTTGTTTTGCTCACATTTATTTTGTGTATTCAATAATTCATAACCAATATTGGTTTCTTGAATATACTTATTATATAAAGACTACTTCTTTCCTATTCTATTTTATACTTATTTGGAAATATAAATTGCTCGATGTCTCAATATTTAAAGGAGTAAATATTGAAAAAAATAAACCATTGTTAATATGGGTAACATCACCTGTTGTCATAGGTGCATTATGCACAGTGATAGGTTCAAAATTAAATCAAATAGCTATGTTTTATAATAATAATAAAATGCCTGTATTTTTTTCAAGTGCTTGGACCACAGGATATGCAAAAGTAGATATATTTACCAACGCATCAAAGTATGGAGATTTTCATGTTATAGGAGATATGTATACAAAATTGATACCACTTTGTGACACATGGGATATCGGGTTCATGGTATTATCACCTGGCGATCTATTATGTAGAGGTTTTGTATTTATGACTTTATATTACTCAATAAAACAATTAAGAGAGAAATGCTGGTTACATAATATATAAATAATATTTGACAATCTCCCCAATATAGTATATACTTAGTATAATAAAGAAAAAATTGGGAGGAAAAATATGTTCAATTTAATAAATAGTTTTTTGAACTGCATATGTATAACCATTCCAGAATTTAGTTTTTTAATAATTATTACTTTATTAATGATGGGCAGAAAAGAAATGTTAGATATATACAATATAAAAAACAATTTTATTTCAATAATGAAAATAATTATTCCATCATCAATTATATTAGATATTTTAAATTTTATTAATATACTACCTGTTGTTTTAAATAAGTTATCATCATTTTGTTGCTTATATGTATTAATGGTAATTGTATTAAATTCTGAAAATCATTCATATGTTGAATACCCAAAATTAAAACAAAAGGCATTTGGATTTTTAATGTTAGGGATTTTGATTTCTATAGTTATTGATATGATAACTTCTCCAATAATATTCAAATTGGCAGATAAATCATATGAGGAAATAAAAACGAATATATTGTTATTAATAATATGTTCGTTATCATCAAGGATAATTAATATAATTATATTATTATATATAATTATTAATAAAAACAATAGATTTCAATTTAACTTAATCAACTATATATTTAATAATAAGTTTTTTACAAGATTAACAACAAGTACAATAATTGGGTTGGTGCTGTTTGAATTATATTTTATAAAATTAATAACTATTAATAACTTGTTGAATATAATACATACAACATATGAACAGTTTTTTATTATTATAGGTATTACATTCTTAATACCATCATTGATAATTTCAATAGTTTATTTATGTATAAATTATTGTGTTATTATAATAAATAGTGAGAAGCAGACTATCAGAAATGATTGATCTGATTTTTCAAATCCAAATAAGAAGGAGGTGAAAATAATGAAAAAAGTAATTCTTTGTTTAGCAGTAGTATCGGTAATTGTGGCAGTAGTTTCTTCCGCTTTTTTATGGAATCAACCAGTAACCCCTAATTGTGTAGCTTAGTCTATACATACCCATGATATAAGGAGAGAGTATTTATTACTCTCTCCTTTTAAATTATAAAATAATTTTTATAATACTATTGACATATTATTCACTGTTGTAGTATACTTATATAAAGTAAGAGATTACGAAATATTATATTTATAAATTATGAAGGGTGGATGATTAATATGTTAGGATTTAGAAAGAAAAATGAAACCATCAAATCAAATGAGGTGAAAGATTTTAAGAAACTCGCAAACTTGGTCAAGATAGCCGTTGGCAGTAATACTATTTCAGAATTTGCAAATAGATGTGGTATTCCAAATTCAGCTAAAAGTATTGCTATGATTACTCAAGAAAAAATAACTACATACCCAGAAGTCGGTTTGCTTAAAAAGATTGCTTTGGGTTCTGAATTTCGTGTATCTTTTAATGATTTAAGAATTGCATGTGGTTATGATTTAAATGATACAGGGATTGATCTTAGAAGTGTAAAAGCTATGAGGGGTTGGATTGCCTTATGTAATTACGGAAACGTTTTAGACTCAGAACAGGGAGGTACTCGGCCATCGCTGATAATTTCCAACAATTTAGGAAATGAAAGAGGCACTATTTTAATGGCAATTCCCCTTTCATCTAGATTGGGCAAAAATAATATGCCCACTCACGTAAGGATCGGCCAAGAATCTGGATTATCTCAAGAATCGGAAATTTTAGTTGAGCAGATGCGAGTTGTGTCAAAAAGTCGGTTAATGATCGATGGTTTTATCCAACCAATTTGTGAAGTTTCTTCTGAGATAATGAGAAAGGTAGAAACCGCAATCATGATAGAAACTGGCATGGTACACACTAAAGCTAAAGAATCTACCGTAAGCAGATTTTTAGATAAGCTCAATGAATATGTAAATAAAGAAGAGGAAAGTCGTATTCGCCACCTTCAAAGTAGTAATCGTGGATTAATACTACAAACTGGGAAGTAATATCATTATTATGAAAATAAAATAGATGGTCATTATATCATATATTATTAACTAATCTTTATCATCCTTATTATAATGACCATCTATATACCAACAAATAAAATCTAAAGAAAGAAGGCCACGCCCATGCAGACACTACAAACACTATCCCTACCCCATATCCTCCTAAACATAATCTTCACATCAATACCAGAAGAAGCATTCATAGCAATAATTACTCTAATCTTCCTAAAACTAAATAACCTCCTAGACATTTACATGTGGAATAAAAGTCAAAAATGGATTACTCTAGCTGTACTTCCTGTATCCATAATGATAAATATCCTAAAATACATAATAATTGTACCTCAGCAAAATATGATGATTTCAACTATGATTATTATGATAATGCTTATGGAATACATAGTTATAAACAACAGTTACGATATAACTCCATCATTAATACTCAAAACAGTAATCTACACAATCGCAGGATTTGTTATTGTAGGAATAGTAGAATATTCGTATTGCCCCTTAGTTGCTTCATTACTAGATAGGCCAATGGAATTTTTCAATGCTAATGTTTTCTATAATTTTCTATTAGGTCTTCCTGCCAGAGTATTATATTTATGTGTCATATCATTTGTTATAATAAGAAGGAATAGTACAGTTCATGTTGATTTGTTTAACTCCATAGTTAAAAACAAGTTCTTTATATATGGTTTTATTTTAATGATATTAGTTAGAATTTCTTTAGTTTCTTATGTTGTAAAATTAATAGAAAGAAACAATATTTTAATTTACATACAATTTGTAGAGAAATTATATATTATCATTGGGATAATTTGTATTCCAATAATTTTCATAACTTTATTGCTGATGTTTGTTAACAATCTATTGTGTAAAGAACAGATTAAATTGCAAGTATATGAGAATATGATTAATTCAAATGGAATTAATGGTTATTAATATAATGGTAATTTAATATTTTAGACAAATAATTAGACAATAATCAAAAACAGACGAACAATTTAGAATAAAATGTCGAACATATGTACTATTTTTGTTATGATAGTTGTTGAATAGTGGTTTTCTCAGTGATACAATATTATAAAGGAGGTATTAAGAGAATTAAAATACAATTTGTATTAATTTCCATAAAATAAAATTAAAGGAGAAGTGAATATATGGAAAATTGTAAAAAAGAAGAAAACGAACAATCAATTTGGGTTATTAAAGATCAAAATGGTAATTTTTCTAATAGATCAAGTATAGGTAAATCTAGTAATAAAAAATGGCAATACATAGCATTTAAAACATTTTCTCAAGAAGCAACGGGGTATACGACCAAAGAATATGCTGAGAAAGCATTGGATTTCTTAAACGAAAAGAAAGCAATTGCCGGATTTGATTTTTCCTTTCATATAGAATGTCTTAATTTAGAAAAAATAATTGATGAACATGTGGTATTCCAAGGTGATAATTTGGTTAGACATGAGAAAGAATTATTATTAAATCATTGTAGAACGGTAAAAACTCGAATGTGTCCATGCTCCCAAAACCTTGTTTCTTCTGGTGTGATCTAATAGTTTAACATTTGAAGCATGACAAACTGCTCTGAGTTTATGCCCTGAGCAGTTTGTTTATAAAAATAGGAGGAAGAGTGAATGCTAATTACTAAAACAGTTAATATAAAATGGTGTTATAAAACTAAAAAATGGTATGAAAAACAAGGATATATTTTTACAAAATGGAATGACGAATTTGAAGTAAAAGTTGAGGATTTGATTTGTGGAGCTAATGTATATGTTGATGTAACCTGCGATTGTGAAAGTTGTACGACCCCTATTATAAAACCTGTAAGATGGTGTGATTATTTAAAATGTGTAAAAGAAGATGGTAGATATTATTGTCGTAAATGTGCAATAGGTTTATTTGCTAATGAAAATGCTAGAAAAACTAAGTTGAAAAACGGACTATCATTTTACCAATGGTGTTATGATAATTTGTCTAAAGAAGATGCAGATAAAATATTAGCAAGATGGGATTATGAGAAAAACAGACTAAGTCCTAAAGATGTTAGTTCTAGTTCGGTTGGTGCAAATAGAAAAGGATATTGGTTTAAATGTTTGGAACATCAAAATCATGAGTCAGAACAAAGAAGTATTAGCAGTTTTACAAGTGATAAAAATAGAAATCTTAAATGTAGTCAATGTCATGTGTTAGCAATGACTCATCCTGAACTTGCAAAATATCTAGTAAATAAAGAAGACATTTATAAATATTCTTTTGGTTCAAATGAAAAAATCCCTATGAAATGTCCTGAGTGTGGTCATGAAAAACCTATGAAAATCCCTCGTTTATTAAGGCAAGGTTTTGGTTGTGTAAAATGTTCAGATGGATTAAGCTATCCAAACAAGTTTATGTTTAATATATTAGAACAAATACAAGAATTAAATATAATTGAGAATTTTCAAACAGAGAAAACATTTGATTGGTTAATATATGAGTTTAAAGGAAAATTACGAAAAGGTAGATTGGATTTTTATTATAAAGTAAATGGTATGGCATATGGTATTGAAACAGATGGAGGCTTTCATACGAAAGATAATGGAATGAGTGGTCAAACAAAGGAAGAAAGTAAATATATTGATGATGAAAAAGATAGGTTATGTAAAGAGCATGATATAGAAGTGATTAGAATTGATTGTACTGAATCAAACTTAGAGTGGATAAAAAATAACGTGATGAAATCTGAATTACCTAAAATATTAAATTTTGTTGAAGGTAATATAGATTGGTTGAAATGTCAAGAATTTGCTTGTAATAGTTTAGTTAAAGTTGCATGTAATTTATGGAATAACGGTATAGATAACACATTAGAGATAGCAAATGAATTAAAAGTAGGTAGGAGTACTGCTACAAAGTACTTGAATAAAGGTTCATTACTAGGGTGGTGTAGTTATGACCCAAAAGAAGAAACAGAAAAGAATCATGGTAGTGAAAAACATTGCAAGCAAGTTATTTGTTTAAATACAAAAGAAATATTTTCCTCTTTAAAAGAAGCATGTATTAAATTTAATATTAGGTCTTCAAATATGACCTATTGTTGTAGCAATGAATATAAAGCGAAAACAGCAGGAAAAGACCCTAATACAGGAGACGATTTATTATGGATGTATTATGATGAATATATTGTAAAAAACAAAATTTCGGGTTGGTTTGAAGATTATTTAAATAACTATGGTTATAGCCATAAAGTAGTGTGTTTAACAACTGGTGAGATATTTAATTCTCAAACAGAGGGTGCATTAAAATACAATTTAAAGAGTGGTAATAATATAAGAGCATGTTGTAATATTGAAGGAAAATCAGCAGGTAAACATCCAATCACAGGAGAAAAACTTATGTGGGTAACCTATAAGAATTACAACAAGCAAAATAACATCAATGTAAATTAAATACTAATTATAAATTTATTTTTATTTACATATCTGCTTGCATAAAGAATATAAATGTTATATAATACAATTATATTACTTGAATGTGAAGGAGCGATGTTTAAATGCTTGAAGCAAAGTCAGCAGAACTTGTCAAAAATCTAAATAAAATTATAAGGAAATATGCTGGTAATGACAAAATTAGAAAGGTGATTATTGATCAATTTACCGAAAGGAACATGAAGGCATCTTTGGCTGTAAATATCTTAAACGAAAGATTTTTATTATCTACTCTTGATATTGATCAAGCAAAGGATTTGATTTTGCTATTCGTTTTTTCAACAAGTATGTATAAAGCTATACTAGAAAAAGAAACGAATAGCAACGCTTCTAATGAAGAACTTGCTGAAATATTAGATTTAGATCCTAAAGACTATTTTACTGAAATTGAAATGGAAAACCTAAAGGATTATAAGGCAGAAAGAAAATCTAAGGGAAAAGAAGACGAACCAATTATTCTTCCTAATATGATTCCGATTGCGCCTAATTCTTGGGTGGGGCCTCTATCATCTCAACAGTTTGCTGATTTAGATGCTGGAAATGAATTTATTTACAACTTTAAAACTCAACGTGATCCAGTGTATGATGTTTACGGAACAAAAAAAATTAATTTAAGCAAAACAAAAGCGAAAGAAATTTCAGAAGGAATATTATCAGGAGATCAATTCCCAGATGCAATAGTCGTAAATGTGCTTAAAGATGGAACCGATGAAATAAGATATGAAAAAAATGGAGACTTAGTGATTTTATCAGGGACAAAAAATATTGTAGATGGTATGCATCGCAAAGTGGGAAACTCAATCGCTATCAACAAGAATCCTAATCTTTCCTTTAATTTCATATTAATTGTTACTAATTACAGTGAGGCAAAAGCACAAAAACAAATGACTCAAATTAACAAGCAAAAACCTATGAAAATAGAACATATTAAGAATTTAGATAATTCTACAATGGGTAATGTTATTGTGGATGTCATTTCAGATATAAAAACATCCGAATTTGCAGAAATGATTAGGGATTCAGATGCAGAATTAGAATATGGTGGTTTTGCTAAAAAAAATACCTTATCTACGAGTATTGAAGAGTGTTATAAGTCCGAATTAACCAATAAATTGCAAGTAAAACAAATTGCATCTCATGTTGCGAATGTTATAGATTATGTGATAGCACTGCGAGTAGACGATTTTATAAAACATCCCGAAGAAACCAAAAAGACTAGTTATATTAATCATAAAAATATGTTTATTGGATATGTTGCACTATCTGCAAAAGTGTATAAAGATCCCAACTGGGAGATTAAAGTTGAGGAAACTCTAAATAAAATTGATTTTAATATTAGTAATCCATTCTGGAAAGATAATGATATTCTTGACCATGATGTTAAAAAATCATCTAGGAATAGTTTTTATAAATTATTCGGAAAATCATAAATTTTAAAAGGAGTTGGTGCTTTGTGTCTACTGAAAAAACCATAGTACTAGATGAAAATGAAGTTAAATTTGAAATTGATGCAAATTATAAAGAAGAGTTTTTAAATGATCTTAAACCAAGTACTCGATCATTTTATTCTTATATATTAAAATTGGCTGATGAATATGAAAAAGAAATCGGGAAAAGCATTTTCAACTTTAATATTGAGGATAGAGATGAGTTTTTAGTTGTAAAATACAAAAACAAAAATATTTACTCATTTCAAACCACATTATCTCCACTAAAAAAATATGTAGATTGGTGTATATCTAAAAACTTTGTTGTACATTTTCAAAACATTTTTGCTGCGATTTTAACCAAGGATTATAATGAGTATATCAATGTTCAAGCAAAAGAAAATTCTTATATACCTTTATCAGAATGTAGAGAATTTCAATCTAAATTAGTAAATTATCAGGACAGAGCAATTATTGAATTGCCAAATCTAGGGGTTAGAGGTCGTACTGAAAAAGGTAATACTCTTGAGGAACTAGTTAATCTAAAAGTTAAAGATATCGACTGGAAAGAAAAGAGACTATATCTCACTAAAAACAATGGTGAATTTAGATGGATGGATGTAGATGATTATACTTTAGATTTACTCAAAAAGGTTATTGATCAAGATTTTTATATTGCTAATAATGGATTGAAGACAAAACCTAATGATGATGGAGTATACGAAAGTACGGATAGGGGAAGAATAATCAATAAAACTGAATATGTTTTTAGAACTCCAGGAAAGAACAAAAATGGAAAAGTTGATTATCAATTCTTTGCTAGTAGAATACAACGAATTCAAAAATGGTTAGGTAATCCTTATATTAGTATCAGTAATCTTTATTTTTCTGCAATTATTGAATATGCCAAAGAAGAAAAGAAAAAGAAAGGCGAACTAACTAAGGATGACTATATCAAAATTAATGAGAGGTTTGAATTTGGAGAAAATGGGGAAAAATATCTCTTTAAGACTAAAGAACTAATTGCAACTTATTTGGATGATGAGAGGTAAATGTTATGCAAAATACGTTATCAGAAATGTGGAATAAGTATAGCTTACTTCTCTCCTTTAAAAATGAAATGAATAAACTAGGTTATGCTTCTAAAGATTTGTACTGTATTTATGTTCAACTATATCTTTTGATGGAGTTAATCGAGATAGAAAGTGAAAATGGTTTAGAAATTTTATTGAAAAAAACTTATTTTCGCTTACTCAAGAAGATAAATAAGGGAATTGAGTATTTACCTGATATTATTGAAACACCAGAAGAATGGGTATTAAACAAGATCGAAAATGATATAGATGCTTGGACTGATTCAGATGTTCTTATTTTTACTACAAAGTCAAATGTTGTAGCATTTAGTAAATTATCTAGAAAAAGTACAGGTAGTCAGTATATTGATGGTAAATGGCAATAAGAAGGGAAATGATATTGATGAATGTAGGAGAAAAGATTTTATCGTTTAAAGAAAGGTTAAATCATAAATATTTTGCAGATTTTGCTAGAGCAGCAAACATTCCTCCTGCGTGGTTAAATGAAATTAAAGACAAAGAAGAAATCAAACAAATAAGCGATATGTCATATCTTATAAATCTTTGCTCATATTTAGGTATGACAATTGATGATTTTTTAAGAAATGATGATGTTATAAAAGAAGAAATTTCTGAAGTTATTGATGTTAATTCAGAAGATATTAGTGTTTTACTCAATAACATGATAGTATTATTACGAAAGGAAGGAACAAAAATGGATAATGTAATTATGAATGATAAAAGTAAAGAAATTTGCATAGATAGTCTTGCGGTTGTAAAAACACTAGTTAAACAACATTTATAAAGGATGTGAATATAATCATGGTGTTTAAAGGAAGATCAACTGATACATTTGAAATGGATGATATTGAAGTTTATCAATTAGTAAAAGAAGGTTCTTTAAGATCATATCCAAGTGGATTTTGGGACGGAATTACAGCTTCCAAGACAGCAGAAAAAATCACAAAATATGTTTTCAAGGATGTTTTAAATTGGAGTATTGATGACATTAAGGTAAAAGTCACTAGAGAAATATTTGAGGAATATAAATTAGTTGGAATGCTTAAAAATATATATGATTCCAGCATGTATATTTGTTTGGGAGAAGTCTATCCAGAATTAAAGGAATGGGCAAGCAAACAATATCAAACCAATGAACATGCTGATTTTATCCATAGAAGGTACTCAGATGACGAATTGATTTATATTCTTCAAGAAAAATCAAAGGAATTAAATAGAATCCCAAAAGGGGTTGATATGAAAACGCCAAGTAGTGCTATTTATAGCAGTAGATTCGGTTCATGGGAAAAATCTTTAATGAAAGCAGGATTAATTGAAGACATTTATAAAGATGTTGATTTTAGAAAGAACTCCAAAGAATCGGTTATATCTCATTTAAAAGAATTATTTGCAGAAAAGGAAAGAGTATTAGATAAAGATGAAATATTCGCTATTTATCCTGAAGGATTAATTAAAGAATACTTTGGGACTTATAATAAACTTGAAAAAGTTATTATTGCAGAATATACTAAAAAAGAACTTACTAAAATATTGAAAAAGAAGCAAGAAAAATTAGGTAGAGTTCCGAGCAATAAAGATATGAAGTTTCCAATGGCTATTGTGTTCATAGACAAATTTGGAAGTTGGCAGGAGGTGATTGACAAATTGGAGAAACCTTAAAATGTTTTGTTATATCGGGATGTATTATTATATCTCGATAATACATAAAATTTAAACACTTATTATTCAATAAATAATATTTTCAAAAGAAAGTGAGTCACCAAATGAGGAAAAATTCACTAAAACATAATATATTGTTTGTCAGCGTGATTAGTGCATTTATTCTCTATGGAAGCACAAATGGAAATCATATTGTAAATGAGAGCATAAATATAAAAAACACTAATCATATCAATAATTATATAGGAAGTGATGCTAATGTCTTAAAAGAACTAAGAAAGCAATACATAATTGTTAAGACTGATGAAAAACCAGAACCAATGGAGTTTATTGTAACAGCCTATGACCTTTCATTTAATAGTTGTCAGAAGTCAAGAGGTTCAAAGGGATATGGTATTACTTCATCTGGATATGACTTGAGAGGTCATACAATTGATTCTGCTAGGGTTATTTCAACAGACCCTAGTATTATACCAATTGGAAGTAAAGTAAGACTTACATTCAAAGAAGACAAGTATAAGAAGTATGATAATATCTATACTGCTTTAGATAAAGGAGGTTTAATAAAAAATCAAAGGATTGATTTATTTGTAGGTGATAATATCTGGTCAAAAAATAAGATTAAAGATTTCGGAGTTACAACTGCATATGTTGAAATAATTAAGGATTAAATTGCCTAATATTCTGTAACAAATTTAATAAATCCACATAGTTTATAAAGTAAAAAATAAAATTATTATAAAAGGAGTGTATTAAGTTTATGATTAGAAGACCAGTGAAAGAGGTTTATATTAATGATGTCTGGAACGCAATCCCCTATAAAAATAATAAGGATAAAATTAGGATTACCAAAGAATTAGAAGCAAACAGACATAGGCGAGGGATTAAATTTATTGAAGATGATGACAGAGGGAATATAATTTATTCTCATAGAATGGAAGAAGGAGCATTTCACTAATACATAAAACAAGGCAAAATTAAATATCTCTAACCCCTTTAATTATCATCCCTCATTCGTATAACTCCTTTAAAGGACAAACTAAAATTAAAGAGAAGAGAGTGTTGTTTAAATGATTATCACTAAAAGAGTAGAGGTAACAAAAACTGAACAAATTTTAGTTGGAAAAGTATGTAATAAATGTGGTAATGTTTTTGAGCCACACGATGAACAGGTTAAACCTTTTGAATCTCAAATGGGGTACAATGTAAACTGGAAATGTGAATTGTGTGATATGTGTATATTAAGTATTATAAAAACCTTTGCAATAGTTCCTGAAAATTTTATGAGTGATTCTAACTTTACTTCTTCATTTGATTTAGATCATGAATTGCATCAAAGGCTCTTCGATGTATGGAAGGCAACAAATGTATGGAACTGTGATGAGAATCCTTGGAAAGATTTCTATAGTGAAGATAATTCAGATCAAGAAGATGAATCTTACGAAGAGTATGAGGAATATAATGAAGAAGTTTCTGATGCTCTAGAAGATAGAAAACCATTACATACCAATCCTTTTAAATTAGTAAAGTAGGATAAATCAAAAATATAGTGTATAATATATTAAAAGGAGATGTATAAAATGAGAGTTAAAATTATTAAAAATGACCAGCTACAAGGTGGAAACGTAGATATTAGTGGGTTTATTGGGCAAGTTTTTGACGCTAGACCATATTATAAAAAGAATATTGAAGTTAATTTTACCAAAGAATTTGGAGGAAATTATATTGTTTATGAAGGTGAATATGAGGTAGTTGAGGAGTAAAATCTAACTTAAAATTGGAGATTGAAGGGGAAAGGAGAGAAGATAAAATGTATAAAAATAAATGTGATAATTGTGTAAAAGGCAATATTTGTGCAGTAAATGCTAAAGTTGGAGAGGTAAAACAAGAATTACACTCTCAAGCATATAAATTACAATGCTCTCTATTAGATAATATGCATTATATCAACAAAGCAGAGTGTACTTTTATGAAGAAACTAAATTTGGTGTCAAAGAATGTAAGCATTATTTAGAGAAAAATCCACAATATCTTGATGATAAAAATAAGGAGGAGTTAGAGCAATCAGAAATAGAAAAGGAAATCGCTACAGTATTCTTTAACGCATTAAAATTATATCCTGCTCACCATGGATTGAATTTTAATATGAGCGTTGAAAGTAAAGAAGAAGGAGATGATGGTTTAGATAAACTTAGTAAAATTTGTGGATTTTAATACCAGTTCTAGGGTATGCAAAAGCAGAAATTAGGACTTATGAATATGGTAGAAAGATTTCAGATATCAATCTTACTTTAAAAAAAATAATTTTGGAGTTTCTATTAATTATCGTTGTTATGGAATAGGATATAAGAAATGAATTTTAATTGTAAAACAATATGCTAATTCAATATCAAATGATTTTGATAATTACAAGAATTAAAAAGGAGAAAATTATATGAAAAAACAAAATGAAGATAAATATCTCCCATACAAAAAGAAAGATTTTAGAAATTATTGGTGCTATCCAGATTCAACTTTTCCAACATTACAACCCTTTGAAGTAATTAGACCATTCACCGAAGAAGAAAAAGAGGATTGGACAAAAGGTGAAGATTATGATGAAGAAGTATATTTAGTTAAAAGTTATGATGAAAATGGATCAATGGATGAATATGGGGCATCAGATAGGGATATTCTTATCGAACATGAAATAGACCCTGAAACATGGAGAATTTGCTTAATTAATTTGCTGGACAGAATGGAATATTGCGATGATGATATTATGGATTTTATTAAAGAATGCAAGATTGAGCAATATATAAAAAGACACTTATATGATTATTGATTAAATAAATTTAGAAAGAAGGATGCACGACGGCAAATTATCAAGTGAAATTGTAAAGAAAGGGTTGAGTAATTAATAATGAATAAGGCAGAACTTTGGGATGAATTAAAATTATATTTAACCAAAACAGTTCCTTCATTATGTGTTGGCAGAGACAATATGTTTAAGTTGTTAGAGAGATATAAACCTGAGTGGGTTAAGTTACATCGTTGGCCAATGCCTAACAATGATGAGGAAGGAGAATAAAATGAGAAACAAACTAATCATAGAAAAAGAAAAAGACTTCATCAATTATCTTAAATTTAAACACAATTTCATGACAGAAAATATTCAACAATTAAATGATGAGAAATTAGACCTAGAAACTAAATTAATTGAAAATTTAATCTGTCCTGAATGTTATTCTATATTAAATAAAGAAAAACGTAAAGATTATGTTCATTATGATTGTACGAATTGTTGGTATGATACATATTCTCAAAAGTATTAGAAAATTATTTCCTTAAATAATAAATCAATATACCAACAAATGGTATTAGGACGATAATTAAACCTAAAACTCTAATTATAATCTTTTCCATAATCAAAACATATCACCTCTTTACATTTTATTAATCCTATTATTACAACTCCTACGCAATAAAAAGTACCTCTTAGTCAGATTTCCTTTCTAAGAGGTTTGATGTAGGACGAGAAGAATTTAGTTGACAAAGTTATAATATCCAAATTAGAGATAATTATACAGAAAGGAGAGAATAAAAATAAGTAAATTTATGTTTGTTTTTGAATTGAATTCAAAAGAACAAGATAATTTATGGATACATAGTGAATGTCCAAAATGTAAAAGCACTATTATTGAAAAGAGTATGAATTGCGATGAAGCTTACTGGAAATGTTCGAGATGTGATGTTCTCTATATAATTGAATAATACGTAAGGAGTGAACAAAATGAAATGCATAAAGGAAAATTGTAGAATGCCATATATGTCAGGAAATACTGGTTTTTGTCATGAACTAGAAACATTTATATTTGGTGAGAATCCAGAATGTCCTTTACCAGATAAAATATTGCAAATGGAAAAACAATTGATGGAATATAATTGCATTATGGATAAGGTAATTATTTATCATGCTAAGAATAAAGAAGGAGGAATATAAATGAGAGCAGGTAAAAGAGGAATTGAATTAGATCCTAACGATTGGTACGATAATTTATATTGGTTTGAGGATGAACCTGAAGTTTTTGAGTTTATGGAAAAGAATGAAGATAAGATTAAAAAGTATGCAAAAGAATACGGTTTAACAATTAAAGATAGTATTGATATTATGTACAATTTAAGAATTAATAAATAGAATAAAAATGTATTTGAAAGGAAGGTAGGAAATTAATTTGTATATGGGCAGAAAAGCAGATTATGCAATGATGGTATTATATATTGTAGGTTCAGATATAAGAAGGGCATTTAGAAAGATATTTGGTTATTGTGATTATTGTCATAAGTATTTTCTTTATCCTCAAAAAAGACATATGAATACCATGTATGAAAATGAAGAATCTAATTATTGTACTTGTTGTGAAAGTTGTTTTGACCAAATAGAAGAATATTGGGCAAAACGTTGGAAGGAGTACAACGATAGTAGAGGTTGTTAATTACAGCAAATCAGGAATTGGTCGGATTATGAAAAGGAGCGATTAACTAAATGGAAGATGTTTGTTATAATTGTGCTAATGATTGCCCAGGAGATATTCATTGCAAACCATTCAAATATAAATACTATAAACGCTATGAGAATGATGTATTAGATCATGAGGCACTAATCAACAAAGAAAAGAAAATTATGATTACTATTGGATACCTTGAACATTTTAGTCAAAGTGATATGGAGAAATTCGTTTTCTATTCTTATAAAGAATTTTTCCAATTTTGGAGTCATCATAGCAATCAAGGAATAATTAAATTGTATAGCTACAGTGAAATGGAGGTATAAATAATGTCTGGATTAACATCTGAAAAGAAAGCAACTCTTAAATGTCTTATGGGTAGTTGTAAATGTCCAATTAGTCTAAGTTTGTTGTGTATGGAGGAGAGATATAAAATGAGTAAACCATTAATTGAACTTATAGTACCTGAGTCTGGAGATTGGGAAGTATTAAGAATGAACTTTGGGGAAGATTTTAAATATGAAGGACATTCAATTCCTAATGGAGCATGGATTAAGTTATTAGAAATATTAGGCTATGAAGTTGAAGTAAAATGTATTTCAGACGAAGATATGGAATATGGAGATTATAATGTTGAAGGGATTGATGGATAATGATTAGTATAGAAGAATTTGAGACTAATATGGTTTATAGACACTATAAAGGAAATTACTACTATGTTATGGACATTGCAGAAAACACAGAAACAAATGAATTAATGGTTGTATATCATGCTTTATATGGTGATTATGAATGCTATGTAAGACCATTTGAAATGTTTGTAGAAGAATTAGGTGATGTAGAAAAATTATTATATAAACAAGAATATAGATTTGTGCCTATGACTATGAGCAAATAATTTAAATGAAAAGATTCGAGAGAATCAAGAAAGGAGTTATACTATGACACGAACCATAGATTACGCTAAATGTCCTAAGTGTGGTAAGAAATTTGAAATGGGATTTACTAACTATTGGATGTCATCTGGTTTTGGAGAATATTCATTCGATCATACTAGTCATACGTGTGAAGATTGTGGATGTAATTTTAATATGACTGTAAAGAAACAAACTGTATTTAATACAAAAGTAATCAAATAAACTTGTGATTTGATACTAAGTGAAAGGAGTACAAATGAGTAAAATCATTTCTAGGAAGAAAACATACAAAAATTTTTGCAAATATTTACTAATAGAACAATTCGGTAAGACATTTGAAGAGCGTAAGCAAGCATGGCGCAAATGCGAAGAAATAGCACTAAAAGGAAATATAAGTATAGAGGAATTGTTAGAGTGGAGAAATGGTGAATTAAAAGAAAAGGAATACAATTCATATCATTGAATCAATAAATAAAATTATTTGACAAACATATCCCTTTTGTGTTATTATTAATGTAGTACAAAAGAGATATAAATTTAAGAAAGAAGGAATGGAAATGGAAAAAGTATTGGCAATCGTAGAACAACTTCAAGGGACTAGTGGTAGGAATGATAAGGAATTTATTCTCAAGCAAAATGAGGGAAATGAACTATTCAAGAAGGTGATGCACTTCATTTATAATCCATACATATTAACAGGTATATCTAAAAAGAAAATCAGTAAAAAACTAAAACTTCCAAAAGAACCATCTACATCATCAATTATTGAAATAATGGACTATCTTCAATCCCATAATTCTGGCAGAGATGAAGATATTATATTTGTTCAACATTTTATTAAATCTCAGCCTGTATTACTAAGAGACTTCTATACTAAAATCGTTTCTAAGGATCTCAGCATTGGTTTAACAGATGGAACTTTGAATAAGGTATATGGAGACTTCATTCCTGTTTTTGATGTCATGTTAGCCAAGAAATTTGAAGAGCATAGTCACAAAATAAAAGGAAATTATATCATAACTGAGAAGTTGGATGGTTGCTTTGAAGGCAATATGAAAGTCAATATGGCAGACGGTTCTTATAAAAAGATAAAAGATGTAGAGATAGGGGATATGGTGCTATCTTTTAATGAAAATACTAAAATAATTGAAACAAAAAAAGTAATAAATAAATTTAATAATGGCAAAAAATCAATAGACCAATGGTATAAAATACAATTAAGAGACAATGTTACAAGTAGTAGATATTATAAAAGAGTCATCGCTACTCATAATCATAAAATATTAACAGCAAATGGATGGAACGCTGTGAAAAATATTAAAAGTGGTGATTATATTTATATTTATGACTATGTGCCATCTTATGAACAACAACAAATTCTTTTAGGAAGTATATTAGCGGATACAGCTATTAACAAAGATACTAGTGAATCAAAATTTGGGAGATTTCAACTAGGAAGGGCTAAAAAATATCCACATGGAACATTATTCGACAAACAAAAAGAATTATTTAGCAATTTTATTTTTTGTTCTGGCGAAAGAATGTCAGGATACGGATCAGAAATAAATTACGCAAATATAAATTCGATTCCTAGTCTACCAAAATATTTCTATAATAATGATAATATAAGAAAATCTTCTTATAAATTAAATAAAGAAATTTTATCTAACTTAGATGCATTAGGATTGGCAATGTTTTATTTAGATGATGGTAACAAAAGACCATGTAAAGAAGATGGAGATGAGTATGCTAAAAATGTTGCTCCTAGATGTAGTTTTTCGGTTTATAAATTTCCATATGAAGAGATAGTTAATTTTCAAAAATATCTTGAAAGAAAGTTTTATATTGAATCTGAAATTAGAAAAGATAAATTTCTAAAAAATGGCGAACAAAGTTATAGATTAGATATCAATAAAGATAGCACTAAAATATTCTTTGATTTAATTGCTAAATATATACCTAAAGAAATGAGATATAAATTAGGTACTGAATGGCATAATATAGAAGAATATAAATGGTGGGAGCATAAGGGTAAAAATGAATTATTGCAAGAAGAAGTCTTGAATGTATCAAATTATAAAAGTAATTATATAAAAAATCTAAATGCTTATGATTTAGAAATAGAAGATAATCATACATACATCATTGAAGATTTTGCAGTTCATAATTGTAGATTAGCAGTAATTAAGGACAATGGAGTTGTAAAATCATTCACTAGACAAGGAAAACAATATGAGGGCCTTGAAGAAATTGAATCTGATATTGCTAATCTTCCATTTGATAATATAGTTTTCGATGGGGAATTAATTGCAGACATTCAAGGAAGTACAATTGAAGTTTATGCAGAAACGACTAGTAAGGCTAGAAGCAAAGGAGCAAATAAGACAGGATTGGTATTCCATATTTTTGATATGTTAAAACTGAAAGATTTTCAAAGTGGTAAATCACAAGATAATTGCGTCAAGCGTAAGAGTTATTTATCTAGTATTTTTGAGAATAATAAATTACCACATTGCAAAGAAGTTAAACCTTTATATATTGGTAGTGATTTAAAAGAAGTAGAAAAATGGATGATTCATGCAAGCGAACAATCATGGGAGGGTTTAATGGTTAATATGGATAAACCATATATTTGCAAAAGAAGTGATTCTATTCTTAAAGTGAAAACATTTAAGGAGGCAGATGTTCGTTGTTTAGAAGTAATTGAAGGCACAGGTAAAAATATTGGAAAACTAGGTTCAATTACAATACAGTTTGAGCATAATGATAAATTGTATGAATGTGATTGTGGTTCAGGATTTACAGATGAAGAAAGAGAATTATATTGGAAAAAATCAGAGTTAATTCTTGAAAAAATAGTTACTATTGGTTATTTTGAAATTAGTAAAAACACAAATGGAATATATAGTCTTCGTTTTCCAACTTGGAAATCTAGAATTAGACATGATAAAGATGAAATTAGTATGTATTAAGAAAGGATTGATAAAAATTGATTAAAATAATTGATGGAGATATTTTACAAGCACAAGAAAATATAATAGTACATCAAGTGAACTGTTTATCCGTAATGGGTGGAGGAATTGCAAAACAGATCAGAGAAAAATATCCTAAAGTATTTAAAGATTATCAAAAATATCTTTCCAATAGTGGATTCCCAATTCAAGCTTTAGGAGAGTGTCAATTTGTAGAAGTAGGTGAGAATAAATATGTGGCAAATTTATTCGGTCAATATAAATACGGCAGAGACAAACAACAAACAGATTATAAAGCGTTGGAAGAAGCCTTATTTTCACTTAAAGTAAATGCAAAAGATCATAATTTATCTGTGGCTATTCCAGTAAATCTAGGCTGTGGTCTTGCAGGTGGATCTTGGGATATAGTTTATAAAATGATTGAAGAAGTTTTTCACGATTATGATGTTACTTTATATAGATGGGAGGTGAAATAATGGAAACAAAATATAAATATCTATATCTTGTTAAAGTTGAACCGAATGCAAATAATAATAAATTTTACAAACTCGTGCAAACAGATGACAACAATTTCACAGCCGAATATGGTCGTATTGGAGCAGGTGGTTTTCAAACCGCATATTATGATATGAATCAATGGAATAAGAAAGTAAAAGAAAAGGAGAAAAAAGGATATTGTGACAATACCAGATTAGTTGCAGAGGTTGTTGTTAAAGAAAAGAAGAACAAAGAATACTTGGATATTCCAAATCAAGTAATTGCATCTATTGTATCAAGACTGCAATCTATGGCTCGACAAGCAATTGCAGATAACTATATAATTTCTTCAAATAAAGTTACTCAAGTAATGATTGATGAAGCACAGTTAACTTTAAATAATTTGATGAATGCAGACACAATTGAATTGTTTAATAAAGTTTTGGTGGAATTATTTAAAATTATTCCACGAAAAATGAAAAAAGTTAAAGATAATCTTGCCAAGGATACTAAGGATTTTGGAGATATTATTCAGAAGGAACAAGATTTGCTTGATGTAATGAGAGGCCAAGTAGTTGCAGAATCTGTAGTGAAAGACGAAGAGGACACTTCTGAAGAACCAATCAATAATCAAACAATATTAGATGTAATGGGTTTGCGATTTGAAGAAATTACTCAAGAAGAAAAGGAATTAATAAAGAAAAATCTTGGGTCAATCAGTGATAAGTTCTATCAGGCATGGAAAGTTGTAAACGTTAAAACTCAAGAAAAATATGATAAATTTGTTAAGGAAAATGATATTAAAGATACTAGATTACTATGGCACGGATCGAGATCAGAAAATTTCTGGAATATTATTAATACTGGTTTAGTATTACGTCCAAATGCAATAGTAACAGGTAAATTATACGGATTTGGCATATACTTTGCCCCTCGTGCGGTCAAAAGTTTAGGTTATACTTCTTTGTCTGGTTCGTATTGGTCAAAAGGAAACTCAACATCAGCGTTTATGGCATTAAATAATGTGGCGTATGGGAAACCTTATGATGTATATGATTTTGATAGTAGATATTATAATTTAAATCATGAGAATCTTCAAAAGATGTGTCTAGGAGCACATTCATTACATGCTCACGCAGGAGCAAATTTAGGTCATACTAACTTAAAGAATGATGAAATAATCGTGTACAAGGAAGATCAATGTACAATTAAATATTTAGTAGAATTGAGGTAAACTATTGGATAAAAATAGATGGAATTATATTCAGTTGGACGATAAAGAAATTTGTGAAAAATATAAAAATGGTCTGAGTATAATCAAACTTGCAAAATATTATGATGTAAGCATAATGAAAATAAGATGGGTATTATTTGACAATAATATTAAATTAAGGCCACATGTTATTCAATATAATATTAATCATGATTTCTTTAATGAAATAGACACAGAAGAAAAAGCGTATATACTAGGGTTATTATATGCTGATGGATCAGTTAGTAATAACAAAAATGCTACTGATAATACAATAACTTTAAGATTACAAATAAGCGATATTGAAATACTAGAGAGAATCAATAAAATATTAGAAACAGATAGACCAATCTATATTTACAAAAATAATGGTTATAAAGGAAATAATTATGCAATGTTAACAATTAAAAGTAAACAAATCAGAGATAATTTAATTCAGAAAGGATGTGGTGTAAACAAAACTTATACGTTGAAATATCCAAATAAAGAAGTTATATCCGACAAATTACAAAGTCATTTTATTAGAGGATTTTTAGATGGCGATGGTAGTATAAGTTTTGATGGGAAAATGATAGAAGAATGTTAATAAGTTTTTGTGGTACAAAGGATTTCTTGATTGAATTAGAAAATATACTATGTGATCATTGCAACATTAATAGAACAAAGATTACAGATAGAGGTAACATATTTGTTTTTAATAAAGGTGGAAGGTTACAAGTAGAAAAAATATTACAATACATATATAAAGATGCGACAATATATCTTCAAAGGAAATACCAAAAATATCAATTAATTCATAATTATAATTTAAATAAAGGACTAGATGACAAAAGAAACAAATAAATAAAATATAAAGGGGATTGTAAATATGAGTAATAATAATGCTGAGATCAAAACAATTAAATATTATGGGACTAAACAATATTTTGTAGAAACAGATGCAAGAACAGGAGAAGTTATTAAAGATAGCTCTTTTAAAACGAAAGCAAAGAGTGAACGTGTTATTCATAATGATATGGCAACTATTGTTATCCTTGATGATGGTTCAAAGGGTGTTTCAAAATGTATGCCAGAAGATGAATATAATAAGATAAAAGGAATTAAGATTGCTTATCTAAGAGCAAAAATTAAATCTTTACATAAAGAACTTAAAGTATTAACGAAATAAGAAAAGTTAGAATCCGCAAATCGTTGCTACACAAGGGTTCGCGGATTCGATAAATACGTTGAAATATCGATTTCGAAGGAAGTGAAAAATTTGTTAGAAGTTAAATGTAGTTGTGGGAATAAAGCACAAATTGAATCTATGGGATATAGAAATGAAGACAATAGTTTAGTTTTAACTTGGGATACAGATACTATGTGGGTTGAATATAGTAATCAAGAAAAAGGATTAAGAATCAAATGCCCACAATGTAAATTGGAATATGATATTTTAAGAGTAGTTTGAGAAGATAAATGACCAATTTTATACAGAGAGGAAGTGTAATATTGAATACCAATTGGATGATTGTAAAATGTCCAAAATGTAATTATGAAGGTAATATTGATATTTACGGAGATGAAAAATATTTTAAAATATATACGCAATATTTTGGTACTCCTAAAATAAAATGTCCTAAATGCGGACATTCAGAACAGATATAAAAAGGGGATAAATAAACAAATGACAAAAACAGAAATCCTACTTTACGGAGCATTACTTGAAAGTGATATGTACACTGATGGATATGGATCGACAGATGAGGATACAGAATTATTACAAAAGGTATTAAAGAAAATATACGGTATCACGGAAGGATGTTCTAGAGATGTCTTAGAAAAAGCAGGAGGACAAATGAAAAGTGATTTAATGAGTTTGGTTATAGAGTTTAGAGGTAAGATGGCAGAATATATGGGAAAGGATGATGATTAAATTGAAATTCAAAGAAAATGACAGAGTAAGAATTGCAAATATAAGAGACGAAGATGCAATATATGATATCGAACCAAGTTATTTAATTGGCAAAACAGGCACAATCATATCTATCGACTATAATCCTTATATTTCAGAAATTGATGGAAATATTGATTGCCCTTATGAGGTTGTATTTGATGATCCTAAAGCTCAAAACTCAGGAAACGCTTTTTGGGAAGAAGGCGAATTAGAGTTAATTAGTTCAGATGAAATTCCTTTATATCCATTTAATCTTTCAAATGATAGAAATTTATCGGATGCTTTTTATTATTTGAAATCCAAGGGAGTTACACCTGAACTGTATGAAAAGTTATGGGAATTGTGGAAGTAGATTAAAAGAACTATTTGATGTTATTTAAAATAAAGAAAGAAGGATTACAAATGAAAGTAAAATTGTTCAGTCACAGTGACCTCGATGGAGTTGGTTGTGGAATTATAGGTGAATTAGCATTTCCACAAATTGATATTGAATACTGTGATTATGATAACGTAAATGAAAAAGTCAAGCAATACATAGAAACAGAAAAGTATAAAAATTATGATACAACATTTATTACAGATATTTCGGTTAATGAACAATTAGCAAAATCGATTGATGAAGTATTTACACAAGAACATGAATTTGTATTACTTGATCATCATAAAACTGCACTATGGTTAAATGATTATAAATGGGCATGTGTAGCAGAAAATATAAGTGATAATATGAAACACAGTGGAACAGAAATGTTTTACAATAATGTTCTTACTTTTTATATCAATAAGTTTGATCATACAGATATTTATAATGCTCTTATTGACGCTAGTGATTTTGTAGAAATGGTCAGACGTTATGATACGTGGGAATTTAAAACTATTTATAATGACAAAAATCCTAAAATGCTTAATGATTTGATGTATTTAAAAGGTAGAGATAGATTTATTGCAGATGCAGTACGTCAAATAGAAGAGGTTAATCACTATTCTTTTAGTTGGGATGATTTAGAACTCCTAAAGCAAAACCAAGAAAAGATTGATAATTATATAGAATCAAAAGATAAATCAATTATTGTAAAAGAAATTAATGGTTATCAAGTAGGAGTAGTATTTGCCGAAAGATATTCTTCTGAGTTAGGAAATAAGTTATCCGAATTACATCTTGAACTAGATTTTATTGCAATTATTAATCCTTCTCATTCAGTTAGCTATAGAACAATTAAAAATAATATTGATTTAGGTGTAATTGCTGGCATATATGGAGGCGGAGGTCATCCAAAGGCATCTGGAAGCCCAATCGATGATAATATGAGAAATAAAATAATGGATTTGATTTTTGCATAATTTATAAGTCGCTTGTACCAACGGTTTGCGAGGATAGTAAATGGCATGAAATCTGACTTTTCTAGGATAATGAAAGGAGAATAATCATTTGAATTATTATGCAGGAATTGGTTCTAGAGAAACACCTCTAGATATAATCCACTTATTTAAAAAGGTAGCATACTATTTATCTGTGAAGAAATTCATATTGCGTTCTGGTGGAGCTAAAGGGGCAGATAAGGCATTTGAAACTGGCTGTGACAATTTTAATGGTCAAAAGGAAATATACTTGCCTTGGCCTTATTTTGAAGGATCAGGTTCAATATTTAATGAGCCAACTAAAGAAGCGTATGAGATAGCAGAAAAATTCCATCCTTATTGGCACAACTTATCTCAAGGAGCTAGAAAATTACAAGCAAGAAATAGTCATCAGGTTTTAGGTTTAGACCTAAATACTCTTTCAAAATTTATTATATGTTGGACTAAAAATGGTAAAAGTTCAGGTGGGACTGGACAGGCGATTAGAATTGCTAGAGCCTATAATATTCCTGTTTTTGATGCAGGTAATTATAACGATATGATGGATGCTAAGAAAGAATTAAACTATTTCTTGATTGAAAATAATGTAGGTTAGAAAGGAGAATAATTATGATCCAATACGCAACATATATAATTCCAATTCATCCAAACTCATACAGGAATACATAACGTTATGCCAAATTTAAGTTCAGATTTTAGATTATGCTATATTGTCAGGTATCCAGATGGATTTGAAGATTTAGTGCCAATTTCAGAAGTTGAATGTGGTAATTATAAAATTATTGGAAGAAACGGAAATTAAAAACTAGCCTGTAGCAAGGGTTTCAGGGTTCGGCATATCCGATAAAAACTGGCTTTCATGTTGTTTGGAAAGAGGTGAAAATAAAATTATGGTTAATTCTGAATGGTTTAAGACATATAGAATTTGGGCAACAAATAAAGTAACAAAAGTAAGACAAAAGTTGACTATATACTGGATCACAGACTGGGATGAAGTGTTAGAAGTTTTACAAAGAAGAAATATAAATGCTGATACATATGATATAAAAATAAAACGAAGATATGGAATAGGAGAAGAATGTAAGGGTAGGCTTGCACAAATGGATAAAATTAAACAAGAAATGATGGGAGGGATAAGTGAATAATATGAAAAGATTTAAAACAACAGTAACCCGAACAGATGAATACATAATTGAGGTTGATGAGAATGTCATTGATGAACAGTGAATGGATGATTTTAGACATGTGTTCTTTGATTTACATACTCTCTATGAACACGCTGAACATCTTGCACAAATTAGAGCTAGAATGGGAGAAGGATTTATTGAGGGATATGGTAATTTAAAGGTTAATGGTAAATTACCTTGGCATGTAACTAAAAGTCAAAAAGAGAATCGCTTACCTTGCGAAGATGCTTTTAATATTATTATTAAGAGTGAAGATCAAGATTGTGAAATTGAAGTTGAGGAGATTGAGTAATTTGGACAATTATTATAGTGGAAAATGTAAATTGTGTAATACTGAATTTAGGCACGATTATAATTCTCATATGTTTAATATTCTTAATACAATTGAAGAATGTAAATACACAAATATAGTAATTGATCATTACTTAGAAAACCATAAGGAAGAATACAAGTTTACATCTTTAGATAGGACAGGAGTATTTTCAAGAAAAATAATTAAAGCTGTTTTGAAAGATTTATTTAAATAAAATTAAGGAGGAAAAATTATGTTTAATAATATTGAGAATTATTTATACATTTGGGATGAAAGTAAAGAGGGTTATTTAAATATACATAGTTTTCTATGCAAAATTCAAGACAATCAATACAACTATAAAGACTTAATAAAAACTAAAAATTTTATGATTACTAAATATGGTTATGTCATTTTAAATAATAAAACTTATGAAATATTTAGTAATATAGTTGTAGTCAATATGAATATTATTGCAATCAAGTTAGTATAAAATTAACCTTTTAATTAAATATAAATAATAGGAGGAGATAATAAAATGCAACAAAAATATACTTTAGTTAAGAGAGAATTAGTTAAAGAAAAGACTTTTAGGGTAATAATTGTAGCAGATTCAAATGATGCTGATTATATTACAGAAGATGCAACATATACAGAACAGGAATTTAATGATTCTGTCAACATTTTAATAGACTTAATTAAAAATCATAGTGGGAGACATGAATTTGAAAATTTCAGAAATGAAACTGAAGAAGGTTATATAGAGATTCCTTATTGTGAATGGGGAGGTTGTCACTCATTAGAAAGTATTGAAATTACTTGTGAAGATGTTGATGGTGTTATTTATAACGTTGAATTAATAGATGATGACGGAAAATTAATTACCATGAATAACTGATTTCAAACTATAAATTAAGAAAGAAGGAAAATTAATTGAAGAAAAATATGTTTATTACTTTGTCATTAGGGTTGGTTATTTTATCAGGAATATTAACTGGTTGTGGTTCAGAAGTTACCACCGCATCATCTACTCCATCTGTACCACATTTTTCTTTCCCTGCTGAAGATACCTATGGCTCTGTTATTGATATAGATTATGATAAATCTGCTTTAGATTTTGTTGTAGTAAAGTATAAAAAAGATAATGTTTTAAATTTAGTTACATATAAACTAGATCCAATCCGTGGTTATACAAATTTGGAGTCAGTTATTACAATTAATCTAGGCAAATAAATAAAGAATTTTAAGCCATAAAACAAAATATAATGATTAAAGAAGGAGAAAATATGATATTAGAATCATTTGAAGAAATGTGCGACAATGAAACAATTTGTAATTATTGTTATCGAACTGATTATGGAGAGCATAAATCTTGTGTTACACCTTCTGGATATTCCTCTTGTGAGGGGATGTGGTGTGAGGAGTCTTATGAGGCATATTTGGACGATAATAATGCTTCTATAAAATTAGTAAAATATCAAAATAATGTAAAATTATTAAATAAGAAGGAGTTAATAAAATGAGTACAGCACTTAAATTTGAATTTGATTTTGAAGAAGTCTTTGAGGGAATTAAGTTGGGGGTAATTAAAGAAATGTCAGAAGCAACTTTCGATGATATTACCACTAGTGCAATTAATCAAGTTAAAAATGAAATGAAAAATAAAATATCTCTTACATATAAAGACGAGTACGAAATTAGAGACGAAATCAAAAAGGAAATTAAAGAAAAGGTATATCAAAAATTAATTACAGAAATTAAAGCTGAATATAAAAAGAAGTATGAAGACGCATTTAGTAAAGATGTGACAAATGCACTTGACCTTGCTGAAGAAGAAATTATGGATGAAATCAAATCTGAAACTATTGATAAATTATACAATGATTTGTATTTAGATATTCAAGAACAAGTAAAATCTAAGATTAATAAATCAGTTTCTCAACTTATAAATGCTGTTACAGGGAATAATATCAAAGTTAAAAATACCAAAAATATAATTACCAAAGAGGAATATGATGAGCTTATACATAGAGATGAGATATTAACTGCATTAGAAAATGGTGGAGTGGATAATTGGGAGTGGTATGGTGAATCTTTAAGCAATTATTTTGATAGTAAAAATAAATAATAAAATACAATCAAATCAAAGAGGAGATTTAAAGAATGAGAGCAATATTTGAATTAGAAATGCCAGAAAGATGTTGGGATTGTCCGATACTTCATATTGATGAAACACAAATGGTTAATTGCCCTGCAACAGCGTCTATATTCAGTGAATCATTTGCATTAAGAGAAATGCGGAAGGACTGTCCATTAATATTATCAGAAGAGTATTTTAAAATAAAATTAGATTGGGCAACAAAACAACTTATAAATAAATTAGAAACCAAATGAAACTCATGTTTCATTTGGTTTTAAAAAAGGAGAAATAATCATGCAAATACCGAAAGTAAATGATCAAATTTGCAACTATCATCATTATATTAAAGAACTAGCTAATAATATTTTAAAAATTAAAGACAATGCATATGACAAGGTTGAAGACCTTTTATGGGAAGTTCAGAATACAGCCAATGATATTTATGCTTCAGCATCTATGGCACTGGAAGCAGGAGTGAGTATGGAAGAACGATTAAAAGATTATAGGAATGCAATAGAGGGATTAGGTTTTATAAGAAATAAGTAGCTTAAAATCCAAATTTTCTTGGACTTAAGAAAGGAAATAAAAACAATGGACAAAGAATATATACCATTATATGTAATTTATTATCACAATCAAACATCTGGAAAGTTTGAACCTTATCAAAGCGTATGTGGAATTACAGTTTTTTACATGGATATAAAAGATGCTAAAAAACAACTAAGAAAAATAACTAATTATCCAGAGAATTATGAAATAGTTGAATATGTAGCAAAATAAAAGTAAAATTAATAAAAACTTGTAATTCTATAATAACTAAGATATAATTATTGTAGAATTACAAGATAAGAAAAGAGATGATACTTAATATATGGGTAATAGTTTGGCAGCAGAAAAATCCCTCCAATTCTATCCAACACAAGAATTTGAAACACATCGTCTATTAGGACTCTTAGGAAACATAGAAATGGATTATATAAAACAAAGATCATTAAAAGAATATGTTATGAGCAAAGAGGAATATAATGAATTCTTCATAAAAAGTGCGGATAATAATATTCCAATAAGATATGCTATTTTTGACAAGTGGCTTAATGAGAAAAAATATGATTTAATTAAGCAATATTTTACATATCAAATGAGTTTTAAAAATAATTTTCCTACTACAATATGTGATGGTTTTGCTGGTGAATCAAGATGGCTAGAGACTTTTAAAAAAATTATCCCAAAAGATGATAAAGGCAATGATATTGTATTAATTGCAAACGAATTGGAAACAAACAGATTCAATTCTTTTAAGAATAATGAAAATATTGATGATAAATATAATAAATCATTTGAGGATTTAAATCTTCCTCGTAATTCAATTGCTTTATTTTTGTTCAATCCACCATATTCTTCATCCAATGGTCAGAGAAATTGCAAACGGTATCTCCAAATGTTGTTAGACAAAGGCATTTTGTATAACCCATCAACATCAAAAGATTACAAAACTGGCTACATTGTATGTGTAATTCGAAAAGATGATTTTCTAGACTCTCTAGACATTCTATCTAAAAACTTTGACATCCTTAAAAACTCAATCTACAAAACTAACAAAGAAGAATATGCTAAATTCAAGCAATACATCTTTATTGCTAAGGTAAAGAGATTTCCTTATGATTTATTAAACACTATGCATGCAATGGATTTCCAGAAACAATACAATGAAGTAAAAGAAATCATTCTCTCTGAACCAGAATTCAACCTTAGACAATATAACACTTATCAATCAATGAATTACCCCTACATCGACTATGATACTGCAAAAGAAAATAATAAATATATTAAATCTCCAACTTCTCATATCAGTAAAAATGATTCAATATGGAAATGGGTAAAAGGAATCACAGAATTAAAAGATTTAGGGGAAGAAAAATTAGTTGTTCCTAAACCACTCAAATTAGGAGAAATCAGTAATCTCCTTGCATCTGGAATGATCAATGGAGAAATATCATTAGAGGATGGTACTGGTAGACATGTTACTATTGGTGGAACTAAAAGTATTGAAAAGAAGGAAATAAATAAATACAAAGATGATAATGGCGATAGTTATACTGAGACAAAGATTATCAAAATGAGCTTACCTTATCTTAATATTTTATGCTCTGATAATGGAAAATTAATTATAAAAGAACTTGGAGGTGAATAATTAATTTGATTCCATATCTTAGAACAACAGATAAAAACACAATCAACTGTAATGCCGATTTAGTTATTTTAGATTCAAATGAACCAATATTAATTTCTCTATGTGATTTGCATATCAAAAATAGAAAAATATGTTCTGATTTAATCTCTCATTCTTATAATATTTCTTTGCGAGACAGAGAAGATATTTTCTTTGAACAATCACTTTATGGTAGAGAAAATCATTATCGTTATAAATCTGATCGTATGGAAAATGATCTAACGCATACAATTATTTACAATACAAAAATAAATGATTATTGTATTAATTGGAATAATGAAGACAAGAATGAGATTCTTACAAAATATTTAAGAAATATTCATTATTTACCTGTTACAAGTGAAATTGTTAAAATGATTTTAGATAAAGATGATGCAAATAATTCTAAATATAAAAGTAGCTATAATAGTAATTATGGTTGTGTTAGCGAATGTACAGTTTATACTAATAATCCTATGTATGCTGATTTAAAGGTATTTAAGATTAATGTAACTTGGTTTAAACAGAGTTTAAATGCTTTAACATTAGAGGGATATGTAGAGGACTTTGATTGGAATTCGATTGAAGACATAGAAGACTACATCTTCTCATTTCTTAGTCAGATTAAAGAAAGATTAAAACAGAATGTTAGAGTTTTGTTTGATCCTAAGAATATTAATCAGAAAATGTTTGAAGGTAAAATGAAACCATTTGAAGGTCAAGTTCCAATTATTCAAGCAGGGTTAGAGGTTTTGAAGAGAAGTAGGTTCGTTTATTTGGCTTGTACTCAGGGGTTCGGGAAGAGCTTAAGTACAGCAAAAATTAATCATTGTCACTTATATCAAAAGAAACAAAATTATGTTACTTTAATTATGGCTCCTGCAATTACATTATCTCAATGGAAAGATGAGATTAAAAATAGTATTAGTGATAAAATTAATATTTACACAATTAAAAAAACATCTGAATTTATAAACATTTACAATAAAACTAATTTAAAATTCGATAAACCAACATATTTCCTTGTTGGTAAAGAGACATTTAAATTAGATGCAAAAAGAGTTTCTGGAATTAATATTAGAACTATGGAAATTAAACATAAAAAAGAAGTGGTTGGTGGTGGATATTATAGTTATTCTCAAATTAAAGAAGTTAAAGAGAAAATAACTATTGCCTGTTGTCCTGATTGTGGTAAACCATTACAGAATGAACTAAGAAAAAAGGAAGATGTATTCTTTACTGCTAAAGATTTTCAAGGTAATCCTAAGAAAAGTAATTATAAGTGTTCCAATTGTGGTGCAGTTTTATGGCAAAGTACATATGATAAAACGAAAAAGAGTAGTTTAATAAGATTTATTAAGACAAAGAATATTCATTTTGATTCTGTCGGGATCGATGAAGCACATCAGAACAGAAATGGCGAATCGATTATCGGGAACTCTACTAGGACACTATTTAATTATGCTAAGAAAATATTATTGCTTAGTGGTTCCAGTAATTCAGGATATAGTTCGAGTTTTCATAGTTTATTATTAGGATTAATACCTAATAAACTTAAAGTAAATGATGTTATGGAGATGGAAAAATTTATTAAAACTTATGGAACATTAATGGCAGTTTCTAAAAAGAAAGATGGCGAATACTATCGTTCAGGTCGTAGTGAAATTAAAGATAGCGAGTTCAAAGAGATAGAAGGCGTGAATCCAATTTGCTTCGCTAAATACTTAGTTGAGAACTATATTTTTGCCACTTTAGACGATCTAGGAAAGGATTTGCCTGACTTAAATGAGTTCTATGTACCTATCAGTCAAACAGATGAAATGGAACGCTTAGAGAGCAATCTGTGGCATGAAATTAAATCAGCAAATGCTTTCAACGCGAAGATGTATGAAGATAGTATAATCAAACATTATATTAATAATCCTTTTAGATGGGATTCTATTCTTATTAATCGAGGAGAAGAAAGTTATAAAGAAGTCCAACCAAAATGTATTACTGATTGTATTTTACCAAAGGAGCAAAAATTATTAGATATTGTTTTGCAAGAAGTTTCTGAAGGAAGAAAATGTTGTATCTATGTAGACTTTAATAATGGTGGAGAATATATGCAATCCGATACAATTGCAAAAAGGATTGAATCTTTATTAATAAAAAATAATATTCGGTGTTTTACACTTAGAACATTCGTAGCAACTTATGATAGAAAGGAATTATTAGACAAGAAAAAAGATGATTTTCAGGTATTAATTACGAATGCAAAATTAGTGGAAGTGGGATTAAATCTTACATATCTATCCAGCTTTATAAATTTCATGCCATCTTATCATTATGAAACTGTTGCTCAGAGTAATAGGCGTGGATATAGGGCTAATAGCACATTGGAAAATAGAATTTATCATTTATATTATGAAAATAGTTGTGAGAACGGAATCATTAAAAGATACCAAAGAAAGATGGCAGAAGCTCAAGCAATTGAAGGTAAGTTTGATGCTTGTTTGGAAGACGATGATACCATTAGAACTGCTAGTAAGTTGAGTAAAAAGATCAATGAAAGCGTTTCGTAAATCAATAAATAATATTCCTTGACAGTGGTTATATGTCCGTGTTATAATGAATATATACATAAAAAGGAGAAATAAATAAATGGCAGATGAATTTAAGTTAGATATCAACATTACTAAAAAGAATATTGAATTAATGGCTAAACAGGTTATTCGAGAAATTATTGAATCTGAGATTAAAGATACAATTAAGAATATTAATTTAGAGAAAATTATTGAAGACAAGTTGAAATTAATTGACTCAGAAATACTTAAAGCTGTAGGAATACAAGCAGAAAAAGTTGTTACTAATATTAAGCAAAATGTTGTACGTGATTTCAACAAGGAAATGCGTTCAATTATTCTAGATGAAATTGAGAAGAAACCATTATCAGGAAATTTATACTTAAAAGTTGGAAGTATTGGCACAGAGTATGACAGATATTAGTACATAAATTATTTTATTTAAAGTATTTTAGGAAGGAGGATAAAAAATGGACTTAAACTATATTGCTGAAAGAGCGTATCAAAATGACATAAATAAAGGTTTTCAATTTCAACATATTGCAATCAGTGCCATGTTGATAGTTACCGAACTTGCTGAATTAGTTGAAGGTCACAGAAAACAAAAAGGAATTGAAAATATCGGAGAAGAATTAGCAGATGTTATTTTAAGGACTGCAATTTTAGCTAAACATTTAAACATTGATTTAGAAAAAGAAATAGAAGAAAAAATGATTAAGAATGAAGGTAGATCACATAGACATGGCGGTAAATTATATTGATAAAAAGGAGAATAAAATAATGGAAGGTTTATATAGTAAATACATAATTCAAAAATCAGATGGCACACCAGTAGATCCAAAAGCAGAATACATAGTATTGAGAATAGACACAGATAAATATGCTAGAATGGCTGTAAGATATTATGCCAATAGATTATTAATTGATAATCCACAATTATCAGAAGGCTTAAGAAAAAGATGTGATTATTACTGGATGAAAGAACAAGGATTTGAGGATGTAGAGATAGAATGCATTCAAAACAAATAAATGGCACGAAAGGTTTCATTTATAGGATGAGGAAGGAGGTTGATTATGGAAATAGTTAGTGTTATGTCTGAAGATTGGAATGCAATCTATGTAAATGGAGAGAAATTAGTTGAGGGTCATAGTGTTAATTGGGAATGGTTTATTAGATTATTAATGGAAAAAGGTTTAATTACATATAACCTTCATGAATACGAATTAACTGATGATGCAGTAGAAAAGGTTTTAAAATGGAATTTCCCTGAAAAGGTAAGTGAATTTCCCAAAAGATTAAAGATCAAATAAGTAGTCAAATTTAATGGAAGGAGAAAGCAACCAATGAGTTTTGTAGATGAAATGCTTAAAAAGTATAAAGATCCAGAATCAAAGAAAATTCACGAAGAATTATTTCAAACAACATCAGAACATAAATATTATTCATTTGGTGTTGCGCATGGGATGTATTTTATTTACAACACAATAAATGAATATAATAAAAAAGGAATTGCTTTGTCAAATATTGAACTAATGCAAGTGATTAGAGAATGTGCGAATCTTAATGAAAATCTTGCAGGTCATTTTATTAGGATGCTTAAAGATATTGAAACTGAATAAATTTGAATAGCATGAATATTTCATTTCCTAGTATCTTAAATTAAAAGAAGGAGTGATTTTATTATGAAAAAGATCGACCTATTTATACTATTCGGAGCAGGATTAATGACATTTGCATCTATCTTTAATTATCTTACTGGAGATTATGCTTGGGCATTAATTCAATTTAAAATTACATTGGGGTTTGGAGTTGTAGCGTTTCTAAGAAATAGGAATATTAAAAATAAGTGGTGTTGAGAATTTAAGTTGGAATAAGGAAGGATGAAAAATAAATGAGAAAAGTAGAAATGATTGTAACAAACGAAGAACAATTAAAAAATCCAGCAGTAGTATATTCTATAATTACACAATGGATGCGTGAAGCAGGAGAAGATTTTGTAGATACTAATGAAAGTTTTATTAAAGGTGAAGAAATACTTGATTGGATGCTTAATAAAAATTATTGCACTAAAGA